>Ga0224496_10002296_pt1 | contig 11421 bp, 10 predicted proteins | sample SF_Jul11_sed_USG_2_FD_168127 | JGI IMG/M metagenome (GOLD analysis project Ga0224496, IMG submission 168127) | Sediment microbial communities from San Francisco Bay, California, United States - SF_Jul11_sed_USGS_8_1 | ecosystem: Environmental > Aquatic > Marine > Sediment | place: USA... | reverse complement strand
CGGTGCTCAACGCGGCTGCGGCGTTGGGCTTCACCCTCCGGTTGGCCTGTCCCGAAGGGTACGACCCCGACGCGGCCATTCTGGAGAGGGCCCGGGGTCTCGGTGACGTCCTCCTCACCCGGGATCCTCGGGAAGCGGTGGAGGGAGCGGACGTGGTGACCACGGACGTGTGGGCGTCCATGGGTCAGGAGGACGAAGCCCAGGCACGCATGGAGGCGTTCCGGGGGTTCATGGTGGACGGAGCCCTGATGGGCCGTGCCCGGGAGGAGGCCATCTTCCTTCATTGTCTCCCGGCCCATCGGGGCGAGGAGGTCGCCGCCGAGGTCATCGACGGTCCGAAGTCCCGCATATTCCCCGAGGCGGAAAACCGCCTTCACGTTCAGAAAGCCATTCTCGTGGAGCTCATGGGATGACCCATCCGCTGAAGCGCACGCCGCTCTATGCCGAACACGTCGCCCTGGGCGGCAAGCTGGTTCCTTTCGCGGGCTTCGAGATGCCCGTGCAGTACCCCACCGGGATCACGGCCGAACACAAGGCCGTGAGGGAAGCCGCCGGCCTCTTCGATGTCTCTCACATGGGCGAGTTCATGGTGAGCGGCCCCGACGCGTTGGCTCTCGTTCAGAAGACGACGGTGAACGACGCCTCCCGGATCGAAGTCGGACAGGCGCAGTACTCGGCCATGTGCCGCCCCGATGGTGGAATCGTGGACGATCTCATCGTCTACCGCTTCGCCGACCGCTACATGCTCGTGGTGAACGCAGCCAACCTGGACAAGGACTGGGAGTGGATCCAGGAGCATGCCGTTGGGATGGACGTCTCCCTGGAGGATCACTCCGGCGAGATCGCCCTCCTCGCGTTGCAGGGCCCGTCGGCACGGGAGATTCTCCGGACCCTGGTGGACGTGGATCTGGACGCGGTGGGATACTACCGGTTCACGGAGGGAAAGGTCGCGGGGATCCAGGGGGTCATCAGCGCGACGGGGTACACGGGGGAGGACGGCTTCGAGCTCTACGTTCCCGCGTCGGACGCCGTGGCGGTGTGGCGGGCCGTGATGGAGGCGGGGAGCGATCAGGGTCTGGTCCCCGCCGGCCTGGGCGCGCGGGACTCCCTGCGCCTGGAGGTTGGATACGCCCTCTACGGGAACGATCTCGATGACGGGCACACTCCACTGGAGAGCGGTCTCGGTTGGATCACCAAGCTGGACAAGGGAGACTTCGTCGGGCGTGACGCGCTGGTGCGGCAGAAGGAAGAGGGAGCGCCGCGACGTCTGGTGGGTCTCCGTCTCACCGACAAAGGTTTTCCCCGCCCGGGGTATGCCGTGCATGCGGCGGGGCGTGCGGTCGGGGTCGTGACCAGCGGGACCATGAGCCCGACGCTCGGCTACGGCGTCGCCATGGGGTACGTCCCGGCCGAATTGAGCAAGGCGGGGACCGAAGTCCAGATCGACGTGCGCGGCCGCTTGGTGGAGGCCGTGGTCCAGCGCCCTCCGTTCTATACCGAGGGATCCATCAAGCGGTAGCGCGCCGCGAGGGGAGGACGAACCACCAGCGGGCCGGCCCGGAAGGGGTGAGGAGACGATGCGAGTCGGGATTCTGACGGTGAGCGACGGATGTGCTGCCGGCGTCCGGGAGGACCGGAGCGGTGAGCTCATCGCCGGGTGGTGTGTGGAGCAGGGACACACCGTGTCCGCCCATGTCGTGGTCCCTGACGAGGCAGCGGTCATCACGCCTCTCCTGATCTCCTGGGCGGACGGGGGAGGCGTCGACCTCGTCCTCACCACCGGGGGTACGGGATTCTCTCCCCGGGACGTCACGCCCGAGGCGACGCGTCCCGTCCTCACCAGGGACGCGCCCGGAATCTCCGAGGAGATCCGGCGCCGCGGGCTGGCCTCCACCCCCTTCTCCATCCTGTCCCGGGGGCTTTCCGGAATCCGGGGTTCGACGCTGATCGTGAACCTCCCGGGGAGTCCGGGTGGAGTGGAGGATGGTCTGGAGGTCCTCCGGCCTCTTCTGGACCATGCCCACCGGCTTCTGGTGGGTGCGGACGCCCCTCACGAACCGGAGGAGGCCCGGTGAACGACGTGGTGATGATCTCCACCCACGACCTCGGTAGGGCCGGGGCATTGCGTGGCGCGTTCACCGCGGCGGGGTACGGGACCGAACTGGTGACGCCCGGTGAGAGACTCTCGGCGGAGATCGATGCCGTGCTCCTCATCCTCACTGGCGTGGATGGCGAGGGTGGGGCGCGGTCCCTGGCGGAGCAGGCCAGGGAACTCTTCGGGGTCTCGGCGTTCGCCGTATCCGGTGACTCGGAGGCCTCCGGGTCTCTGCGGGGGTTGCTGGACGAGGTCTTCACCCCGACGACGCCCACCGACGACATCGTCCTCCTCGGGCGTCGTGCCGTGCAGCGTCGCCGTCTCCAGCGGATCACGGGGATCGTGGGGGAGACGGACGCCATCCGGGAGGCGCTGGAGCGGGTCGTTCAGATCGCTCCCGTGGACTCCACGGTCCTCGTCACCGGAGAGTCGGGGACCGGGAAGGAGTTGGTCGCGCGCGGGATCCACGCACTGTCGCCACGCCGGCACAAGCCGTTCATCGCCGTGAACGTGGCGGCCCTCTCCGAGACCCTCCTCGAATCCGAGCTGTTCGGACACGAGAAGGGTGCCTTCACCGGAGCCATCGATGCCCGTCGCGGACTGTTCGAGCTGGCGCATTCGGGGTCCATCTTCCTGGACGAGATCGGGGAGATGCCGCTGGCGACCCAGACCAAGCTCCTCCGGGTCCTGGAGCAGCGTGAGTTCCACCGCGTGGGGGGCGAGAAGCCCATCAAGGTGGACGTCCGCATCGTCGCGGCGACCAATCAGGATCTGCGCCGGCTCGTCGCCACGGGGGACTTCCGGCGGGATCTCTATTTCCGCCTCAACGTCCTCCACATCGAGCTCCCGCCTCTTCGCGACCGGCGCGAGGACATTCCGCGCCTCGTGGGCACCTTCGTCCAGGAAGCGGTCCGAAGACACGACATTCGCTTTCCCGGGATCACCGGTGAGGCCATGGACGTGCTCCGCGAGTACTCCTGGCCCGGCAACGTCCGGGAACTCAAGAACCTGGTGGAGTCCATGGTGGTCCTCGCGCCGGGAAGGGTCATCGCGCCGGAGGACATACCGCGGGAAGTGAGGGAGCCGCGTGGCTCGTCGCTCCTTCCGGCGCCCATCCCCAGGGACAGGTCCGGACGCTCCGGCGATCGCGACGTGCGTCCGGAACTGGAGTTCATCTTCCGTACGCTGGTGGATCTCCGGATGGACATGGACGAGCTGCGTCGCGAGTTCGAGGTATACCGGAGGGACACGTCCATGGTCGATGGGGTGTCCGTGCTGCGGCGCATACCCGACTCGGGAGGTGGGTTCGGAGCGGTGGAGATCGGCACGCTGGGGCCCGGTTCCGAGCCCGGGTTCCCCGAGGCGGAGGATTCGTCCGTCCCGACGGAAGCCGTGACGGTGGAAGACGCAGTGGTGTTCCGGGCGGGGATGTCCATGGAGGACATGGAGCGCGAAGCCATCCAGCTTGCCCTCAAGGAGGTGGCGGGGAATCGCAGGAAGGCCGCGGAGCTTCTCGGAATCGGCGAGCGGACGCTGTACCGGAAGATCGGGAAATACGGGTTGGAGGAGTGAGCGGTACCCTCAACCACCCACTCCCGCCCGCACTCGGGCGAGGTTCCGCTCCGCTCGAATCCGGGGGAGGATGTTCGCCCAGGAGGCATCTTCCTCGAGACCGTACACCACCACCAGCTCCGCCTCGAGGTCCACGGCGTCGGTGAACACGTAGATCGCGGACTCCGTGACCCTCTGCTGGAGGCGGCGCCCACCCCACCCGGGCGTGAGAGGGAGAATCTCCGCCGGCCGGGAACGAAGCCCGCGCGACACCATCTGCAGGTCCTCGGGCCGGATCTCCACGCCAGCGTCGTTGCTGAAGAAGGAGACCAGGAACAGAGTGGGCGGCGTCTGTCCGGCCTGCGTCTCGGGCGCGCGGTCGGCGGCCAGGCCCGCGAGTCGACGGTAGGTATCCGGGGTGGTGGCCACCAGGATCGCCTCGGCCAGAGGCGTGACCTGGACCTGAAGCCGGTCGGACACGAAGCGGATCGAGATCTCGTCCTCCCTCAGCGTCCCGTGCCCCGGAGGTGGCAACTCCATGCCGGGACTTCCCGGTACCCCGGCCTCCTCCGCCGGAACGATGGTACATGCGCCGATGGCCGCGGCCGCCAGGAACCACGCGGCGGTGGTCGGTCGGATCACGACACCTCCATTTCCGTTACGGGGGACTCCATCGCCAGAAGTGAGGAGAGGGCTTCCAGCAGCGCCTCGCGCCCTTCGCCGGTCTTGGACGAAAACGGTACGACCTGGTCCTCTTCCAGCCCCAGCGAAGCGCACGCACGGGAGACGGCCGCGGCCCGGTCCTTCCGCTTCAACTTGTCCATCTTCGTGAGCACCACCAGGGTGGGGTGCCCCAGCTCGGCCAGATAGGCGACCATCTCCTCGTCCTGGGGAGTGGGTGCCCGGCGCGAGTCCACCAGGTGGACCACCCCCACGAGCTTGTCCTCGGTGCTGAGATAGTGCTCGATGAGACGGCGCCACGCGTCCCGCATCCCCTGGGACACCTTCGCGTATCCGAATCCTGGAAGGTCCACCAGGTAGAAGTGGTCGTTGACCAGGTAGAAGTTCAGCGCCTGGGTCTTCCCGGGTTGCCCGGAGACGTGGGCGATCCGGTTCCGGGTCCTCCTGAGGAGCACGTTGATCAGCGATGACTTCCCCACGTTCGATCGTCCGGAGAACGCGACTTGCGGGAAATCTCCGGGTTTCGGACCCCCGGGGGCGGCCACCGTCCCCGCGTATTCCACCGAGTGGATCTTCATCCGTGGGGCATGGGCGGCAGGTCGACCGGATGGATACCCGATGAAGGAGCGGGGGCCCGTCGATGGCGGCCCGGCGGCTGGGTCAAGGCCGCCTCCAGCACCTCGTCCATGGTGCGAACGGGAGCGAACACGACCTGGTCCAGCACCTCGACCGGGAGGAGTTCCAGCTCCGCGGCGTTGGGCTCGGGGAGGAGTACCCGCTTCATCCCGCTGCGCATGGCGGCCACCGCCTTCTCCTTGACTCCTCCCACCCCCAACACGCGTCCGCGAAGAGTGATCTCCCCGGTCATGGCCACGTCCGCCCGCGTCGGCGTCTCCGTGAGGGCCGAGATGAGCGCCACGGCGATGGTGATTCCGGCGGAAGGGCCGTCCTTGGGCGTCGCGCCCTCCGGGATGTGGATGTGGATGTCCACCTTTTCGTGGAACTGGGGATCCAGCCCCAGCACCTCCGCCCGGGAGCGGGCGTAGGTCACCGCGGCCATGGCCGACTCCTTCATGACGTCCCCGAGCGTTCCTGTGAGGCGAAGCTCCCCACTTCCCGCCAGGACCGCGACCTCCACGTCCAACACGGCTCCGCCGGCCTCGGTCCAGGCCAGCCCGTTGGCGATCCCCACCCGATGGCCTTCCTCGTCCCGATCCGGCGGCTGGTAGGGCGGGGGGCCGAGAAGCTCACGGAGATCTTCGGGGACGATGTGACGTTGGCGCTCGGAAGTCCCTCCCGCCACGCGGCGCGCCATCTTCCGCGCCACCCGCGAGAGGCGTCGGTCCAGTTCCCGGACCCCGGCCTCCCGGGTGTAGTGCTGGATCACGTGATGGATGGCCTCGTCGGCGAGATCCATGACGTCGGGATCGAGGCCGTGGCGCACCGCGAGGCGCGGCCACAGGAAACGGCTCGCGATCTCTCGCTTCTCCGTGTCGAGGTACCCGGGAAGCCGGATGACCTCCATGCGATCCCGCAGCGCCTCGGGAATTCCCTGAAGCGTATTCGCGGTCGCGATGAAGAGCACGTCGGAGAGGTCGAAGTCCAACTCGAGATAATGGTCGGTGAAGGTCCGGTTCTGTTCCGGATCGAGAACTTCGAGCAACGCGGCACCGGGGTCTCCGTGGAAATCCCGGGCCATCTTGTCCACCTCGTCGAGGAGGAACACGGGGTTGTGCGTCCCGCTCCTGCGCATCCCCTGTATGACTCGCCCCGGGAGGGCGCCCACGTAGGTCCGCCTGTGCCCCCGGATCTCCGCCTCGTCCCGCACACCGCCCAGGCTCACCCGGACGAACTCCCGGCCCAGCGCCCGGGCGATGCTCTGCCCCAGGGACGTCTTCCCGACTCCGGGAGGCCCCACGAGGCACAGGATCGGCCCTCGCATCTCACCGACCAGGGAGAGGACCGCCACATGGTCCAGGATCCGGTCCTTCACCTCTCCCAGCCCGAAGTGCTCCGCTTCGAGGATCTCCGCCGCCGCGGCTACGTCCAGCCGGTCCTCGCTATGTCCGGTCCACGGAAGGGCGGTGATCCAGTCCAGGTATGTCCGGATCACCGCGGCCTCGGGAGCCACGGGGTTGAGACGCCGGAGCCTGCCCAACTCCTTCTCGGCACGCTCCCGCGCTTCGGGGGGGAGGTCGATGGAGCGTACGATTCCGTCCAACTCCTCCCACTCGTCCATCTCTTCGTCGGGGGCTTCACGGTGGATCACCTTGAGGCCGCTACCGAAGAAGGGAGGCGCCTTGTCCTCCATCCCCAACTGCAGGTGCTGGTCGAGCTTCGCCTCGATCCGCAGGATCTCCAACTCCCTCACGAGGAGTTCACGCAGGAGTTCCAGGTGTTGGCTCGCGTCGGTGACCTCCAGAAGCTCCTGCTTCTCCGGCGCCGAGAGGAGGAGGTGGCCGGAGACCACGTGGGCGAGGCGGCTCCCCTCACCGGCGGCGGCCACGATTCAGCCCAGTTCGTCGGGGATGCGCTCGTTGAGGCGCGTGTATTCGCTGTAGAGTCCAGCAACCAGGCGGGAGAGGGAGACCAGTTCCCGGTCACCCGCGCCCACGCCGGATTCCGGCGGTGTCGGGTGGTCCGGCACGACCTCCAGGGATGCCCTCAATGACGACGCCGACGTGTACAGCCGGCGGATGCGCGCGCGGGTCAACCCCTCGAGCATGACGCGCGCGGTCCCGTCGGGGAGGCTGGTCACCTGAGCCACGTGCGCCACGGTTCCCATGACATGGAGATCGCTCTTTCCCGGATCGTCCACCTCGGGGTCCTTCTGCGTCACCAGCAGGACGAGGTGCCCTTCACGCTCGGCCTCCGCCAACGCGGCCACGGAGCGGGCCCGCCCGATGAGGAGGGGGAGGACCATGTAGGGAAAGAACACCAGGTCGCGGAGAGCGATGACGGGCAGACGATCGGGGACGTCGATCGGATCCTCTGCTCGTGTATGGGTCGCCATGGCCGCGGAAGCTCTGGAGAGAAATCGAACAGGAGGGCGGGAGCCCACCGACGCCTATGGTATCTTCCCGGGAGAGGCGGGAAAAGGCCCTGCCTCAGGCCTCCTTCTTCTTCTCCTCGGGATGGAGAACGAGGAGTGGCTGGACACCCTGTTCCACCGCCTCCCGGGTCACCACCACCTCCCGCACGTCGTTGCGCGAGGGGAGATCGAACATCACGTCCCGCATGATGGTCTCGATGACGGAGCGGAGCCCGCGAGCACCCGTGCCGCGTTCCAACGTCTTCTTGCCGATGGCCGTCAGGGCCTCGATGTCGAAGGTCACGCCGATCCCTTCCAGCTCCATCATCTTCGTGTACTGCTTCACCAGCGCGTTCTTCGGCTCCTGAAGGATGCGCACCAGAGCCTCCTGGTCGAGATCGTCCAGGTGGACCATCACCGGGAGCCGGCCCACCAGCTCGGGAATGATCCCGTAGCGCTGGAGGTCCTCCGGCTCCACGTCCTGGAGGATGTTCCCGTCGGTGCTGCGGCGTCCGTCTCCCGCGAAGCCGATGCGGCGTTGGCCGACCCTGGCCTCCACGATCTTCTCCAGCCCGTCGAATGCCCCTCCGCAGATGAAGAGGATGTTCCGGGTGTTGACCTGGATGTACTCCTGCTGCGGGTGCTTGCGTCCTCCCTGGGGCGGAACGCTGGCCACGGTCCCTTCCAGGATCTTCAACAGCGCTTGCTGCACACCCTCTCCGGAGACGTCCCGTGTGATGGAAGGGTTCTCCGACTTCCGGGAGATCTTGTCGATCTCGTCGATGTAGACGATCCCCCTCTCGCACTCCGCCACGTTGTAGTCCGCCGCCTGGAGGAGCCGGACCAGGATGTTCTCCACGTCCTCCCCGACGTATCCGGCCTCCGTCAGCGTGGTGGCGTCGGCGATGGTGAACGGCACCTTCAGGATGCGCGCGAGGGTCTGCGCCAGGAGGGTCTTCCCGACGCCCGTCGGCCCGATGAGGAGGATGTTGGCCTTGTCGATCTCGACCTCGTCCAGCACTCCCTGGTGGTTCACGCGCTTGTAGTGGTTGTACACGGCCACGGCGAGGGCCCGCTTCGCCGGCTCCTGACCGATCACGTACTCGTCCAGAACCGCCTTGACCTCCCGCGGAGTCGGGCTTGCGACCACCGATTCCTTGGTGTCCCGCTCCTCTTCCTCGGCGAGGATCTCGTTGCAGAGGGACACACACTCGTTGCAGATGTAGACGTTGGGTCCGGAGATGAACTTCTTCACGCTCTCCTTGGATTTTCCGCAGAAGCTGCAGCGCAGATGCTTGTCGGTAGTCGTCATGATTGACTCAGCCCTGGTCGGAGTCCTTCGGCTTCCCGGTGTTCGGGACGGGGCCCGTCAACACCTGGTCGATGAGCCCGTATTCCACCGCTTCGGCGGGGCTCATGAAGCGATCACGGTCGGCGTCCTCCCCGATTCGTTCCGGATCCTGCCCCGTGTGACGGGCGAGGATGGCGTTGAGGCTCTGGCGGATATGGAGGATCTCCTTGGCGGCGATCTCGATATCGGACGCGGTGCCCTGCGATCCTCCCGACGGCTGGTGGATCATGATCCGGGAGTTGGGGAGGGCATGACGCTTCCCCTTCTCCCCCGCGGCCAGGAGCACGGCCCCCATGCTTGCCGCCATCCCCACGCAGAACGTCTGCACCGGGGCACGGAGGTGCTGCATGGTGTCATAGATGGCGAACCCGGCGTACACGCTTCCGCCCGGGGAATTGATGTACATGAAGATATCGCGCTCCGGATCCTCTGCGTCCAGGAAGAGGAGCTGCGCGACGATGATGTTGGCGACGTTGTCGTCGATGCCGCTTCCCAGGAACACGATCCGGTCCATGAGAAGGCGGCTGAAGATGTCGTAGCTTCGCTCGCCTCGACTGGTCCGTTCGATGACGTATGGTGGATAGATCGGCATCGGCCTCTTTTTCGCTCCGTGGTTGTCAGGTGGCGGGTACGTCGGTGATTTCGGACTGTTCCGCGAGGAAGTCGAAGACCTTGCGTTCCGTGATGTCTCTCTCGAGCTCGTGCAGGCGGCCCGCCTTCTGGAGGCCGGCGTACACCTGGGCGGCCGTGGACGCGTTGTCGGCGGCGATCTTCTCGATACGCTCGTCCAGATCCTCTTCCGTGGCCTCCAGGCTCTGGGTCTCGGCGATACGGTCCACCATGAGGAGACGCTTCACGACCCGTTCCGCCTCGGGCCGGAGGCTCGCGTGGATGCTCTCCACCTTTTCCGGGTCGAGGCCCTTCTGGTCGCCCAGGAGCGAATCGACGTAGCGCCGGATCATGGAATCCGGGACGTCGAACGGGTTCGCCTCGATGAGCGCGTCGAGGAGGCGGGCGCGAACCACCTGTTCCGCCTGGTGCTTCGCGTCCTTTTCCAGATCCTCCAGGACCTTGGATTTCAACTCCTCCAGGGTCTCGAAGGGTCCCGCCTGCTTCGCGAACCCGTCGTCGAGTTCGGGTAGCTCCCGCTCCTTGCGCTCGACCAGGGTGATCTCGAGCGTCTCCTTGCTCCCGCGGCGTTCCTCGTCTTCGAAGTCGTCGGGGAAGGCGACGGTGAATTCCCCGGTCTCGCCGAGAGCCAGTGTCTTGATGGCCGCCTCGATGTCGGGTATGGCGTCACCCTGGCCCAGGATGATCTGATAGTCACGCGGCTCCACGGCCGCGCGCTCTCCCTCGTCGATCCCGTCGAGGCGCCGCACCTTCAACGAGACGAGATCACCGTCCTCGGGAGCCCCTTCGGCCATGGGCTTCCATGCCCCATTCTGTTGCTGGAGTCGTGCCAGGACCTGGTCGACGTGCGAAGCCTCGACCGTGGCCAACGGTCGCTCGATCTTGAATCCACCGAGCTGTGCCGGGTCGAAGCGGGGCTGGACGTCGAAGGAGATCCGGAAGACCAGGTCTCCACCCGGTTCGTATGCCACGTCTTCGAGTTCCCCTTCACTGATGGGGTTGAGGTCTTCCTGCTTGAGCGCAGTCCGATAGGCGTCGGAGATGACCCGGTCCATCGTTTCCTGGCGGAGCGCGTTCCCGAAGCGGGACTCGATCATTCCCGGGGGGACCTTTCCTTTGCGGAACCCCTTCATGTTGAGCCGCGCGGCCAGCGCCTGTGCCGCCTTCCCTTCTTCGGCGGCGACGGCGGCGGAGGGAACGGTGACGCTCAGGCTCCGGCGCCAGCGGGCGTGTTCCTCTACGGAGACCTGCATGTTCGCTTGATCCATTCTGTGGGCCTGGATGGTCCTGACAGGGTGTGTGATTCGAAAGCCGCTGGACTTCGGGGCTTCAATGCGAAAGGGGGGACTCGAACCCCCACGGCATGAAGCCACGAGATCCTAAGTCTCGCGCGTCTACCAGTTCCGCCACTTTCGCCGGGAAATCTCTGCGCGAAAGATAAACCGGGCCGGAAGTGCGTTCAACGGAACCACTTGCACGGTGGCTTCACCATGGCCTCATGAGACCGAGGGTGCGGATGGCGTCGCCACCCGCACCCTCGGTCGAGTATCGGCTCGTTGCGGGGTGTTCGTCAGTTCGGCATACGCACGTTGACGACCCGGCTCGACCCGTCGGGAGCCTCGATGTGGAGCGATACGATCTCCCCGCCCCCGACCGCGTCCAGCGCCCGTCGCAGATCCGCCGGGGTCTCGATGTCACGGTCGTTCACCTGGGCCAGCTTTCCGCCGATGTACTGCCCCAGGCCACGCCGAGCCGCGGCGCTCCCTCGCGCCACGCTGGTGATGATCACGCCGCCGGCCTCGGGGTACTCGTATTCCCGGGCCGTGGCGTTGTCCAGGACGGCGACCTGGATTCCGAGGCGCTCCTCCGAATGGACCGTATTCTCCGCCGTGCGCTGCGCGGGCTCGTTGAGCGGAGCCTCGTCCAGACGCACCTTGATGTCCCTGGCCCTCCGGTCGCGATAGACCATGAGGGTCACCTGGTCGCCCGGGTGATGCTGGGCGATCTTGGCCTGGAGTTCCGCGGAATAGCCCACGGGGACACCGTCGAGCGCTACGATGACGTCCTCAGGCCGAAGCCCGG
>Ga0224496_10002295_pt1 | contig 11421 bp, 1 predicted proteins | sample SF_Jul11_sed_USG_2_FD_168127 | JGI IMG/M metagenome (GOLD analysis project Ga0224496, IMG submission 168127) | Sediment microbial communities from San Francisco Bay, California, United States - SF_Jul11_sed_USGS_8_1 | ecosystem: Environmental > Aquatic > Marine > Sediment | place: USA... | reverse complement strand
TATAAGCTCTGAATTCAGCAAACTAAGTTCGTGATTGACAATTACTCTTGCTGCAAGTTTTAAACATTGCTCATCTCGATTTGAAATTTTAAAACGTGTTGGAATTCTGTGCAGTCTGTCATTTAACAAGCATAAGTTTAATGTTTTTTGATCAGAGTTTTTTCTGTTTTTAAAAATCTCAGGACAATCAATTATTTCGTCATTTTTTATTTTCAGCAATGAATCAAAACTGAACACTGTTAAAGGGTGGTGTTTTACGCCGTTTTCATTCATGTAGGAATGAAAAGTTTCTAGTAGTTGGTACCTGAATGATGAAAGCATGCTATCATATGAATCTAGAAAAGAAAGATCTACAAAATAATTTAAGAATCCTTTTACTTCGGGAACATTTGATTTTTTTCTATTTGCCCTGTCTGTATGGGAATCAATTAAAAATACAATTTTTAAAGCATTTATCCATTCAGGATTTGTATTTTCTCTCAAGTTAATATCTTTAATTACTCTTTTTATTGAATACAATCCTAGATTATCATAAGTTCCAGCATCAAATAAGTGTCTGTATCTTTTTTTTTCGTAAGAATAGTCCCTGATGGTTGCGTAATTAAATACAGTAGGAAATGCAGAAGAAGCTGAAACTGCATTTCCTACGGGGAATTGACGTAAATCTGATTTAATTTTATTAAAATCTTCTTCAGTAAAAGTAAAATATCTGTCTTCCACTGGAATATCTTCTGTATTATCCGAAGCGTTAATGATGAGATTGGGTCTTCTTCTGTTAAGATCTTGAAATCTAAACGCTTCCCCTCCTAAAATAGATGTATCATAGATATTATCCGATAAAGTTTCAGCGAAAACATCAGTTCTGTCAAAATTGGTAAACCAAAGTCTGAAAATATTTTCAGGCCAAAATGTATTTAACACCCACCTGGTTTGAAATGATTTTGAAAGTTTCTTGTATACTTTTTTTGGTTCCCATAAATTTCTTTTGGTTTGTTCAACGGTTTCAGGACAATTATTTTTATCATCACAGCTCAAGGCATAATATGCAGCAGTCAGAGAGCCGCCCGAGACAGACGAAATCACATCAATTTGATCTAACAGAGAAATATCTTTGGTATTTTCCGAACCTGATAATTTGTGGTTTTGCAGTTCAAACATTACGGCAGCTGAGAAAATTGCTGACCGGCTACCTCCACCTGAAATAGAGAGAGCTACAAAATTTTTATCATCCCTGGCACAGTTTTCAATTTCAGAATTTTTTTCCAGATTGTTTTTACATTGAGGATTAACATTCCATGGAACTTTTATTGAAGCAATCGAATTTCCCGGAACAGCATCCTTATTTTGTCCAATGCGAAATTTAGGTTTTTCGGTTGCCCTTTTATTTTTATAGGAATATACGGGCAAAATTCCGCATCCAAATATTGGAATTGAAATTAGTAATATAAAAAATAAAGAGGATCTATTCAATATCAACTTTCGTAAGCTTTGATTCTTTAATATTATTTTCAATAGCAACATTTTCTATATTATCCTTTATAAATACAAAATCAATCATGCGGATGATTGTGTATGTTTTTTCTTTCCGTCTGAGAATGGCAGTGCCAGTGAGAATGTCTCAGGTCGGCAATATTATCGTGAACATGCACATGAGTATGACATACCTGATCCCAATTGCCTGAAGTATCTGTTGAGAAACCATCGACAAATTCAACATCACGTAGTGAAAAGCCACCAGTTCCTGTGACAGTCCAGTTAACAGCATCATTTGAATGAATTCTACGTCCATTTATTCCAACAGCAACATAACTTCCATTGCCATATGTGATGGAAAAGAGAGTATCGTTAAAATTTAGCCCAGGATCTATAATAGTCCATGATTGACCATTATAAGATGACAGGATACGACCATTAATTCCAACAGTAATATATCCTGAAGGTGTATATATAATATCATTCAGTTTCTCTGAGTTATCTTCCTGAATAACAGACCAGGTCTCCCCGTCTGTTGAATTTGCAATGAGACCATTCTGCCCTACAGCCATAAATTCAGATGTTATGGGATTATATGTCATGCCTAGAATTTCACTGCTAGAGTTTAATGTATAATTTTTCCAATTTGCACCGCCAGTTGTGGAGCGTGTTAGTCGTGCGCTGAATCCGCCAGCATAGATTACAGAATAATTATCCGTGATGCCATCTACAGTGATATTTACATTTCCATGAGCAAGTGCATTCAGCGTGCTTCCCGAAACAATATCATTGTTCCAGTTAACGCCATCTCTGGATATTACCCGTCTTCCAGCTTCACCTGCAGCAACGAATCGATCCTCCGCAAAAATCACATCAATTAATCTATCATTTTGTTTTCCTTCAGCAATCCAGGTCAGGCCACCATCAGTTGTATGCATTTTACCAGAAGAACCGACAGCAACAAAACGATTAAAGCCGTATGCTATTCCATTTAGATGATAATCTGTAATTGTATTTTCGTTTTCCCAGTTAATACCATCGGATGTTGTCAAAGTTCTTCCGTTATCACCAACCGCTACAAAAAGCCCTTCCGGCATCGCGTCAGAGAGTATGGAAAGCAAAACAGGATCCATATTTTTTGAATTCGCACCTGAGCTTAAGAGAAGATAAGATGCGAGATATTCTTCTACAGAAAGACCTTTCTCTTCGGATTTGCAATAAGACTGAAATCCCAGCAAAATAAATACAATCAACATGCCCAAATTTATTTGTAATTTTTTCTTCATAATAATGCCTCTCTGATCTCAATTAATTTATTTCAGTCATGTTTGACTTAATCTTTAAAAAAATAAATATGTTCCCGAGTTCTGTCTGTCAATCAAAATATATCAATTATTGCGCATATGCTAAAAAAATGAACAATATAAAAATATTGCGAATATTAAAGTCGCAGTTAATTTAAAAGTTTTCCACATCGAGGCGCGAATTGTGCATAACTAGATAGTTACTTTGTACTAGTCACGATGCTTATGATAAAAGTCATAAATATAAATGCATCATATTTTGATAATAATATTTAAAAAAGATTGACAAGCTTGAATCATGAGTTTTGATGCGTACTCTTTTTTGCTACGATCGCATTTCGATCGTATGCGAAATTCAGAGATGTTTTCGTTATGGTATAATAATAGATATACACATATTAAATAATGATATGTATATATAAAAATAGAGAAAAGTAATCAGGGGTTCCTATGAAGTTGGTATTAGAAAAAAAACAGGTGCAAAAACTTTCAGGCATGTTTCACAAAGCAATTTCTGTTCTAATGACAGTAGCGTTTTATTCAATGAGTATGTCTGGAATTCCGCGCATACAGATCAATCAAGAAGCCTATACCGATTCTCATATAACACTGGAATCATCTTTATACGCACAGCCGGTAAAGAAACAGGCAGAAAAGCCCGTGGCTCAGGCACAACCAACAGGTGCACAAAAATCTACCGTAGCGAATACTCCATTGCCCGTATTGCAGAAAATAAATGTGGATCCCGGCAAAGGAGGCATTCTCCAGGCAGAAGAGATGAAACTACAGATTGATGCGGGTGCCGTGGATAAGCAGACAGAAATCAGTGTTTCTCTCCTGGAAATTGACCAGATCCCGAGACTCGACACAGGGATGGTGAATATAACTAAGGGGATGAAGGGTTACCGATTTGGACCGCATGGAATTAAGTTTAAGAAGAAAGCAACTCTTGAAATCCCGTACGACCCGGCTCTTCTCCCGGAAGGAACTAAGACAAAAGAAATTTATACATATACTTTTGATGAAAAAACAGGACGATGGATAAAAATTCATAGAATAAAAGTTGATGAGACACGAAAAGTTATTATCAGCGAAACGGATCATTTTTCTGATTACATCAACTCAACAATAACCGTTCCCGAACATCCCAATCCTGCAAACTTTAATCCAACATCCATAAAGGATATCAAGGCGGCCAATCCTCTTGCAGGAATTGGATTTATGAAAGCTCCGCAGGCAAATCAGAGTGGAACAGCAAATCTTGATTATCCCATCGAGCTTCCACCCGGAAGAAATGGTCTGCAGCCGGGGATAAGTTTACGATACAGTTCAGAGGGCGGCGAAAACTGGCTTGGTAAGGGATGGAGTATATCCATGCCTTCAGTGGTTGTGGAAACGAGGTGGGGAGCTCCGAGATATGACGGTAATCTTGAAACAGAAACGTATCTTATGGATGGCAGTATGCTCACACCTGTTGCGCATCGTGGCGATTATGTGCCCCGTGAAGCGGAAAAAATATTTCACGAACGTGTTGAGGGCGGATTCAGAAAAATTATACGACATGGAAACTCTCCGGCAAATTACTGGTGGGAGATTAAAGAAAAAAACGGAATCACAAGAAGCTACGGTGGTGATCCTGATAACGGCCCTGTTAACAATTCTATCCTTGCAACCGGAGCAAATGGAAATACAGGGAATATAGCAAAATGGGCCTTAAGAGAAATACGTGATACTCATGGCAGCAAGGTAACTTATATTTATGATCATGTTGCAGATAAAGGATTTGTTGCGAGTACCGGAGACGGTTACCAAATTTATCCAAAAGAAATTCATTATTCCGGCCATGGAACAGACCAGGGAGCCTATATTGTTGAATTTGTCCGTGATAACGAACTCGGCGAAGCAAGACGACCTGATGTGCGTGTAAATGCACGTACAGGAGTGAAGGTCGTTGAGTCCACTCTCCTTCGCAATGTGAATGTAAAATTCAACACGCAGCTGGTTCGTTCTTATGAACTTATTTATACAACAGGTCCATTTTCAAAAAGCCTTCTCACATCGATCATACAGAAAAATGGCGATGGAGCAGAAGTTGCAAGGCACGATATGGAATATGATGTTACTCCAGGTCTTGTAAATGGCGGTGTATATGCAATGTTTGATTCTCCGGTTGAAGTTCAAGGAAACATGGAAACAAATGTTTTTGATCCGAATGTGCAGGCTCTGGCCACAATGGCGGGGGAGGATTCCAGCGCAAGTGTTCTTGGAGGTAGCCAATCACAGCAATCAAGCGTTCATCTGTATACGGGAGTTACCTACCTGGGTCCATTAACAAAGGGAAGCTCTTCCGGCTTAAAGGTTGGTTATAACTTTTCACTCAACAAAGGTAGCAGTGCTTTTCTCGATATGAACGGCGACGGTTTGCCGGATAAAGTTTACCGCAACAGTTCAGGAACACCGGGTATGCAATTGATGCAGCTTGTAGATGGTATCCCCGCTTTTCTGCCACCCGTTCCCATACCGTTACCCATGCTCTCCATGGGAACAAATTTAAATCTGTCTTACGGTCCCGAAAATTATAAGCTCGTATCAGGAACTCTTGTGCAGAGTAACGGAATCGGTATGGAGTTAATATATCTCTCCGATGTGAATTCCGATGGTCTTCCAGATATCGTTATTCCTGGGATGGTATTGTTCAATAAACCAGATCCTGCTACGGGGATTCCCGTCTTCACGCCAGACTCCGGTCTGACACCTGTGCCCATTACGCGTTCAGTGCCCTCGAATCTTGGCGATCATTTCCCTGATACAGAATTGTCCGGCGTAGCATCCGATATGAAAAATAATTCGCCTCTGATGGACAGTGTACGTGTATGGACTGCGCCGCGTGCGGGCAACATTGAAATTACAGGCGGGGTTTCTCTTAATGATACATCTACATGCTCTGTTCTTCCCGAAGATATTACTCTCGATCAGGGACAGGAAGAATACAGGGGGATTATTGAGAACAGCCTTGGAAAGGACAAAATAGATGGAGTCATTGTTGCGATACAGGTAAAAGATGCCGAGCTTTGGAGAAAACGAATTCTTGCAGGCGATACAAATACTTACACTCCCTCCATTTCCGGAGCACAGAGTGTCAATGCAGGCGACAGGGTCTATTTTCGCGTTCATTCTGTGGATAACGGACTGTGCGATATAGTAACATGGAACCCCATCATACATTATACGGATGAACCAGGAGGCGGAGCACCTGCCGATCCCAATGATAAAAATCCATACACTTACCAAGCTGCTTCTGATTTTACAATAACCGGTCGTTCATCCGAGATGACCGCTCCGTTAAATGGAACCCTTGAACTGAAGGGGAACATTATCAAAGCTGGAGCGGTTACTGATGATCTGAAGGCGAATATATATGTGGATGGAGTATCTGTGCTGAATATCAATGTGCCTGCTTCAAGCACGGGGAATATTCCCGTGGAGGGTTCTTTCAGTGTTTCAAAGGGGCAGAAAATAAAGCTCGTGATGGAATCAGACACTCTTGTGGATTTGGGCAAAATCAGCTGGCTTCCTTCACTTTATTATTCATCAAACTCTGAGAATATTCCCGTAACTGATCCCTCAGGCAAGAATATACTGACTCTTGCATCGATGTATGACGCGGATCTGTATTCAGCAACGGACAACACATCTGTTGTATCTCCCTACACAGTTGAAAATAATGGAATATATTCTGTAGAAGCGACAATTGGCAATACCGGATTGCCCGATGGTAGTGTTGTATTCAGCGTAAAAAAAGCAGGGACACTACTCGGAAAAAAAACAATAACCGTTTCAGGCGGCAATTTAAGCGATCCGGGGAATATCGATGTAAATGTGGCCCAGGGAGATAAAATTTATTTTGAATTTTTCACAAGACAAAAGGATCTTGCGCAATCTATTGCAGCGCACAATGTGAAGATTTTTCATACATCTCTTCCATCATCCGGCTTGAGTGTGGAGAGCGTTTTACGATTCAATGATCCATCGAATCATATTTTACAGACACCCTATCGTGGATGGGGATATATAGCATATGATGCGAGCAACGGACGAGCTGATACGCCGATTGAAGAAGCGATTTTCTCTACAGAAATGGACGGAAATTTTGATCCGGCTAATTATCCAGTTCAGTTCATGTTTCAGAATCCCGGCAAGGCCTCCTGGGAAGGACCGGATCCATTTGTCGTTGCGAAAGCGGGTGAAATAGCATCTTCGCGCAAAGGTGTGAAGGATGTAAGTCCCCCTCAGGCATCAGATTTCACCGGACCTTCCGGGCAGGCCAGCGGTCCCGGTTTTGCCATTTTGCTGCCCAAAATTTCATTCAGTAAGTCAAAGACAACTTCTGCCGGAGCTTTTGGTGCAAGTTACAATGAAACAAAAGAACCATCCACCAATAAGGTTCTGACCGATGCAACTGATACCAATGGCGATGGTTATCCCGATATCCTTGTGGGGAATGTAACTATTGAAACCACACCCTGGGGTGCCAGTGCCGGTAATGCGAGAATTTTCCCCTTCAGTTATGTAAGAGAAAGCGAAAGCAGAAGTAAGACTATTGGTTTTTCTGGTTCGGTGGGGCTGTCCTACAATGATGAAGATGGATTGAAATCCACAAACAGTATCTCATCAGAATTGCAGGGATGGACAGATACAAAGAAAGCTATTAAAAAAGCTGAGATGGGATCCAGTGGCAAAGTGGGAAGTGCCTCTCTCGGTTTGAGCGGAAATCTCGGTGAGTCCAGCGGTTATAGTAAATATGATTTAATGGATATGAACGGGGATGGTTTGCCCGATCCCGTTCTTGATTATACGGGTACGGGGACTCTTGTGTTTGCCCTGAACAATGGAGGTAATTTCCCTTCCGTGGAAGTCTGGTGCCCCACCTCATGCAAACTGGGAGCATCTAATCAAAAATCAGAATCCGTCGGAGCAAATCTTGGATTTAACTTCGCAGACGATTCAGGTATAAATTACAGTATAGCAGGCGGACTCAGTCTGAACGCATCTACCAGTGAAAATGACAGCAGTTTCTATCAGGATATTAACGGTGACGGATTGCTTGATCTTCTTCAGCCACTGCCCGCAGGATTCGCTGTATTGCTCAATACAGGAACCGGTTTTATGCCACTGGGAGTTCTTGGAGGAACACTTGAAAACCAGAACAAGCAAACTTCCAAAACATACACCTATGGAGCGGGTGCATATTCCACAATCGCTTTCGGAATACCCGGAGTGGCAGGTGTTGTTATGAATCCGGGTTACGATACTCAGAAATCCATGTCTCGTACAGAGTCCGGCTTCTATGACGTTGACGGTGATGGATTTACAGATCATGTTTATTCGGACAGAAACAGTCGACTGAAAGTGGCTCTGAACCGTACACGTACCACAAATATTCTAAAAAAAGTAACCCGAAAAGTGGGTACTGGAACGGGCGCAGCCAGCACATATTTTGAACTCTCGTATGCAAAAAATGGTAACACATTTGATCTTCCTCAAGCAAGATGGAATCTGGTTCAGGTAAAAGGTAATGATGGATTTGCTGGCGACGGCGGTGATTATTATAATCAAAAGTTCAGCTATGCAAATCCAAAATACAACAGGATGGAAAGAGATTTTTACGGTTACGGCAACGTAACTGTAGAAGAAATGGATACCACAAATATCTCCTCACCCACTCTTTACAGAAAGACAGTCCGTAATTATCGCAATGATTCTTTTTATACAAAAGGAATCATGCTGGATGAACATACCTATGATGCTGCGGGAACGGAATGGCGCTCAACAACGAACAGCTATGATTTTCGTGATGTTATCAGCGGAGGAGCAGCCAATCTTGAAAGCACCATTGCCACAATATGGCCGTATGCAACGGCAGCCACATATAAATATTACGAGGGTGCGCCCGCAAATCTGAAAACCCGTACAGAAACATTCCAGTATGACTCTCTTGGAAATGTTACATTTTTCAAGGACACACAGGATATTGGTCCGGAAGATGATGTGGATGCAACAATCGCCTACTCAAATGATCAGAATCTTTACATAGTGGGAAAACCCACATCCATTACTGTAAAAAATAACGGTGTGACCATGCGTCACCGTGAAGCAGATTACAGCAGTCAGCACGGAAGTCTTACACAGGTTCGTGTATTTCCATCCACCGGAAATCCTTCTGTAACGGATCTTACGTATGATACTTACGGAAATATTGAAAGTGTAACGGGCCCCGCAAATCATAAAGGGGAGAGGTATGCCCTGACATATGCATATGATGCAGCAACCCATTCGAAAATTACTTCCATTACGGATAGTTTTGGATACACCTCATCCGCAACATATGATAACCGTTTTGGATCTCCGGCTGAAACCACCGACATAAATGGGAATAAAAACAAATATGTTTATGACAGCACGGGAAGACCGGTAGAATTTTATGGTCCATATCAATTCGGCACGTCGCAGGCAACCATAACATTTGAATATCATCCTGAATCAATCGTCCCTTGGGCCCGCACAAATCATTATGTTCGCTTTGCGAACGATCCGGTAAAACCAGAATTTACAACCATATTGTTTACAGATGGCCTCGGACGTGTTTTGCAAACAAAGAAAAGTGCAAGAGTTTTCATTGATGAAGCGACAGGTACGCGTGGAGGTATGGTTGTATCAGGAAGAATTAAAATGGATTTTCTGGGACGGGTAAAAGAACAATATTATCCTGTTGTTGAAGATCCTATTAATGAAGAAACGTTTAATCAAACTTTTGATTCTGTAACTCCGGTGGTAAACGAATATGATTTTCTTGACCGAACAACAAAAGTAACGTTGCCGGATGGACGAATCACAACAAACCAGTACAGCTACGCCAACGATCGTGGTGGTGTAAAAATGCTTAAAATCACCGTTACTGATCCCAAAGGTACCGTAAAACACAGTTACCAGAAATTAAACGGAGCCATCACGGCAATAAAGGAATTTCATAATACAAATCCTCTCTGGACGAGCTACACTTATGACGCTCTCGGACAGATCACAGAGGTTAAAGATACTCTGAATCACATTACAGTTGTAACCTACGATGATCTTGGAAGACGTAAATCCATTGATAATCCCGATACGGGAAAAGTTGAAATGAACTATGACCTCGCAGGTAACATGGTTGAAAAGATCACTCCGAACCTGAGAGCGGAAAACAAAAAAATCATCTACGAATATGATTTCAACCGGCTCGGAAAAATAACGTATCCGAATAATCCTCAGAATAATGTAACATATACCTATGGAGCAAACGGAGCGGCCAATAATACTGCGGGAAGAATTGCACAGATAGCAGATGCCTCCGGCACACTCAGCATGCAGTATGGAAAACTCGGCGAAACCACGCAGGAAATACGAACTGTAACCGCTCTTGTCAGTTCTCCTGAAACGTATACAACACAGTATGAATGGGATAGCTTCGGAAGAATGCACAGTCTTACACTGCCTGATAACGAAAAGGTGATCTACCGATATGATACCGGTGGCCTTGTAAACCAGGTTCAAGGAGAGGTAAGCGGGACGACAACAGCATACTATGTGGCACGACTCGAATATGATAAATTCGGTAAGCGAGCCTATATCGACAGAAACAATCAAACAGAAACATATTACACGTATGATCCTGTTAATCAGCGATTGACAAATCTGCATTCTGATCCCATGACGGCTTCGGAAACAATCAATGATATTACATTCACATATGATGCAGCGGATAATATAACACAAACCGTAAATAATGTTCCACTGCCCAAAAGCGGATACGGAGGACCTGCAACGCAGACATATTCCTATGACGATCTTTATCGTTTAACGGGAGCCACGGGAGATTACAGAAGCGGGCTCAATAAATATACTTTTGCTATGGAATATGACGACATCCACAATATCACAAGAAAAAATCAGAGACACTGGCTTGTGAAAAAGAATGGAGCGGAAGATGTTCAGGCAGCAACCACATATGATAACTCATATGTCTATGGATCAAGCAAACCTCATGCGCCTACACAGATTGGAAGTGTTCCCTATTCCTATGATGCCAATGGAAATCAGACAGGTTTTGTCTCTTCAAATGTAACAAGGACCATCGAATGGGATGAGGAAAATCGTGTAAAGAGTATAGCAGATGGCGGTTCCACAACATCTTTTGTATATGATCATTCAGGATCCCGAATTGCCAAGAGCGGAGCTCAGGGAACGACCGTATATGTGAATCAATTCTTTACAATGAGAAATGGGTCTATATCCACAAAAAACATTACTGTTGGAAATGATAAAATTGCCACTATAGTCAAATCATCCAGAAGTCAGGATGTCTATTATTATCACGGAGACCAGCTTGGCTCAACAAATTACTTGACGGATGGTTCCGGCGTGGTATTTGAACATCTGGAGTATTTTCCATTTGGTGAAACATGGATAGATGAGCGTTCGGCAACGGAGAGGACACCGTACCTTTACACCTCAAAAGAGCTGGATAGCGAAACCGGTCTTTACTATTTCGGTGCACGTTATTATGATGCGCGAACATCCGTGTGGCAGAGTCCGGATCTGATACTAA
>Ga0224496_10002294_pt1 | contig 11421 bp, 9 predicted proteins | sample SF_Jul11_sed_USG_2_FD_168127 | JGI IMG/M metagenome (GOLD analysis project Ga0224496, IMG submission 168127) | Sediment microbial communities from San Francisco Bay, California, United States - SF_Jul11_sed_USGS_8_1 | ecosystem: Environmental > Aquatic > Marine > Sediment | place: USA... | reverse complement strand
GTGAATATGCAGGTTTCCGGTAGGGAAGCAGACATCTTTCCACCCTTCCCCAAACCGGGAAGGAATCTACAGTGGATTTGAGCTGGCTTATAGTAGCCGAGCTTCGGAGCTATGTCCCGAGTGACCCTCCAGTAGGGGTCTTGATCGATCGCCGCAGGTATCAGGCAAGGCACGTTTTTTCCAGTCAGATCTGACTCTACAAAGCAGGGGGCAGCTTGAAGGGCTGGAAAGAATATGATCCCTATGTTGGAGCTGCCCTCGAAGCCGAAGACTGCTTTCACAGTGGAAAAAGTCACGTGCTTAGCCACTCGTATCGCTATATCGTAGAGAACATTGATGTTCTTGAAGTCAGAAATAATAATGGTTTTCTTAGGGTCGAAACCCATGGCGATAACGTCCAGCGAGTTGTCGTACATAAGGCTGAGCGACTTTTCAACAGTGAACTCGGGGTGCAGGAGAAACTTCTCGTCGTCGGTCATTTGGAAATACAGTTTTGCGTCAAAAACGTCTTGAAGGTGCTTCGTGAATATCCAGGGAACAACGTGTCCGAGATGGACGGGTCCTGAGGGCCCCCTACCCGTGTACAAAACAAACTTTTGTCCTGCTTCGTACTGATCTAGGATCCGGTCTAGGTCTCTGTGGGAGAAGAACAGTTTTCTTTGGAGTTGTGGGTGTAGCTTTCCAGTGTGTTTTCTCAGTCTCTCCAGGAGTTCTTCCGTGAGGGGTTGGGTGCCGAACTTCTGTATCAGTTTGTTATAGTCGATCCTGCCAGAAACCTCCCACGGCGTAACGATCATTTCTTCCTCTTCTTCAGCCATAGCTCAACACCGTTCGTAATCGATTCTTTTCAGACAATGTTCCCATTTAAAGACGAGACAAACTATAAATAACCTTTATCTTTACCCATTTTTGGGTGAAGGGATGTCCCGCCAATTTCCGCCAATCCGCTCCCAGTTTCACTCTTAACTAGTCAAGGGCGTCCCCAGCTAAAATCATTGAAGAGTTTTTATCATAGCAGTAAACTACTTTATCCTATAACAGCAAAGTTAGAGCCAGCAGATTTTGGAGGAAAACACGGTGGTTGAACTTCGAGAACACGAACAGAAAACCCTGCTCGCGCTGCAAAAGCTCGGAGGAAAAGCGCCCGTCAATCAGATCGTCGAAGCCAGCGGCTTAGCCCACGCCGCAGTCATGCGAGCCGCCCTATCTCTCACAACAAGAAAACTGACACGAATCCACGAGCAAAAGCAGACCGTGATCAAGCTGAACGAGGAAGGAAAACACCACGCAAAGGAGAACCTTCCAGAAAGACGCTTGATCCGTGGACTATTGAAGCTGGGTGGAGAGGCCTCGATTGAAGAAGCGGTTAAGGAGTCAACTCTGGAAAAGAGGTTTCTAACCATAGCTTTGGGATGGCTACACCGTAAGGGCTGGGCCACCATAGAGAAAAAGAAACGCGTGCTAAAGACACAGGAAGAGCCACCGATAGGAGTCGACGAAAAACTCTTGTCCCTCTTAGATGAGAAAGGTTCACTAATTGTTGAGAAGTTAGACAAGCAACTGCAAGACTCGGTTCCCGTTTTGAGAAAAAGAAAACTCGTAAGAGTGGATGAAAAAACCCTCAGAGAACTGGAGTTAACCGAAGACGGCTGGAAACTGGTTGAGCAGGGAATTGAAATGGCCAAGGAAGTCAGCCAGTTAACTCCGGAACTCATCCACACAGGAAGGTGGCGCAAGGTAAAACTCAGACGTTTTGACGTGACAGCGCCGGGTCCAGTTGTCTATCCCGGAAAAATCCACCCAGTGCAGCAGATAATTCAGAGAGTTAGAGAAATTTTCCTAGAGATGGGCTTCACGGAAATTCGAGGCCCAATCGTTGAAACCGCCTTCTGGAACTTTGACGCCCTTTTCCAGCCCCAAGACCACCCCGCGAGAGAGATGCAAGACACCTTTTACCTCGCACACCCAAGAGAGGGACGATTACCCAGCAGAAACATTGTGAATGCCGTGGCTAAAACTCACGAAGACGGCTGGAAAACAGGGTCAAGGGGCTGGGAGTACTCGTGGAGCCATGACGAGGCAAAGAGGCTCATACTGCGTACACATACGACCTCGGTGACGATTCGTCACCTCGCTGAGCACAAGGAGCCTCCAGTCAAGGTGTTCTCGGTGGATCGTGTGTATCGCAACGAGAAGGTGGATTACAAACGCCTAGCAGAGTTTCATCAGATCGAGGGGATAGTCATGGACAGAAACGTGACACTGCGGGATCTGATGGGAACCCTGAAGGAGTTTTACCTCAAACTCGGGTTGAGAAAAGTTCAGTTTTGGCCAAGCTACTTCCCCTACACGGAGCCGTCGGCCCAATCCACAGTTTACGTTCCGGAACTCAAAGCTTGGATGGAACTCTGCGGAATGGGCATATTTCGACCAGAGGTTGTGGAGCCCCTCGGCATAAAGCATCCGGTGCTGGCTTGGGGAGGAGGACTAGAACGCCTGATAATGCTAAAACTAGGCGTAGACGACATGCGATTCCTGTACAAAAACGATTTAGGCTGGATCAGGAGGACCCCGATATGCCGGTGATCACCCTCTTCAGAGACCGCTTCTCCTCATCCATCGGCCGTTCCATCACCGTAGAGGAGATGGCTAAATGGCTTCCTTGGATGGGATTAGACATAGAAGAAGTTGGACCAGACTATGTAAAAGTTGAATTCAACCCAAACCGCGTTGACTTTTCAAGCCACGCCGGAATCGCACGAGGTTACAGCGGGCTCAGAGGATGGAAAACTGGACTGCCCGAATACGAAATGAAAGAAGGAAAAGCCGCTCTGAACGTGGACCCAAGCGTTTCAGAGGTGAGACCCTACGTTTTGGCCGCAGTAATACGCAACATAAGTTTGGATTACGATTCGGTGCGAGAGCTTATGGAGATACAGGAAGACCTACACTGGGGTGTGGGCAGAGACAGAAGGAAGGTTTCCATAGGCGTGCACAACATGGATGTTGTTCAACAGCCATTCAGCTACGTAGCCCGTGAGCCAAACGCCGTGAGGTTTGTTCCCCTAGACAAAACGGAAGAAATGAGTCTGCAAGAGATTTTGGAGAGACATGAAAAGGGTGTTGGGTACCGCCACCTCGTAGACTGGGCTCCAAAGTATCCGTTAATCATAGACAGCAAGGAACAGGTTCTCTCTTTTCCGCCAATCATAAACGGGGAGCTGACACGGGTAGACAGCTGGACAAAGAACTTGTTCATCGATGTGACTGGTACCGACTACAAAGCGATTGCAAGAAGCTTGAATGTTTTGGTCACTGCCCTAGCAGATATGGGTGCATCCCTTGAAAGTGTCAATGTCAATTATCCAGATCGCACAGTTGTTTCGCCGGATCTGACACCTCAACGAATGAGGTTGAGAACAGATTACGCCAATAGATTGCTAGGTCTCAAGCTTTCAGAATCTAAGGTTATACAAAGCCTCAGAAAGTCTAGACTTGACGCAAAAAAGATAAGCAAAGGCGTTTTGGAGGTTTCAATTCCTGCGTACCGAATTGACATTATGCATGAAATTGACTTGGTTGAAGAGGTTGCTATTGGCTACGGCTACTTCAGAATGAAACCAACTAGGCTGGCGACAATGACAACAGGCAAACAACACACCACAAGCAAGAAGGCGAATCGCGCCCGACAAGTGATGATCGGACTGGGATTCACGGAAGTTAAGAACTTCATTCTCACCAACAGAGTCGCCCATTACGAGAATATGCGACAGAAAGTCGGCGGAGGGATGATTAAGCTGGCGAACCCCGTCTCCACAGAATACTCTATAGCCAGGGAGAACTTGCTACCCAGTCTAATGAAGAATCTGATGGATAACAAGCATGAAAGCTATCCTCAACGACTCTTCGAAGTTTCCGACGTGATAAGAATCAATAGGAAAACCGAAACCCGCAGTGAACGGCGATTGCATACAGCCGGTGTCTCCTCCCACTCAACCGCCAACTTCACCGAAATAAAGTCCATTGCAGAGGCGTTACTCGCTAACCTCGGCGTAAAACGCTGGGATGTGAAAGCGACGAGGCACCCAAGCTTTCTACAGGGAAGAGTAGCAGCTATCTATGTCAAACGCAGGAAAGTTGGCGTCCTTGGAGAAATCCATCCAGAAGTCATCAACAACTTTGAACTTGAAAACCCGGTGGGCGCCTTTGAAATAGACCTCAAAGAAATTTGAAAAGGCTCACCATTGAGTTATGGGTAAGGTGAGAAAGACGTTAAAGGTACAGTGGGTGTTTTATATAGTTAATAGGCCGTTATCAAATTGAGTGAGTGATGAGGATTGTCTGTGCCAAAGGAGGTCACCTTAGCGCCTAATGAGAAGGTTCTGATAGTGTTGGGGAGGGTTTACGTATCTTTTGCGGTCATAGTGACCATTGGCCTGACAGTTCTTGCAATAGTTCTTTCAATAATCTGGGTTGGAGTTGGACCCTCTATCCCCGCAGATATCATATACTCCCTCTACTTGTTTTCCTTGTTTTGCTTTATTTGCCTTCCACTCCTCTTATATGGACTGGGCTACTTCTACGCCAAGGGACATCGCTATATAATCACAAATCACAGAATTATCATGTTCAGGAAATTCATAGGCATCATAATAAGATCAGTTGCGTGTGATAAAATTACAGACATCATAGTTAGTCAAGGCCCGTTTGGCAGAATATTCAACTACGGCAGCATTTCTCCCATGACGGCTGGAGTAACGATGCCTTTTGGGTTGGCAATCCTTTCCCTCAGCGGCTTGCGGAATCCCTATGAAGTTAGAGACGGCATCACCAAATTGTTGGCGCTACCGGAGGCTTAAAAGTAAAGATGAGTGAGGGCTTAGGAAAGTCTATTCCCGAGCAGATATCGTTGCGTCCAGATGAAAAGATCGCAGTTATTTTGAAAAGACGTTATCCATCTATCATTTCATCTTTATTTGCAGGTTTCGCATTTTTTATCTGGATTATCGGTAGCACTGTAGTACGCTTCATATCAAGGTATATCCCACTTCCCGAAGAGGTGTGGGTCATCACTGGTCTTTGCATCATACTGGTTGTTGGCGGCGGCATACTGGCTATAGTGCTGTTAATCGGGTATTTCTATGTTAAAGGGCACCTTTACGTGGTAACCAACAAAAGAATCTTGGTCCTTAGAAAGTTTATAGGTATCACGGTGAGGGAAGTCGCCCACCGAGAGGTCACTGACATCGTGGTTAATCAGGGCCCGCTAGCGAGGCTTCTTAATTATGGATCGGTCAGTCCTATGAGTCCAGGCGTGAGAACTCCGTATGCGCTTCCATACCCGTTCATGAGACGTGGTTTCGTGGGACCAAGAGTTTCGTTAAAAGACGTGAGCGACCCTTGTAAAGTTGCCAGTAACCTATCTGGCTTAATTCGATCCGTCAGCTAAGCCTTAGGCGTGCATGCTTATGAGAAACTAGAAGAAAGTGGTTAGGCAAAGGGCGGGCGTGTGCAGTGACTATGAAGAAAGAAAATAGATTTTTAAATTTCGAAATAATTGTAATGATGATCATATGGCTTCTGGAACTTTCATCGTCCAAAACACTACGGTTCAAGAATTCTGCTCTTGGATAGAGCTTATGATGGAAAACCTAGGTTGGCCAGTTAAAAAACTCGTAGAGACGACGAGTTGGTGATAAAGGCGGTCACACGGAGCAAGCTTGAAGCGTGGGTGTGGCACCATTTTGTGCCCTTCGGCAAGTGGATGAGGAGGGGGCAAAGAGTGGGCATAGAAGTCCATCTACAACCATGCGCCGGGGGAGTGCTCTTGGGGATGGCAGCCGTCCCCTACATGGAGCTGTTTGACGCCAAGGAGATCTTCCTAATCTCACAGGGGCTCATCGAGTGTTTCGTTGACGATAGGTACAGCGAGGCAATCTGGGAACAGCTAATGAGTAACATAAAACAGCGCTACAAGCTTACTCCGCCCGCAGCCGCGAGGTTTCTTCCCAATGCCTATTTAAAATGCCCAAAGTGTGGTTGGCTCAACCTTTCAACCACCAATCACTGCAAAAACTGCGGAGCCAAGTTAAAAACTAGAAATTAGTATACTAGTAGTTCATGGGCGTGTTTCGATGAACGGTAAGCTTGAGAATGAGAAGAGAGCTGAAAGGTACTTCAGAACCTTGACGCGATTAGGTTACGTGCTAGCCTTGTTTATAGGAATCTGTTTGGGGGTATCATATTCGGCATGGACACTTAATCCTCTTTTGGGATTCGCCGTCTCTCTTCTGTCAGCGACCACGGCGTTTCTTTTTCTGGCACTGCTTGAATACCGCATAGATCGAAAGTATAAGGGGATTACAAGCTCTCGAAGGGAATACTTGATTGTAGCTCTTCCCGTCTATGCCATTATGCTACTTTTCGTTATCACAGGGTTAACTTGGCGGACTGTTCTAACTTATGCCGTTGGCACAATGGTCTTCGTCTATATGAATGCGACTGTCATCCTCCTGCTCTACGCGTCTTTTACTTTATTCCCACGAATGTTTCGCATCCGCTCCAAGGGCTTGGAGCTGGAAGATCCCAAGTTAGTTGACAAAATTCTTGGCATCGCTCAGAAAATGGATGTAAAGGTGGAAAGGATGATTATGCTTTCACGGAAGAAACTCAAGGTTGCTAACGCTCTTCAAGTCGGTCCCAGAAAGTTCTCCATTTACATCTCCGACTATTTGATTGAAAACTTCACACCTGTGCAAGTGGAAGCCGTCATTGCCCATGAGCTGGCCCACGCGAAGAAGAGGCATCTGCTGAAGAACCTACTGTTTACATTGCCTTTTGGGCTAATTAGCATGAACTTATTGCTTTACTCTTGGGTAATCCGTGCCAACCACATAAGTCTTATCATCGCAATTGCTAGCATCATTTTCCTTCTAACTGTAAACATCGCCATCACTCCCCTCCGCAGAAGGCTTGAACTCGAAGCTGATGCGCTGTCTGCCAAAGCCTTGGGCAACCCTGAGCCGATGATTTCTGCATTACAGAGGATCGGCGAACTAAACCTAATTCCAACGAAGTACCCCCGCATCATCGGATGGGGACTACCACATCCATCAATAGAGACTAGGATAGAAAAATTAAGACGATTAAGATAAACACAGAGAACTACTTCGTCACGTTTGAATCTAACTCTCGAAATTATTTCCTTATCTCTTACGAATAGCAAATATGAAGATCAGCATAAACATATTTATGTGCACTATAAGAAAACATGCATATCAACGTTGCGATCATGAGTAGCGCTCAAAGCGTAGCTCATACTTGAAGATAGAATCCCCGAATTATGTCCTGTCTCGAGACGATCCCTACAAGCTTCTTTTCGAGCCTCTAAAGGTTTTGGGAGCCGTGATTCTAGGGTTAGTCATGCCGGAGTCATCTCCGTTCCTCGGCCTCCAAGGCGTCCAGTACGAAGCCGGTTGGCGCTCACCGATGATCCATCTTTTCAGCCACCTTTTCCCTAATTCCTTCGCTATTTTTTGTTCACGCGCTGGATCCTGTGGGTGCAAAGAGCGAAGATGTTGCTGTTTTTCGCAATATTGCATTTTTGATTTTGAAGTAATTTCGATTTAAATGGAGAACGCCTCAAAGGTATTTTTGGTTTGAGGCGGTTTAAGTGGGTTTTTTAGACGCAGGTTACGGTGGTTGAAGGAGGTAGCTTCAAGGCTTTATTCGAGCGGTGTCTTGCTCCCGGCTTAGCGTGAAGTATATGGAGAAGCGCCGCAGTAAGCTTCTCTGATCCGTCAGAAGGGAGCTTACTTTAAGCTTTGTTTAGTTTATTTATTTGTTGCGCCTAGTGCAACATAAATAACGTAACAGCAACCTACTCAGACGGCACAATAAACTCAAACATCTCGGAAGACTTATCTCCATCCACTCTTGTTCTTAATAGTGGCGATGAAACGAGCAAGGGCGAATCCCACCGGAACCTACTAAAAGGGCCCATGCAGACGGACCCAACAGAGGCTGGTGATTTCACCTACCCTTGACGAAGGGTTTACCCAGGCATGGGACAGGTGGGCGCGGGCGCGCTAATAACCCGCGTCAGAGAGAGCTCCGCTGAGAGGAGCGTGAGGCTCCAACTGTGAGGCTGAGTGTTAGTTACGTGGGACACAGCGCCCGCGACAAGAACTTTTAAGTTAAGAGACATCGAAAAACTAAGAGGCGATAAGGCTTGGACCTAGAGCAGAGACTGACCTTAGTTACGAGAAACACAGAGGAGACCGTAACTCTCCAAGAATTACGTGTGCTGTTGGAGACCGAAGCTAAGCCCAAAGCGTACTGGGGATTCGAATCCAGCGGTCTCATGCACATCGGGATTGGCTTCTGTGGCTACAAGATTAAGGATATGGTGAAAGCTGGCTTCGATTTCATCATTTTTCTCGCCGACTGGCACTCTTGGATAAACAACAAGCTAGGAGGCAACATGGAAAACATTCGCACCTGCGGCGAGTATTTCAAGGAGTGCTTTACTGCACTTGGCGTAAATCCGGACAGCGTGGGGTACGTTTGGGCTTCCGACATAGCCAAAGACATAGAATACTGGGAGAGAGTAATTCGCATAGCGAAGAACTCCTCTCTGCAAAGAACGTGGCGCGCGCTTCCAATTATGGGTCGAGAAACCGACTTAACCGACATGGAAACAGCTTGGGTCTACTACCCCTGCATGCAAGCAGCCGATATCTTCCACATGAACCTCGACGTAGCCTGCGCGGGCATGGACCAAAGGAAAGCCCACATGCTGGCGAGGGACATCGCCGAAAAACTGCACTGGAAAAAACCAGTGTCCATTCACACCCACCTCCTCATGGGACTACAGGAACCTGAAAAGCTGGAAAAGCGGTTTGACGAAGATACCAACATAAACCTGCAGATAAGCTCAAAAATGAGCAAGAGCGTACCCCAAACCTGCATATTCATACACGACACACCGGATGATATTGAAGCTAAGGTGAGGGCGGCCTACTGCCCACCTAAGCAGGTTAGGGGAAACCCCGTGCTTGAACTGGTCAAGTACGTGATATTCGCGGAGAGGGAAAGTCTAGATATCCCGCGACCGTCCGAGTATGGTGGTCCAGAAAGATACGAAACTTATGCGGAGGCGGAGAAGGCTTATCTAGAGGGAAAGCTTCACCCGCTTGATTTGAAGAATGGTGTCGCAGAAGCCCTCGCGGAAATTCTGAAACCGGTCAGAGAACACTTCCGTAGGCGTCCGCAAACTTTGAAGAAGATGATGGAAATAGAGATCACAAGGTAAGGGTTTTTGTCAACTAAACTAGAGAAAAAAACCGAAAAAATCCTGCAACTTCTGGAGAGACTTGAAAAAGAATCAGCTAAGGGAATCCCAATAATTGTAGAGGGGAAAAACGACATCAACGCCCTGCAGAGCCTAAACATAGGGGGCGACATAATCTCAGCCAAAACCTCGGGGAAGTCCCTCCTTGATGTTCTCAGCGAGGTGGAGAGAACAGGAAAGCGGGAAGTTGTCCTTCTAATGGACTTCGACAAGCGTGGCAGGGAGTGGACTAAACGCCTGAAGCAACACCTTGAAAGAATGAGGATAAAGCCCAACGCGCTCTTTTGGAGGGAACTCCTGGGTCTCGTGGGACGGGACGTGAAAGACATTGAAGGTTTAGCAACCTACTTGGAAACGCTGAGGAAAAAATGTGGAGGGTAGAGTAGTAAAATATAAGAGGTACAAGCCAGTTAAAGCCTTAAGAGCATCTCATAAATGTAATGAGGTTAAATCTGTGGTAGAGGTGAAAATTAATGGGTTCATCGCAAACGGTCACGGTAAAGTACGTTATCCGTGCCAAATTCGAAGTGGAGGGAGTTGTCGAAAAACCTGACGTTATCGGAGCGGTTTTTGGTCAAACAGAAGGATTGTTTGGCTCTGAACTCGACCTTCGAGAACTCCAGAAATCGGGAAGAATAGGAAGAATAGAAATCGAACTGAAGTCAGAAAAGGACAAAACAATAGGCAAAATATCTATTCCAACAAGCCTCGACAGGGTCTCCACCTCCATAATCGCAGCAAGCCTCGAGAGCATAAACAGGGTCGGACCTTGTTCAGCCGTAGTCACCTTAGAGAAAGTCGAAGACGTACGTGACGCGAGGAGGAGGGCGATAATAGATAGAGCAAAGAAAATCCTTCAAGAATGGACCATTGAAACTCTTCCCAGCACAGAGGAAATCTTCAGGGAAGTTTCAGAGATTTTGAGGGCGGTCAAAGTTGAAAAATATGGGCCAGAAGGATTACCCGCTGGACCAAACATTGAAGGTACTAAGGAAATAATCCTCGTTGAGGGAAGAGCCGACGTGATAAACCTGTCGAGGAACGGAATAGATAACGTCATCGCGGTTGATGGTGCCAAAATCCCGGAAACTATCATAAAATTGTGCCGAGAAAAAGAGGTTACGGCACTCCTTGACGGAGACCGAGGTGGAGACCTCATACTCAAGGAGCTCCTTCAGGTAGCCGACATCAAGTACGTTGCTAGGGCTCCGCGCGGCAAGGAAGTGGAGGAGTTAAGCTTCAAGCAGATCTCAACCGCCCTCCACAAGAGGGTTCCCATCGGAAAAATAAAGGGCAAGAGGTTTAGGAAACGACAGAAGATACTCGTTCCCAAACAAGTCGTTGAAACTGCGAAGGGGTTAGAGGGAACCTTGGAGGCTGTGTTATTCAATGAAAAGATGAAGCAAATAGAAAAGTTGCCCGTGAGCGGACTCGCAGAGAGGCTTCAGCAAACCGAAGGCGTTGACACCGTGGTTTTTGACGGAGTGATAACCCAGAGACTCGTGGACATTGCAAATGAAAAGAACGTCCAATACATTGTAGCAGCCCGCGTTTCAGAAGCCATAAAACAGCCGTTGCGCATGCGCCTGCTGACGTTCGCAGATATTACGGACTAACCCTCCGTAAACTCGAAGAGAGTGGGTGTTTTAGAGGGCAACAACCCTTCTTCGGTTATACCAAACATGGCTAGTATTCTGGATGCAACAGGCACAACTTGTTTTGACACGTAGTATTCAACGTCTACATCATCATAGGAGACTAACATGTAGGGCTTCGCTTTTTCGTATAGACGACCGGAACCGGTAATGATGACGTAACCTATTTTGTCGCCTAGCGACAGGTCCCAGCCCTCCTTCTTTAGTGTCCTCGCCGCTTCAACGTGGGGAGCTCTGATAGCGTATTCTTCGATTCGTTTGGTGAGGGTTTTCCATATGACAAGATCGCGGTATGACACCTTCTTTGCTCTCAGGTCGATAATGTATCGGCGCACGAACTTTGCGGCTTTTTCCGGTGACTGCTCCTTCAAGATTATGTCCAACACTTTCTCTTGCACGTTTTTGGCAACCGCC
>Ga0224496_10002292_pt1 | contig 11429 bp, 7 predicted proteins | sample SF_Jul11_sed_USG_2_FD_168127 | JGI IMG/M metagenome (GOLD analysis project Ga0224496, IMG submission 168127) | Sediment microbial communities from San Francisco Bay, California, United States - SF_Jul11_sed_USGS_8_1 | ecosystem: Environmental > Aquatic > Marine > Sediment | place: USA... | reverse complement strand
TATCGATGAGGGATAAAAGGAAATCAATGCCCGATGCCGCCGGGATGAAGCCCTTTCGGCTGGTGAAATTCTTTTCCTTTAGCGGCCTGGTTATTTTTTTGGTTTTTACCCTGGTCCTTTCCTGGCTGATTTCCAAACATGCCAAAAGGGTTTTGCTGGAGCGGAGCGAGGCCTATTCCCTGGTCGTTGCGGAAAACATCAGCCATCAGGTTTTTCAGCAGTTCGTGCTGCCCACCGTGGTTCGCTACGGCAAGATTGCGCTTCGCAATCCGGAGCAGTTCAAGATGTTGGATACCATTGTCCGCAATGCCACCCACGGTATGCGCATTGAAGCGGTGACCATCTATGATTCCATGGAGAATGTGGTCTCCTATAGCACCATCGCCGCCCGCATCGGCCGTGAGGGCGAGGGCGGCGACGAGTATAAAAAGGCGCTGGCCGGCGAAAGTAATTCAACGGTTGCCGCATCCGGCACTATTTTTAACCTGATGCCCGGCAGTGATCCCATTTCATCGCAGCTGTTAACCTTTATTCCATTTCGGCAGTATAAGCCGTTCGGTGAAAATACGGATCGGGTGATGGGGGTTATTGAAGTCGTCCAGGATCTGTCCGAAGATTTTGAGGCGATTGTCAGGCTGCAGGCCTCCATTGTTTTCACCTCGATCTTGATCATGGCCGCGCTGTTTACGGTGTTGGGTTTTCTCGTGGTCCGGGCGGAGCGAATTATCGAAGCCCGGGCCGAGGAGCGCCAGCGGCTTCAGCAGAAATTAAGTCAAAATAAGCGATTGGCCACCCTTGGGAAAATGGTGGCCTCCGTCTCCCACGAGATTAAAAATCCGTTGGGGATTGTGCGCAGTACTGCCGATATCCTCGGCAAACGCCTGAAGGTTTTGGCGCCGGGGAACGAATATCTTGCCAATATTATTGTCGATGAAACCGGGCGGCTTGATGGGATTGTCCGAGAGTTTCTCGATTTTGCCAGACCGCAGATGCCGAGACTGGTCTTGGGCGGGGTGAATGAAGTCGTGGAAAAGGTACTCAAATTCATGGAGTCGGAGTTTGCCTCATCCGGAATAGAGGTGGAATGTGATTTGGGCAAGAAGATGCCCCAGGTCAGAATCGATCAGGACATGTTGTATCGGGCTTTCCTTAATATATTTATGAACAGTGCTCAGGCTATGCCGGATGGTGGCAAGTTAACCGTTTCCAGCAGCTGGCGTCGTAATCCTCCGGCGGTAATCGTCCGGGTTGATGATACCGGCTCCGGGATGTCTGAGGAAAAGAAGGAGCATATTTTCACCCCGTTTTATACCGACAAAAATAGGGGAACCGGCTTGGGGCTGGCCATTGTCAAGAACATCATCGACAGCCATCAGGGGGTGATCGAGGTGGAGAGTAAGGAAGGGGAGGGGACCGGTTTCACGATCACCCTCCCGCAGACCTAGGTATAACTATTTCTTTTTTTTGTCCTGTTGTTCGATTTGGGCCTTAAGCAGGTCCCGGTCACGACGTAGAGCTTCAAAGGTTTCCTTGGCCCGCTCTTCAGCCCCTTTTTGGCCGGCTTTAATCTCTTCGGCCTTCTTTTTGATCTTTTCCGCCTTTATTTTAAGATCGTTGGTGCCGAAAAGGGACGAGGCGAGGTATTTGTAAGAGAACTTGATCAGGGCGATATCATCTTCCTTGATGTTGCTCAGGGTTTGCTCGTCTATTTCATAGGTGTCCAGAAAGGAGCTGTTGAACACAAAATTGCGGAATTGATCAAGATCGGTGCTCACCATGAAAAACATTTTCTGGGCCGGTTCGCTCAAGGTGGCCTGCTGGCCGAATGACTTGCGGCGCATGACCAGCTCCATCCAGTCTTTATTCATCTCATCGCTTTCATCTATGCCCTGATCAGTACGCCATTCGCGAATGGTCTGAACATGATCTTCCTGATGGCCCTTGCAGTGATTCTCGTTGACCAGAAAGTAGAATTCTTCCGCCTTGGTGTTTTCCTGCCCGGCGCCATGGAAGTAAGACATGCCTACCGGGTAGTAGCGACAGGTGGTTGGTCGCTGAGCATATATGATACATCCTTCATCGGTGACAAAGGGGCATCTGCCGTTCTCGTCAAGGTGGATCTTGACGCCGGGCATGTCGGTTTTTTCGAGATAGGTGGGGGTGGTAAAGCGCAGCAGGAACTCCTGGGCCGGCAAATTGAGAACTTTTCTGATCCGCAAAATGTCATACGGGGTGAGGATGATTTCAATATTACCGCAGCAGGCGGTAAAGCATGAGACTTTTGGGTGACAGCGAAATTTAAGCTTGCTGTCAAGACTGAGTTTTTCCGGAACAATATTGGTCGGATTGTGGTCGGTGCCGAAAAGAGATTTGCTGGTGGAGTCGGGTGATTGTGATTCGCTCATCAGGATTACCTTTGCATATGTTAAAAATTAAATAAATACTATTTCATTTACGTTGAATATATTCGTTAAAGATCGGCAACAAAGTAACCATGACTTTGGTCGCTGTCAAATTCAATTGTCATTATTCTTGGCTGGTCGTCATAATTATTTGATATTAAAGAACAATGTTCAGGGGATCCTTGGCCGGTTCGCCCAAAAGGTAAGAATTTGCTTAATTGTCTTGAAAAGGACGGGGGACGGGAGGCAAAGCCTGAGTTTTTTTCTTGACTTTTAGAAAATGAAATTTTATACAGTCCATTGTTCGGAAAAATGAGTGGCTCTTCATTTTTTGCAGGTTCAAAATTTCTGTTTATTGAATGATACTTGTTTTGCCACGGCATTTAGAGGCGAAAAGAAATTATTTTTTTGCTTTGTGCCATTGCTCATTTCGATGGTATGGTAGTGCTTTATGCATTTGACTTGCCTGATCCGGTTATGGGGAAGGCGGGTTAACTGCTTAGATTTATGCAATTATGAAAGTAGATAAGGTAAATGCGGGCTCAGCATCCGCTGGGTTCGGGAAATTCAATCCAATTGAGGAGGTTAGTTAATGCCAAGTTACGTAGATCCTTCCAAATGTGACGGTTGTAAGGGCGGTGACAAGACTGCTTGCATGTACATCTGTCCCAATGATCTGATGGTACTGAACGTTGAGGAGATGCGCGCCTACAATCAGGAGCCTGATGCATGCTGGGAATGTTACTCTTGCGTAAAGATTTGTCCGCAGGGTGCCATCGCAGTACGTGGATACAATGACTTTGTACCCATGGGTGGCCAGGTTCATCCGATGCGGAGTTCTGATTCCATCATGTGGACCGTTAAATTCCGTAACGGTAACATGAAACGTTTCAAATTCCCTATTCGTACAACCGCTGAGGGTGCTGCTAATGCATACCTTGACGGCAAAGGCGCCAATCTTGACGACGAGAAATTGTTGCTTGAGAATGATCTTCCTGAGCCGACCATGGTTGCCAAATAATTGGTAATTGTTGGAAACAAAATTAATTAAAAACAATTTTTTTAAAAATTGCTTGAGGAGAAATAACTATGGCGTTACCTAATAAGCCGTTGGGCGAGCTGCCCGCCGTTACAAATCCTGAGGTTGTTGAGCATGATGTCGATGTTCTTATCATCGGCGGTGGTATGGCCGCTTGTGGTACTGCTTTCGAGATCAAGAAATGGGCTCCTGCCGACCTGAAGATTAAATTGGTTGACAAAGCTTCCATGGAGCGTTCCGGAGCTGTTGCTCAGGGTCTGTCCGCTATCAACACCTACATCGGTGAGAACCCCATCGAGAACTACGTAAAAATGGTTCGTAACGACCTGATGGGCGTTGTTCGTGAAGATCTCATCTACGACCTCGGTCGTCACGTTGATGAGTCTGTTAAATTGTTCGAAGAGTGGGGTCTTCCCATTTGGAAGAAAGACGCAGCCGGCGAGAACCTTGACGGCGCCAAGCCCGCCCCTACCCTTCGTGAGGGTGGTACCCCGGTACGTACCGGTAAATGGCAGATCATGATCAACGGTGAGTCTTATAAGTGTATCGTTGCCGAGCCTGCTAAATCCGCACTCGGCGAAGAAAACTGCCTTGAGCGTGTTTTCATCGTTAAATTGATCCTCGACAAGAACAAAGCCAACCAGATCGCTGGTGCGGTAGGTTTCTCTACTCGTGAGAACAAAGTACACGTATTCCGTTGCAAGACCGCTCTCTGTGCTTGCGGTGGTGCCGTAAACATCTTCCGTCCCCGGTCCACCGGTGAGGGTAAAGGTCGCGCTTGGTACCCCGTATGGAATGCTGGTTCCACCTACACCATGTGTGCTCAGGTCGGTGCTACTCTGACCATGATGGAAAACCGCTTCACCCCTGCTCGTTTCAAAGATGGTTACGGACCGGTTGGTGCTTGGTTCCTCCTCTTCAAAGCGAAAGTACAGAACGGTCTTGGTGAGTTCTATGCCAACAGCGACGCTGTTAACGAAGAGCTTGGCAAGTTCATGCCTTATGGCAAGTCTGCCGTTACTCCTACCTGTCTGCGTAACCACTTGATGCTCAACGAGCTGAAAGCCGGTCGTGGTCCGATCTACATGGCAACCGACGTTGCTCTGAACGCTTTCCTTGATGATCGTCGTGCCAAAGGCATGGACGAGAAAGATGTTAAGAAATTCTGGAAACATCTTGAGTCTGAAGCTTGGGAAGACTTCCTTGACATGTCCGTTGGTCAGGCCGGTCTCTGGGCTGGTATGAACATCGAGCCTGAGAAAGTAGGTTCCGAGATCATGCCGACCGAACCATACATGCTCGGCAGCCACTCCGGTTGTTGTGGTATCTGGACCTCTGGTCCGGATGAGGCTTGGGTACCCACCGTTGACGGTCCTCGTAGCCACCAGTACAAATGGGGTTACAACCGCATGACCACCGTTGATGGTCTGTTCACCGCCGGCGACGGCGTTGGCGCTTCCGGTCACAAGTTCTCCTCCGGTTCACATGCCGAGGGTCGTATCGTTGCCAAGCAGATGGTTAAATTCTGCCGTGACAATGCAAGCTTCAAACCTGAGCTGCCTAAATCCGCTCAGGAGTATGCCGATGAGGTTTATGCTCCGGTTCGTCGTTACCATGAGTTTGTAGGTGCTTCCACCTCTTCTGATGTTAACCCCAACTACTGCAAGCCTGCCGGTATCATGATGCGCCTGATGAAGGCTACCGATGAGTACGGTGGTGGTGTTGCTACTTACTACATGACCTCTGGTAAGCTTCTTAACATCTGTTTGGATCTTCTCCGCATGCTGCGCGAAGATGCCGAGTTGATGGCTGCCGGCGACCTTCATGAGTTGATGCGCGCTTGGGAAAACTACCATCGTATTTGGTGTGTAGAGACCCACATTCGTCACATTGAGTTCCGTAAAGAGTCTCGTTACCCGGGCTTCTATTACCGCTCTGACTACCCGACCTGTGATGATGAGAACTGGAAGGCCTTCGTTAACTCCACCTTTGATCCTGCAACCCAGGAGTGGAAGTGTGAGAAGGTTAACTGTATCAACATCGTTGAAACCGAGCCGTGGATCTAATTAACGATCTATGATTGGTTGATAGTGAGTATGAATCTCCAGGCACCGTTATGGTGTCTGGAGATTTTTCTATACCCTTCGGTAAAACAAGGTTTTTCTGGTTGAGCTGACCACCAATAGCAAGTAGTATTGATCGGTTGAACCAAGAAAACTAGTTTTATAATTAATAATATTATGAATGGAGGAGAGGCATGACAGACGAACGCAGCGCACCCGCAGGTGCTGTTCTTGTCGTTGGCGGTGGCATAAGTGGACTCACAGCCGCCCTGGAAGCCGCTGAAGTCGGAAAAGATGTTTTTCTGATTGAAAAAAACCCCTATTTAGGTGGTCGGGTTGCACAGTTGAATCAGTATTTCCCCAAGCTCTGTCCCCCGAGTTGTGGTTTGGAGATCAATTTTCAGCGGATCAGAAATAACCGTCGGGTTAGGGTTCACACCATGACCGAGGTGAAAAGTGTGTCCGGTGGACCTGGTAACTATCAGGTGACTCTCGAAAGTAAGCCCCGTTTTGTCAATAATAACTGCACCGCTTGTGGTGCGTGTGCCGATGCTTGTACCGATGAGATCGACAACGCATTCAACTTTGGGATGAACAAAAGCAAGGCGGCTTATAAGCCCCATGATATGGCCTTCCCGATGAAATATGTTATTGCCAAGGATGCATGCGGTGATGCCAGCAAGCAGGCGATCAAGGATGCCTGTAAATATGATGCGGTCGATTTCGACATGCAGGCCAAAGAGTTTACTCTGGACGTTAGCGCCATTGTTTGGGCTACCGGCTGGACTCCTTATGATGCAACCAAGCTGGAAAACCTCAAGGTCAACTCCAGTGCCGCCATTATCTCCAATATGCAGATGGAGCGGCTTGCTTCTCCCAACGGTCCCACCGGCGGCAAGATTTTGCGTCCCGGCGACAATAAAGAGCCGGAGAGCTTTGCCTTTGTCCAGTGCGCCGGATCCCGTGACGAAAATCACCTTGAGTATTGTTCGTATATCTGCTGCATGGCAACCATGAAACAGATCACCTATATCCGTTCGCAGTATCCTGATGCCAAGATTACGGTTTTCTATATTGACCTGCGTACTCCCGGCAAATACGAGAAATTCCGGGAAAAAGTTATGGCTGATGCGAATGTTACCTTTGTTAAAGGTAAGGTTGCCGATATCATTGCCGAGGCCGATGGTGGAGTTACTCTGGTCGCAGAGAACGCCGTTACCGGAGATAAGGTATCCGCAAAGGTCGATTTGGCCGTGCTTGCCACCGGTATGGAGCCTAATGCAAAAGGGCAGGCCGCAGCACTTGGTTTGGCCACTGACGGCAATGGTTTTATTCTGGGTGATGAGGGTATGTCTTCTTGCGGTTGCGCAAAGAAAGCAGCCGATGTTGTTACCTGTACCCAGAGTTCAACTGCATCAGCCATGAAAGCTATTCAGGCATCGAGGAGGTCTGTTTAATGGATAAGAAATACGGTGCTTATATCTGCACAGGTTGTGGGATAGGAGAAGCCCTCGATATTGAGGGTTTGACTGGCGCGGCAAGTGAAAACGGCATGGCTCCGAAAAGCCATGAGGCTCTTTGTAGTGCCGCCGGTCGCGAGATGATTCAGGCTGATATTGATAATGATGGGGTTAATACCGTAGTCGTTTGTGCCTGTTCTCCCCGCGTTATGAAAAACGAGTTCAATTTCGGTGACGACAAGATCACTATTCGGGCCAACCTCCGTGAGGGTGTTGCCTGGTCTCTTGAGACGGTTACTGAAGCGCGCGGTGAAGATGTCGTTAAGGAATATGCCCAGGAAAAGGCTCAGGATTATGTCCGGATGGCCTGCGTTCAGGCGAAAAAGACCGAATTGCCCGTGCCCTTTCAGCTGGAAACCCTGAACAAGAAAATTCTGGTTATGGGTGGTGGTATCGCCGGTCTGACTGCCGCCAAGGCTGCTGCGGACGCCGGTTCCGAAGTAACCATCATCGAAGCTGCCGACAAACTTGGCGGTAAGGCCCTTGGTTGGAGAAAACAGTTCCCGACCAAAGCTCCTTGGACCAACCTTGAAGAGCCCACCATTGCCGAGATGATCGCCGCGGTTGAAGCGGATGCCAATATTACGGTTAAAACCTCTACTGAAGTTGCCAGAATCGGCGGTGCTCCCGGTGCTTACAAGGTTACCTTGAAGCCGACCGGCACCAAGACCGAGTGGGACGCTCCTGCCAAGGTTGGCGTTGATGAGCAGGATGCGATCAGCAAGGGTAAAATGGAAGATCCCAATACCGGGTTGCAGAAGTACACTGCGGTTGATCCTGCCGCTGAGGACTTTGGCGCCGTGGTACTGGCCACCGGTTGGAATCCGGCTGATGTCTCCGAATACGAGCATCTCGGCTACGGCAAACTGGATAACGTGGTTACCAATGCCCAGTTTGAGAAGTTGGCCAAAGAAGGCAAAGTGCCGGCCAATGTCGCCTTTATTCAGAGCCCTGGCGCTGAAGAGAACGACAATGACTTCCCCTACTGCAACTCCGTTACCAGCATGGTGGCCTTGAAGCAGGCCTGCTATGTGCGGGAAGACAATGCCGAAGGTAAGGCCTATATCCTCTATCAGCACATGCGTACTCCCGGCAACATGGAAATGTTCTATAAGGGCGCGCAGAACAATGACGGTATTTTCCTGACCAAGGCCACGGTTACCGGCGTTGAGGCGGAAGGTGGCGGCCTGGCCGTACACATGAAAGACACCCTCTTGAACGAGGATATTACCCTCAACGTTGACATGGTTGTTCTTGCTGCCGGGATGATCCCGACCACCAAAAACAAACCGACCATCAATCTGGCTTATCGTCAGGGTCCCGCCTTCCTTGACCTTGATATTTTTGACGGCTACGCCGACTCCCATTTCATCTGTTTCCCCTATGAGACCCGTCGGACCGGCGTATATGCCTGTGGCGGCGTTCGCAAGGCGATGAACATGGAGGAAACCATTGATGATGCAACCGGCGCCGCCCTTAAGGCCATTCAGTGTGTGGAGTCTGCCGATCGCGGGGTTGCCGTTCATCCCCGGTCCGGCGACGGTTCCTACCCTGAGTTTTTCTTCCAGCGCTGTACTCAGTGTAAGCGTTGTACCGAAGAATGTCCTTTTGGCGCTTTGGATGATGATGAGAAGGGCACCCCGCTGCCTAACCCCACCCGCTGTCGTCGGTGCGGTACCTGTATGGGCGCCTGCCCCGAGCGGATCATCGGCTTCAAGAATTACAACGTCGATATGATCGGTTCCATGGTTAAGGCCATAGAAGTTCCTGATGACGATGAAGATAAATTGCGGTTCATGGTCTTTGCCTGTGAAAATGACGCATATCCTGCCCTTGATATGGCGGCGATGCGTAAGCTTCCGCAGAACGCCTTGATCCGGGTAATTCCGGTTCGTTGTCTTGGCTCCATGAACATGGTCTGGATTAAAGACGCGCTTTCTTCCGGTATGGACGGCGTTCTTCTTCTTGGCTGTAAGTTCGGTGATGATTATCAGTGCCACTTTGTCAAGGGCAGCGAGATTGCCGATAAACGTATGGCCAATATCGGTGAGACCCTCGGCAGCCTCGGCCTTGAGCCGGAGCGCTGTGCTGCTCGCCAGGTTGCGATCAACGAATATGACAAGATTGGTGATATCATCAATGAGTTTGTTGAGGAAGTTATCGAACTCGGACCCAATCCATTCAAGGGCTTCTAAGTAGTTAGTGTCTAGTTGCGATGCAGATGACAGTCATGGGGCTGTCATCTGCATGATTTTATAGAAAGAGCGCCGGGGGGGAAACTGCCCGGAAAAGTTTAGAGCTGTGACTCAAGGGAAGAATACTGGAGGCGTAACATGGCTATTAGGGTTGAACCAGATTTAAATTTTATAAAATTTTTAAAAAGTGCCGGTGGTGACACATTAAAAAAATGTTACCAATGTGCGACATGCTCTGTTGTCTGTCCGCTGTCCTCCGACAACAAGCCTTTCCCTCGGAAAGAGATGATTTGGGCCCAGTGGGGTTTGAAAGACAGGCTGGTTGCTGATCCCGACGTGATGCTCTGTCATCAATGTGGTGATTGTACCGCTTACTGTCCCCGGGGCGCCAAGCCCGGCGATGTTCTTGGTGCGATCCGGGCTTATGCCTATACCCATTATGGCTTTCCCAATGGGTTGGCCAAGCTGGTTAGCCAGGGTAAAAACCTGCCGATTCTCATTGGGGCTCCGGCTCTGTTGATCCTTATCGTCTGGTTTTTGTCCGGCGGCATGCATCTGCCCCAAGGCGATATTGATTTTGGTAATTTCTTTGGTCATGGTTATTTTATGGGTCTGACCAAGAATGTTTTGATCATCGACGCGATTTTTGTTCCCGCCTTTGCCTTTGCGGTTTTTGCCGCCTATAAGGGGGTGTCCAATATGTGGAACAATATGGCCGCCCAGTTGGATGTTAAGAGCGATTTCCGGCCTTCGGTTCCTCAGTTTATTACCCAGTTTCTGGTACCATCGGTAAAAGAGATTCTGGCGCATAAACGGTTTAAGGAATGTGGCACCAATCATGATCGGGTCAATGGCCATTTGCCTTTGCTGTTGGCATTCATCGGCTTGTTTGCGGTGACCACCTACGGCATGATCCGGAAGGATATTGTCGGAATGTTTGTGGAAGGGCTCCATGGGCCGATTCCTCTTAGCGATCCGTTCAAGATTCTTGCCAACGTCAGTGCCATTGCTCTGATTGTCGGAGTTGGGATCCTGTGGATGAACCGTTCACGCATGGAAGAGGAGAATAATGCTTCCCCGACCTTTTATGACTGGTTCCTGATTACCAAGATAATGGCGGTTGGCGTTACCGGGCTCTGTGCTGAGCTGACCCGTCTGATCGGGATTCCGGTTCTTGCGTATCTCTTTTATTACCTGCATTTGGTAACCATTTTGATGCTCTTTGTCTATATGCCTTATTCAAAGTTCGCGCACATGGTTTACCGGACCTTTGCCATGGCTTTCGAGAAGTATCGTGCCAGTGAGTTTGTCCAGAAGACAGAAGAGTAATACTTGTTATCTTTAATCAGGCACTGTGCTTTTGATCGGCATGGTGCCTGATTTTCTTTTGTCTGTTGTCCGTCGATATTTTACTGTAAAAAAAGGTTGATCTTTCGTGACGGAACGATTAGTATTGCCCGTCTCATAAGCTGGCGTAGCTCAATTGGTAGAGCAGCTGATTTGTAATCAGCAGGTTGCGGGTTCAAGTCCCATCGCCAGCTCCACCAACCATGAGATAAGAGTAGCTTGTTTAGATGTCGATCCTGAGAGGTCGGCTTTGATATAGAGTGGAGGGGTTCCCGAGCGGTCAAAGGGAACAGACTGTAAATCTGTCGGCCAAGCCTTCGGAGGTTCGAATCCTCCCCCCTCCACCATTTTTTTTGAAAGAACGACCTGTTTCCTTAGTTGACTGTTGTTGGTTGTTGATCATCCCTGTTCGGTGGTGATTAAGTCGCAAGATTGATGCGGGGATAGCTCAATTGGTAGAGCATCAGCCTTCCAAGCTGAGGGTCGCGGGTTCGAGACCCGTTCCCCGCTCCATTTTAATGACTAAGAGATGGTCTGTTGTTGAGTAGGGTAGTTGTTTTGCTTGTTCTGGATGCTAGTTTGCCCACGTAACTCAGTAGGTAGAGTACTTCCTTGGTAAGGAAGAAGTCACCGGTTCGAATCCGGTCGTGGGCTCCACATATTTAAATATTTCAAGCATGTGTTGGTTCGGAGAGTCCTGGCATCCACCACAAAGAATTATGGGTTGAGGAGAATAGACATGGCAAAGAAGAAATTTGAACGTAAAAAACCGCATGTAAATATCGGCACTGTTGGTCATATTGATCATGGTAAGACTACCTTGACATCAGCGATTACCCGTGTGCTTTCCCTTAAGGGTATGG
>Ga0224496_10002291_pt1 | contig 11437 bp, 5 predicted proteins | sample SF_Jul11_sed_USG_2_FD_168127 | JGI IMG/M metagenome (GOLD analysis project Ga0224496, IMG submission 168127) | Sediment microbial communities from San Francisco Bay, California, United States - SF_Jul11_sed_USGS_8_1 | ecosystem: Environmental > Aquatic > Marine > Sediment | place: USA... | reverse complement strand
TAACTTCATCGGCTCTTGTTTTAGTGATGATTGTTCCGGGTCTCGCGTTATTTTATGGGGGAATGGTCCGTAATAAAAATGTGCTAAGCACCATGATGCATAGCTTTATTTCGATTTGTCTCGTCAGTGTGGTGTGGGTGTTTTGGGGATATAGTCTGGCGTTTGGCCCGGATGTAGGAGGAATCATTGGTGGCCTGGACCTGGTCGGGTTAAAAGGGGTGGGCCCTGAACCCTCGGAGGGTTCGACGATTCCGCATTTGGCATTCATGGTCTTTCAGTTGATGTTTGCCGGCATTACGGTGGCGTTAATCAGTGGAGCCATTGCTGAACGTATGAAATTTTCTGCGTTTGTGTTGTTTGCCACGTTGTGGGTCACGCTGATTTATGCACCGTTAGCCCATTGGGTGTGGGGTGGAGGGTGGTTAGCGGGACTGGGCGATTTAGATTTTGCGGGTGGCACCGTGGTGCACATTAGTTCCGGGGTGGCAGCCTTAATTTGCGCGATTGTGTTAGGAAAACGCCAGGGATACGGAACGGAGAATATGAGTCCGCATAACCTTCCATTTACAGTCATTGGCGCGGGATTATTATGGGTGGGATGGTTTGGGTTTAATGCAGGAAGTGCCTTAGCCGCAGATGGGATTGCCGCGAGTGCGTTTGTGGCCACCCAAGTTGCCGCCGCCGCAGGGGCACTCGCGTGGATGAGTGTGGAATGGGGCTATCGAGGAAAATCCACCCTGCTTGGGACGGCCAGTGGAGCCGTGGCGGGTTTGGTGGCGATTACGCCGGCTGCCGGATTTGTCGGGCCAGTTTCCGCCATTCTGATTGGGCTAGGCGGTGGGGTGGTGTGTTATCTTGGGGTCTTTTTGAAAAACAAGATGGGCTATGATGATGCCTTGGATGTCCTGGGTATTCACGGTATTGGGGGAACGTGGGGGGCGCTGGCCACGGGATTATTCGCGAGCGTCGGTGGTGGCACTGGCCTCTTTTTTGGTAATCCGGGACAAGTCCTCATTCAACTCATCGGCGTAGGGGCCACATGGATTTTTGCCGGTGTAGGAACGTTCGTCATTCTGAAAATTGTGGATGGTCTGGTAGGCTTACGAGTCAGCAAGGAGGAGGAAATCCTGGGCTTAGATCTCACCCAGCATAGTGAACGAGCCTATGGATGATCTACCAGGAAAAGAGGGGTTGTCGGTATTTCATAATCTCATGGAGGGATGGTCGCAATGAAACTCATTCAAGCCATTATTAAGCCGTTTAAACTTGATGAAGTGAAAGAAGCACTCATTGAATTGGGTATCCAAGGGATGACGGTGACCGAGGTCAAAGGATTTGGCCGTCAAAAAGGGCACAAAGAGACCTATCGTGGGACGGAATACCAGATTGAATTTGTCCCCAAAATTAAATTGGATATTGCCGTGGCAGATAATCGGGTAAATGAAGCCTTAGAGGCCATTATGCGTGCGGCCAGAACGGGCAGTATTGGAGATGGGAAAATTTTTGTGTCAGAGTTGGAGAGTATCATTCGCATTCGTACTGGAGAGTCCGGCGACGGGGCAGTATAAATGTTCCTTTTGTCAGATGTTTCATGAAATGTTTCTTAAAGGAGACATGATGAAGATACCTCACGCACTTATCATGCTTGGCCTACCATTCGGCATCTTTGTTGGAATGGGGGAGTGGTCCGTGGCTTTAGCCGAGGAAGGGGGTCCCCTAACAATCGATACGGGAGATACAGCCTGGATTTTAATTTCCTCTGCGTTGGTTTTATGTATGATGCTTCCGGGATTGGCGTTATTCTATGGAGGATTGGTCCGTAGTAAAAATGTGTTAGGAACGATTATGCACACCGCAGTCATCCTCTGTCTGGTCAGTTTGGTTTGGGTGCTCTGTGGGTATAGCTTAGCCTTTGGTCCTGATGTGGGTGGAGTGATTGGGAGCTTAGCCTGGATGGGGCTACAGGGCGTAGGCCTAGAGCCGAGCCCGGTGTATGCGTCAACAATCCCCCATCAAGTCTTTATGGTATTTCAGCTCATGTTTGCCGCGATCACCGTGGCCCTTATCACGGGAAGCGTCGCCGAGCGCATGAATTTTAAAGCGCTTCTGCTCTTTTCTGTGTTGTGGTCATTATGCATTTATTCCCCATTAGCGCATTGGGTATGGGGTGGCGGATGGCTCCAGAAATTAGGGGCGTTGGATTTTGCCGGAGGCGCCGTGGTGCATATCAGTTCAGGGTTCGGCGCCTTGGTCTGTGCCATCATGTTAGGCAAGCGCAAAGGGTTTGGAACCGAGCCCATGCCGCCTCATAATTTACCGATGACAATTTTGGGAACAGGCCTCTTGTGGTTTGGATGGTTTGGATTTAATGCAGGGAGTGCCTTAGGGGCCAATGGCGGAGCCGGGGTGGCATTCATTGCGACACATATTGCGGCCTCAGCCGGGGGGTTAAGTTGGATGGTGGCCGAATGGGTACATCGAGGAAAACCAACGGTTTTAGGCATTGCCAGTGGTATTATCGCGGGTTTGGCGACGGTTACTCCCGGGGCTGGGTTTGTCGGACCCATTTCCGCCATGATCATTGGCTTTGCGGCCGGGGCATTGTGTTATGTCGCGGTCGTCTGGAAAATGAAGTTAGGCTACGATGACTCCCTGGATGTGGTGGGAATTCATGGCGTCGGCGGGTTGATGGGTATTCTGGCGACCGGGCTCTTCGCCTCAATTGGGGCAACCGGGGCTTTTTTTGGTAATCCCGAACAGTTCGGTATACAAGTCTTTCTGGCTTTGGTAACCTTGACGTTTTCCGTCGTGGGAACGTATCTCATTTTGAAATTCGTCGATCTCACCATGGGGCTTCGCGTCTCTGCCCAGGACGAAGAAATGGGGTTAGATTTAAGTCAACATAGTGAGCGAGCCTATTCCTAATTTGATGAACGTGGTTTAATCGAAACTCATGCCAATAAGGGCGTAGTGATTATAAATAGCAATTTCATGAAGAAGGAGGCAGTTGAATGACCCCGAAAGAAGTGTTGGATTTTGCAAAGAAAAACAAGGTCGAAATGGTAGATTTGAAGTTTGTGGATTTATTGGGAACATGGCAACATTTTTCCATTCCCACATCTGAATTGACTTTGGACTTATTCAAGGAAGGTTCCGGATTTGACGGTTCCTCCATTCGCGGCTGGAGAATGATCCAAAACAGCGATATGTTGATCGTGCCGGATCCGAATACCGCAGTCATGGATCCATTCATGGAGATTCCCACACTCAGTATGGTGGCCGATGTGCAGGATCCAATTACCCGAAGTTTTTATGAGCGAGATCCTCGCGCGGTGGCGCTCAGGGCTGAACAATACTTAAAGAGCACGAAAATCGGCGATACCTGTTTCTGGGGTCCTGAAGCCGAGTTCTTTATTTTCGATCATGTCAGCTTCGATCAGAACAGTCATTCGAACTATTATTTCATTGACTCCGAGGAAGGGATTTGGAACTCAGGGAAAGATGGTGAGAATTTGGGCTCACGCCCTCGTCATAAAGAAGGCTATTTCCCCGTTGCCCCAGTGGATTCGCAACAGGACATTCGCTCTGAAATGTGTCGGGTGATGGAACAGGTGGGCATTCGCGTTGAAAAGCATCACCACGAAGTCGCCACGGCCGGACAAGCCGAAATCGATTTGCGGTTTGATACCTTGGTTAAAATGGCCGACCAGATGATGATGTATAAATATATCGTGCGGAATGTGGCCCGACGACATGGGAAAACTGTCACCTTCATGCCCAAACCCTTGTTCAATGATAACGGCACGGGCATGCATACCCACCAAAGCATTTGGAAAGATGGTAAACCGCTGTTTGCCGGGAAAGAATACGCCGGTGTCTCCCAAATGTGCTTGTATTATATCGGGGGCATTTTAAAGCATGGGCAGGCCTTGGCGGCGTTGACCAATCCCACGACCAATTCCTATAAACGGCTGACGCCGGGCTTTGAAGCACCGGTGTTGTTAGCCTATTCCAGCCGGAACCGGTCGGCCGGGATTCGAATTCCGATGTATTCGCCCAGTCCCAAAGCCAAGCGGATTGAAGTTCGATTTCCGGATCCATCCTGCAACATGTATCTGGCCTTCAGCGCGATGTTGATGGCCGGGTTGGATGGCATTCAAAATAAAATTCATCCGGGCGAAGCCATGGACAAAAATCTCTATGACTTGGAACCGGAAGAATTGGCGAATGTGCCAACCTTGCCGGCAAGCTTGGAAGAAGCGTTGAAAAATCTGGAGAATGATCATGAATTCCTGCTTAAAGGCGGCGTGTTCAGTGAGGATCTGATCGAAGCCTGGATTGCCTACAAGCGGACCCACGAAGTGGATGCACTTCGGCTTCGTCCCAATCCGTATGAATTTATGATGTACTACGATTGCTAACGTCCGCGTAAGCATCCGGGTCAGATAGACGCGGGACACGGGCATTAGAGCCAGGACGAACGCCTGAGTCGGTGGAAGGAACGGTGAAACGTTTCTCTACCGGTCCAGGCGTTCGTGTTTGCCGAACCGGTGCAAGAAGCCCTCGTGGATGTCTTGCATGCGAGAGGTGATGTCCCGTTCAAGGTCGGTCGCCCCTTGTTGCCAGTCTGTCGCGACAAACCCCAACCGGCGGGCCAGGAACACTAATTCTTCTGATCCCGATGGAGGGAGGACGAGATCTTGCGCATGACCGCGCACGATGCGAAGGGCATCGATCAATTGCCTGAGAAACAGGTAGTGGTCAGAAAGGGAATCCCGTTCTCGTGGAGAAATCAAAGAGGCCGCGCATAGTTCCTGAAGCGCATGGAGCGTGTTGGGGGTACGAATGGAAGGATGAGAATGCCCATGCATCAGTTGAAGGTACTGCACGGTATATTCGATATCGATTAAGCCACCTTGGCCGTACTTCACGTGCGTGGAGCCGGGAGGAACCAATTCCTTGGTTTGGCGCATGCGGAGGTGGAGGGCGGTTGCCAGATCCCAAGGTTCATCGCTATAGACAAACGCATCCCGGTGCCGTTCCACCGCTTTACCGATAGCCGCATTGCCTCCCACATAGCGTAGTTTGATTAAGGCTTGCCGTTCGAAGGGGGCCGTAGCGCCCTCTGGGCCATAATAGCGACGGATTTCCGGGAGTGAATTGGCCAAGACCCCTTTATCCCCGTGTGGACGCAGGCGAGTATCCAGATGGAAGATACCCTCTTGTTTGGCTTCAATCCATTGTAGGAATTCCTGGGCCCAGCGTTCAAAGTAATCAGTGGGAAAGGCAGAGGAAACGCGACGGGAAGCGGGCACATCATACACAAACAAAATTTCAATATCGGAGGCATACCCTAGTTCCGTACCCCCCAGTTTTCCCAAACCAAAAATAGCCATCGGAAGAGTCGACGACCGAGAAAACCGGGGATCGATCACGCGGCGGGATTCAAGAAGGGTCTGGGTGAGAATCACATCCGCCAAATGCGTCAGGGCCTTAGAAAAATCGGGCAGGGGGCTGTTCTTCAGCAGATGCCGCATGTCGATTCTGAAGAGTTCCTGGTCCTTGAATTGATTTAAGCGCGCCTTTCGGGTTTCAGGTGTTTTAGCGGTTTTGAGTAAGGCCTCCAAGCTACGTTGCAGAGTAGCCTTAGGACGAATCAAGGGGCCCTTTTGATACTGGTTCATCATGGGCAGCAAATTATGGTGTTGCCGTCGCAATAAATCTTCCCAAAGATAATCGCTACTCCCAAATAACTGAGCCAGCTGTTCCAACGTGGAGGCCTTTTCCAGCGACATGAGTGAGGATTTCGTGTGGGGCTCTTCCAGGAGTTGGTCCAAAAACTGATCGAAATGTTCGAGCGCTTTGCCGGGATCCGGTGCCCATCGAAGGAAATGACTAAATTCCTTAATCAATGCCGCCGTGGTGCGGAGCTCCTGTTGTTCAAGCTTTCCTTGAATTTTTCCGCCATGACGGCCACGGACAAACAGGCGATTGCGTACGCGCTGCTTGTCGACTTCGATTTTGGCTTTCACCAGATAGACGCCTCGCATCGCGAGGGCATTGGCAAAGGCATACAAAAAGGCAGGGGTGTCAGTCGATCGAATATCCAAGACGGTTTCCTGCTCTGCCAGGAAATTTGAGAAGGTAATCTGAACGGGTTGCACCACACGGGTGGTGGGCAAATGCAGTCGACCCAGAGATTCCACCAGGTGCCGATTAATTTGGCGCCGGACCTGTCGAAGATGATTTTTCTGGAGCAACAACAGCAACCCCACTAAGGTTTCTGAAAAACGCTGCTGTTCGGAAGGGCCAAACTCAAATCCCTCAAGCGCCTGCAGGGTGAAGACATCCACCGCAATTTTGCGAGTCAGACCGGGTTGAGGCCGTCTTGGCGAAAGTCCGCGGGACCCATAGGGCACATGGCGTGGCACAGAGGAGGCCCCCGCTTTCGAGGGGGCTTCGGGAGAGGAAGTGAAAATCAAGGCTTCACGAATATCCAGGCCAAACGACGACAGGACGCCACAAAATGTGGCAAATTCGGAAAAGTAATCATAGGCCACAATCGTCAATTCATAGCGATGGTCGGGGAGGCATTCCAACTCGATCACACAAGGCAGAGCCAGAGTCAATTGGTGAGCTAAGGACACATGTTGAGCAATTTTCGCCAGCGAAAAGCTGGAAAAGTAATCAGGGTCCATCCCCCGAATGAAATCTTCAATCAGCTTCGGCGGCAGGTCCGGGCAGAGGACGTGAATGCGCTGAACGGAATCTTCCTGAGTCATCAGCGTGAGTATACTGAAAATTGCAGGCATTGTAAGGCCCTCCCAGGAATCGTATAATTTTCACCTCCATGCCTCGCAAACAAACCACGCCGATGTCGCGCCCCTCTGAGCTGTCACACTCATACCCAGATGCCACCCCGCTGCTCTTAGCCGCAGGTTTGGCGGAAACGGAAGTCATGCGGGTGTTGCATGCCTATGGTCTGAAGGATTGGAAGCAGGCCGATCGCAACTTACAGGAAATGGCTGGAGATCCCGCCACCCGAAAAGCGTTGGCCGTCATTCTCAATGGGCTCCTGGCCAGCGCAGCCGTGTCGGCCGATCCGGATCAAGCGTTAAATGAATGGGAACGATTCGTGGCTTCCGGAATCCACCGGTTGCAGGTGTATCAATATTTGGCTGGCTTGAACCATGTGGTCTCGGTGCTCAGCACGGTCTTTGGCAATAGTCCGGCCATGGCGCAGACATTCCATCGAGACCCGTTGCTGGTCTATTGGATTGAAGACGATCGAGTGTTGTTGCGACGAGCCTCCCGCGAGTCCATGACCCTGCAATGCCAAAACTCCATGGCGGCATTAAAAAGTGTGGAAGCCAAAGGCGAAGCCTTGCGGCGCTTTAAGCGGCGGGAGATGTTGCGCATTGGCATACGGGATTTTTTAGGGGAAGCGAAAGTCGAAGAAACCTACACCATGCTCTCGGAGTTGACCGCCGTGGTGATTCAAGCCGCCTATGAACTCGTGCAACAGGAGCTGAGCGAGCGATATGGTGAACCACAAGCCGGAACCAAAACCGAACAAGCGAACACCGGGTTCTGTGTCCTGGGTATGGGGAAACTTGGCGGGTGGGAGCTGAATTACAGTTCTGATATCGACCTCGTCTATGTCTATCAGGCGGCACCGGGAATGACCAAGGTCCAAAATGGCCAAACCAGTATTAGCCATGAAGAATATTTTGATTGGCTCGGTCGTGAATTAACTAACGTCTTAAGTGCCCCCAGCTCGGAGGGGGCTATGTTCCGCGTCGATCTCCGTTTACGTCCTGAAGGCAGCGTCGGAGCGCTGGCCTGTTCGGTGGAGGATGCCCTGCATTACTACCAGACTCGCGGCCGGACCTGGGAACGTCTAGCCTTTTTGAAGGCCATGCCCTTGGCGGGGAATCGTCGGGTTGGACAATTGTTAATGCGGCGGTTACGTCCCTTCGTGCTGGGAAACCCTGAGACGGCTGGCGACATTATCGCCTCCATCCGAGAACTTAGGGCGCAGATCCGTGCGAAAATGGCCCGCCGGGGAGAAGGGGAACGGCATGTGAAGCTGGGAACAGGTGGTATTCGTGAAATTGAATTCATTGTCCAGGGGCTACAACTGCGCTGGGGGCATGCGCATCCCCGCATCATGGATCGCCAGACATTAAAAGGCCTGGCCAAGCTGGTGAGCGTAGGCCTTCTAGAGAAACACGACGCACAGACCCTGCGTGAGTCGTATCGCTATTTAAGGGATCTTGAACATAAAATTCAGATGGTGCATGAACTGCAAACCCATTTGTTGCCCGCCCAACCCGAAGACATCGCCAAATGCGCCATTAGAATGGGAGATCCGCAAGGCCGCACGGCAGCAGAAATTGCCGAGAACTTCATGGCCGAACATCGACGTCATACCACGCGTGTGCATACCCTCTACCAACGCATCATTGGATAACAGGGGATAATGTGTGCGGGCATTCTGGTTTGAGCGTTTCATTCGCCGCATCAGAAAGGGCATGAGGTTAAGAGCGATTCCGCATGAGGGAACCCTCAAAAATTTCATGAAATCCGACATTTATTTTTATCACTTGAACGTCGGGCCTGGTGTGGCAATAGAAAGGAAGCCGGGATTACCCTGGTGGGGTATTGGAACAGGAGCCTAGACACAGATCCTTCGCAGGAACCTTGGTCTGAGCCCTTCCTTTTGGCTCAGGATAAATCTCGTTAAATGGTAAAAGATCACAATGCCGAGGGGGAGGTCTCAGAGAAACTTTTTCGGGAAAACCCTTGAATCTGGATGGTTGATGATTATCTAGATCCATGGAAACACAATAACACGCGTTGCTCATCCCTGAGAGGAGACGAGATCTATGGATATGAATAAAATGACGATCAAAGTCCAGGAAGCACTGCAATCGGCTTCAGGGATGGCGATGCGAAGAAATCATCAGGGCGTAGATGTTGAACATTTGCTTTTGGCCCTGTTGGAACAGGAAGGCGGATTAGCCCAGGCTATTCTTGAGCAAACCGGGTGTTCAGTGTCCTCGGTCAAGACGGCAGCCGAGCAGGCCTTAAACAAGCTGCCACAAGTGCAAGGCAGCGGAGGCGGACCTGGCCAAGTGCATATTGCGCCACGGGTCGGGAAGCTCTTGGCGCAAGCCGAAACCGAAATGAAGGGCCTGAAAGATGACTTCCTTAGCGTCGAGCATCTGTTGCTGGCGATGGTGGAGGAAGGCGGAGTCTTCAAAAGTCTGGGGATCAAACGGGATAAGCTTCTGGCTGGATTGCAGCAGGTGCGGGGGAATCAGCGCGTGACCAGTCAAGACCCGGAAGGCACCTATCAGGCATTGGAAAAATATGGGCGGGATCTAACCCGTTTGGCCGGGCAGGGGAAGTTGGATCCGGTCATCGGGCGAGACGAAGAAATTCGTCGGGTCGTACAAATCTTGTCACGACGCACCAAAAACAATCCGGTCCTCATCGGTGAACCGGGGGTGGGTAAAACCGCCATTGTGGAAGGGTTAGCTCAGCGCATTATCAAAGGGGATGTCCCCGAAGGGCTCAAGAAAAAACGTTTAATTGTCTTAGATATGGGCTCGCTCGTGGCGGGAGCAAAATTTCGTGGAGAATTTGAGGAACGTCTCAAAGCCGTGTTGAAAGAAGTGCAATCCTCTCAAGGGCAGATTCTGCTGTTCATTGATGAATTGCACACCGTTGTGGGCGCAGGGGCGGCTGAGGGCGCGATGGATGCGGCCAATTTATTAAAGCCGATGTTGGCGCGGGGCGAACTACATTTGATCGGCGCTACAACCTTGGATGAATACCGGAAACACATTGAAAAGGACGCGGCCTTAGAACGACGCTTTCAACCCGTCTTGGTCGATCAACCGTCGGTGGAAGACACCATTTCCATCCTGCGTGGGCTCAAGGAACGCTATGAAGTCCATCATGGCGTACGTATTAAAGATTCAGCTTTAGTCGCCGCCGCACGATTGTCGCATCGCTATATCGGGGATCGGTTCCTGCCGGATAAGGCGATTGATTTGATTGATGAATCGGCAGCCAGATTGCGGACGGAAATCGACAGTATGCCAGCCGAAATGGATGAAATATCCAGAAAAGTGATGCAGCTGGAAATTGAACGGGAAGCCTTAAAAAAAGAAACCGATCCAGGGAGCCAAACGCGATTAACCAACCTGGAGCAGGAGTTAGCCGTGAAACAACAGACCCTGGCCGAACTGAAAACGCAGTGGGAGGCCGAAAAAGCATCGGTCGGCATTCTGCAACAGTTACGGCAGTCTATTGAACGGGTGAAGCAAGACATTGAGCAGGCCGAACGCAAGTATGACTTAAACCGGGTGGCTGAGTTGCGGTATGGGGAATTGCCGCGTTTAGAAAAAGAGATGCATGAAGAAGAAGAACGCCTGACGAATAAAAAGCAGGAAAGCCGGCTTTTAAAAGAAGAAGTGGATGAAGAAGATATTGCCCGAGTCGTGAGTCGGTGGACGGGGATTCCTCTGAACCGGCTTATGCAGGGTGAAGTGGAAAAACTCTTACATTTGGATGAGCATTTACACCGACGCGTGATCGGACAAGATGAAGCCGTGCGGGCTGTGGCGGATGCCGTGTTGCGAGCACGATCAGGCATCAAAGATCCCAATCGTCCCATCGGGTCATTCTTATTCCTGGGCCCAACCGGGGTCGGTAAAACGGAATTGGCACGGGCGTTGGCGCATACCCTCTTTGACGATGAGGCCAACATGGTCCGCATCGATATGTCCGAATATATGGAAAAGCATACGGTGGCTCGATTGATCGGGGCCCCTCCTGGCTATGTGGGCTACGAAGAAGGCGGCCAACTGACAGAAGCCGTCAGGCGCAAACCCTTTTCCGTCATTTTGTTTGATGAAGTAGAAAAAGCCCATCATGATGTCTTTAATGTGTTGCTTCAAGTTTTAGATGATGGGCGTTTGACGGATTCACAAGGCCGAACGGTCGACTTCAAAAACACCGTGCTCATTATGACCTCCAACTTGGGCAGTCAGGAAATTCTGGAAGCCCAACAACGGAATATGGAGTACGAAGGCATTCGAGCGTTGGTCCTCCAGGAAATTCAAAAACATTTCCGTCCGGAATTCTTGAACCGGGTTGATGAAGTCGTGGTCTTTCATCCGCTGACTCAGGCGGAACTGGGCCCGATTGTGGAAATTCAATTGCAACGATTGCGGGCCAGATTGGCGGATAGGCAGATGACGCTGGAACTCTCGCCAGCCGTCGTGTCTGATCTAGCGGCACGAGGCTATGACCATGTCTATGGAGCGCGTCCCCTAAAACGACTTATCCAACAAGACATCGAAACTCCGCTCTCAAGGCTGATCATCCAGGGCAAAGTCGTCGACGGCCAACACATTGTGGGCGA
>Ga0224496_10002289_pt1 | contig 11439 bp, 9 predicted proteins | sample SF_Jul11_sed_USG_2_FD_168127 | JGI IMG/M metagenome (GOLD analysis project Ga0224496, IMG submission 168127) | Sediment microbial communities from San Francisco Bay, California, United States - SF_Jul11_sed_USGS_8_1 | ecosystem: Environmental > Aquatic > Marine > Sediment | place: USA... | reverse complement strand
CCTGGGAAACCTACAATAAAAGTGCTACGTAATGTGATATCCGAACATATTTTGCGCCATTGTCGGATTCGCGCCAAGTTATTTTCTGCATTGGCTGGACGCTTCATTGCTTTTAAAATACGCGAGTTGGCATGTTGAAATGGCACATCAAGATAAGGCAGAATTTTTCCTTCAGCCATTAATGGAATCAATTCATCTACATGCCGATAAGGATAAACATAATGCAACCGTACCCATACGCCTAAAGATCCTAAAGCCTGCGTCAGTTCAGTAAGGTGGGTTTTTACTGGTCGACCTTGCCAAAAACCGATGCGGTATTTTATGTCAACGCCATAAGCGCTGGTATCCTGCGAAATAATCAGCAATTCTTTGACGCCAGCTTTAACCAGGTTTTCCGCTTCTTGCATGACCTGATGAATTGGACGGCTGACTAAATCTCCACGCATGGATGGGATAATACAAAAGGTACAGCGGTGATTGCAACCTTCTGAAATTTTGATATAAGCATAATGCTTTGGTGTTAACCGAACACCTTGCGGCGGAATTAAACTGGTAAATGGGTCATGCGGTCGCGGTAAATGGGCGTGTACCGCAGCCATGACTTCAGGTAACGCATGAGGCCCAGTAACCGCCAATACCTGTGGATGCGCTTTTTTTACAATGCCCCCCTCCTCCTTTGCGCCAAGACAGCCTGTGACAATAACCTTCCCATTTTCTGTCAGTGCTTCGCCAATCGCATCCAGCGATTCCGCCACGGCACTGTCGATGAACCCACAAGTATTAACGATAACGAGTTCAGCTTCATCATAAGATGAAGAAATAGCATATCCTTCAGCACGAAGTTGCGTCAGGATTTGCTCAGAATCAACCATTGCTTTCGGACAGCCAAGTGAGACAAAACCAATTTTTGGTGAGGGTTGTATAGATAATGACATGAGATACCTAGATTACATAACCATAAAAATCTTATAATAAAGAGAACAAGTACAGTATTTTTTGATTCAGCACAATATAATTTGAAGAAATTTATGGTAATGTAAAGATCGGAAGGATCATATTAAGGAGTTGCCATGCACCCGATACAACGCCAGCTTCACAGCGATCACCACCATTTACTGCTCGTATTGAATTGCTTAAGTAAAGAGATTGATTGTTTCGATTTTGATGCTCGCCAAGACCCTGATATGGAAGTTATCCTAAATGCGCTGGACTATGTACGAGAATATCCTGATAAATGGCACCATCCAGCCGAAGACGTCATTTTCAATCAATTGCTTGCTAAAAAAGTTAAGGAAAGTAAACTTATCAAAAAACTCGAAGAGGAACACAACAAGATTATCCAAGAAACCCAGAAAGTCAACCAATTATTTCGTGCAGCAGCAGATGACTGTATCGTCCCAGCAAACGAACTGGTCGATAGCGCGCGCCAATATATTTCATTTCAACTCGACCATCTGGAAAAAGAAAATGAATTCATTTATCCACTTATGGATAAACTATTCAGCCCGGACGAATGGAAAAAAATCGAAAATAAAGTGAAAATTCAAAGTGACCCGGTATTTAACAAACCATCTAAACGTGAATTTACTCAGCTATATAACCATATTTTGGAATTAGAAAAGGAAAAAGAAAATTAGCCCGGACAACCTGCCCTGTGAGCTGCACGCTAAAATCAAATCATATGCTCATTTTGAGCAATAAGTATTTTTGACAAAATTAATTGAGGTCTTTTCGGTAGATTATACTACTTTCGAACAATCTATGCGTGTGCGCTCTATCGAAATATTCAGACTACAAGTATAATTTAACAATAATTTCATTATATTGCCGCCAACGGCTGCGGCTTATTTATTGTTAGCTTCTCTAGGATTAGAAAAAAATGAAACCGCCCATTCGCATTGCTGTCACTGGCGCAACAGGCCAGATTGGTTACAACCTCCTTTTTCGCATTGCAGCCGGTGACATGTTTGGCAAGGATCAACCTATTATCCTGCAATTATTTGACATCACAGAAGTACAGTCTATTTTTACTGGAATCGTCATGGAACTGCACGATTGTGCTTTTCCTTTGCTAACTAATGTTATTAATACAGATAATTTAAAAATTGCATTTCGGGATGTCGATATCGCTATTCTAGTCGGCGCGCGTCCGCGCACCAAAAATATGCAACGTAAAGATTTGCTGACTGCAAATGGCCCGATCTTTTCAGAACAAGGAAAGGCACTCGATGAATTTGCTAACCGTAATGTGAAAGTGCTGGTTGTAGGAAATCCCGCCAATACCAATGCTTATATTGCCATGAAAAATGCACCCAGCTTGAGGCCTGAAAACTTTTCGGCCATGTTGCGTCTAGATCATAATCGTGCCTTGTCGCAAGTGGCTCATAAGCTAGCACAGCCAGTTTCTCAAATCCGCAAAATGATTGTATGGGGCAATCATTCCAATACGCAATACCCTGATTTAAGCCATGCATTAATTGACAATCAAAAAATTTCATCACTTATTAATGACCCAGCATGGGTAGAAAACGAGTTTATTCCCAACGTTCAAAACCGTGGAATGGCAATAATTAAAGCGCGGAATGGCAAATCAAGTGCCGCAAGCGCAGCCAATGCCATAATAAATCATATGCATGATTGGCAGTTTGGCACACGTGAAAATGACTGGGTATCCATGGGAGTCCTATCAGATGGCAGTTATCATATTCCGGAAGGCGTGATATACAGCTTCCCAGTCACCTGTAACGCCGGTATGTTTCGAATTGCTCAGGGATTGGAGATAAGTAATATGAGTCGAGAAAAAATGCAAGTCAGCTACCAAGAATTACTGGAAGAGCGTGACACAATTAAGCATTTACTTGGATAATTCTTGGTTACGTCCATAATGGTGTGAATAATTTCTCTGCAGGTTTACGATTTCGCAGTGCCTTAACTACCGAAAAACCTTTACAAATTGCCGGTTGTATTAATGCGTATACCGCGCGCATGGCTGAGCATGTTGGTTTTAAAGCACTATATCTTTCTGGTGGTGGCGTAGCTGCAGGTTCCTTGGGCGTACCTGACCTCTCCATCACCACATTAAATGATGTACTGACTGATGTTGGCCGTATTACTGATATAACGGATACCCCATTGTTGGTCGACACAGACACCGGTTTCGGCAGCCACTTGAATATTGCCCGCACAGTCAAGTCAATGATTAAGTCCGGCGCAGCGGCAATGCATATTGAAGATCAAACACAAATAAAACGCTGCGGCCATTTATCTGGCAAAAAAATTGTGAGCGTGAACGAAATGGCCGACCGAATCAAAGCGGCGGTTGACGCTAGGACAGACCCTAATTTTGTTATCATGGCTCGTACCGACGGGTTAGCGTCTGAAGGATTACAGTCGGCCATTGACCGAGCATGTGCATATGTTGAAGCAGGTGCTGATATGATTTTCCCTGAAGCCGCTACTGAACTTGAGACATACCAGCAATTCACAAATACATTAAAAGTACCGATACTGGCAAATATTACCGAATTTGGCAAAACACCGCCCTATACAGTCAACGAACTGGCAGCAGCTAATGTTTCCATGGCGCTTTATCCACTTTCCGCATTTCGTGCGATGAATGCTGCAGCGCTCAAAGTGTACCAAACAATACGCCACGAAGGGACGCAACAAAGTGTCATCAAGATCATGCAAACACGCGATGAACTATATGATTATCTTGATTATCGCAGTTATGAAGAAAAGCTAAATCCATCATTTGATAATACGCTGTATGATAATGATAAATGAGTAAAACCACTATGACGCCCAACACCGGCATCAAAAAATCAGTTTTACTTTCAGGCGTCAAAGTCGCTGATACCGCCATTTGCACGGTTGGCAAAACTGGTGATAGCTTGTTTTATCGTGGTTATAATATCCATGATTTGGCTTATAACTGCGAATTTGAAGAAGTAGCTTATCTACTCATCTATGGCAAGTTGCCTTCCTCATCGGAATTATCCGCATACAAAACAAAACTTAGGGGGTTACGTGATTTACCCGATATTGTCCAAACGGTCTTGGAAGCAATACCAGCATCGGCTCACCCAATGGATGTTATTCGGACAGGCGCTTCAGTGCTTGGAACAACATTCCCTGAAGAAAAAGATTCATCAATTGACAGTATTCGACATCAGAGTGATCGTTGTCTTGCCTGTCTGGGATCTATGTTGCTTTACTGGTATCAGTACTCACATCACAACCGACGCATTTCATTAATCACCAATGATGAATCAATAGGCGGGCATTTTCTTCATCTACTCCTTGGCAAGCAACCTTCCAAAAGTTGGATTAAAGCAATGCATATCTCGTTGATTCTTTATGCCGAGCATGAATTAAATGCCTCTACCTTTGCAGCGCGCGTAATTGCAGGAACCGGCGCCGATTTATTTTCAGCAATCACTGGCGGGATTTGCGCACTACGCGGCCCTAAGCATGGCGGCGCAAATGAAGTGGCGTTTGAAATAATACAACGTTACGGCAGTCCTGACGAAGCTGAGCAAGACATAAAGCGTCGTTTAGCAAACAAAGACATAATTATCGGTTTTGGCCACCCGGTATATACCATCTCAGACCCACGCAATGAAATAATCAAGGAATTGGCAAAACAGTTAGTAGTTGAAAGTAATAATTCAAAATTATTTAATATAGCTGCCAGAATAGAAACCGTCATGTGGCAGGAAAAAAGAATGTTTCCCAATCTGGACTGGTTTTCCGCAGTCAGCTACCACATGATGAACATACCGGCAAAATTGTTTACCCCTTTATTCGCGTTAGCGCGGACCAGTGGTTGGACCGCACATTTTATTGAGCAACGATTGAATAATAAAATAATTCGTCCCTCAGCAAATTATATTGGACCTGAGCATAATAATTTTATTGAACTTAGCAAACGAAGCTAACCGTTTCCATGCAACGCTATCGACAGAATTTTGGGTTCTTTTTCTAAAATGATACAAAGTGAAGAGACATTTGCTACAAATGCAAGTAAAAAATAAAAAAAGCCCTGCTCCTTTTAGCGGGAGCAGGGCTTAGTTCTTGTCTACCCAGACCGGGGCTTTATTCTAGGAAATTTTTCCTGCCGACTAAAAGATAAAGTTATCTACAACTAATGCACCTGCGCCCATCACCTCGATTACAATATCATCTGCAGCCGTAAGATTTCCGTCTTTATTAGCATCAATAAACATAACGGTTTGAGAGACACCAAGTTCCGGCGGAAGCGCAATCTCTGAGAAAGCTACGCCACGATCACCCGCCGTATCAAGGAATAGGTCGGGAATATTGGTAAGATCAGTATCAAAAGTAGGCACTTTAGCAGCCACATCGACGATTCCTCGCTGAGTGCCTGTAAAGGCAAAACTACTCACATCAAAACGGTCTGCGGTAGCAGCAGCGCCAACTGTAAAATTGTCTATCATTTCAAAGTCCGACTCTACGAGAATAGTGATTCTGCCATCACCGTCGGTATCACGAATTTGCGCATCACCCGCGTTTACTACTAGGATATCTTGCGCCGCTTTAGCCGACTCAAGGATAAAAAAGTCACCGCCTTTACCACCCGTGATAATATCTCCCTGACTGCTTCCGACATATGTATCACGACCAGTAGAGCCAGTATAGGTAACACTTTGTGTGTGCGCTGCAAAGTTTATCGCTATATTACCCGTTGAACCGCCTGCATTAATCACGGACACCTTGCCAATGGTCATCTCGTCCATCGTACTCGCATTCGTTTCTAGGTCAACATTACCACTACCGATAATTGTTATAACATCTGCATCAGGCGCAATGAACCTTACAGCTAACTCAGTCGCTGATGAAATTATAAGACTCTCAATACCGTTCGCTATGATTTCACGGGCATTGACATCACCTGTTGCATTAAGTGTAAATGATTCGGCATTGCCACCAGCAAAGGTGCCAGCAGCATCCAGTGGCGTTACTGAAAAACCAGCACCAATATCTAATGATCCACCAGCACTGCCGATATTGACTGTAAAAGCATCTGGAACACCAATTGCACCGATGGGGGCAGGTAAAGGACTACTTAGTGTTACAGAGCTGGCATTCACATTGAACAGAATTTTTTCAGTCACCAAATAGTTAGTCGCTTCTGCCGGTGTCAATACTTTTGTACCATCCAAATTAAACATTGGTGCTTGCAACGTCGGCAGGTCTTGCGAAAAAATGGTTGCCGAATGAACATCTGCAACCGCTATCTTATTTTTAAACAAATTAGCTGTTTGAGTGAATGCTGCGGGAACCGTAGGTCCTAACAAGAAAGCTGTTGCTTGAACAGCAATCGCACCAAATCCGACACCCGCAGTGATACTACTGGTAAAAAATGCTTCTGCTTGTGATGCTGGGCTGCCAGCCACGCCATCTGCAACCAAACCATAATGACTCATCATCTCCGTAACCTGCGCAGCTGTGGTCGTTTTTCCGCCCATGATGCCACTGGTAAATGCAGGGGTGGCCGCTATTGTATCCGCCAATTGTGCTACTGTTGTTCCGCCTTCAATTAGTGTAGTAAAATTTCTTAGAAATTCGTTTCCCGGGGACGCGTTGAAAAGACCTACAACAACGCCTAAAATGTCATTTTTTTGTGCACTTGTAATGGGCATAAAAGTTCCTCAGTAAAAAAATAAATTGTTAATTCGCAAAAAACCAGTTATCTGAAATTTTAAAGTCTAAGTAAAACAAAAAAAAGGGAGGTATGTCCTCTTTAATATAAGCTATTCATCCTAATTCCATTACTAAATTATCAGACATTTGTCTTAATATTATTGTTATGAAATAGGATATTAATAATTAAAAAATTCGCATAAATACCTAACTTCTTAAAATACGTGAGTAACACACTGATTGACCAAGAACAAGAACAAGGATATTGCGTAAATAATCACGAAATATTTACAGATATTTTATGGGTTAACAATATCCTATTACCATTCAAGAAAAACATTATATCCTGTCAAAGCATTTCCAAATAATTTATCTTTCTTTCGTTGCATTATATGAGATCACTTATAATAATAATAATAATAATTATCATTACTTAACAATTTCAAAATTTTATCGAATTTCAATAAAATTCGATAATCTTGATGAACTTTAATTTACTCAGCTATCATTTTCCAAACGTAAACCCGTCATTTATATCAAAATTTGAGGATTCTGTCCACATAATTCCGAGCTGGAAATTACTTATCGCGCACGAAAACTAACCAATACTACTACATACAGCAGCCTTTTACCTCATTCCGTAACATATTCATACCTTTATACCAGCTTTTGAAAGTGCATCAGTCATGGCCTCTCCTACCTCATAATAAAACGTTTCATCATCAATGACCCTCTTTAACATAAGCTTCACCTCTATGTTACGATAACCTTTTAATGTGATTGTTTCGCTAATTACACCATCCAATTCAAACCGTTTCTTTATTTGGAGAAAATCACCAAGTTTTTCGCCAACCAATGCCTCATATAGCTCGCAGCCAAAATCATCATAAGGATATTTTTTTCTGCCACTAGACATGTCAATCTTACAAGGAAGGTTTTTAAAGATAATCTGAACATCTTTATAGCTCCCCATAATTTCAGAAAGATAGCAAATTTTCCATTCTTTTGTTTTAAACATAGCTAGGATAGGTCGATTGTGAAATCTATCGAACCTCATATAATGTGAATTGTTATTCTTATTTCATGTTGGCAACAGAATTATGCTTCTCCAGTTTCTGTGCCAAGAAATTATCATTCTTAAGGATTAAGCAATATTTATGCCGAGATCCTTTATTCAATAGAATCGGATAATTACAGCATCCCTTCTTAAACCCAAGAAGTTAATTTGTCGCTATTTACTGTCTGACAGGCGATTGTCTATAGCAATAGATTGTTTCTACATTATTTATTTTGTATCAACAGAGAGACAACAAATAAGAAGTTTGGTGAAGCAACAACCGCAAACAACTAAAACAATGATATCTAACCGGCCAGCTAGAGTCGCTTATCGGCAATAACGAGAATCTACAAGAATCTTGTAGTAAAAACAGCGTCAAAAAAATGACTACTCAGACTATCACAGTAACTGCTCAGGTTATCCATATAATTCGTCAGTACAAGGCGCAAAATGTGAGTTAACATGCGAAATTGATCATTTTGAAATGACGAAATGGCGATTATAGGAGTAAGCTAATCAGTTACCAAAATAGAAACATAAATTTGCTTTTATAACACCCAACTTAATTGTCGGGACTTACGCCAAGCTGCACACAAAGATTATCGACAATCTTACGTAATATGTGGACTTCGGCCTCAAGCCTGGAAACATCAGCCTTAAGCTCAATAAGCTCATTGTCAACGGTCTTTTCAGTGACATGAGTTACTAACGATGTCGATTCGATCGGCTGACCTAACACCGGCATATCTGAAAGTAAATGTATCCAGCGATTCTCGCGCATACCTGGCTGGCGCGGCAGCTCCATGACCAACGCACCTAGTGCACGCTCAGCCAACTCCCTCAAAAAACTCTCAACCGACGATATATCAGCAAATCGATACAGTCTCTCACTGTTGGTACGTAACTCACCGGCCGTTTGTGGTCCACGCAACATCAGTATTGCAAGCAACACCATCGATTGCTCCGGAATACGCAACACCGCCTGAAAATTATGCGCATAACGTGCAACCCGCCCCCCACTTGTTTCGATCACTAGTGATAAATGCCGCAAACTATCCAAAGATTCCAGCACCTCAGACTGGGACACATCCATAATCGGATTTCGACTGGTTTTTTGACTACAACCCAGAATCAACGAATTAAGCGTTAATGGGTAACTATCCGGTACTGTGTACTGCTTCTCAGCCAACACTCCAAGAATACGAGTTTCGAGCAGCGAAAGAACAGGAAAGGAAGAATCAGTCATCTGTATACACAAGCAGTTTTATTTTGAAGAAAATGTGGCTTATTTATCTGCTTGCTTTTCAAGAATTTTCTGAAGCGGCGTAATCAGTTCCATCGGCAGCGGAAATACGATTGTCGAATTTTTTTCACCCGCTATTTCTGTGAGTGTTTGCAGATAACGCAACTGTAGCGCTTGCGGCTGCTTAGACAACACTTGCGATGCTTCCAATAAGTGCTGTGACGCTTGCAGCTCGCCTTCGGCATGAATAACTTTTGCGCGTCGTTCGCGTTCTGCCTCCGCTTGCTTAGCAATGGCACGAATCATTGTTTCGTTGAGGTCAACATGCTTAATTTCAACATTAGCCACTTTGATGCCCCAAGCCTCGGTTTGTTCATCAAGAATTTTCTGTATATCGCTGTTGAGTTTTTCACGGCTAGCCAGCATTTCATCCAATTCATGTTGACCAAGCACTGAACGTAAAGTCGTTTGCGCTAATTGACTGGTTGCGACGTCAAAATCCTCAACTTGAATAATGGCCCGTTCAGGATCAATTACGCGAAAATAAAGCACGGCATTGACTTTCACTGAAACATTGTCGCGCGAAATAACATCCTGACTGGGCACATCCATAACAATCGTACGTAAATCAACGCGTACCATTGTTTGGATAACTGGTACTACAATTATGAGCCCAGGGCCTTTAACCTTCCAAAACCGCCCTAACTGAAATATCACACCACGTTGATATTCACGCAGCACCCTGAAGGCGCTTGCCAGGAAGAGAATGATGATCGTTAAAATAAAAAATGTTATGGTTACCAGATCCATCTTAACCCTCCTTTGTTTGCTCCGAATGATTTGAATATGGCTTTACCGTCAGAACCAAGCCATTCAATGCAGTTACACGAGCTTTCTGTCCATGTTTGAGCGGCGTACTGGTTTGGACTTCCCAACGTTCGCCATGAATCCTAATCCAGCCGTGGCTATCAAAGTCTTCCAACACCTCTCCAACACCACCAATAAGCTGCTCCATACCACTAACGACTGGCCGTTGCCGGGCTTTTATCACCATGCCCAATATCAACATAAAAAAAGCTGCTGACAATAATGCAAAGGTTGCAATCAGCGGGATAGAAACGCCATACCCCGGCACCCCTGTATCAAGCAGCATTACGGAACCAATCACAAAGGCAATAACGCCACCAATCCCAAGCGCGCCAAAACTGGGCACAAATACCTCACCCAGCATAAAAGCAATACCAAGTAAAATCAGCGCTAATCCCGCATAATTAATTGGCAAAACCTGAAACGCAAACAAAGCCAACAACAGGCAAAGTGCGCCAAAAACACCAGAGAAAATAGTGCCTGGATTGGAAAATTCAAAAATCAACGCGTAAATACCAAGCAGCATTAGAATATAAGCTACATTCGGATCGGTAATGATTGCCAGCAAACGCGTGCGCCAATCCTGCTCAAGCCGTTGTACTGTCATACTTTCTGTTGACAGTGTTTTCTCCTGCCCCAGTACATTAACTGTTCGTCCATCAATTTTAGACAATAAATCCGGGATACTGTTTGCCAGCAAGTCAATAACCCCTTCGGATACCGCTTCCTCTGCTGTCATACTGGCGGCTTCACGCACCGCCTGTTCTGCCCACTCGGCATTACGCCCGCGCAACTGCGCAAGCCCACGAATATAGGCAACCGAATCATTAATAATCTTATTCGTCATCGGGTCTTGCGGCACTTGCTTCTGACCATCATCACTTTCCGGATCTTTATCAAAGGCGTCACCACCTGGAAATCCAGTGATTTTGACTGGCGTTGCAGCACCCAGATTGGTCGCTGGCTCCATCGCGGCAATATGGCTCGCATAAAGAATATATGTTCCAGCGCTTGCAGCGCGCGCCCCGCTTGGTGAAACAAAACTAACAACAGGAACAGGCGAAGCGATAATATCGCGGATAATATCGCGCATGGATGCATCCAAACCACCCGGAGTATCCATCTGTATGATAATAACCTGCGCATCTTTCTCAACGGCCTTGTCAAAATTACGCTTCAAATAATCGTGGCTGGCTGGGCCAATAGCGCCATCAATCGTTAACCAGAACGCAAGGTTACCTCCTTGTGCAACCAGTAACGATGACCAAAAACAAATAAACAGGGAAATGATACCGCATACAAGAATGCGGCAAAAATTAAAACGACAAGCGTTTACATTGATGATTGATTTTCCGATAACCATAATTTACGCACGTGATCCCTGTTTAAAGCCAGCCATTGCAATGCGATAATCGCACTGGCCGAATTAATCTTACCTGCTCTTAACAATGATAAAGCTGCTTCCAGAGTCATGACATGTACCTTGATGTCTTCACCCTCCTCAATGACGCCATGTATCCCACCCGCATGGGTCGCATCTACCTTGCCACAAAATAAAGCAATGCGTTCCGTTGTACCACCCGGACTAACCAGATAATCATACAAT
>Ga0224496_10002288_pt1 | contig 11441 bp, 8 predicted proteins | sample SF_Jul11_sed_USG_2_FD_168127 | JGI IMG/M metagenome (GOLD analysis project Ga0224496, IMG submission 168127) | Sediment microbial communities from San Francisco Bay, California, United States - SF_Jul11_sed_USGS_8_1 | ecosystem: Environmental > Aquatic > Marine > Sediment | place: USA... | reverse complement strand
GCATTCGGTCCACCCAATGCTTGGCATCTGTGGCGTGAGCATATTCCGGATCCAACTTCCCATAGAACAGTCCCCGCATCATTTTGAACATATAGGCCATCGTGAGGACGATTCCCAGAGCGGCCACTATGACTTGGAGTGGGTATTTATCCCAGCTGCCCACAATAATCATGATTTCGGCAACAAAATTAATGGTGCCAGGCATACCGATAGACGCCATGCAGGCCACAATAAAGGCTCCCGCGATAAAGGGCATTTTTTCCACAAGACCACCCAAAGAGGGAATGTCTCGTGTGTGGGTTTGGTCATAGACCCAGCCAGCCATGGCAAATAACATACTTGTCGCGAGAGCATGGGCAAACATGTAAATGACGGCGCCGGATAGACTGATGTAGCTCAACGCGGCCATGCCCAGGAAGATATAGCCCATATGGCTGGAGCTGGAGTAGCCGATGACATATTTGGTGTCCTTGGCAAAGTACGACACGAGTCCGCCATAAATAATTGAGCCAATACAGAGGACGGCCGCAATCCACATGAGGTCACGCGTGGCTTCGGGAAGAATTTCAAAATTCACACGAATAATAGAAAAATGGCCGAGTTTCATTAAGACGCCTGCATGCAACATGCTGGTGGCGGCGGGAGCAGCGGCATGGCCGACAGGTGACCAGGAATGCAACGGCCAAATTGGGGCAATGGAGGCAAATCCAAAAAAGATCAATATCCAGATAAGCGTGGACAGCGAATCGGAGAACTTGGCTTGTTCCCGAAGGACCAGAATGTCAAACGTATGCAATCCGGAAAGATGGTAAATAAGCAAAATGCCCATGAGCGCCACGACTGCGCCGGCTGACAAAAAGAGGGTTAGCTTCATGGCCGCATATTCTTTGCTGTTCGACCCAAAATTGAAAATAAAATTGACGGAATCGCGAAGCTTTCGCCCCTCAGGGTCCGTCATGGAGAGGTAGCCTTTGGTATGGCTTCCCCACACGCCCAGCAATAAATACATGGGCAGCACAGACATTTCGTAAAAGAAATACAAGAAGAACAAATCAAGGGACATAAAGACCCCGATCGTCGCGGCTGCGAGGATCAAGAGGAACATATAAAATTCCTTGGTCCGGTCTTTAATGTGCCACGAGACGAAAATTCCTGCGAACAACAAAATCGCCGAGGCAAAGACCAATGGCCCTCCAATGCCGTCGACCCCGACATAAAAGGCAATGCCGAGTTCTTCCGACCAGGCAAATCGCTGGACAAATTGGAATCCACCTTTTGCGGTATCGTACGCAAAGAAAATATAAAAGGAAGCCAACAGACTGATGCCGGCAGAAATGGCCGCAGTCATCCGCACCATCAGTTCCTCTTGTCGAGGAATGAAGATTAAGGCAATAGACCCGAGAAAGGGTGCGAAGAGAATAATTAATAAAGAATATTCACCCATAAGAATCAGTTTCGTATAATTTCAGGAGGAAGAGGGTCCATATTGTATTGAGCTATGGCTGTTTCTGGGTGTACCCGATCAACCACGGCCTGTACCGATCCATTCACCATTCGTAAAAATGGAGAAGGATACAAGCCGATCCAAAAGATCATGACCGACAGGGAGACACCAATCGCCCATTCCCGGGTATTCAAATCTGGGATCACCGCTGGCAAGCTTTCCTTTAATGGCCCAAAAATGGCGCGTTCGTAATACCAGAGGAAATAGGCGGCCGCGAAAATCACCCCCGTAACGGCAATGGCTCCATACACCCACCAGGCTTGAAAGACGCCCAATAGGATAAGGAATTCACCCACGAACCCATTGGTCCCGGGTAATCCAATGGAGGCCATGCCGATAATGAGGAGGAAAGTGGCTAGCAAGGGCATTTTCTTCGCAAGGCCCGTGCATTGGCGCACATCGGTATGGCCTAAGCGCTCGTACATAAACCCAGCTAAGAAAAATAATCCAGCCGTGCTAAAGCCCAAGTTAATCATGGTGATTAGACTGCCTTGTATGCCTTGAAAATTCAACGCAAACAAACCGATGACCACAAATCCCAAGTGACTGATGCTGCTGAAGACCAGTAAGCGTCTAAAGTCAGGCTGAATAATGGCCACGATGGCCCCATAGACAACGGCGGCCAGACCAAGGGCCATCAGGATCGCCACCACGGTCTCGTTTCGTGAGGCATCCGGAAGCAAGGGCATGGAAAATCGCAGGAAGCCATAGGTGCCCATCTTGATTCCTGCAAACATCACCGACATTGGAATGGGCCCTTGTACGAGGGCATCGGGGAACCAAGAATGAAACGGGAACACTGGAGCTTTAAAGGCTAGGCCTAGGAAGATCAACCAGAAAATTAAGAGTTGTTGGCTGAGTGGAATTGGCACGGAGAGCAGGTCGATAAAGTCAAAACTATACACCTGCTTGGCTTCAAAATAATTCAAACTCAGGAGACAAAACCCCACCAGCATGAAGACGCTGCCCAGCAGGGTATAGAGCACATATTTCAATGCAGCGTAGTGGCAATCTTCCCCAGGTCCCCATAATTTAATCAGGAAGTAGCTGGGGATCAGCATGAGTTCCCAAAAGACGAAAAAGACAATTAAATCAATGGAGGCAAAGATTCCGATGAACGTGGCCTCCAAAGCCAAAATACTCATATAAAAGGCTTTTGGCTTCAGGGTCACTGAATCCCACGAATAGAGCACCAGCAGGACAGTCAGAAATGCGGTTAACCCCAGAAACAGCACGCTAATACCATCGACGGCAAGGTGATAACTAATGCCTAAGAAAGGAATCCATTCATGCCGTTCTGCGAACTGCATGGCCGCAGTGTCTGGCACAAAGAGCATCAGCATAAATGCGGCCACAACCATTTCGATTCCGGCAATGCCGAGCGTCGCCTTGCGAACCTGCGCATGGTCTTTCAGCCCCCAGACCACCAATGCACCCAGTAAAGGGAAGAAGGTCAGAAAGGACAAAATGGGAAAACCGAATGAAAGTTCTTCTTGCATAGGAATCTATCAGTACATACTGGAGCCAGCCGAGGATGATCCGGCAAACCACAGCACCACGAGATGAATCAAGATGGCCAAGCCAATAATTAGAATCGCGGCATAATGATGTACCATGCCGCTTTGCAATTTCCGCCAAGACCAGGCCAACAGGTGATTGGCATAGCCGACAACATTCAACCCGGCATAGATCACATGTTTTTCAGTCCAGGTAATGCCCGCAGCGCTGATATCAGTCCCTTTGCCGATGCCTATAACAAATCTGTCCAGAACCTGGCGATCAAACCAATCCCAGAGCATCCCTAGTTTCTTAAAGGGTTCGACAATGAAACGGTCGTAGAATTCGTCGACGTAATATTTATTCAGCAATGTCGTATACATCTGCGGAGATTTCTCAGCCCATTCATTCGCCATTTGCGGACGGATTGAATACATATAATGGGCCAGGCCCCATCCTCCCAAGGCAATCGCCACGGCCACTACCATTAACCCGAGAAGTGTGCCTATTTCCACTGCATGCGGTTCGGCTCCTACTGGTGTCGCCACGTCATGTAAGAAGCCATGAAACCAGCCATGTTCAGGTGGAACACCAAGAAATCCTCCGACTACCGCCAGTCCAGCCAGAATCATCAACGGATATGTCATAATGGGTGGAGATTCATGGATATGTTTGGCCACATGAGGCTCAACCCGGGATTGTCCATAGAAGGTCAGATAGGTCAAGCGGAACATATAAAAACTGGTCAAAAACGCACCGATGGCCGCCAGAAGGTATAAGTGGTAATAGCCATGCACAAATGCATGCGCCATGATTTCATCTTTACTCCAAAAGCCAGCAAGTGGGGGAATGCCGGCAATGGCTAGCGTCCCAATGAGAAAGACTTTATGGGTGATCGGAATCTTGTTATGCAGTCCACCCATCTTTCGAATATCTTGTTCGCCACTCAGAGAGTGAATCACTGCCCCTGCAGATAAAAAGAGGAGGGCTTTGAAAAAGGCATGGGTCATTAAGTGGAAAATTGCTGCCGTATAGGCCCCCACACCACAGGCGAGAAACATATAGCCCAATTGGCTGACCGTCGAGTAGGCCAACACGCGTTTAATATCGTTTTGGACTAAACCAATCGTGGCGGCAAATAAGGCCGTCACCCCACCGACAATGCCGACGGTGGCTAAGGCAATGGGAGCCATATCAAACAACACATGATTGCGAACCACCATATAGACGCCTGCTGTGACCATGGTCGCAGCATGAATGAGTGCGCTCACTGGTGTTGGACCTTCCATGGCATCAGGTAACCAGGTGTACAAAGGCAGTTGCGCAGATTTTCCAAAGGCCCCAATCAGGAGACAGATGGTGATGGCTGTGGCCATCTCAGTGGAAAGCGATGAGGCTTGGGAGAAGACCGTGCTGTAATCCAGTGATCCGAAATGGGAAAAAATAAGAAAGACGGCAATTAAAAATCCCGCGTCACCGATTCGATTGACCACAAAGGCCTTTGTGGCTGCTTTTCCTGCAGAGACCTTCTCGTAGTAATACCCAATCAACAGATAAGAACAGAGTCCCACACCTTCCCAGCCAATGAACATCACCACATAATTCGAACCCATCACGAGCAACAGCATGGATACCATGAAGAGGTTCATGTAGGTGAAGAATCGCGTAAAGCCTTCTTCGCCATGCATATAACCTACGGAGTAGACATGAATCAGAAAGCCCACACCGGTTACCACCAACAACATAATGGTCGTGAGAGGATCAATTAAAAAAGCTAGATTAATCGTAAGATTGCCGCCAAAAATCCATGACCAGGCAATCACTTGACGAGGTTCGGGGTTGGCAAGGATAGAGGCAAAGACGCCCAGTGTGCACAGAAAGGAAAGGCCAACGGAGCCAAAAGCCAGGCGCCCGGCCCATTCATGGGAATACCGTGAGCCGTAGAGTCCGTTGGCTAATACGGCCAGAAGTGGGAACAGAGGAATGAGTAAGACTAGTAAATCAAACACGTTACCACTTCAAAATATTGATTTGATCGACATTGGTGGCCATCTTCCCACGGAAGATGACAATAATAATGGCTAATCCCACGGCAGCCTCGGCTGCAGCCACAGCAATAATAAACAAGGCGGACATTTGTCCGGCCATCGAATGCAGGTAATGAGAAAAGGCCACCAGATTAATATTGGCCGCATTGAGCATGATTTCGACACTCATCAAGACGACAATGAAGTTGCGCCGGATCAGGACGCCGACCAATCCTGTCATAAACAGAATGGCACTCACGGCAACATAGGCGGAAAGAGGGATCATGGTAGTGGTTCTTAGGGTGTCGATGAATTAGCCGGTTCTGGATTTTCTATTTTGGCAGGGGTTTTAGCCAGGACAATGGCTCCAATGACGGCGCCAAGCAAGAAAATCCCCACGATTTCAAAAAGGAGTAAATAGTCGCTAAACATGGTGACTCCAACCGCATGGCTGGGTCCAGTGGCTAAAATCAGCTCTGGTGTAGCTGTGCCCATGGTGCCACCATAAGGCGAGAGCATTAAGAGAATGAGCAATTCGGCAAGGAGACCCATGCCAACGAAAAATAAATACGGATATTTCTTATGCAGATGCTGCTCTTCGGTTTTTAAATTCATCAACATCAGAACGAAGAGATAGAGAATCAAGATTGCGCCTGCATACACGATAATTTGGACCGCAGCTAAGAACTCAGCATTGAGCATGACAAAGAGCCCGGCCATATGCAGCAGAAGCGTGAGCAAGGCCAACGCACAATGCACCGCATTCCGTAGAGACACGGTCAAGACCCCTGCCACGACACTCACCGTGGCGAAGTAGATAAAGAGAAGCCACATCATGGTTTGGATTTAGGGATCCTTGGCGCTTTGAATGGAGACAGGAAAGTGGTAACGGTAAGCCTGGCTTTCCTCACCTTCCTTTTCCTGGTTATGAGCATATAAATATTTTTTCGCATCATCTAAATGCTGTTCTCCGATTTGATATAAGCGCGCTTTGTCGAACAGCAATGTCCGTTTGTCATGGGTAGAAAACTCATACATCTTCGTCATGGCCAAGGCGTTCACGGGGCAGGCTTCTACGCAATATCCGCAGAACACACATTTGGTAATATCGATAAAAAATTCGCTGGCATAGCGTTGCAAGGGCAAGGATTTATCTTCCTCACTAATGACTTTGATGCAGCGAGAAGGGCACGCGGCTTCGCAGAGATCACATCCGACGCACCGTTCCTTGCCATCTTCATATCGTAGAAGGCATAAAGCTCCACGATGGGCATCGGGAATCGTTCGTTTTTCCCGAGGGTATTGGAAAGTGATGGGGCGATGGAGCATGTGCTTGAATGTGACCTTCGCAGCATGCCAAATTTCCCGAAATAAAACGGCATCAAAAAACTTTTTGGTCGTGGTTTCGTTACTCATGAAGAAGGGCCATATCTTTCTGGTCAGACTTTTTCAATCGTCACATAGACTAATTTGAAATAGGGAACTCCCGTGGTGGGATCAACTTGCGTTGGCATAAGGTCCTTTACAGGAGGATCATTGAAATGTTCAGGAACCGTGCAGGTTCCTGGCATCAAGGATGTGTTCTCGGCCACCGTCATTTCCAATGTGCCCTGGTCCGAGGTCAGGCGAATGCGCTCGCCAGAGGCGAGCCCGAGATTCTTCAGATCTTCTGTCCCCATGGAAAGGGACTTCTTATTTGGCGAAATCTCGATGAGACCAGTCGCTCGAGTAGAAAGCTTCCCGGAGTGATAAATCAATTGCGTCATGCGCAGACCGAATGGGCGGTGGGTTTTCCCCTTGCCATCCACGGAATATCGTAAGCCGACATCTTGAGCATAGCCGTCCGAAAAATAGCGCGAAGGATTTGGCTCGACCTTAGGGGCCTTCCCCAAATTGTAATACCCAGGAAGAATCTTTCGGATTTCTTGTTGGATGTCTTGGGTTGTTTCGTATTCCATCGGGGATCCGAGGACATTGGCCAAACCAACCATGATGTGCCAATCCAGCGTGCTTTCTCCCAGTGAATCCAAGGCAGGACGGAGGTACTGGACTTTCCCTTCCTGATTGGTCACCGTGCCGTCTTTTTCTGCAAAGGTGGAAGCAGGAAAGACGACATGCGCCAGTTTGGCGGTTTCTGTCAGAAATGGATCCTGGGAAATGAGGACTTCCAATTTCTCTAGAGCCCCTTTTACATCATATGAAGCTGGTAACGTTTCTAGTGGATTTTCCCCTACCACATACAGGGCTTTGATTTCCCCATTCCGGCAGCGATCAAGGATGTCAGTCAGATGGGAACCCTGTTGGTCATCGGGAAGGTGGGTGCCCCAGGCTTGGTTGAAGGTATCCCGTTTTTTCGCATCGGCATAGGGAGTTGCCCCAGGCAGTAATTCTGGAGCCACGCCCATATCAACTGCACCCTGTTCGTTGGCTTCTTCGGTAAAGGTGTTAATGCCGCATCCTTTTTTCCCCAATTTGCCAGTGACCCACGCCAGGTCAATTAATTGCAGCATATGTTGGTAGCCGTTGGCCTGTCGGAGAACCCCTTCGCCGCAAATGATGATAGACCGAGGGGCCTCGGCGAAAATTCTGGCCGTCTCATGGATTTGTTCAACATCTACGCCTGTTTGTTGCGACATGTCCTCTAGCGTATAGGATTCCGTGGCCTGCTTTAGGGCTGTTAATGCGTCAGGATGAGCATTGGTCGCTTCCTCATCAATCAAATCATGATGAATGACGGATTTGACTAATGCTTGAATATAGAGCCCTTCCGTTCCCGGATTCACCATTATGGGATGTGATCCAAGTTTGGCGATATTCGTTTGAACAGAATCCACGACAATGGTTTGCGCCTTATACAAACTGATGGCGGATTTGACTCGCAGGCTGGCCACCGGGTTGGTTTCAGTGATATTGGCTCCGATGATCAAGAAGGCTTTGGCTTTATTGATTTCCTCGGAGGTGTTCATCATGCGATGAATCCCCAGAGCCCGATTCATGCCATGGACAAAATTGAGATGTCCATATCGGGCGCTGCTATCAAGATGGTTTGTGCCGATTACTGTGCGCATGAATTTTTGGAAGATGTACAAATCTTCGTTTGAGCATCGGGCGGTGATGAGTCCTGCAATAGCTTGAGGCCCATATTGGGCTTTGACGGCACCCAATCGGCTACCCGCCGTTTCCAAGGCATCAATCCATGGAGTTGGTTGGAGCCCAGCTTCGGTCCGGACCAAGGGTTCTTTAAGTCGGGAAGGGCTATCAATAAATTGAAAGCCAAAGCGCCCTCGCACGCAGAGCCCGTCATGACCATTGACGGTATCCGTTCGGTCACCCCATTTATTTTTCCAAGACAGTGGCGAGGTGACACGGACCACTTCCGTATCTTTGGTTTCCACATAGATTTGGCAACCGTCACCACAGTAATTGCACGTGGTGGTGGTTTTTTTGAGCTGCCAGGGCTTGTACCCATATTTAGAAAACTTGTTGGTAATGGCTCCAACAGGACACACGGCTAAACAATCGCCACAGAATTCACAGTCCAAGGGTTGGTCCCCTTTGGCCACCACTTGGGTGAATCCGCCTTTTTTCATGAATTGCAGGGCATCAATACGTTGTACGTCTTTGCAAATGTTGATGCATTCCCCACAGGCGATGCAGCGGTTCATATTAAAGTCCAGCACCAGGCTGCGTGTGTCTTCGGGGATATTTTTTTGCTTTGCGTTGGCCAGATCCGTCACACCATGTTGAAAGGCCATGTCTTGCAATTCGCAATGACCGTCGGCATCGCAGACCGGACAGTCCAAAGGATGGACTGATAAATGTTTTTCAACCGCCTTTTTCCTGGCCAAAAATAAATCTTCACCATCAGTACGAATGACCATTCCCGCTGCTGCTTTGGCAGTACAGGAGCGGACCGGCGCCTTTTTCCCTTCCTGCATCACGAGGCACATGCCGCAGGAGCCAAAGGGATCGAACGTGTAGTGGTAACACATTGCCGGAACAATTTTGCCGGTACTGGCGACCACGTCATAGAGAGAGACGCCAGCATTGGCCTTGACGGTTTCCCCGTCCATGATCAATTCAATCGTCTCAGCTTCGACGTCTGGTGTTGTGACTGGCTTTAAACCCATGGAATTGATTCCAATGTCCGATTTAAGTTCATGGTATTCATTCGTAAAGCGTGAGACGTAATGCGAAAGCCAAACATCTTATGCCTGACGGCCTTCATTATCGATCGCATTCTCCCATCACGATATCGTAGGACCCAAAAATGGTGACGGCGTCAGCGATCATATAGCCTTTCGACATATGATCAAAGGCACCCATGTGAATAAAGGATGGAGAGCGGATTTTCAAACGATAGGGATTCCCGCCTCCCGTACTCACAATATAAAACCCCAGCTCGCCTTTATGTGCTTCGGTCCCGCAATAGATTTCCCCAGCCGGAGCGTCAAAGCCCTGGGAAAATAATTTGAACTGCTGAATCATGGATTCCAGATTGGTAAATACGCGATCTTTTGGCGGCAAGGTGACGCTGGGCACATCGGCCATAATAGGCCCAGGTTGCATTTGCTCTAAGCATTGCTTGATGATTTTGATGCTTTCCCGAAATTCTTCAATGCGAATCCAGTATCGATCATATGTGTCGCCGTTTTTCCCAACTGGAACACTGAACTCGCACCAGGGGTAGGCACTATATGGTTCATATTTGCGCAGGTCATAATCCACGCCGGACCCGCGTAAGGTTGGCCCGCTTAATCCAAAGCTCAGGGCATCTTCCGCAGAAATGACGGCCACGCCGCGAGTCCGAGCCAGCCAGACGCGATTTTTTTCAAGAAAAATCACATATTCGTCAATTTTCGGGGGGAAATAGTCTAAAAACCGTTTAACTTTATCGATTAACGAATCGTTGAAATCACGCTCTACACCCCCGATGCGATACCAGCTAGTGGTGAGGCGCGCGCCGCAAAGTTCGTCGAACCAATCCAGCAGAATTTCTCGATCCCTGAAGGTATAAAAGAAGACGGTCATGGCGCCGATGTCTAATGCTTGGGTGCCCAACCAAAACAAATGACCAATGATGCGTTGCACTTCAGCGACAAGGGTGCGGAGATATTCGGCTCGTTCAGGAACCGTAATGTCCATGAGTTTTTCAACTGCACGGCAATAGGCGAAGTTGTTATACATCGCGCAAACGTAGTCCAAGCGATCCGTATGCGGGATGAACTGATGGTAAGTGCCGCCTTCAGCCAGTTTTTCGACACCGCGATGAAGATAGCCCAATACCGGTGTGGATTTCACGAGGCGTTCGCCTTCCAGTTCCATGATGACCTTTAACACCCCATGTGTCGCGGGGTGTTGCGGCCCCATGTTCAGGAGCAGTTCTTCCGTTCGAAGTGTCGGGAGGTCTGCCGTCTCCGGATGATTCGGGTCAACTTTATAGACGGTGGTACGTTGATCTTCGAGTTTCATGATAATAAAAGCTATGTTGCCATTAATTCGGGTCGTTTAAAAAATCAAAGGTATCTCGCCAGCCCTTGCCTTGAACTGGGAAATCTTTGCGCAACGGATATCCCTCGGTATAATCATCAGGCATGAGAATGCGGCGAAGGTCAGGATGGTGGTTGAACCGAATCCCCATCATGTCAAACACTTCCCGCTCCATAAAATCGGCACCCATCCAAAGGTCAACCATTGAATCTACCCGGCAATCATCTTCAGGCACACGGGTTTTGATGCGGATCCGATGTCGCTTCCGAATAGAATAGACTTCGTACACGACTTCAAACCGTTCAGCTTCATCAGGCCAGTCCACGGAACTCACATGCACCATATAATCACAATCCATTTCCGGGTCCCTGCGAATGTAGGCACAAACATCGTGCAGCGCCTCGCGCTTAACAGAAATTGCCAGATCCCCCCGCCATTCGGTTGAACTGATAAATCCTTCAGGGAATCGACTTTGAATTTTTTCAGCAATAGGATGCATGGCAATATTTTTGTCGAAGGTCAAAATCTTGGGCGATTATTGAACGCGGACGAAAAGGACTCCGTCCTTATGCCCGTACAACTTTCACCTGTTCAGGTTGTTTGGTGAAGACTCGCTTTTGCATGATCCGATCTTGCAATTTAAAAATCCCGTCAAACAGGGCTTCCGGGGTTGGGGGACAGCCAGGCACATAAATGTCCACTGGCACAAAGCGATCAACCCCCTGCACCACGCTATAGCTGTCATAAATATTGCCGGAAGTGGCACAGGACCCCATAGAAATCACATATTTTGGCTCAGGCATTTGGTCGTAAATTTTCCGAATGACTGGAGCCATTCGCCGGCAGACGGTCCCTGCCACGATCATCAGATCAGACTGGCGTGGTGAGGCGCGGAACACTCCTGCACCATATCGATCAATGTC
>Ga0224496_10002286_pt1 | contig 11444 bp, 9 predicted proteins | sample SF_Jul11_sed_USG_2_FD_168127 | JGI IMG/M metagenome (GOLD analysis project Ga0224496, IMG submission 168127) | Sediment microbial communities from San Francisco Bay, California, United States - SF_Jul11_sed_USGS_8_1 | ecosystem: Environmental > Aquatic > Marine > Sediment | place: USA... | reverse complement strand
ATCGGCATAGACCATGACGCGTGCTGTCTGGAACATGTTCGCGCCACGCATACCGACTACACCATTTGAGTCGCCAATGTAACGACGGCGCACGACCATGCTGGGTTCGTATTTGACAAAATCTTCAACGGTGGTGGCATTAATGCCTTCGACTTCGTATTCAGTAATGCTCGTACTGGGGCTGGAGTAATGGGTACTCGGCATTGACTGGGTTTCACCCTCAACGATGATTTCATCCAGTTTGGTGGCATCTTCTGCGGCAGTAATGGCAGAAGAGTAAATGGCGATACCGATGGCAAGCACCAGTGGTGTTTTCTGATAAAAGTGATATGCAGACATTTTTTATTTTCCAGTAAGTTTGTCAACACCGAGTGCCCGGGTACAGTGGATATTATCCTGTGTACGCCCCTCCTCATGAGTAGCAATGGATAGCTGATCGGTTGTCGGGTCAGCTGTAACCTGTCGTATCATGCAGGCGTTCGATGTCAGTGTGAATCAGGCCTTGCCCTCCCTTGAGCAAAGCATTAGCGGCGTTATGATAACAGAAGGAAATGCAAAAAACTTGTTTTAAGTCAACAGCTTACGGTGAAAAATGTGTCTGATTTGAGACAAAACTGTGCCATATGAGACACTTTTTTTATTCAGGTTTGCAGGCTTGATTTGCGCAACGTGAGCGGACGCATGCAGGTTGCAGATACCGGATAAAAGTCCTGTAACGACAGGTCAGGGGAGTATAGGAAGCAGATAATCATTATTATTTAGAACAATATTTATTGATTAAAAATTCTTTGAGCTGAGTCGATGTGATGTCTTCATTATTGACGATGCCGGTTATTCGCTGAAATCTTTTCTGTATCGCCTCATCAGACATCCCGCAGAGCGAAAGCAGTTCAATGTCCTGTTTTTCTAATGCAATTGAAATGTTGCTGTCTGAATAATCAAGTATTTTTTCAAACTTGTCAGAGTCAAAATTAAAATAACGATTGAGGTCATTGCAGTTTTCAATTAAGGCCAGTATTAATGCCTGGGTATCAACCTGCGCGCCTGTGCCGGATAAAACAATTAATTTATTAATAATTGTTTTGATGGCATAACGGATCACTTCGGAATTGTTGACATCCAGCCTTTGAGCAATACCTTTTAATTTGAGCAGGTCGTTATCCGACAGGCGAACTGAAATATTTCGCATAGTTATGTCGTTTTTATTATCAGTAAGAGTGATGAGTACTTTTACATGAGTATATGACTTATGTATGACAGGCTGCGGACATATTCATGATGTTTGTATTATCAAAGGCGTAATAATTATGGCAGAAAAAATAATATTAGAAATGAATTTACTAATGGTTATATTAGGTGCGTGCGTATTACAGGTGTAATACATGTTTTTAAGCGGGCTTAACCGGAGAACAAAATGAGCAGATAGTAAAATTAACGTACACACATTCACATTTTATTGCGAATAGCTAAAAGTGAATCAGGAAATGCTGCTGAACTGGTTCGAGCAATAAACCTGTTTGGGGCACGTCAATGCAAAGGCCGAAAAAAATATAATGTTAGGTAAGTCATGGATTTACTGTATTTTTATTATGGTGATATACCTGGGCGTTAATAGTCAGATTGTGGCTGCGCCACAGGAAAAACTAGCGTCTTTGCCGGTGAAAGAAAGACTTGATCAGTTAGTAAAAGAACTTGCAGGTAAGTCAGAATAACAACAGGTAGTGAGTATCAACCAGTTTTTTAATCAAATACCCCGTGAGCGTGATCTTGCTCTATGGGGAATACAGGATTACTGGACCACACCGGATGAATTAATGTCTCTGAGTAAGGGTGACTGTGAAGACCTGGCGATTGCAAAATATTTTGTATTGCGTCAATTAGGTGTCTCAGAGCAAAAAATTAATATGGCATATGGTAAGTCATTTGATACGGAAACGGGCATTCTCGAACCGCATATGGTTTTGATCTATTATTCTAACAAGAAAAATTTGTTGATATTGGATAGCTTAAAGACATCATTAACCCGCCTGGATAAAAGAACTGATCTTATGCTGGAGTATTCATTTAATACCGAATCACTCTGGCGTATACAGGATGGTCATAAAGGCCAATTAATGGGTCGTGCTGATAATATTAAACGCTGGAGTAATCTGTTAAAACGTATGTAATCCTGTTTTATGGCTTTGTATATAATTAGTGGATAATGAAGTTTTCTTTTTGTTATGCTAATTTTCACTCAAACAGGGAGTGATTAAAGTATGATCTGTTTACTTGAGTAGGAGCGAGCTTGCTCGCGATGAAATCAGTTCATTTCGCGAGCAAGCTCGCTCTTACCGAAAAAACGCTTGTTTGTTTAAATGAGTTCATTATTCCTAATCTGTTTTTCGTATTAAATAAAAAATAATACATTTGTAATACATAATAGTCACATAAGTTTTATTTTTATTACATCTCCCGGTCATATTTTCTCTCTAAAGTTCCCCGCAACAGTAATTTTAATTACTGAAGTATTGAATGGTGAAATCCATTTGAGACAGGCGTAACGACGCCACGGTCGGTTCGAGCATGTAAAAAAGCCACACCTGTTGTGAAGCTGGGTCGGAAAGCCACGGGTCTTTATTCTTTATTAAAGATAGCCGGGTTGCCACAGCAATGAGGCAACCCGGATACCGGTGAATTTGTACTGGATGATAAGGGTAAACGAATAAATATCCAAATTGAGATTGATGCCGGTGAAACTGATCCGCTTCGAAAAGCACAATTCATTATTCGGCAATTATCTCAGGACAAGTCCAGGCAGGATAAAAAATTGAATACATCACAGGAGAGTAACCAGAAACTGGTGGACCGGGTCAAGCAGGACAATGAGCGCATGACGTCACTGCTGGAAAAATATAAAGAAACCGTGACCACGCTACGCGCGTCTAAGTTCGACAATGTACTGCTGGCCAATGCCGTCAAGAAACGTGATCAGTGGATCGGTGTCTGTCGTGAAAAGAACAATAAAATGTATTCAGTTAATGTTGAGTTGTTGCAACGCTACCGGCAAAAAGGCATTGGCGACATGCTCGCTGAAAAAGAATCCTTTACCGGCGTGGCAACAGTGGAACTGGAAAATCAGGAACAGGAATATCATTTCCGTTTAGAAGATCTTCAGATACCCCTGTTTAAACCGGATATGAATTAAATGTATTCTAAGTTCTATGTTCTATATATAACTTTGAGATCACGAGCATGTCGAATATGAAAATATTATTCAGACAGGTTACGTAAGACCGGCCATCAATATATTTATTATTTAAACTGCTTCTAATGTTTTGAGATATAATTTTGTCTTCTGAACCCCTTTCATGGAGACATAATTTTATTGTTATAGATTCCTGTCTTCATAGACTCTTCTGTGTTCAAGTCTTAATTTCTTCAGCTATTTAAACCCCTGATGTGTGTCATATCAATCATAACTGTGTGATGTGCGGCATAAATATTTTTATGAAAGCTTATCTCGTTTATATCATCTCTTTGATTTAATAGTATAAAAGTCTTATGGCATACAAGGTGCATACGTGGTCAGGCTTAAGTTCTAATTTTAAAAATAATAACGGGGATTAAATAATGAAAAAGAAAACGACAGCAGCAATTGTTGCTGCACTATGTACGCTTGGCAGTATCCAGATCTCACAGGCCGCTATGGTCTCCTATAACGTCACACAAACATATAATCAGGTTGTCTATGACAGTACAACTGGTGCTGATACTGAATTCACAGGATCTTTTGATTTTGATACGGATACCCGGATGGTAACCAATTTTTCAGGTTTGCTGTCTCAGGTCATGGTTGAGTCCAATACTGGCACCCCCACATACGTGTCGCTTGATTATCAGTTATCTTCGGTGAGTGATGGGATGGGCGGTCAGCTTGTCAGCGTGTTCGCGCAGAATACGACCGATGTATTTCTGGGCGGTGGATTTGCCACCGGAGGCAAAACAACCTATGGCAATGAAAATGCCTATATCACGATCTACGTTAACCTTCTGGACCCGGCGGCAGCCATAACTGATGACCAGATTAATAACTACCTGGCTTATGCAGACTGTACTCCGGGTGGACTGATGGGGAGTGGTACCTGCATGACGGGGTGGGTTGATCTTTCAAGCGGGGTACCGGCAGCCGGTGGAACAATGAGGGGTACTTACCCTATTACCCAGACGATTACTGCTGTGAGCGCTGTTCCGGTTCCTGCTGCTGTCTGGCTTCTTGGTTCTGGTTTGATTGGGCTGGTTGGCGCTGGTCGTCGCAAGTCCATATCAAAGTAACCATCCGCAAATAGTCTGGATTACATTAAATATAATAATGGAGAGGAAATAATAAAATGAAAAAACTAACCTTAATCAGTGGCGCGCTGTATATGTTTGCCAGTGCGCAGATGGCACAGGCGGCTGTTGTTACTTATGACGTTACTACAACGTGGCTTGAGCCTGATACGCAACCGCGGGATTCAATCTTTATTGGAGCTTTTGATTTTGATACTGATACACAAACGGTATCCAATCTGCATGGCCTGCTTAGTGAATCAATGACAGGTGATCCGCAAAGCACTTCTTCTGACTATGATATGACCTGGTTGTCACTCAATAATCAGCTATCGTCAGTCTATGATGCCGAGTTGGGTGGCCTGCTGGTAACGACTTTCCTTAATGATACGACCAATACATTTTTTGGCGGCACCTGGACACCGGAAGATGGTATTGCGTACGGAGGAATATATAGCGGCTGGCCGGGTGAAAATCCCGGCAATGCTTATGCGATGATCTTCGTTAATACCCTGGATCCCACTGCTGCATTGACGCAGGCGCAAATCGATAAACTGGCTTATGCCGACTGTGCTCCGGGTGGAATGATGGGAGCAGTCTGTATGACCGGTACGTCTGTCGCTGGATACGGTGCCGTCGGAACCATGAGTGGCTATCCGGTTTCTCAGGTTATTACACCCGCAGCTGTTCCTGTACCCGCAGCCGTCTGGCTTTTCGGTTCAGGTCTGATTGGCCTGCTTGGTGTTGTTCGCCGTCGTAAGTCTGTTTAATTAAGACTTTACTCAAAGCCACAAAGGGGAGAATGCCCCTTTGCTGGCTTTTTTTGTAATTTCAAAATATGCAGCAGAATCCCCCTGGGGTGCTTTGTCGCATATATGTGTAAGTTACATGCGAAATAATTTAATCATGAAAACTAAAAGTAAAAATAAACAAATTATCGTTGAGCCTGGCATTGATTCCAGTGGTGCAATTATTATCTGTCCTTTGAAATTAATAGTTCTGCTGCTTGCGACTGTTCCCCTTACTGCCATTTCTGAGGAAGTGATACTCGATGAGATCGTCGTCACCGCGCCACAAACTACGGATTCGTTTTTAGGCTCATCCGATCTTGATGAAGCTGCGCTGGCATCACAGCGGAACGCAACCCGTGATACGACTCGCCTTTTACAGGATATTCCCGGTGTAAGTATTTATGGTGCGGGTGGAATATCCGGCCTGCCTGTTATACACGGTCTGGCGGATGATCGCATACGTATCCAGGTTGACGGAATGGATCTGATGTCGGGTTGCCCCAATCATATGAATTCAGCCCTTTCCTATATTGCACCGACAAAGGTTGGTAGCGTCAAAGTGTTTTCTGGTATTACGCCGGTCAGTGTTGGGGGTGACAGTATCGGTGGCTCGATACAGGTGAAGTCTGTCGCGCCCGCGTTTGCCGGTGCTGATGAGGAAGCCTTTGCCAGAGGGCAGGCGGGCACTTTTTTCCGTAGTAATGGTAATGCCCGGGGTTACAATCTTGAGGTCACATGGGTTGGCCATGATGTAAATATGTCGTATAGCGAGTCAAATGCGCAATCGGACAATTACACGGCAGCGAAAAATTTTAAGCAGGCCACTGCCGGGACAGAGGGTGGATCATTAATTTCCGGTGATGTTGTGGGATCCAGTTCTTATAGCGCTGCAAAGAACCGGGATTTCGGGTTTGCGCTACGACATGAAAATCATCTATTTCAATTAAATGTAGGTGAGCAGAAGGTTGGCTTCGAGGGTTTTCCGAACCAGCGTATGGATATGACTGACAACAAAAATACGTTAGTTAACCTGCACTACACGGGGCAGTACGAGTGGGGTGATCTGGAAGCCCGCGTTTATGATCAGGACACCCGGCACAAAATGGATATGGGGCCGGATCGATATACATACGGAACAGGCATGCCGATGGATACGACGGCGAAAACCAGAGGAGCTATGGTTCAGGGGAACATCGTATATTCGGCAAGAGATATTTTTCGGGTGGGCGCTGAGTATCAGTATTACACCCTGTATGACTGGTGGCCTGCGGTGGGCGGTACGATGGGGCCTAATGATTTCTGGAATATCGATTATGGTCAACGAGATAAAATTGATGTCTTTGGAGAATGGGAAACACTCTGGGATCTGGAGTGGGTTACCCAGTTTGGAGTTCGTAGCAATACGGTCATGACCAATGCGGCTGCTGTGCAGGGGTATGATAATGGTCTGGCGGCGTCCTGGGGGAATGATGCGGCCAACTTTAATGCACTTGAACATAAGCGTACCGATCATAACTGGGATATGACTGCTTTGGCACGTTATACGCCGAACCTGATGCAGGAATATGAAGGGGGCTACGCACGTAAATCACGCTCACCGAATCTATACCAGCGCTACCCCTGGTCGACAAATGCAATGGCAGCATTGATGAATAATTTTGTTGGCGATGGCAATGGCTATGTTGGCAATGTTGATCTGAAACCGGAGGTGGCTCATACCCTCAGCGCTACCGGTGACTGGCATGATGCGGGCAATGAGCAGTGGGCTTTCAAAGCGACAGGCTACTACACCTATATTCAGGATTATATTGATGCACAGCGTTGCGACTTCAGCCAGTGCAGTGCTGCAAATGAAACTGATGCAACAGGTTTTTTGATTCTCCAGTATGTTAATCAATCTGCCCGGCTCTATGGTCTGGATTTGTCGGGCCAAAAATTGCTGGGTGAAACTGCTGATTACGGCAGTTTCAGTGGGACTGGGCTGCTGAATTACGTACGGGGAAAAAACCAGACGACAGGAGATAATCTCTACAACATCATGCCGTTGAATATGAAGCTGGCTTTGACCCAGCGTCTGGGAGGCTGGACTAATACGGCTGAATTTCAGGTGGTTGCGTCTAAAGCAAAGGTCTCGCAAGTCAGGAATGAAGTTCCGACCGACAGTTATGAGTTGTTTAACTGGCGCAGTAGTTATGAGTGGAAACAGGTACGTCTTGATTTCGGCATAGAAAATCTCTTTAACCGTTTTTACTCGATGCCGCTGGGAGGTGCCTATGTCGGGCAGGGTGCATCAATGACAACCAATGGCATTCCGTGGGGAGTTCCTGTTCCCGGCATGGGACGTTCAATCAATGTCTCGCTAAATGTAGACTTCTAACAGGGGGCATCATGCAAATAAAATATCATTTTCGCAGGAGTTTGGGGTTGGGCATAGTTTTGATCGTATTGGTATCATTGTTGTTGGCTGGCTGTGGAGGTGGTGATGGAGCCGCCGTTGAAGCGCGTCCGCAGTCGATCAGTTTTAGTGATGTACCCGTACTGAATTTAGCGGGCACGGCGACTGTTTCGGCTACGGCAAGTTCCGGTCTTGCGGTTCGTTATGGTACGGCTACGCCAGATGTCTGTACTGTCGATAGCCGCACGGGCGTTGTCACCGCACTGACACCGGGTGACTGTATTATTGCGGCCAACCAGTCAGGTAATACGACATATGCACCGGCACCTCAGGTAACACAACGTGTTCCAGTTATTTATGATTCTAATCAGACCATCAGTTTTGATGTGATACCGACACTGAGTTTGTATAGTATTGCAACTGTCTCGGCGACGGCCAGCTCTGGTCTTGCGATCAGTAGTTACCGCAGCATTACGCCCGATGTCTGTACTGTCGATAGCCGCAGTGGTCTTGTCACTGCTGTTATGCTGGATGATTGTATTATCGTAGCCGAACAGGCGGGGGATGTTAATTATCATGAGGCTCTGGCGACACAAACCATAACAGTTTCAGGACATGCCGAGATAACGGTACCCGGTGCGCCAGCCGGGGTGACAGCAACGGCAGAAAATGGCGCTACAGTGACAGTAAGCATTAATGCGGTTGATAGCGGTGGTCGTATTATTACTGGCTATACCGTTAGCTCAACTCCGGCAGGTATTACCGGGACAGCTGTTGAGGCACCTATTACGGTTAGTTGCCCATCCACCTGCGCGGGTTATGCTTTTTCCGTAATTGCTACTAACGCTGTTGGTGATAGCGGGCCATCTGCTTCAGCAGACGTTATCACTCACTATAATGTTATTGAAACTTTTTATGAACCTGATACCCAGCCCAGGGATTCGATATTTGTCGGTTCGTTTACCTTCAACGCTACCACCAGCACAGTGTTAAATTTACAGGGTATCCTGAGTGAATCTATGACGGGTGATCTAATTGCATACCCGAATGATACGATGACCTGGTTGGCGCTCAATAATCAGCTATCGTCAGTCTATGATGCACAGCTGGGTGGTTTGCTGGTTACAGTTTTCCTTAATGATACGACCAATACATTTTGGGGCGGCACCTGGACACCGGAAGATGGTGTTGCGGTCGGGGGGATCTATGCGAACTGGCCTGGTGGTGAAAACCCTGGTAATGCTTATGCGATGATTTTTGTCAATACTAAGGATCCTGCTGCAACACTGACACAGGCGCAAATCGACAAGCTGGCTTATGCAGACTGCGCTCCGGGTGGAATGATGGGGGCAGCCTGTATGACAGGTACATCTGTAGGTGGCTATGGTCACGTCGGAACCATGAGTGGATATCCTGTTTCTCAGGTTATAACCAAACAGCCGTAACCATGATGCAGCTTAAGTTAGGTATATATTCAATATTTTAAAGTATGGATGCAGGCGGGATTGATCCCGTTGATATTGGTCGGATGAATTCGCCTCTACCAACGGGAAAGCGTGGTTTTAAGAATTTATCTGATTGCAAACTTCTTCATGCGATAAATCAGGGTGCTACGGGTCAGCCCGAGTAATTTTGCGGCGCGACTCTGGTTGCCATGGGCTTTATTTAAGGCCTGATTGATCATGCTGGCTTCCAGTTCTTCGAGATGGATACCGCTATCTGGCAGGGTGAAGCCGTTGCTGTGCTGTGTTTGAATTTGCTCGCCACGTATTTCTATAGGCAGGTTTGTTGTATCAATCGTATTGCCATTACATAGAATAAGCAGACGCTCGCATACATTACGCAGTTCGCGAATATTACCCGGCCAGTGATAAGCGGATAAGGCTTTCATTGCCGCCGGTGTAAATTGCGGTGTATCAAGCTGGTGTTCCTGTGCCAGGTGTTGACTGAGCTGGCTAATTAATAAGTTTATGTCTTTGTTACGTTCACGTAAGGGCGGAAGCTTGAGTGGCACCACATGCAGGCGATAATAAAGATCGGCCCTGAATTTACCGGCTTCGACCTGATGGTATAAATCCTGATTGGTTGCGGCAATAATGCGGACATCGACTTTTTCAGTGCTCGCCTGTCCTACAGGCTGGAATTCACCCGATTCAAGGAAACGTAATAGCTTGGCCTGAACGGCTAATGGCAGTTCGCCGATCTCGTCCAGAAATAGTGTGCCACCATCGGCTTTTTTTACCCAGCCAGTATGATCCTGATCGGCACCGGTAAAAGCGCCTTTGCGATAACCAAATAATTCGGATTCAACCAGCGTTTCCGGTAAGGCGGCGCAGTTGATCGTGTTCAGGGGAGACTGGCTACGTTTGCTGTCACGATGAATGGTTCGGGCCAGGAGTTCTTTACCAGTGCCGGTTTCACCGCTAATTAATACCGTTACATTGGTAGCCGCGACCATTTTGGCTGATCGTTGCACGGCTAGAAATTCGGGTGATTGTCCAATTAATAATTCATCAGATCTATTCATAGGTTGTTCCCGTTATTGACCATGATTAATGCACATGAATGTGTTCGTGGGTGTGCTCTTCATGCCCTGTACTGTGCTGTACTGTCAGGTAAAAACTGACAACGGCCATTAATATCAGAGTCACACCAACGCCGACCTTGACCCAGGACAAGCGGGTTAACCGCGTGATCCATCCGGTTACTATACCTGCGGTCATCACGGCAGGCAATGTCCCCAGTCCAAAGGCTAGCATAAATAACGTGCCGTTAAAGGTATCCCCGGATGATGTTGCCAGAATCAGGGTGGAATAGACCAGCCCGCAGGGCAACCAGCCCCATAATATGCCAAAAAAAAAGGCGTGCACGGGTGAGCGTACTGGCAGGAGCTTTTGTGCATGGGGTTCAATGCGTGCCCAGAGCGGACGACCCAGGCGTTCAATATGGGCAAAACCGGGAAACCAGCCCGCCAGATAAAGACCGATGCCTACCATCACGCTGCTGCCCACTGCTTGCAGGATCAGGTGGCCGTATTGAGGGCTGATTAAGGCAAATAATTCATTGCCCAGGCCTCCGGCCAATGCACCGGCCAGAGCATAACTGCCAATGCGTCCAAAATTATAAGCGGTGATATAGGGCAGCATGCGCCAGCGTTGCTGGCGGACGTCTTCAGGCAGGCTGAAGCTGAGCGCACCGATGATGCCGCCGCACATGCCGAGACAGTGAAGGGTACTGAATAAGCCGACAAGAAACAGGCTAAGTAATTGATTGGTGAAAGAAAGTTCCAAAAAGATCAACCGCCGGATAGTTTATTCGTGAGTGGGCACGAATGCGATCATAACATTGTTATGCTTTTAAATGGCCTGTTTGGGGTAGAGAATACTCACTGTGTTGCTGAAAACTGCCTGGGTACTATTGATCAGATAACTCATATCGTCATATTCCAGTCCCAGCATTTCCAGGGTACTGCTTTGCACTGGTCGGTCGTCATCGACTGAAAATGCAGGCTCAATTGAGTTGGCAATGGTATCAGCGAGCGAAACTGCCGCCGTCTCCCGTGCATATTGTTCAGCAAGCTGTGGTTGATGATGGTAGCGGACAGGTTCGATCAGGGATTCAGGCAGGTTCCAGTGCTGTAATAATTCTGCGCCGAGGCTGGCGTGATCAAAGCCGAATACATCAATTTCTACCTGACCTTTGTGCTCATCCGGTTGTTTTAGTGCTTTTAAAACCTGGCGTGACAATTCGGGTTCGGTGAGGTACATGACCAGTTTGCCAATATCGTGTAATAAACCGGCCATAAAAAAGCGTTCAGAATTACGGATTTCCAGTTTATTGGCAATAATGCGAGCGGCGGCGGCGGTGGTCAGGTTGTGATACCAGAAAGTATCGATGCTAATGAGTCCTTCTGGGAGCTGGTTGAATTTGCCCAGAATGCTGGTAGC
>Ga0224496_10002285_pt1 | contig 11447 bp, 6 predicted proteins | sample SF_Jul11_sed_USG_2_FD_168127 | JGI IMG/M metagenome (GOLD analysis project Ga0224496, IMG submission 168127) | Sediment microbial communities from San Francisco Bay, California, United States - SF_Jul11_sed_USGS_8_1 | ecosystem: Environmental > Aquatic > Marine > Sediment | place: USA... | reverse complement strand
GTCGGCGCCATATTTGTGGAACGTTTTGACCGCCGCCAGACCGTGGCGGACGCGGAACAATTGCTGGCCGCGGCCCGGGCCGGCCGCTCCCTGCTGTTTTTCGCCGAGGGCACCTTGGCGCGCATGCCGGGCCTGCTGCCCTTTCGAATGGGCCCCTTTGAAACCGCGGTCAAGGGCGGGCTGCCCGTGGTTCCCATTGTTATTCGGGGCACCCGTTCGGCCCTGCGCGCCGATTCATGGTTTCCCCGCCGGGCCAAGCTCACCGTGACCATCGGCGCACCGCTCGCCCCCGCCCCGGCAGAACCTGCCGCCGGAACCGATGACTGGCACCTGGCCCTCGCCCTGCGCGATCGCACCCGGACCTGGATGTTGCGGCACTGCGGCGAACCCGACCTGCAACATGAACGTTCACCCCTGAACCGCCCGCAACCATAAAGCGCCCTTGCCGGCCCCAAACCCACTAATCCCGCCGCAAGAAAACCGCCTCGTCCGGCTCTTGGGCCAGGAAAAAGCCCCCGAGCAGAAAAAGCAGAAAAAGGCTGAGCACCCCGAAACGGGTCTCGCCGGTCAACCGCCCGATCCCCCCGACCAGCAAGGGGCCGCTGATCGCGGCGAATTTGCCAAAGATGTTATAAAAGCCGAAAAACTCCGCGCTGCGTTCCGCCGGGATCAACTTGCCGAAGTAGGAACGGCTCAGGGCCTGCACGCCGCCCATTGAGGTGGCGACCAGAAAGGCCAGGATCCAGAAGACAACCGTCTTGGCGCCCAGGCTTGGTAACGCGGGCAGAAAAAAGGCGACCAGGGTGATCAGCATATACATGCCGATCCCGACAAAAAGCATGGCCCGGGCATTAAACCGATCGGCGGCCCGGCCGTACAGCAGGGCAAAGGGAAAGGCCACCACCTGAATCATCAGGATCGCCAGGATAAGCATGGTGGAGGAGAGTCCCAGGTCCACCCCATAGGCAATGGCCATGGTAATGATGGTATCAACCCCGTCGATATAGAAAAAATAGGCGATGAGAAACAGAAAGGCCGGCCGGTAACGCCGGATATCATGAAAGGTGTCGCGCAGACGCGCAAAACCGTCGACCACCGGATGGGCGGTGCGGGCCACGTAATTTACCTGTTTGACGTTGCGCAGAAACGGGATGGAAAAGAGCAGCCACCAGATGCCGACCACCACAAAGCCTAGCTTGGCATGGGCCGGCGGCATGGCCGAGGTGCCGTTTTCCCGCATCCCCAGGAAGATCATGGCCATGACCACGATAAACGGCACCACGCTGCCGATGTAGCCCCAGGCAAACCCGCAGCTCGACACCCAGTCCATCCGCTGCTTGCTGGTAATGTCCGGCAGAAAGGCGTCATAGAAGATATTGGCGCCGGCAAAGCCCACCCGCGCCACCACAAACACGGCCAGACAGAAGAGCCAGCCCCCCGCCGGCACGGCCGGCAGCATGAAGGTGGCCGTCAACCCCAGCAAAAAAAAGGCGAGGAAAAATCTCTTCTTCAATCCCTGACCGTCGGCCAAGGTCCCCAGGATCGGGGCCGAACCGGCCAGGATCAACGAGGCCAGGGAATTGGCAAAGGCCCAGTTGGAGGTTGAGACGGCGGGATCAACGGCCCGGGAGGCATACTCCTTGAAAAAAATCGGCATGATCGCCGTCACCACCACCAGCACAAAGGCCGAGTTTGCCACGTCGTAGAGAATCCAGCTCTTTTCTTGTTGGGTGAGGGGAATGCGCCGAGGGTCACGCCGGCGCAAGGCTGCAAGCTTACCCACCCATTGCGGCACGATAAATTTACCCATGTTCATCAACCTGTAAGGCTTCCGCAAGCAGCCCCGCTGTTCCTCCCAAGCAAGGCCATCCAGCTGCACGAGGTCAAACTATACCTGGATCAAAGCCGAGTTTACAAGCGCTACCCCAAGTTACCAAAAAAATACGGGACGGCGACAAGCTGAGCAAACGGAAGCTGACCCTACCGCACCAATTTGTCGGAATCAGCACCAGATTCATCGAGGCCCTGATCCTCGGTCGGAAACCGGCGGCCCAACCCGCCGCCCCCCTCCCGGACGAGACTTCAGCCCTGCCGGGTTAACCGCTTCCCTTTCGCGCCGTAAGGCAATCCCTTGCAATTCCGCGCACCAACCGCCTAGAATATGATCCTGGACGCATGTTACTGGTCGCCCCACCCCTATGGGCGGATACGCGAGCTAATTCTAAAATCGAGGTTTGCCCATGGGCGTTGCCGCGGATATTGTCATCATTGTTGTTGCCGCCTTGGTTGGGGCGCTCATCGCCCAGCGCTTCAAACAACCGCTGATCCTGGGATATATCCTCGCCGGCATTGTTGTGGGGCCATACACCGGCGGGGTCACCGTCGGCGACATCCACGAAATCGAAATGCTGGCCGAAATCGGGGTGGCCCTGCTGCTCTTTGCCCTTGGCCTGGAATTCTCGCTCAGCGAATTAAAACCGGTGCGCCACATCGCCCTGATCGGCACCCCGATCCAGATCGGGCTGACCATCGGCATCGGATTCTGCCTGGGTAAATATCTTGGCTGGTCCACGGCCAGCGCCTTATGGTTCGGGGCGTTGATCTCCCTTTCCAGCACCATGGTGACCCTGAAGACCCTGATGAGCCGAGGGCTGCTGGGCACCCTGTCTAGCCGGGTGATGATCGGCATGCTGATCGTGCAGGACCTGGCGGTGATTCCGATGATGATCATCCTGCCGCAACTGAGCAATCCCCAGGCCGGCATGCCCCTGCTGGCCTGGGCGGTGGTCAAGTCGATCGTCTTCCTCGCGCTGATGCTCTACTTCGGTCGCAAGCTGCTGCCTAGCCTCCTGCGGCATGTAGCCCAGTGGAACTCCAGGGAACTATTCATTCTCTCCATCACCGCCATCGGGTTGGGAATCGGCTATGCCACCTATCTGTTCGGGCTCTCCTTTGCCTTTGGCGCCTTTGTGGCCGGCATGGTGCTCAGCGAGTCGGATTACGGCCACCAAGCGCTGAGCGACATCATTCCCCTCCGCGACATCTTCGGTCTGTTGTTTTTCACCTCGGTGGGCATGCTCCTGGATCCGGCCTTTTTGCTGGCCAACTGGCACATCATCCTGACCCTGGTCTGCATAGTGGCGGTGTTCAAGGGCGTGCTGTTTTACCTGCTCGCCGGCCTGTTCGGCTATATCAATATCGTGCCGATCTCCGTCGGCCTCGGACTCTTCCAGGTCGGCGAATTCGCCTTTGTACTGGCACGCACCGGGCTTGAGTCCCAGGCCATCGACAACAACACCTACTCTCTGGTTCTGGCCTTGTCGGTGCTGAGCATGATCATCACCCCCTTTGCCTCGTCAATGGCCGCCCCGCTCTACAAGCTCCGCCAACGGCTGTTCAGTTACGAACCGCTGCAAGCGGAAAACATCCCCGCCGCCGGATTGAACGATCATGTAGTGATTGCCGGCGGCGGCCGGGTCGGACAACACATCGCCCGCGCCCTAACCGAAATCAACCTGCCGTTCGTGGTGGTCGAATTGAATCACCAGCGCATGGTGGAGTGCAAGCAGGCCGGATTCCCGGTCATTTACGGCGATATGAGTCAGGCCACCGTAACGGAGGCCGCCAAGGTGCTGAACGCCCGGCTGCTACTGATCACCATCCCCTCGGTGATAAAAAGCCAATCGATTGTCAAACAGGCTCATCGCCTGAGGCCGGAACTGCATATCATCGCCCGGGCCGACGGGGTGGAACAGATGCGAGCCCTATATGATTGCGGGGTTTACATGGCGGTACTGCCGGAGATGGAGGCCGGTCTGGAAATCGCCCGCCAGGCCCTTATTCACCTGGAGGTGCCCGTGCTGGCCATTCAGCAGTATACCGATGCCGTCCGCCAACAGCTTTATGCGCCCATATACGAAGCGAACGACGCCAAGCAGCTGCTGGCCAAATTTGACCACATAAAAAACATGCTGGAAATCTCGTGGGTAACCCTCACCCCGACAAGCCCGCTGGTCAACCTGTCCCTAAAAGAGGCAGCGGTGCGCACCAAAACCGGCGCCTCGGTGGTCGGGATTGTCCAGGGCAAGGTGTTCCACCCCAACCCCAAGGCGGATTATGCCTTTCAATCCGGGGACTTGGTGGCGGTGGCCGGCAACCAGCAAGAACGCCAGGCCTTCAGAAATCTGGCCGGGGCTTAGCCGGCCGCAACACCAAAGTCAGACAGGCAACAGCCATAATTGATTTGACAATCCCATTACAATTCAAGAACATATAGCTGAGAATTCAACCATCGCAGCTCCGCACATAAGTTAGTAAGCGCCGCAAACCACATCCCACACCGGCTCAAGGCGGGTTCGTCAATGAAAATCGGCCACAAACTTTACATAGCCTTTGGCATGGTCATATTCATTATGATGACGGGAAGCTTTTTTTCCGCGCAAATCACCCAAACCTTCTTGCGACAATCCCTGGGCGAACACCATCAACTCCTGGCCCGGGAAACCATGGACAAAATCGACCGGGAAATTCACCACCGGATCGAAGAGATCTCCCAGCACGGCAGCGATCTGATCTTACAGGAAGCCGTACGCGAGTCAAACCTAGCCTTTGCCGCCATGGTTGACCGGCAAGGCTGGATCATGAAACAAGACCAGGAATGGCGCGCCGCCCCCGAAGGCACGCCTACCCCTTTCATGCAGACCCTGATGAACAATCGGCTGGCCGAGGAACTGCGGGAAAAGCAGAAGTTCTACGAACATGAATGGGGCTACGCCGTTTATCCGGAGATGTTTATCACCAACAAGCACGGCGCGATTATCGCCACCACCGGCAGAACCAGCGATTATTTCCAGGCGGATGAGGACTGGTACCAACGGGCGACATCCCAGAAAAAATATCTGGTGACGGATGTTGAATACGATGAGAGCGCAAAAACATACGCCGTTAACATCGTAGTCAAGCTCCAAGATGAAAACCGGGAGTTCGCCGGCACCCTAAAGGCGGTTCTCAACATCGATACGATAAAATCCATTATCAATCAAGAACCTGACCACGACGCCGGGATGATGGGCCACGATCAACATCCGGATATGCACTTCAAACTGCTCACCAAGGATGGCCGGCTGATTTTTTCAAGCGGCTCCAGCCTGCCATTCTTGAGCGATCTGTCCGACGACGACTTCATGCGACAAATCCGCAACGGGCCGCCCGATGGTTTCTTCGTCATGGCCTGCGAAGAATCCGGCAAAAAAAACGAGCTCTTTTCCTACACCCGGTCCAGGGGCTATCATCACTTCAAGGGCTTGGGCTGGATACTGACTATTGAACATGGCGCCGAGGAAATCTTCGCCCCGGTTTACCGACTCAAGCAGTACCTGTGGGTTATCACCGCGGCAGTGGCACTAATCGGTTTCGTGCTGACCTTCCGTTTCTCGCGCTCCATCACCCAACCAGTCCTAAAACTCTGCGCGGCGGCAAGCAGCATTGGCCACGGCGACCTAGACACCGAAATTCCCGCCGAGACCAACGACGAGATCGGCACCCTGGCGCAGACCTTCAAGATCATGACCCTGGAACTTAAAAGCTCCCAGGCAAAACATATCGAGGCCAGGGAATATACCGACAACATCATGCGTTCGATGCTCGACTGCCTGATCATCCTCTCTCCCGACGGTTATATTCTGTCGGTCAACCGCCCCACCTGCACACTTTTAGAGTATCAGGAAGAGGAGCTTACCCGGCTTTCAGTCAAGGACATCTTTGCGCAAGGAAAAAAATTCGGCGATGCCATTCTGGCCGAACTGATAAAACAGGAAACCATTAAAAATCTGGATGTCACCTTCCAGACCAGGAATAAGGTGATCCTCCCAATCTCGCTCAACACGTCGCTCATGCGCGACCCAAGAAACAGGCTCCAGGCAATTATTCTCGTCGCCAGGGACATGCGGGACAGCAAACTGCTGGAAAAATTGCGGGTTACCACCCAACAACTTGAACTTAAAATTGTCGAACATCAGCAAGCCAAGAAGGCCCTGCAGCAGCGAACTCATGACCTAAACGAACGCGTCAAGGAGATCAACTGCCTCTATCAAATCTCAAACCTTTTTAAAGACCCGAATATCTCTCTCGATGAAATTCTTAAAAAGTCGGTGGAGCTTATGCCGCCGGCCTGGCTCTATCCGGAGATTACCTGCGCGCGCATCAAACACGACAACAAAACTTACCAGTCAAAAAATTTCAGTGAGTCGGCCTGGCGGCAGGCCCAAGCCATAACCGTTGACCAGCATGATATCGGCTGCGTCGAGGTCTTCTACCTGCAAGAAATGCCTACCCTGGACGAGGGCCCCTTTATCCGGGAAGAAAGAAGCCTGATCAACGCAATCGCCAAACGGTTCAGCGATGCCATTGAGTACCAACGGCTGCACCAGGAGAAATCAAAAATGCAGTCCTTTGTCTATCAGCAGGAAAAACTGGCCTCCATCGGCCAGCTAGCCGCCGGGATCGCCCACGAGATCAACAATCCCGTGGGATTCATTTCCAGCAACCTGCACACCCTGAAAAAATATGCGGCCAAGCTCAACGAATTCACCGCTGCCCAGACCAAGGCCCTGGCCTCAGCAACCCGGGACGATGAAACCCTGCCCCTGCGCAAGGAGCTGAAAATCGACACCATTCTCAACGATCTCAACAGCCTGGTTGACGAATCCCTGGAGGGCGCGACTCGGATCACGGAAATCGTCCGGAACCTCAAAAACTTTTCAAGGGTTGACGAGGCCAAATTCCAGGAGGCCGACATCAATCAATGTCTTGAAAACACCATCAAGGTTCTCTGGAATGAACTTAAATATAAAACCGAGCTGATAAAGGAATACGGCGAACTTCCCCTGATCAAATGCTACCCCCAGCAACTCAACCAGGTATTCCTGAACCTTCTGTTGAACGCGGCCCAGGCCATTGCCAAAACCGGCAAGATCAGGATCAAGACATGGACCGAGGCCCAGAAAATATGCATATCCATCTCGGACACCGGCGCCGGCATTGCCCCGGAAAACCTCACCCGCCTATTTGAACCGTTCTTCACGACCAAGGAGGTTGGCCATGGAACCGGACTGGGCCTCAGCATAGCCGACGATATTATTCGTAAGCATAACGGGAAAATATCCGTTGTCAGTGAATTGGGAAAAGGCACCTGCTTCACCATCAAGATCCCCCGCCTACCCGTAAACGACGCCACATAGCAATCAAACCCCGGCTTGCCGGCCGAGCTCTTGCACCACCGGCCGGCCCAATGGCCGACCAACGACGCCACACGGGCCGTTTGCCCGGAGAGACACAATGGCCAGAGAGATCATGCAATGAACAAGAAATATTCCCCAACCTTCTTGGTTTTCATGTTGATCGTGATCCTTTTTCTGTTGATCCAGGACATTGCCCTCATCACCAACCAACGCGACCTGCTGCTGGAAAATACCCGAGAGCATATCAAGACGGAATCGGAGATAATATCCACGGTGGCCCGGGACTTGTTACTCAAGCGGAATCGTGCCGACCTGGAAAATTTCCTTCACCAGTGGGGCCAGGAAGATGAAGGAATCGTCTATCTGACGGCCGTTTCCGACAACGGCCTCACCCTGGCCGAATATAAACGCAACAAACCGGCCGCCAGAATCCTCCAAACCCAGCACATTGTCAGTCACGACAACCAAGACCTCATCACCCTGAAACTGGCCCACGATCTGTCGGCAACCCACCAAAGACTTATCGCCTTTTCCCTCTGGCTGGGACTGACCTCGACCTTTTTCATGCTCCTCATGGGACTCACCCTCTGGCACCTCCTTAAAAAAATGGCCATCACGCCCCTGGAAAAAGAGATTCTCTTGCGCATTGCCACGGAAGATTCCCTGCATCTGGCCTTGGACAAAGTGGAACGCCAAAACGCGGAAAGCGACCGCCACCGGTTACAACTCCAAGCCGCGCTTGCCGAAATCAGCTCGCTGATCCAGCAGGCAAGCAAGGAAAAAACCTTTGGGGTCAGGTTTTACAATCCGAACCTGCAAAAATGCAACGAGGTCGTCTCCTGCGATGACTCCGCGTGTCCATTTTACGGCCAGCAAGGCAAACGGTGCTGGGAGGAGCATGGCCCTTTCAATCTCGCCCGCCAGGGGCATTGTTGCACGAAAAATGAGATGAAATGCCCCCAGTGCCCGGCATACCTGGAGGCGACCAGAGATCCGCTATACCTGATCGGCGAACAGTTCAACCAGATGATGCATATCCTGGAACAAAAGAACGGTGAACTGGAAGATGCCTACACCGAACTAAAGGAAACCCAATCCCAGATCCTCCAGCGGGAGAAGATGGCCTCCATCGGCCTGCTGGCCGCCGGGGTGGCCCACGAGATCAATAACCCCATCGGTTTCGTTACGAGTAATCTCGGGACCCTGGAGAAATACCTGCAACGGTTCGAGGAGTTCATTCGTTTGCAGGCCAACCTGCTGACCGAAACCGCAAATGCCGAACAGCTCACGAGCCTTGCCGAGCAACGCCAAAAACTCAACCTGGACCATATTACCAGCGACGCCCATGCACTCATCACCGAATCCCTGGATGGCACGATTCGGATAACCAACATCGTTCGGGGATTAAAGAGTTTTTCAAGGGTTGACCAAAAAGAATACAGCGAGGCGGATATCAATGAATGCCTGGAAAGCACCCTGAACATTGCCTGGAATGAATTAAAATACAAGGCCGAGATCAGCAAGGAATATGGCGACCTGCCTCGCATTGCCTGCTACCCCCAGCAGTTGAATCAGGTGTTTATGAATCTGCTGATCAATGCCGCCCAGGCCATCACCGAGCAAGGCAAGATTACCATCAGGACCTGGGCGGATGAAAATTATATCCAGGTCGCCATCACGGATACCGGCACGGGGATCAGCAAAGATCACCTGCCGCGGATCTTCGAACCTTTCTTTACCACCAAACAGGCGGGATCCGGCACCGGTCTGGGCCTTAGTATTGCCTATGACATCATCACCAAGGAACATGGCGGCGAACTCACGGTGGACAGCCTGGTTGGCCAAGGAACCACCTTTACGGTAAAAATCCCGCTTAACAGGACTGGCGAGCCCGTGGACCGGGGCGACACCACCAAGCCCGAGGCCATGCCATGAAAATTAAAGTCCAGCCTCTAGCCTTATCAGTGGCAATCATCCTTTTGATTGTGTGCGCCCAGTACAACTACCTGCTTTTCCATAGCATCTCCGAGGTCTTCAGTATTACGGTTGGATGCGGGATTTTCATGTTTGCCTGGAACACCAAGGACTACACAAGCAATGACTATTTTCAATTCCTGGGCATTGCCTATCTGTTCATCGTGCTGCTGGATTTCGTGCACACCCTCTCCTATGGGGGCATGGAGGTCTTTCCCGACCAGAATGGCAACCTGACCGCCCAGCTCTGGATCGCCGCCCGTTACCTGGAAAGCATAAGCCTTTTGATCTCCCCGTGGTATCTGACCCGAAAATTGAATTACAAACTGGCGTTTATTGCTTTCTCGGTTATTTCAGTGATAACCATCAGCGCGATCTTCGCTGGCTTTTTTCCGGACTGCTTCATCGAAGGATCCGGCCTAACCCTCTTTAAAAAAATGAGCGAATACGCCATCTCGACATTCCTCGCGGCCGCCTGCCTTAACATTTCAAAAAACAAACAGAAATTAGATCGTTACACATACAGGTTGATAGTCACATCCATCCTCCTGACGATTGGCTCCGAACTGTCTTTTACTTTTTACATAAGCCTGTACGGCACCTCCAACCTCGTCGGACATATTTTCAAAATTGCCTCTTTTTACCTGATCTACGAGGCGATTATCGCCAACGGCCTAAGGCACCCTTACCAAATCCTTGCCCAAAGAGAAGAAGAGCTACAATTGGCGCTTAATGAGGTAAAAACCCTGCGGGGCATCATTCCAATATGCATGCATTGCAAAAAAATTCGGGATACCAGGGGGGAGTGGGAAAAAATCGAAAAATATGTCAGCGAACATTCGCACGCCGAGTTCAGCCATTCCATTTGCGAGGAATGCCTGCAGAAATTCCACTTTAAACAAGCCTAACCACCAACAAATACAAAATCCCCGGCTCTAAACGTAATGTTACCAAGGAGACAACTGACTGCATGACCTCAACCAGGAAAACCATACTGATGATCGAGGATGATCAGCTCAGCGCCAATTTCATGGCCGAGCTGATCGACTCCATGGGGGGCGACGAATTCCGGACCAGACATGCCGACACCCTGGCCGGCGGCTTACAGACACTGACCGCCGAGGACATAAATCTCGTGTTGCTGGACCTGGATCTTCCCGACAGCAGCGGACTGGAAACCATGGAGCGAATCAACAATGTGGCGCCCAATGTGGCGGTGATAATCTTGACGGGCTTAAGCGGTGCGGCGATTGCTTCCACGGCAATCCACCTCGGCGCCCAGGATTATCTGGTAAAAGGCCAGGTTGACGGCAAGATGCTCATGCAGACCATCCGTTACTCCATTGAACGCAAACGGTTCCAGGAAGAACTGCAAAAGACCCATGTGCAGATGATGCACCATGAAAAAATGGCCTCCATCGGCCAGCTGGCCGCCGGCATCGCCCATGAAATCAACAATCCGATCGGTTTCATTTCTTGCAACCTGGGCTCACTGAATAAATACGTAGCCCGGTTAACCGAATTTATCAATTTCGTTGATGCCTCCCTGGCAAGGTCGGATGAAACGACCCGGAAAGAGGTAGAGGATAAACGCCAAGCGCTCAAGGTTGACCTGATCCTCAACGACACCAATGACCTGATCAAGGAATCCCTGCAGGGAACGAGTCGAGCCAAAAAAATAGTCCAGGATCTCTTGAGCTTTGCGCGCACGGACCAAGATGAAAATCGGCTGGTCAACCTCAACGATATCATTGAAAGCACCATCGATATGGTGTGGAACGAACTGAAGTACAAGGTAACCTTAAAAAAAGAACTAGCCCCCTTACCCATGACCCGATGCAATCCGCAGCAATTGAGCCAGGTGTTTGTAAATCTCTTGCTCAATGCCGCGCAGGCCATCGCGACGCAGGGTGAGATAACGGTTAAAACCTGGGTATCGAAGCATGCCGTCCATGTGACGATTAGCGACACGGGCAGCGGGATTCCGGCACAATTCCTCACCCGGATCTTCGAGCCTTTTTTTACCACAAAGGATGTGGGCCAAGGCACGGGGTTGGGCCTCAGCATCGCATATGAGATCGTATCGACAAAACACCATGGCGAGATCACGGTTTCAAGCGAGGAAGGCAGGGGAACCACGTTCAGCGTCAGAATCCCGCTTGCCCAAGAACAACCTGACCAGACAGCAAATCATCCAAACACCCTGATGGGGCGGCCGTAACGGGACCACACTCA
>Ga0224496_10002284_pt1 | contig 11449 bp, 10 predicted proteins | sample SF_Jul11_sed_USG_2_FD_168127 | JGI IMG/M metagenome (GOLD analysis project Ga0224496, IMG submission 168127) | Sediment microbial communities from San Francisco Bay, California, United States - SF_Jul11_sed_USGS_8_1 | ecosystem: Environmental > Aquatic > Marine > Sediment | place: USA... | reverse complement strand
TTGGCAAAATATTCTTTGGGTAATCCGATGCGCAATCCCGCCAACGGCTTATTCAAATCACGCAGGTAATCTTCAGATTCACGCTGCAAGCTAGTTGAATCCCGTTGATCATGACCGACCATGACATTCAGCATCAGCGCTAAATCTTCTGATGACTTAGCCATTGGCCCACCTTGATCAAGACTGGAAGCAAAGGCGATCATGCCGTAGCGTGACACGAGGCCATAGGTTGGCTTAATGCCTGAAATGCCACATAACGCAGCGGGTTGGCGAATCGACCCGCCGGTATCTGTACCCGTCGCCCCAGGCGCCATGCGTGCCGCCACGGCACAAGCCGACCCGCCTGAGCTACCACCTGGCACGGCAGCGACATCCCATGGATTCCGAACAGAGCCATAAAATGAAGTTTCATTACTCGACCCCATGGCGAATTCATCCATATTGGTTTTACCAATATTAATCGCACCGGCTTGATTAAAACGCTCGATGACGCCGGCATCATAAGGTGAGATAAAATTAGAAAGCATTTTAGAACCACAAGTGGTCAACCATCCTTTGGCACAAAAAATGTCTTTTTGTGCGATGGGAATACCGGTTAATGGCTTGGCTTGACCAGCGGCAATCATCTCGTCAGCGGCTGCGGCTTGCGCAAGACTCATGTCTTCGTTGACGGTGATAAAGGCGTTATAATTCGGGTTGTGAATTTTTACTCGCTTGAGAAATTCCCCAGTCAATTCGACGCTGGAAATTTTTTTTTCTGCAAGTTGGGTGGAAAGTTGCTTAAGACTGGCGTTAAACATAATATTGATTATTCAAGCGGTATAAGGGAGTGCGTTTTACGCTAATATGGGATTTCAGTTTCATTCAATCACTTTTGGTACGAGATAAAGCCCTTCCTCTACCTGTGGTGCAATAGACTGGAACAATTCACGTTGATCGGATTCTGTCACATTATCACTACGTAATCGCTGGGTAACATCCTGTGCATGCGACATTGGTTCAACGGCCGACGTGTCAACAGCTTGCATTTGTTCAATAAGATCAAATATATCGGTTAATTGAGTTAAAGCCGCATCGGCCTCTTCCTCATTTGTCTCAATATATGCAAGTTCTGCAACCCGCTTTACATCATCAAGAGATAAAGTCATAAGTTTCTGGAAGCCTTATATTCAAAGAAGTATTAGGGTATCATGACCCGTTTAATCAGCACATTCTTTTTTAATGCCACCTATTATCATAGGTGGGTCAATATTAATAACACTAACGGATTTTGCCAATATGTTTAATTTTTTGAACGGTAATATGTTGGGAAGTTATTTCTCAACGGATATGGCTATTGATTTGGGTACAGCCAACACATTAATATATGTTCGTAGTCAAGGAATTGTGCTTGATGAACCTTCTGTTGTTGCTATCCGCGACGAAGGTGGCTCCGGCGGCAAAAAAATGATCCAACAGGTTGGACTGGCAGCAAAGCAAATGTTAGGCCGAACACCTGGCAATATCACCGCCATTCGCCCCATGAAAGATGGCGTGATTGCAGATTTTACCGTCACCGAACAAATGTTAAAAATGTTCATCCGCAAAGTAAACCCACCGCGTTTATTTTCGGCTAATCCTCGCATTGTCATTTGCGTTCCTTATGGCTCCACCCAAGTTGAACGCCGTGCTATTCGCGAAGCGGCTTATGGTGCCGGCGCACGTAAAGTGGAACTCATTGAAGAACCAATGGCCGCAGCATTAGGCGCAGAGTTACCCGTCGAATCACCAACCGGTTCTATGGTCGTTGATATTGGCGGCGGCACTACAGAAGTTGGCGTCATTTCATTAGGTGGCATTGTTTACTCAAACTCTGTTCGTGTCGGTGGTGACAAATTCGATGAAGCCATTATTAACTATATTCGCCGCAACTACGGCATGTTGATTGGTGAAGTCACTGCTGAATTCATTAAAAAAGAAATCGGTTCCGCTTATCCTGGCTCCGAAGTCCGTGAAATAGAAGTCAAGGGACGCAATTTAGCAGAAGGCATCCCACGCAGTTTCACCATTTCTAGCAACGAAATTTTAGAAGCACTGGCGGAACCTTTAAATAGCATTGTTAGTGCCGTAAAATCTGCACTGGAACATACGCCACCTGAACTAGGTGCAGATATTGCTGAAAAAGGCATGGTCTTAACCGGCGGGGGCGCATTATTACGTGATGTTGATCGCCTAATTATGGAAGAAACAGGCTTGTCTGTTATCGTCGCAGAGGATCCCCTCACCTGCGTCGTGCGTGGCGCGGGTATTGCACTTGAAAACATTGATCAAGTCATTGGTATTTTTGCAAATGACTAGCTAAGTTTAATAACTTGAAACCGGCTCACCCATTCATTGTCCCAAACATTAATCTGGATAAATAAGATGCAATGAGTTCAGCACCGCAGTTTTTTAAACATGGCCCTGGCTCGCTAACGCGACTATTGTTTTTTGTATTGCTCTCAATACTCTTGATGGTTGAGGATACACGACTCAATTATTTCCCGGAGATTCGTCATACCGTCGCCGTCGTCATTTATCCATTACAGAGAATTGCACATGTGCCAACTAATGTTTATAACGCGCTCACCGAGTTTTTTTCGAGCTTTCATTTAATTAAAGAAAATGACTTCCTTAAACAACGCCATCTTATTGATCGCAAACAGCTAATACAATGGCAGGCATTAGAAGCCGAGAACAGCCATTTACGCCAGTTATTAGGCGCAGTACAACGAATTGAAACCCAAGCGATTATCGCGGAGATAATGTATTTTCCGCGCGATCCTTTCAATCATAAGGCCACGCTTAATAAAGGTAGTCAACACGGCATTCAACCCGGCCAAATTGTTGTCGATGACAAAGGCGTTATAGGTCAGATCACTCAAACTTACCTTTGGTCATCTGAACTCACGCTAATTACCGACAACGGTCATGCTGTACCAACACAGACCGTACGTAACGGCTTACGATCTATTGTCACCGGCACAGGGAAGAATGGTGAGCTAGATGTCCGTTATCTGTCTATTAACTCAAATATTAAGTTAAAAGACTTATTGGTTACTTCTGGAATTGATGGCGTATACCCACCGGGTTTGCCCGTTGCTGAAATCATCATGATTGAGCGCAACCCTGCAAACCCCTTTGCAAAAATCACCAGTCAACCCATTGCGGGTGTCGACCAGAACCGCCAAGTTCTGATACTGTCATTTATGCCGCCCGCACTCGAAACACCACCAGAAACATCGGCAGTAGAAACAACAAAGAGTCCGTAAGGAAAAAATTATGTCCGTTAACTTCCCAGATCCAGATGCACTCATACCGGCAACGGGCTGGTTTATTTTTTTTAGTTTGGTTATTGCACTGCTGTTAAACCTGTTACCGCTACAAGGAATTTATCTTATAGCACGCCCTGATTTCGTCGCATTAACCATACTTTACTGGAGTATCAATCAACCCCAGCATCTCGGCATCAGTATCGCCTTTCTCATGGGTTTGTTCATTGATGTGAGCAATGCCAGCATCTTGGGTCAACATGCCATGGCTTACAGTATCGTTGCTTACATTGCATTTATTCTTCATCGACGCTTACGCATCTTCAATCCATTACAACAAGTACCACAGATTGTTTTGATTCTCATTCTTATGCAGGTCATTATTCTATTGACAGGTGTCATTGCCGGCGCAGACTTTCCGGGTTGGCATTTTTTCTTAGCCAGCGTGACAGGCATGTTAACTTGGCCGATCATTTCATTTATATTAGGGGTATTGCGCAATCCAAAAGAAGACCCTAATACCATATGAAACATAGAGTAGAGCTACGCAACCACCCACTTAACTTATATCACTTCCGTATAAGACTGGCTATTAGTGCGGTCTTTGTACTCATCTTATTCATCGTGTTATTTGCCCGCTCATTTTATTTACAAGTTTCACAAGGGGATCATTATCATACTTTGGCAGAAGCCAACCGTATTTCTATACAACCACTGGTACCAAATCGTGGACTCATCTATGATCGTAACGGCAAGGTATTAGCACAAAATTTCTCTGCCTACACCTTAGAAATCGTACCCAGCGAGGTTTCTGATCTTGATGCCATTCTGGATGAACTGGCCACGATTGTAGAAATATCACCTAATGATCGTCGACGTTTCAATAAATTATTAAGAGAAAGTAAGCGCTTTAAAAGCCTGCCAATTCGCACCCGCTTGTCTGACAAGGAAGTTGCACGCTTCGCAGCTAATCGTTATCGATTTCCTGGCGTTGAGATTAATGCCGGCTTGCTACGTGAATACCCTTATGGCGACATTGCCGCCCATGTCATTGGCTACATCAACCGGATCAACGACAAAGATTTAGAACAACTGGAAAAAAATAAAGAATTAGACAATTACCGTGGTTCACATCACATTGGCAAAATCGGTATTGAACAAAGTTATGAAAAACACCTGCATGGCATTACGGGTTTTGAAGAGGTAGAAACCGATGTCGCAGGCCGTTCTGTTCGCGTTCTTTCACATACCCCCCCTATCCCCGGTAACGATTTAACACTTTCTTTGGATATTGATCTGCAAGAAATCGCAGTGAACGCATTTGGTGCGCGCCGCGGCGCATTAGTTGCTATGGATCCGACCTCTGGAGAAATACTTGCTTTTGTGAGCAAACCGGGCTTTGATGCCAATCTATTTGTTGGCGGCATTGATCATGACAACTGGAACTTATTAAACAATTCGATTGATCGACCATTAAATAATCGCGCATTACGCGGCTTATATCCACCGGGATCAACGTTCAAGCCATTCATGGCACTTGCCGCACTTGAATTGAATCTTCGCACACCGGAATATAGGTTGAGCGACGCCGGCTTCTTTAGTTTGCCCGGCAGCAATCGCCGCTTCCGTGATTGGAAAGTTGGCGGACATGGCATGGTGGATCTTCATAAATCACTGGTTGTTTCATGCGACACCTACTATTACAGCTTAGCTAACGACATGGGAATTAACAATATTCACCAATTTGTCAGTCAATTTGGTTTGGGCAAGATAACCGGTATCGATATCGATGGTGAAGTCAGTGGATTACTCCCCTCCCCTGAGTGGAAAATGCGGCGTCACGAACAAAAATGGTATACCGGCGACACGATTTCTGTGGGTATCGGCCAAGGGTATAATTTATCAACACCATTACAACTGGCTTTTGCCACCACGATTATCGCCAATAAAGGGCAGGCGTTTCGCCCACATTTTGTCAAACAAATTCAAAACAATCAAACAAGTACTTTAGAACAAATCAATGTCCAACCACTCTACACGCTGAATATAAAACCAGAGAACATGACCATTGTTCGTAATGCTTTGGAAGCTGTTACACATACAGGCGGCACAGCGGCACGAGCCGCTGAAGATGCCGAATATACGTTTGCTGGAAAAACAGGAACATCACAAGTTATCAATATTAAACAAGGAGAACGATACGTTGAAGAGGATGTCCAAGAACGTTATCGTGACCACGCATTATTTGTTGCTTATGCACCGGCAGACGAACCGAAAATTGTTTTATCAATTTTGGTTGAAAATGGGGGGCATGGTGGCGCCGTAGCTGCGCCGATAGCACGTCAAGTCATGGATTACTTTCTATTAGGCAAACCTTTGGAATCATCGACGATACAAGTCACAGAAAACTTTGAAATCGATGTTCATGATCATGCGCATGATCACCTTTAATTTTCGATGTTTCCCCGACAGAACAAATTGAGTTTATAAAGGAAAACTGTGTACCAGCTTGAGAAATTATGGCATTACCTGACGCGCTATATTGATGGTTTCCTTTTCGCTGGCATTATTTTATTAATGCTTGTCGGACTGGTCGTATTGTATAGCGCGACCGGTTCCAACATTTCACGCGTTAGTAATCAAGCGATTAACATGCTTGTGGCACTTGGTGTCATGTGGTTAGTTGCCAATATTCCGTTACAACAAATCCTTCGCTTGGCACTGCCTATGTATTTAATTGGCCTTGGCTTACTCGTTGGCGTTGCTTTCTTTGGCGAAATCAATAACGGCGCAAGGCGCTGGCTTGATATTGGCGTCACACGCATTCAACCATCTGAGCTCATGAAGCTCGCCGTACCGCTCATCATGGCTTGGTATTTTGACAAACACGAGATCACCCTGCGTCTCAGAGATTATGCCGGCGCTACCATTCTACTACTCATACCCATTTTGTTGATATTGCGTCAACCGGATTTAGGCACGGCACTTTTAATATCGGCTAGTGGCTTTTATGTTATCTTCTTAGCCGGTTTATCATGGCGGGTTTTAGCCGGATTATTCGTGACCGCAGCTTGCAGCGTGCCGATCATATGGACATTCATGCATGGTTATCAACGTCAACGTGTCATGACCCTTTTTGATCCGTCACAAGACGCATTGGGTGCCGGTTATCACACGATTCAATCATCAATTGCCATTGGCTCTGGCGGCATCGTAGGCAAGGGTTGGCTCAATGGCACGCAAACTCAACTAGATTTTCTACCTGAACGCAGCACTGATTTTATTTTTGCTGTTTTCTCTGAAGAATTTGGACTCATTGGCAATGTCCTTCTGTTATCACTTTATCTTATCGTCATCGCGCGTTGCATGATAATTACGGCAAATGCCTCAACACAATTTACGCGATTAATTGCTGGCTCTATCACTTTAACCTTCTGCACTTATATTTTTGTCAATATTGGCATGGTCAGCGGCATTCTTCCCGTCGTTGGCGTTCCTCTACCATTAATCAGCTATGGCGGAACATCAATGGTGACAATGTTATTAGGTTTTGGTATGTTAATGAGCATACAAACACACCCCAAATTGGTAAAAACATGAGTCAAAACATGGCAAACAATCAGGCAACTAATGTGATTAATTTAATACGAATAGCAGCCATTGTTGCTGTGTTTTTACTGGTTAGCTGCAGCAGCACATCAAAATATAACGCCTCAAACCAATCCAACCGAACCAGTCTAAATAGCGGCGGATATTATCTTGATGATGGCCCTGGGGAAAACCCACCAATTAACTTAGACACCATACCTGATGCCACACCTAAGATCGAACCACTGCGTGAAGCTAATATGCGTCCTTATACGGCGCTAGGCAAGTCATACCAACCCATGACAATGCTCGACGAATATAAAGAACAAGGCGTCGCCTCTTGGTATGGTCGCCGCTACCATGGCAATCAAACCGCTTCAGGCGAAGTCTATGACATGTACGCAATGACTGCCGCACACCCGACGCTACCACTACCAAGCTATGTCCGAGTGACCAATATCCAAAACGGTAAGGTTGTCGTCGTTCGGGTCAATGATCGCGGCCCTTTTCTTGCCGAAAGAATCATCGATTTATCCTACACAGCCGCACACAAATTAGACATTATCGCTAGTGGAAGCGGCATGGTTGAAGTTGAAAGCATCCTCCCAGGCAAACACTTAGACACAACGCAGGTGCAGCCACAACAAGTACCTGACATAGAACCCGCAATGAGCCAGTCACCGATTGCCATGACGGACATCGATGCAATCTATCTACAGTTAGGCGCTTTTGGCACTGAAAACAACGCGCTTAATTTTCTGTCACATATGCAATCAGAGCTTCCTTGGTTGGGTGGTAATCTTGGCATAGCAGAAGAAAACGGGCTTTTTAAAATAAAAGCCGGGCCTTTCTCAAACTTAATACTTGCTAGACAAACTGCTAATGAAATTACACAACAACTTGAAATTTACCCCATGGTTCTAATTGATTGAGCTTTAAAATGTCGAATACACAATGATTGTGCTTCAGTTTAATTCAACATCAAATGAATTATTCCGTAGTATTCCTACACATTACAAAAATTCCACAGATACACCAGAAAGCCAATAGTCGACTTGGCAGTTAAATAATTACATGAAAATTCAAATCGTTTTAGCCTGGTTTCTTTTCCTAATCGTTTTTCCAAATGTGAGTTATAGTGGTTCATTTAAAAAAGCACCCCGCCTACCCGAACCCATGGTGTTTGACTTAGTTTTACCTTTAGGCGCCTCTAGAAATGAATATGAATTTAACTCCTTGGGTCAATATAACTTTAAACATCGTGCGGCTGAAATAAACCCAGAATTTGAGTATGCGTATGCTGACGGCTACGGCATTGAGATTGAGTTTCCAATGAAAAACTCTGAATTAGAGGCTTACAAGTTAGCACTACAAGGCACGTTTAATTTTCTTAATACTGAGAAATTTATTCATGGCTGGCAATACATAGGGGAATACCACAAGCATAGCAAAGCCGTTGAAAATGACTTGCTTTACCTCTTTGGCTATCAGTTTAATAAAAACTGGAGCATGCTAAATATGACCGGATTTCGTTTTACTGATGCGAGATCAAGAGGTCGTGCTGAGGGGTTATTTAATAGCAATCTTTTTTATACCATCTCAAAAGATCTGATATTAGGAGTCGAAGTTAATTATGAATCACGACCTGACCATCCAGATATTGCTTTAATCATGCCGCAAATTCATCTTCAAGTTGCTGCTCATGCAAAAATACAATTTGGTTTTGGAATGAAACGATCCGATCACGAAAATTTCCCGCATGCGGCAACACGAATTATTTTCGGATTCTGAATGCGAAATACTTTTCAACCGTTCTATTTCATTCATAGCTTGAGGCAAAAAAAAGCCCTACTAAAGAGTAGGGCTAAGGGCCTCGTCATGAATTCACAAATTACATATCAAATTACATCAATAAATCGTTCAATTCTGTGTTGCCTTAATTCTTTGCATCTAATGCATCCCACTTGGATTAAGGACAAATATACACCTATTAAAATTCCCTATTGTTTAGAATAAGCGGGGGAATTACCCCTATTTCAAAAAAAATCACCAACCATTTGATCCAATAATGAAAAATACAGAACATACTGAACCACTCAAAACCATCGAGATTGATGGTCGCAGCATCACCATCCTCGGCACAGCTCACGTCTCAAAAGCCAGTGCAGATAAGGTTCAAGAGCTCATTGCCACAGGAAAATATGATGCTGTCGCAGTTGAACTCTGCCCTAGTCGCCACAAGGCCATTGTTAATCCAGAACTAATGGCCAAAATGGATTTATTTCAAGTCATTAAAAGCGGTCAAGCGAGCATGGTTGCAGCGAGCTTAGCGCTAGGCGCCTTTCAACAACGAATGGCTGAACAAATGGGGATTGAACCGGGTGCTGAAATGCGTGTTGCTATTAAAGATGCGACGGACGCTAAATTACCTGTTTTATTAATTGACCGTGAAATCGGTACAACACTCAAGCGTGTATACCGAAATGTTCCCTGGTGGAAACGATTCGGTATCTTTGGCGGCTTAATTGCTAGCGTCGTTAGCCAAGAAAAAGTGAGCCCGGAAGAAATTGAACGGCTCAAAGAAGGTGATGTGTTAGAAAGCACTTTTTCTCAATTTGCGGAGGATGAGAAAGACTTATTTAGACCGCTCATTAGCGAACGAGATGAATACATGACAGCTCGTTTGCAAAAAGAAAGCCAAGAAAATCAATACCAACACATCCTCGCCATTATCGGTGCAGGTCATTTGAATGGCATGGCAGAGCATCTAAGCAAACCAGCCACCCAAGATCCCAATGAAACCATCGCAGAACTTGACACAATTCCCGAGTCATCTAGCTGGTTTAAATACCTACCTTGGTTTATTGTTGGTCTGATTTTAGTCGGTTTTACGATTGGCTTCATGCGTAGTCCTGAAATTGGCACCGCCATGGTCATTGATTGGGTACTTATCAATGGTGGCCTTTCTGCCTTAGGCGCAGCCATTGCGTTTGCTCATCCCTTAACCATTATGACTGCATTCGTAGCTGCCCCATTAACTTCGTTAAACCCGACCATTGGTGCCGGTATGGTGGTCGCGGCAGCTGAAACCTATATACGCAAACCCAAAGTCGCCGATTTTAATCGCTTGCGAAGCGATGCAACGACATTGAAAGGCTGGTGGAGCAATCAAGTGACGCGCATTTTGCTTATATTTATATTGGCTACATTGGGTTCCGCTATTGGAACTTATGTCGCCGGATTTAGAATTATTGAACGATTAAGTGGCGGCTAACAAACCATGTTTGGTTTTTTTGAGCGCCGCATAAACCCATTTCCGCCTGAGCACCCTACAGAACCACCCAAAGGGCTGTACCCGTTTTGCCGTCACTACACCCGTGGTATCGAACCTTATTTGATATTAATGGGTGTGCTGACCACTTGTCTAGCCATTAGTGAAGCCTTGCTGTATGCGATTTTAGGCCAAATGGTCGACTGGCTAACCGAAAGAAACCCGCAAAACTTTCTACAGGATGAATGGCAAGCCTTAGTGGGCATATCTTTATTTATCTTGATCTTTATACCCATCATTGTACTGCTGCATTCAATGGTGATACACCAAACACTGATCGGTAATTTCCCGATGATCATCCGTTGGCTATCCCATCGCTACCTGCTCAATCAGAGTTACGCATTTTTCCAGAATGAATTCAGTGGTCGCATTGCCACTAAAGTGATGCAAACGGCATTGGCCGTTCGTGAAACCGTGATGAAACTACTCAACGTCATGTTGTTTGTCACGGTCTACCTGATTACCACCTTAATATTAGTTGCCAATGCAGACCCACGTTTGTGTCTACCGCTTGTTATTTGGTTGGCCGCCTACATCAGCATTCTTTATCGCTTCGTTCCCCAATTAAGAAAAGTATCCATCTTACAAGCCGATGCGCGCTCAGTCACAACAGGCCGCATCGTTGACAGCTATACCAACATCCTGACACTCAAGCTTTTTTCACATAATCAACGTGAATCAACCTATATCAAAGAAGCCATGAGTGAATTCATGGCGACCGTTCATCCACAAATGCGCTTGGTAACCTGGCTTAATATCAGTGTCTGGTCGATCAATATGCTACTGATATTCTTCACTGCGGCGCTCAGCATTTACCTATGGATGCATCATGCCATCAGCCCCGGCGCTATTGCCATAGTTTTAAGCATAGCCATACGCCTGACCGGCATGTCACACTGGATCATGTGGGAAGTCAGCAGTCTATTTGAAAACATCGGAACCGTTCAAGACGGCATCAATACGCTTTCCAATCCACAAGCAGTCACTGATCCTCCGAACGCAAATACGCTAACCGTCACGCAGGGCGACATCAATTTTAATCATGTCAATTTCTCATACTACAAACAAGACCACGCAGATAAAACCAACATCTTTAATGACCTTAATTTACAAATAGCTGCCGGAGAAAAAGTCGGCATCGTGGGGCGTTCAGGTGCTGGCAAATCAACACTGGTTAATTTATTGTTACGATTCTACGATATTCAACATGGCAGTATCAGCATCGACCATCAAGATATCA
>Ga0224496_10002283_pt1 | contig 11457 bp, 12 predicted proteins | sample SF_Jul11_sed_USG_2_FD_168127 | JGI IMG/M metagenome (GOLD analysis project Ga0224496, IMG submission 168127) | Sediment microbial communities from San Francisco Bay, California, United States - SF_Jul11_sed_USGS_8_1 | ecosystem: Environmental > Aquatic > Marine > Sediment | place: USA... | reverse complement strand
GCGTTTTTCGAGCCGGTTGTCCGGCAAGGCTGGTTGATTTTTTCCGTGCTCTTTCTTGGCTAAATTGACTGGGGTGTTGGTCCATCTATGAGTAAGCCTAAATGGTATGAAAAGTATCTGCCCTTTGTTGCCAGGAGTCTGGAGATGCAGATTGTCTGGCTGGCCGGGGCGCTGAAAAAGAGCCTGCAGCAGCCGGACGCTGGCCATGCCCTGGCGCTTGACGAAATTACGCCATATATCCGTCTGTTACTGAGTGAGGTGGAGGAAGGTCGTCGTCAGGAGCTGGCCAGTCGGATAAACGGCCTGGAGGAAAGTCTGATCAGTCAGATGTTGCGGGCGGCGGATATCTATGATGCCACCATCCTCTTCGGTTTGCTTGAGCATCCGACCGTGGAACAGGTGGCAATCGCCTTGACCAAGGAGGCGCCGGCCTTTGAAAAATCAGCCCAACTGGTGATCGACAAACTCTTTATGGCGATTCACCGGCAGGCGCCCGCGGTAATGGAGGCGGCAGCGACCATGATTGTCGCGAACAATGAGGTGTCGCCGCATTTTGAACAGGCTTATGCGCGCTTCAAGGATATGCTGATGGATGAGGAGCTGCTGAGTGCGCTCTTTCCAAAGGCAAGGGCCTGAGCATTTCAGGCCCTTGCCGAGAAAAAACGGTGGTTATTTGCCCATGGCCCGCTTGGATGCCTTCAGCGGGTTGACCTTTACCTTGACAACCAGGGTCTCGGGTTTGGCGTGGGTGGCAAAATTACAGATCCCGCGACGCCATTTGGCTTCGGGGTCAACGTAAGATTTACAGTATTTATTTGATTCGGCCTCAACGGCCCGCTCGCAACCTTCACATTTGTCAATGACCGGCTTGAAGAGACCGCTGGTGTACATGCTAACTGATTCCGTCTGGGTTGCCGCCATGACTAACCTCCTGATTCGCTTTGAAACGGTTTTATAAACCGACGAGCACTTTTTGGGTTTAGGATCTGGCCACGCCTTTGCGGACCAATGACCACTCTAAAGAAAAGCATGTTTATATAAAGAAATGCCGGCCTTCTGTCAATGAAAAATTATGGCGCCGCTGACAGCGCTCGGTGCTTTTGGGGCCATACCTGGCATTTTTTTTGTGGTTCCTGATTGCCATTGTCTCATAAATGCTTGTTTTTCATAATATCTTGCGATATATAATAGTTACCTTGTTATCCTAACTGGTTGAGGAATATTCTTATGCCGATTTATATTTGGAAAGGTGTCAACTCCTACGGCGAGAAGCGTAAGGGGAAATTTGAGGCCTATAGTGAGCAGGCGGTTCATGCCCATCTGAAAAAAATACGCATAACCGCCACCTCGGTAAAAGAGGCTCCCAAGGATATATTGGAGAGCATTCCCCTCTTCCGCCCCAAGGTCACCGGCAAGGATGTGGTGATTTTTGTTCGGCAGCTCTCAGTTATGGTCGATGCCGGTCTGCCCTTGGTGCAGAGTCTGGAGATTTTGGGCAAGCAGCAGGAAAATCCGACCTTCAAGAAGCTTCTGCAGGAGGTGCGGATCGATGTCGAGTCGGGCGCCACTCTGGCCGACGCCATGAAAAAGCATCCGGATGTTTTCGATAACCTGTTCTGCAACATGGTAGAGGCCGGCGAGGTCGGTGGTATTCTCGATACCATTCTAAACCGCCTGGCCGGCTTCATGGAAAAGAGCATGGCCCTGAAAAAGAAGGTGAAGGGCGCGATGACTTACCCGATCATCTGTCTCGCCATCTCGCTCATCGTGTTGGTGGTCATGCTGCTGTTCGTGGTGCCGGTGTTTGAAAAGATGTTCGCCGACTTTGGCGCCGCCCTGCCGGGTCCGACCCAGGCGGTTGTTAATATGAGTCAATTTTTGAAGACCAAGTTCCATCTGATGGTCGCGGCCGTGGTCATTGTAATCGTTACCTTTAAAAAGATTTATAAAACGGATAAGGGCCGTCTGCGCATGGACGCCATTATTCTTAAATTACCGGTTATGGGGGATTTGGTTCGCAAGGTGGCGGTGGCCCGTTTTACCCGGACCATGGGCACCATGTTGCAGAGTGGCGTGCCGATTCTCGAAGCCCTTGGCGTGGTGGCCCGCACCTCGGGCAACAAGGTGGTGGAGCAGGCGGTCAATCGGGTGGTTGAGGCGATCAGCGAAGGCCGTGCAATTGCCGAACCCCTGGAGGAGACCGGCGTGTTTCCCAGTATGGTGGTGCAGATGATCAATGTCGGTGAATCCACCGGCGCCCTTGATGCCATGCTGGAGAAGATTGCGGATTTTTATGATGAAGAGGTGGATCAGGCCGTGGAAAATCTTACCGCGGCGATTGAGCCTCTGATGATGGTATTTCTGGGCGGTATGATCGGTGGTTTGGTTGTTGCCATGTATCTGCCCATATTCAAGATTGGCGAGGCTATTGGTTAACCACAACAGAAGATTGATGAGGAGCTAGATGGGAGAGATTATCGGCGTAATCGGCAGGGAGGTACTTGACTCGCGTGGCAACCCCACCGTGGAAGTTGAGGTGCATCTGGACAGCGGTGTAACCGGCCGTGCCATGGTGCCGTCCGGGGCATCCACCGGCAAGCGGGAGGCCTTGGAGTTGCGGGATAACGGCAAGAAACGCTATCTCGGCAAGGGCGTGCAGAAGGCGGTCGCCAATGTCAACGATCGGATCGGGCCGGCAATTATCGGCTATGAATCCACCCAACAGGTAATTGTCGATCAGGCCCTGCTGGAACTTGACGGCAGCGAAAATAAGAAAAACCTGGGCGCCAACGCCATGCTCGGGACCTCGATGGCCGTGGCCAAGGCCTCGGCGGCCGAGTTGGCCCTGCCGCTGTATTCTTATCTGGGTGGGGTTAACGCCAAGGTGCTGCCGGTTCCCATGTTGAATGTGTTGAACGGCGGCCAGCATGCCGACAACAACGTCGATATCCAGGAATTCATGGTCATGCCGGCCGGGGCCGCCAGTTTTGCCGAGGCCCTGCGCATGGGGGTCGAGACCTTTCACCATCTGAAGGCGGTATTGAAAAAGGCCGGCCATCAGACCGCGGTTGGTGATGAGGGCGGTTTTGCCCCCAATCTGCGTTCCAATGAAGAGGCTATGGAATCGTTGCTTGAGGCCATTGTTCAGGCTGGATACAAGCCGGGTAAGGATATTTTTATCGCTCTGGATGTGGCTTCAAGCGAGCTTTATGACGCGAAGAAAAAATGTTATGTCATGGCTGCTGAAAAGAAGCCCAACAAGAGTGTCGACGACCTGATTGCCTTTTATGCCGATTGGGTTAAGAAGTATCCGTTGGTGTCCATTGAGGACGGCCTTGATCAGAGCGACTGGAAAGGCTGGAAGAAGTTGACCGATAAACTTGGTGGCAAGGTGCAGTTGGTCGGCGACGATATTTTCGTGACCAATACCAAGATCCTGGCCAAAGGCATTGCCGAGGGCACGGCAAATTCCATTCTCGTCAAGCTTAACCAGATCGGGACCATCACCGAAACCATCGATGCCGTCGAGATGGCGCATCGGGCCGGGTATACGTCGGTTATTTCCCATCGGTCGGGCGAAACCGAGGATACCACCATTGCCGATCTTGCGGTTGCCTTGAATACCGGGCAGATCAAAACCGGGGCTCCATCCCGTACCGACCGGGTGGCAAAATACAATCAGTTGTTGAGGATCGAGGAAGAGCTCGGGGCTGCCGGCCGTTATGCCGGTAAAGCGGCCATCCGATTTATCTCCTGATAGGCCTTGACAAAAGTTAGTGATTTTGGTTTGTTAGACTATTATGCGCTTTATTCATGTTAAGAAAGGTGCCTTATGACCCTGACAAAAGCTGACCTGGTACAGAAGGTTTACCAGGAACACAATTTGACCAAATCGCAAGCGACCGATGCAGTACGGGCCTTCCTGAAGGTTACCAAGGGTTGCCTGGAAAGTGGTGAGGACTTGTTGATCAGTGGTTTTGGCAAATTTAATGTCAAGGAAAAACGGGCCAGACGTGGACGCAACCCGCAAACCGGGGATGAATTGATCCTTTCGGCTCGCAAGGTGATCACCTTCAAGCCGTCCGGAATCCTCCGAAATCGAATCAATCTTGGCAAGTAAGGTGCAGAGGTCGGAAAGCTTGCGTCGCGATTAACGGACCGGGCGAATCGGCGATAAGGTTCATAGGTTGACAAAGACGGGTTGTCGTTCCCTTTGCGGGGCAACAGCTCGTCTTTTTTTTCGTCTGTGTTTACAAGGGAACTTGGCGATGACGACTATATCCGGAATCCTCCATCATTCCTGCCTGCTGTAGGGGGTTGCATAAATCCATGGCCGGGAAAGAGCGTAAATTATCCGAATTGGCCGAGATGGTCGGCGGTGAATTTAATGGGAAGCTTGATCCGTTGATTCATGGCGTTGAAGATCTTGAGCGGGCCGGAAGCGGCCAGCTTGCCTTTGTTGCCGACCGTAAGGGTGGGCAACGGATTACCGCCTCCAGGGCAGCTGCCTTTATTGTCCCGAGAGACCTGCCGGTGGGAGACCAGCCGGTTATCCGGGTTGATGATCCGGCCCTTGCCATGGCAAGGGTGCAACAATATTTTGCCCAGGAACCCTTCATTGCCGCCGGTATCCACCCCACGGCCGTGATCGGCCGGGAATGCAAAATCCCGGCGGCGGTCAGCATCGCCGCAGGTGTGATTGTCGGCGAACGGGTGGTATTGGGCGAACGGGTGGTGTTGCACGCCGGAGTCGTGGTGGGAGACGATACAATTATTGGCGATGATACGATGTTGTGGGCCAATGTTACGGTATATCCCAAGTGTCGGATCGGGAGTCGGGTAATAATCCACAGTGGCGCGGTGATCGGCAGCGACGGATTCGGCTATGTTTATGATCGCCGGGCCGGCCGCCATGTGAAGCGTATCCATCAGGGCATCGTGGAGATTGGCGATGATGTGGAGATCGGAGCCAATACCTGCGTCGATCGGGGGACCTTTGGCGCCACCCGGATCGGCAAGGGAACCAAGATTGATAATCTGGTGCAGGTGGCCCACAACGATGAGATCGGGGAAAACTGTCTGCTCATCGGCCAGTCCGGGCTTGCCGGCAGCGTGACTTTGGGAAATGGGGTGGTGTTGGCCGGGCAGGCCGCGGTCAAGGATCATATCCGGATAGGCGACGGTGCCATGGTGGCGGCCAAGGCCGGGGTAATCGCCGACGTGCCGCCCGGGGGTATTGTTTCCGGCATGCCGGCCATATCCCATAAACAGTGGTTGAAGGCCTCGATAATCTTTGCGGAGCTTCCCGGTTTGGTAAGGGAGCTTAAGCAGCTGGCAAAGCGGGTCGATGAGCTGGAGAATCTGGAAGGTCACGACGATTCAGGTCGTTGATAGTGGTAAGCAATTTTTTTTGCTCTTAAGCATGAGTTGATTGTTATAAGGAGGAATGCCGAGAATGGGCGACAAAACGGTGCAGTTTGATATAACCGAGATCCTGAAATTGCTGCCGCATCGCTATCCCTTCCTGCTGGTTGATCGCGTCTTGGAGGTGGAGCATGGCCAGCGGGTGGTGGCGCTTAAGAACGTCACCATGAACGAGCAGTTTTTTCAAGGTCATTTTCCCATCGAGCCGGTGATGCCTGGCGTCTTGATTTTGGAGGGCATGGCTCAGACCGGCGCCCTCTTGGCCTTTTTAGAACAGCCCGAGAAGATCGGCAAGAGCGTGGTTTACTTTGCCGGGCTGGACGGCGTACGTTTCCGACGCAAGGTGGTGCCTGGCGATCAGCTGGTTTTCCATGTCGAGGTGCTCAAAAAACGGCCGAAGTTTTATAAATTGGCAGCCAAGGCTTATGTAGATGATGAACTGGCCGCCGAGGCCGAGCTTATTGCGACTCTTTCGGCTTAGTCCTTTGGCGCCCGCTTTGAACACGGGCAATATTTTTTTCCAGTGGCGGGGTTATGAGTATTCATCCAACAGCAGTTATTGATCCGGGGGCGGAATTGGCCTCGGGGGTGTCCGTCGGTCCTTATGCGGTTATTGAATCGGGGGTCAGGATCGGCGAGGGGAGTCGGATCGGAGCCCATTGCGTGCTTTCCGGTTCGACCATCATTGGCAAGAACAATAAAATCGGGCCCTTTGTTCACCTGGGCGGCGCCCCGCAGGATCTCAAGTATCATGGCGAGGATACGCGCGTAGTGATCGGGGACAATAATGATATCCGGGAATATGTTTCCATCCACCGCGGCACGATTACCGGCCACGGGGTCACCACGGTCGGCAACGGCAACATGCTGATGGCTTACTGCCATGTGGCCCATGATTGTATTGTCGGCGATTCGGTGATTATGGCAAACGCCGCCACCTTGGGGGGGCATGTGGAGATTGGCGACCGGGTTACCATCGGCGGGCTTACCGGGGTGCACCAGTTTGCCAGAATCGGTGCCTTTGCCTATATCGGCGGCTTGTCCGGGATCAGCAAGGATGTGCCGCCCTATGTGATTCTATCCGGGGTGCGGAACCAGATGCGGGTAACCGGCATCAACAAGATCGGTCTCAAGCGGAACGGCTTTGAGGCCGACTGTATCAAGAAATTGGAACAGGCCTTTAAGATCCTTTTCCGTTCCCCCGGGGTGATTCTGCAGGATGGCCTGCGCAAGGTAAACGACGAGTTGGCGGACTGCGAACCGGTTCAACAACTGGTCACCTTTATTGAATCGTCAAAACGCGGCATTGTGCGAATCTGGGAAGATGAGTGATAAGATAGGGATTGTCGCCGGCGGGGGGCAATTCCCCTTGCTTTTTGCCAAGGCGGCCCGCAAGGCGGGGCGCCAGGTCATTATCGTCGCCCATGAGGGGGAGGCCTGGCCGGATCTGGAAACAGTGGCCGATCGGATATTCTGGATAAAGCTCGGCCAGCTCGGCAAGATAATCAAATATTTTCATGCCGAGCAGGTGAAGGAAACGGTTTTTTTGGGGACCATAACCAAGACCCGGATATTTCGGGATATTCTCCCGGACCTCAAGGGGTTGAGCCTGTGGAACAAGATCAAAATCCGCCAGGATGACGCCATTTTACGGGCGGTGGCCGACGAGTTGGAAAAGGAGGGCATCCGGGTGGTGGAGTCGACCCTCTATCTCAAGCATCTGCTCTTCCCCAAGGGGGTGCTCTCCAAGAAAAAACCGTCTGCCGCCCAATTGGAGGATGTTCGCTTCGGCTGGCATATCGCCCGGGCGGTTGGCTCATATGACATCGGGCAATGCGTGGTGGTGCGTGACCGAACCGTGCTGGCGGTGGAGGCCATCGAGGGTACGGACGCTACTATCAAGCGCGGCGGCTCCCTTGGCAAGGAGAAGGCGGTGGTGGTCAAGGTGAAGAAGCCGCAGCAGGATTTCCGTTTTGATCTGCCGGCCATTGGCTGGACCACCATCGATCATATGGAAGAGGCGCGTTGTGCCGTGTTGGCGGTTGAAACCGGGCAGGCCCTGCTCTTTGATCGGGAGGCGGTGATCCGAAAGGCCGATGAGGCCGGCATCGTGGTGATCGGCGTCGAGGAGATGGCTGACGGTTCCCTTGGATACACTTAGTCATGCAAGCCATGATCTTGGCCGCCGGCCTGGGAACCCGGCTTAAACCGTATTCCCTCCTGCGCCCCAAACCTCTTTTCCCTGTTCTCAACCGGCCGTTGCTGGCGCGGATTGTCGAGCAACTGCGACTGGCCGGCTGTGAAACCATGGTGGTGAACACCCACCACCTTGGGGAGCAGATCAGCGCCCTCCTTGCCTCGGCCCCGGATATCATTTTGCAGCCGGAAGCGACCATTTTGGGTACCGGCGGCGGTCTGTGTCAGGCAAGGCGGCATTTTACCACCGACGCCGTTCTGGTGGTAAACGGGGATATTTATCATACCATTGATCTGGCTTGGGTGGTGGCGGAACATCGACGTCTGGCGGCCATATCGCCGCAATGGTCGCCGGTCAGTCTGGTGTTGCATGATTGCCAACGGTTCAATGGGGTGGCGGTTGACGAAGAGCTGCGGGTGCTTGGATTTGCCGGTTATTCCGACCCGTTGCCGGCCACGGCCAGGCGGCTGGCCTTTACCGGCATCCACGTGATTGATCCGGCGATCTTGCAACGCATCCCGGCGTTGAGCTTTTACAACATCATTGATTGTTACCGGGAGCTGATTCGGGAGAACATCCCGATCGGCGCCATCCTGGCCGAGGGCCATCTTTGGAGCGATATCGGCACCCCGGCCGACTATCTTGGCCTGCACGAAGAATTGTTGCGTGGCGGCCTTTCTCCGGCAGACTCGAATGATCCGGCCATCCTGATCCATGCCGAAGCCCGGTTGGGGCAGGGGGTGGGGTTGCACCACTGGGCATGTGTCGGGGCAAACGCCGAGGTTGGGGCGGGCGCCGAGCTTACCAGGGTGGTGGTTTGGGATGGGGCCAGGGTGGAGCCGGGGGCCAGACTGAAGGATACCATCGTCGTATGAACCGTTCGGAATTCGGCCCTGATATGTTGCATCGGATTCTGCGTGCTTTGCGGTCGGGAGAGGCGGGCGACTGGCAGCTTTCAACCATGCGCGGCGATGGCTCCAGCCGGGCCTTTTATCGGTTGGTCTTGCCCGCGGGTTGGGGAGGCGGTGATCAATCACCGCAGGGTCTGGTCGCGGTGCTGCCGGCCGGCCCAGGTGACCGGGAGATGGCCGAGGCCCGGGCCAGTTTCCGGATCGGTACCCATCTATACCAGGCAGGGGTGCCGGTGCCCAGGCCCTTTGGCTTTGACCCCGAATCCGGCCTGGTGGTCTTCGAGGATCTGGGCGACATCCTGCTGCATTCTTTGGTGTTGCAACATGGGGTTGACGCCGCCATGCCTTTTTTCCGGCAGGCGGTGCAGGAGCTGGTTAACTTGCAGGTCAAGGCCAGATTCGGCTTTGATCCGGCCTGGTGTTGTGACACCCCCAGCTATGACCGGCGTTTGATGCTGGAACGGGAATCGGGCTATTTCCTGGAGCAGTTCTGGTTGGGGTATCTGGCGCGGCCCACGGTGCCGCAAGGCTTAACGGACGAATTCATCCGGCTGGCCGATTTGGCTGCCGCAGTGCCGGCCGACTATCTGCTGCACCGTGATTTTCAGTCCCGCAATCTGATGCTTCACCAGGAGCGGGTCCGGATTATCGACTTTCAGGGGGCCCGGTTGGGGCCGTTGGGCTATGATCTGGCCGCCCTGTTGAATGATCCCTATGTGCAGTTGCCGACCGCGCGGCGCCGGGAACTCCTGGAGCATTATCTCGCAGTCGCGGCGCGACATATTTCCCTTGACCCCATAAGGTTTGTGGAAGAGTATTATTATATGGCCCTGCAAAGGAATTTGCAGATTCTTGGGGCCTTCAGCTATCTGACCAGGGTGCGCAACAAACCGTTTTTTCGAGATTACCTGACCCCGGCGTTAAATGGTCTCGGGCAGCTTCTCGCGCAACCCGATGGCCACGAGTTTCCCGTGCTCGCTGCCGTGACCGAAGAGGCGATTGTCAGCCTTGCGCGGATTACAACGGATGAGAATAGTCAAATATGAGAGAGGCATGCCCACTTGTGGCCTTGGTCGGAAGACCGAATGTAGGTAAATCTTCCCTGTTCAACCGGATCACGAAAAGCCGCAAGGCCATTGTTGACGCGACCCCGGGGGTTACCCGGGATCGGCATTATGAACGGGTGGTCTGGAATGAACGGGAGATAATCCTGGTCGACACCGGCGGCCTGGAAATGGACGATTCCGATTCCATGGTCGGCCGGATCCAGCACCAGACCTGGCAGGCCGTGGAAGAGGCGGACGTGATCATCTTCCTGCTGGATGGTCGGGAAGGATTGAGCGCCGAGGATTATCGGGTGGTCGGCATGTTGCGCAAGAGCCAGAAGCCCGTCTACTACGTGGTTAATAAAATAGACGGTCAGGATCTGGAAGATCGACTGCTGGCGCAGTTTTATGAACTGGGGGCCGAAAAGTTGTGGCCAGTGTCCGCCTCCCATGGTTATGGGGTTCAGACCCTGTTGGATCACCTGGTCGGCCAGCTTGAAATGCCCCAGGTCGACCCCGCAGTTCCGGAAGACACCATCAGCCTGGCCTGTTTCGGGCGGCCCAATGTTGGGAAGTCGTCCCTGGTCAATCGGCTGCTGGGCCAGGATCGGATGGTGGTCTCCGACGTGCCCGGCACCACCCGTGATGCGGTGGATTCGTTGCTGGAGCATGAGGGTAAACGCTATCTGCTCATCGATACCGCCGGGATCCGCCGCAAGGGTAAGGTCCAGGAGAAGCTGGAAAAATTCAGCGTAATGAATGCCTTGGCCACCCTGGAGCGGTGTGATGTGGCCCTGGTGTTGATCGATGCCGGCGAGGGCATCACCGAACAGGATACCAAGGTGATCGGCTATTGTAATGATCGGGGGCGTGCCTGTTTGTTGCTGATCAATAAATGGGATCTGGTCAAGGGGGATGGGCGGTTACAGAAACAGATTGCCGAGCAGGTGGAACGGGCCACCAATTTTGTCGGGTTTGCGCCGACCTTAAACATCTCTGCCTTGACCGGCAAGGGAGTGCAGCAGGTACTGCCCACGGTCCGCAAGGTGTATGAGCAATATTGTGCGCAGTTCACCACCGGCCAGCTGAACCGTTTGTTACAGAAGGCGGTGCTCGCGCATTCGCCGCCGATCCATAAGGGGCGCCGGGTTAAGATGTATTACACCACCCAGGTAACCAGCAAGCCTCCCACCTTTGTGGTGTTTACCAACTATCCCAAGGGGGTCCATTTTTCCTACCATCGCTACTTGGTAAATCAGTTCCGTACCGGACTGGGACTGGACAAGTCGCCTTTAAGGATCCTGGTCCGGGAGCGGGAAAGAAAGAAATATGGCTGACAAGGCTCGCTCCCCCTATTTTTCCCATCTGGCCGACCGGGAGGAGATCCTGATTCAGGACTTCCTCTCTCGCCTGGCTTCTGCCGCTCCCCAGCCCAACCTGGTACGGCAGGAGGATTGGCGGTCCGTGCTCGACGAGATGGTTGGGGGGCTGCTTGCCTGTGCCGAATCCTTTGAGGGAAAGCCCGCCCCGGATCCTGTCGAGTTGCAGGCCTTTGCCCAGGCCGCCGCGGTTGGTGAGCGTCTGGCCATGATCGCCCGGCGGCAGGGCTCAACCTTCAGTATTTTCCTGCAGCGGTTCAAACTGCTCCGTCATTTATTTCTCCAACTACTCACCAACACCATGGCCGAGGATGCGGCCTTGCAAAATGATCAGCGCCTGGTGCAGGGTTTTTTCGACGCCGTTGAGGTTTCCCTGGCCGCCGGGTGGCTTGAGCAGACCAAGGTAGGGTTGCAGCGGGATCTGCGGCAGGCCCGTTATGATTTGCTCCATGAGAAACGGCGCTATTTCGTGGTCTTCCAACGGATGGCCGAACCGGCCT
>Ga0224496_10002282_pt1 | contig 11460 bp, 7 predicted proteins | sample SF_Jul11_sed_USG_2_FD_168127 | JGI IMG/M metagenome (GOLD analysis project Ga0224496, IMG submission 168127) | Sediment microbial communities from San Francisco Bay, California, United States - SF_Jul11_sed_USGS_8_1 | ecosystem: Environmental > Aquatic > Marine > Sediment | place: USA... | reverse complement strand
GATATCGACGACGACGACCCTGGCCCGGTCACGCGCGAGGCGACGGCACAGCGCGCGGCCGATGCCGTGGCCGCCGCCCGTAACTACGGCCAGCTTCACCATGTCAGATCCGGTCCTTGATCGTGAAGTACATCATCGCGAGAACGAGTCCCGGATAACGCAGCAGCGTGCCACCGGGGAAAGTGTGTATTGGCAGCTGCGTGAATACGTCGAATCGGCTCGCGGTACCCGTGATCGCTTCGGCAATAACCTTGCCCGCGAATATCGCGGTGGAGATACCATGACCCGAGTAACCCTGTCCGAAAAAGACATTCGGTGAAAGACGGCCGAGATGCGGCAGGCGATTCACCGTAACCGACAGGGTTCCGCCCCAGCCATAGTCGATGGCCACGTCCTTGAGTTGCGGGAACAGGTTCAGCATATACGGCCTTACGAAATTCCTGATGTCCCGCGGAAAACCAGTCCGGTAGTTTTCGCCACCGCCGAACAGCAGCCTGTGATCGTCGGATATTCGAAAATAGTTAACGACAAAGCGAGTGTCATGAACACCGAAACGGCCGTTGATCAACGCCCTGGCTCGCGCTTCGCCCAACGGCTCTGTCGCTATCATGAAATTATTGATCGGCATGATCTTGCCGGCGACGCGCTTTTCCAGTTTGCCGAGATAGCCGTTACACGCAAGGACAATGAAAGATGCCGTTACAGAGCCATTGGCCGTTTCTACTTTCGCGGGATCCGTACGCGAATACGTTTTCACTCGCGAATTTTCAAAGATTCGTACGCCCGCCTCGGTCGCAGCTCGTGCGAGTCCCAGGGTAAAGTTGAGCGGATGCAGCGTCAGTGCTTCGGAATCGAAAAGTCCCTCAAGAAACTTGTCGGTCGCAACGCGTTCCCTCGACTCTTCTCTGCTCAATGCCGCGCAGAACGGGTAGCTGTAACGCTCTGCGAGGACATCCGCGATTTCCCTTGCCCAGCCCAGGTAGCCTTTCTTGTGGACGCCAACCAGGCCCCCGCGCTGTAAATCACAGGCGATACCGTGCTTGTCGACGCGGTCGCGAATTTCCTGTTTGGCCAGTTCCGCGAAATCCCAGAGCTCCTTCGAACGCGAATAGCCAAACTGCTTTTCGGCATCCAGTACTTCTATGCGCTGACCACTGCCCACCAGGCCACCGCAACGACCGGACGCTCCGAAGCCGATGCGCTCGGCCTCCAGCAACACGACATTGAGTCCGCGCTCGGCGAGGTTCAGGGCGGCTGACAGTCCCGTATAACCACCACCGATAACACAGACGTCCGCCTGCCGATCGCCCTCAAGCATGGCGTATTCGCGCACTCCGACTGCCGTTGCGGCGTAGTAGCTGTCGGGATATCCCTTAAGTTCATTCATATTGTTGCCTGCGGTCGAACAGGACTGCCGTCAAAAAAACGCGAGAGACGCAGCGCTGAAATGTCGATGCCGGAATCTTTGCCGCTCAGCATGCCGGCGATCGCTTTTCCAGCGCCCGGGCCAATTCCAAATCCGTGCCCGCTAAACCCTGTCGCAACGTGAAATCCGCGCAGTTGATCGACCGCGTCGATGATGGGCACAACATCAGGTGACGATTCGATCATGCCGGCCCAGGTTTCCACGATCGGCGTGGTCGCAAGCTGCGGAAAAAGCGTATCGAGGTTTTTGCGGATACCTTTCAGCACAGAGGGTGAAGGGTCCGGATTCAGTACGCGTGTTGCTTCGAACGGCGACGGCCGATCCAGTGCCCACACTTTTGGCGTTCGCCACTCGTCGACAAACTCGCGGCCGAAAGTGAGATTGACGATTTTGAGTTCCTGCATCAGGGCCGGAAGGAACTTGAAGAAATAACGAAACGAAGCGGGCGTCACCGGGTGTTCCAGCACCGATCCGTGTGCCACCGTGTATCCACCGTCTTCGCGGCGGCGAATGCCGAGCCGTTCGTCGAACAAGTTGCCGTCGAGCACATTTTCGCAAGGTGCCGTTCGACAGACGGTGCCGCGAACCCGCAGCTGCGGAACATCGATCCCGAGGGAACGGCAGAACATCGACGTCCAGGCACCCGCGGCGCATAACACGGTGGCGGTCTTTATCGTGCCGTGTTCGGTCACGACCGCGGAAACGGCACCGGCGCTGGTCTCGACACCGCGTACGGCACAGCTGCTCAAAATGCTTGCGCCGGCTCGTTCTGCGGCGCGGGCCAGTGCCGGCGCCGCCTTGTGCGGTTCGGCGCGACCATCAGACTCGGTATACATCGCTCCCGCCCATTCGACTGCTGCGCCTCGCACGTGCTGCTTGAGTTCGGCGGCGCTGATGAGTCGCGTAGGTATGTCGTAGTCGCGTGCGATATCCACCCAGGCCTCGAACGATTTCAGTTCCTTGTTGTTGTTCGCCGTGAAGTAGCAACCGCCGCGCGTAAAGCCAACGTCCTCACCGATATCCTCGGCAAGCGACGCCCAGATGCGCTGGCTTTCCAGCACCATGGGAATTTCCCGCGTATCCCTGCCCTGCACGCGCACCCAGCCCCAGTTTCGCCCCGATTGCTCGCCGGCAATGTGGCCCTTTTCGCAGAGCACGACATTGACGCCCTGGCGGGCGAGAAACCAGGCCGTCGACACGCCGACGATGCCGCCACCAATGATGACGACGTCCGCTGAGACCGGCAGTTTTTCAGGGGGTGCGAAGGGTTTCGACCACGTCGAGGCGACGATGTTTTGGGAAGCTTGTCCGCTCATGACGCTATGGTACAGTTTGCGACCGGTCGGCGACATGTAAGACATCGTGCTATGGACATAGGCATTCCCCTTCGCGAACTTGGCAGTTTCGATGCAACGGCGCTTCGTGAAGCAATTCTGCAGCAAGACGAAGCGGCATGGCATGAGGATCAATACCGACAGGACAAATACGAGGTGCATCGCCAGACCGAGTCCATCGTGCTGGTGTTTACCGATGGTTCCAACTGGCCAAACAGCGAGGTTCGCAAGGAACCGGGCTGGGATCGCCTGGCCGACGTTGCGGTGCCATTGATGCATGCGATCATCGACAAGCATTACCCTAAAGGCGGGACGATCATCCGGGCGATGGCCGCCAAATTGCTGGCGGGCGGTCGCATCGATCCTCACCACGACAAACACCCGTCCTTTCACTGCGGCCACCGTATCCACGTGCCTATTACGACCAATCCGCGCGTTCGATTCATGATCGACGGACGCCCCTACCAGTTCAAGGTCGGGGAGGCTTACGAGATCAACAACCAGAAACAGCACAGCGTGATGAACAAGGGCAAGGACGACCGCATAACCTTTATCTTCGACTATGTACCACCGGGGCCGCTGGCCTATCCGGGTACAGCCGGTGGAGCGAACCAAAGCACTCCCCAATGAAGGCGTTCAAGGAAACTCTGGGCTCCAGTGAGTTCACCATCACCGCCGAACTTTCGCTGACCCCGACACAGAATCCGTCCCAGCTGCTACTGCAGGCGCTAGCCGTCGCCGCTGTCTCGGATGCCGTGCAAATACCGGACCACCCCAACGCCAGGCCGCACATCACGCCGGTGGCGGCGGCGGCACACTTGCTACCGCACGATATTGAAACCATAGTGCGCATGAACTGCCGCGACCGTAATCGCATTGCAATCCAGAGCGAACTCCTGTCCGCACGTTCCTTTGGCATCCGCAATCTCCTGATTTCACGCGGCAGCGATTTTCCCGAGGACCAGACGCCGCCGTCGTCAGCTGTTCACGACCTCACCGCAATTGACCTTATCCGCACAGCGGCGGCAATCCGCGACGGTGAAGCCATGGTGGAGCCAGGTTCGACCGACACCGTAGACTTTTGCATTGGTACGGTCGCAACGGCGTTCAAACCCGGGAACGACTGGCAGCCTGAAAAACTCATGGCCAAAGCCGACGCAGGCGCGCAGTTCGTGCAACTACAGGCGTGCATGAATGCCGACACTTTGCGAAGTTACGTTGCGCGCCTCGTGGATGCACGCCTGACCTGGCGTTTCCAGGTGCTTGCAAATGTCCCGGTGTTTCAATCGGTCGAAGCAGCAAGGGCATTGCGGCGCGTAACCGCCGGCTCGGTGATTCCCGCAGCGATAGTTACTCGCCTCAAGCAGGCGAAAGACCCGGAGGCCGAAGGCGTGGCAATTGCTGCCGAGACGCTGCGGTGGCTGAACGACGTCCCCGGAATTTCCGGCGCCAATGTTCACACGTCGGGCGATCCGGCGTTGATCATCGCCGCGATTAATGCGTCCGGAATGAGACCCGATGTCGGCGCCTGAATTGCGGCTCAACCGCGATGCCACAATCGATGTCCGCCGCATCGATGGCGAGCAGATCTGCGTCGTTGTGGATGACTTCCTCGACAACCCTCACGAGATCGTCGAGTTCGCAAGGGCCAGTGCGGACCGGTTTACGGTGCCTGAAAAGAGCTATCCCGGGCTCAACATGAGGCTCGACGGAACATTCGATGCAACACTCGCAAGCTATGTAAAAAGGCGAATGGCACGACACTTTGGATTTTTGCGTGACCGATTGACCTTGTTCAGCATGCTCTCGATGACGACCTTCAAGGCGAATGAACTCTCAAACCTGCAGCGCGTATGCCATTCCGATCCGCTGGCCGAGCCAGGCCATGCAACCTACGCCGGGATACTGTATCTGTTTGCGGACGAGTCGCTAGGTGGTACCGGGTTTTACCGCTGGCGAAACCGGCCGCTCATGGAGAAAGCCACCGAACTGGAGATGAAGGATCCTGCCGAGGCACTCGCTTTTCTGAAACAACATTTTCCCAGCTACAATGAACCGCCCAGCTACATCACGGAATCAAACGACGTCGCAGAGCGGGTCGCCGTTGTGCCGGCACGGTTCAATCGCTGGGTTTTCTATTCGGGGGATATGCCGCACAGTGCGCAGATCAAGTATCCGGAGAGACTCTCGACCGATTTTGCGACCGGGCGGCTTACGCTGAACTGCTTCGTCACTGCGGTCCCCAGGTAGCCGAGGCCAAAACGAAAACATCATGCAACGCGGTTTCTCAAATCCGGCTTCAAGCGACCCAAGACAGCTCGCCTTCGACAAGGCGCTTGCAACGTTCAGGGGTGGCGATGCTTCGACGACCATCGAGCTCTGCCGCGTCGCGCTCGAAAAAGAGTCCGGCGACCTTCTGATGCGCGTCCTGCTGGGCTCGGCACTCATCCGGGTACAAGAGTACAGGAATGCCGAAACCGAATTGCGGCGGGCGCTCGATGCGAAACCGGGCATCCCGAAGGCGTTGCGCGAATTGAGTTCGGCGCTTTTTGGCCAGGGACGCGGCGATGAGGCCGTCGAGTGTCTGCGACAAATCGTCATATCGAACCCGGGCCAGAGTGCCGCGCATTTTGACCTGAGTATGGCGCTCGCCAAAGTTGGCAAAGCAGACGAGGCGCAGGCGGCTTTACTGGAGTCGTTTCGACTCGACCCGCTGCGCCAGAAGCTGTTTGAAGCCGTGCGCCTGCATCGCGAGGGCAAACCCAAGGAAGCGGAACTGCGATTGCGGGACGTGCTGCGCGAGGAACCCGGCAATGCAACGGCAACGCGCATGCTGGGTTCGATCGCGCTCGAACAGCAACGCTACCGCCTTGCGACTCGATTGCTTCGAAATGCCGTGAAGCTGGCACCGGATTATTTCGGTGCGTGGGTCGATCTGTCACGGGCGCTTACGGAATTCGAAAAGCTCGACGAAGCACGCAAGGCGATCGAAATGCTGATCAAGCTCGAAAGTGAGCTGGCGCATCCCTACGTGTTGCTGGGCAACCTGGAAACCAAGGCTGGCGATTACGATGCCGCTATCGCGGCGTTCGAAAAGGCGCTCGACAAACAGCCCGACAACGGTAGCGCGCTTGCCGGCCTCGGCCATGCACTCAAGACCATCGGCCGCCAAGAGCAGGCTGTCGAACGCTATCGCAGCTGCATCCGGAAATATCCGGCGTTCGGGGAAGCCTACTGGAGTCTCGCCAACCTGAAGACGTTTCGTTTCGACGACGGTGAGATCGCCGCGATGGAAGCTCACGTCGACAACAGGAAGCTTGCCGATGAAACTCGAGTCAATATCAACTTCGCGCTGGGCAAGGCCTACGAAGATCGTGGCGATTTCGAGAATGCGTTTTTCCGCTACGACAGCGGCTGCAAGTTGCGTCGTCCGCATGAAAGCTATGACCCGGTACAGACTGAAGCGGTGCACGATCGAATCATCGAGGTCATTACGCCCGAACTTATCAAGGCCGCCGCCCCCCATGGCGACCAGCGGCCAGATCCGATTTTCATCGTCGGTTTACCGCGTTCGGGTTCGACGCTGATCGAACAGATACTGGCGAGCCACAGCATGGTCGACGGCACCCATGAGCTGCCCGATTTGCCGCGCGTGATCAAGACGGTCAATCAATGGCAGGTACAGGGCAAGGGTTACCCGGATGCGCTCCCGCTGCTCGAACCGGTCCACATTGCGGAACTCGGTGCCCAGTACCTTGACTCGACGCAGCGCTGGCGCAAGGGAGCGCCGCGCTTTACTGACAAGATGCCGAACAATTTTTCGATGGTCGGGTTGCTGGCCATTGTTTTGCCGAATGCCAGGATCGTCAATGCACGTCGCCATCCTCTGGACAGCTGCATGGGCAGCTACAAGCAATTGTTTTATCGTGGCCAAAGCTTTACCTACGACCTGGTCGAGCTTGGCGAGTACTACCTCGAGTATCAACGCATGATGGACCATTGGCATGCGATCCTTCCGGGCCGTGTGCTTGATGTGCATTACGAAGATATGGTCGCGGACCAGGAACATCAGACCCGGCGATTGCTCGAGTATTGCGACCTGCCCTTCGAAGACGCTTGCCTGCGCTTCTATGAGACGGATCGCGCGGTGAATACGGCAAGCTCCGAGCAGGTGCGACAGCCTATTTACTCGAAATCGATCAATTCCTGGCGACGTTTCGAGACGCAACTTGCGCCGCTGATTGAAGTCCTGGAACCCCTGCTGCGCAGGCTGCCGCCTGAACAACAACCCGCCGTGCTGCGATAGGTTTCATGCAAAACCTTTAGTGTTGCAGGAACACTACACAACGACATGAAACCCAGAGGTCTTGCACTTTCAGGGTGACTCTCGCTGCGCCGACGTTGTTTGCTTGTCGCAAAGCTTTTATCTACTATCGGGCGAGTCTGAATAATAATCTCGCCTGGGGGTAGTAATGGCAAAGACGACTCGGAAAACCTCGCTCTCCAATTCCGGAATTTCCTATAAGACCAGTCTGTCCGCGGCGATTGCCGCTGCAGTCGGCGCAGGACCCGCGCTCGCTCAGGACGAGAAAGCCGGCATTGACGAGATCAAGGTTACTGCCAGCAAGCGCGGTGAAATGAGCATTCAGGATTTCGCCGGCAGTATCCAGGCATTTGGCACCGAGCAAATCCGCAACCAGAACCTCTTCAACATGGAGGACTATTCGAAGTTCACGCCGAGCATGGCGTACTTCGGCTCCAACCCTGGCGGTGGTCGTGTTTTCTTCCGCGGCATTGCTGACGCGCCGGACGCTTTTATCGCATCGTCGTCGGCCGCGGTATACATCGATGAACAACCCATTACATCCAACAAGCAGGCCGATCCAAGGCTGATCGATATCGAGCGCGTCGAAGCGCTGAGCGGTCCGCAGGGAACGCTGTACGGTTCAAGCTCGCAGTCGGGTACCTTGCGCATCGTTACCAACAAGCCGGATCCGACCAGGTTTGATGCTTTCGGCGATGTCACTTTTCGCTCGATGGAAGAAGGCGATTCCAGCTACGACGTTTCGGGCATGGTCAACATCCCGCTGGTCGAAGACAAGTTCGCGCTTCGAATCGTCGGCTTCTCGGCGAAGGACGGCGGCTTCATCGACAATGTGCTCGGCCAGACGCCTTCTTCCGAGAACGACCAGATCCTCGGCATCGGCAACGGGCTTGGCGGCACCTCGATCAACGGTGTGCAACTGAATTCCAGCGCTGTACAGGATGACTGGAACGAGACGACGATGACCGGTGGCAGAGTTGCCGCCAAATGGTTCGTCAACGATAAGTGGAGTGCCACTTTAGCTGCCAACTTCCAGGCTATGGATTCCGACGCCGAGAATACCTACGACCCCACTGTCGGTGACCTGCAGATCATTTCGTTTTATCCGGACGTCAGGAAAGACGACTGGCAACAGTATTCCCTGACCCTCGAAGGCGACCTCGGCTTCGCAAGTTTGACGTCCGCGACGTCCTACTTCACGCGTGATTCTTTCTACAGCCAGGATACGACCGCGTATACCGCGTACTTCGGCACTTTCTGTTACTACGGCACACAGGCCTACAACATCTATTGTTTCCAGCCTGCCGGCACCTACTACGTCTACAGCGACCCGATCGGCTTCCTGACCAACGACCAGAAAAACACCTCGTTTACGCAGGAGTTCCGGCTGTCCGGCTCGACAGACAGGTTCAATTGGGTTGCAGGCGTTTTCTACGAGGAACGTACTGAGGACTGGGACTTTTATACTTACCAGACCAATGACGGTGGCTACCGCGCATCTCAAGGCTTCGACAACTGGATCAATACCTGGGGTGTGCCGGCGACGCCTACCGATGCCTGGTGGTATTCGGGCGACCGTACCGACTGGACCTCTTCCGCAGTCTTTGGCGAGGGCACCTTCGAATTGACCGACAAGCTCAGTATCACGGCCGGCGTGCGCTGGTTCGACGTCGAGATGGACAAGTCCTACGTTGTGGAATTGCCGGCGGGCCGTCGCACACCTGCATTGGCAGACCTGAACGGTGACGGTGTCGACAAACATGCTTGCATTATCAGCGACGCGCCTTGTGTCACCGAAACCGACAACCCGGCTGACAACGGTGTAACGACGTCGAAATCGAAGGAAGACGACACGGCATACAAGTTCTCGGTTCAGTACGCTTTAAATGACGATGCCAACGTGTACGCGCTGTTCTCAGAGGGCTTCCGGCCAGGCGGCACGAACCGTAATCGTGGCGCTCCCAAGCTGCCCAGGCAGTATCGTTCGGACTTCCTCACGAACTATGAGTTCGGTGCACGTACAATGTGGGCCGACGGACGTTTTCAGGCCAACCTGACGATGTTCTTCCAGGAGTGGGAGGACTATCAGCTCGAAGTGGTCGATCCCTCTAACATCCCCTGCAATATAGACCCCACGCCACCCTGTGGACAGCCCTGGCAAAAAGGTATTTTCAACGCAGGTAATGCGAAATCGGACGGTATCGAATTGCACCTCGAGCTATCGCCCAGCGAAAGGCTGTCGCTGCGAGCGAATGCAACCTGGCTGGATGCGAGAGTGGAAAGTGAGGACCCGTTAATTCCCGATATTCGCGCCGGCGCTCGACTGCCATTTGCACCGGAGTTCAAAGGTTCGTTCTACGCGCAATACAATTGGCCAACATCATTGTTCGGCAGCCAGGAGTCGTTTGTGCAGTTTCAATTTACGCACAATGGCTCTGCCGTGAACCAGGTCCAGGAAACGCCTGCCAGCACCGTTGACGAGCCGCAAAACGCGCCACAGATGACCATGGCGCAATACCAGACTACCAGCCTGAAGTACGGCATCGTCGGCGATACCTGGGAAGCGAATCTTTTCGTCAATAACCTGGGTGACGAACGCGGCCAGCTTTACCACGATATAACGGACTTTGAGACTTTCTGGGGTCGCCAGCGTACCTCGGTGATTCGCCCGCGAGAGATTGGCGTGCGCTTCTTCAAACGCTGGGAATAATTTCTGACCACCGCTGTAAAAAAACGCACCCTTCGGGTGCGTTTTTTTATGCCCAGACCTTGAGCCCGTGAATCGCGTTGCGCACATCCATGGTGAGATTGACCGTCGCCACCGTCTGCACCGTTGCGAGGTCATAAAGGCTGATCGTCGAAGGCGACGAGCCGCCCGCCAGGAATCGATCGCCCACCGGACACAAGCCTCGGCCGAAACCCTGGCGAGCGACCTTTGAATCGTCGACACCGGCGAACTCAATGTCTTCCTCCCGGTAGGTAACGATTTTGAAGGCCTTGCTCGCGCCGTCACGCCCGACATAGCGCACGTGGTCGCTGGCCGTATCGTTCAGGATCACCGCGTCGCGATACGGCTGCGCATTGTGTGTTCCCTGCGGCAGATTACAGACCTCCGATATCTCGAACTGGCTGTCGACATGCAGCAAGGCAGACGTTTTCAGGCCGCTCAGGAATATGCCGTTTTCATTCACGTGCACCATGTTGATATGAAAGCTGTTCATCGGATGCGGGCCGGCCCGGGTGCGCGGGTCAAATCGCACGCCGACCCACTTGCGATCCAATCGCTGGACCTGCATGCCCCAGATGTAGTCGTGCGTGTCGAGGTCAAACGCCAGCAGGCTGTCGAAACCTGTTGAAGTCAGGAACAAAGTCCGGTTCATGCGGCAGATTTCGTGGCAATGCTTGAGATAGTTGTTCCTGAACGAGCGCTTGATTCTGAAGTTGCGGTCGTAGCAGAACAGTTCGTCGCTCGCGGCAATGTAGATGTCGTCGCCGTCCAGCTCGATGCCGCGCAAACCGCGATCGGCGCCGCGTCCCTCGAAATCGATCTCGCCGGTATTCCAGTCGACGTGCTGCACACATTCCTGCGTTTCGAAGTCGACCGTATACACGCCGCCGTGACTCTCACCCTGTTGTGAGCCGCGCACGACCGACGTCGCGATGAACTTGGGAAGACGAATGGTCATCCAGATTATCCTGCTCGTCCGATGATGTTCTTGTTATATGCTTGGCGTATTCAACCCCGACAGAAGGCAACATGCAACACGACGTCATTATCATCGGCGCGGGTCACAACGGTCTGACCACTGCCGCCTATCTTGCGAAGGGCGGCCGCAAGGTATTGATGCTCGAGCGCAATGAGGTAGTTGGCGGCTGCGCCGTTACAGAAGACGTTGATGCAAAACTCGCACCTGGGTGTCGGGTATCGACGGCTTCGTACATTGCCAGCATGCTGCGCCCGACGATCATCAAGGATTTGAAATTAGGCTCCTATGGATTGCGGATGGTCGCCTGTGATCCCAGTGTGCAGGCAGCATTTGGTGAAGGCGACGTCGCTGGCTGGTGGTCCGATGAGTCGAAAATGCGCGCCGAATTGACCCGCATTGCACCAAACGATATCGACGCCTTTTTCAAGACCGAGGCCGAACTCAAACGCCTGGCCGCGTATTTGCAGCCCTTTTTTCTCGAGTCGCCACCGGATCTGAACGCGAAGGGTATCGCCCGGCTGACGCAGGCTTGGCGCTTGTACAAGCGCTTTGGCGGCATCAAGAGCAAGGAGGTCAGCGGCCTGCTTCGATTCCTGACGGGATCGCTCGGTGAGTTCCTCGACCAGCGCTTCGAATCGGATAAGTTGAAGCGGCTGATCCTCTCCAACA
>Ga0224496_10002281_pt1 | contig 11460 bp, 6 predicted proteins | sample SF_Jul11_sed_USG_2_FD_168127 | JGI IMG/M metagenome (GOLD analysis project Ga0224496, IMG submission 168127) | Sediment microbial communities from San Francisco Bay, California, United States - SF_Jul11_sed_USGS_8_1 | ecosystem: Environmental > Aquatic > Marine > Sediment | place: USA... | reverse complement strand
GAATGCACCGGCATCTTTTCGGCGCGCGACAAGGCGGCGATGCATCTGGACGCCGGCGCCAAGCGGGTGCTGGTTTCGGCCCCGTCCAGCGGCGCCGACCTGACCGTCGTATACGGCGTCAACCACGACCAGTTGACCAAGGATCACATCGTCGTCTCCAACGCATCCTGCACCACCAACTGCCTGGCCCCCGTGGCCTATGTGCTGCATAACCTGGTGGGCATCGAGCGCGGTTACATGACCACGATCCACGCCTATACCGGCGACCAGGCGACCGTCGATACGCTGCATAGCGATCTGCGGCGTGCCCGCGCGGCGGCGGTATCGATGATCCCGACATCGACCGGCGCGGCCAAGGCCGTTGGCCTGGTGATGCCGGAACTGGCCGGCAAGCTGGACGGCACCGCGATCCGCGTGCCGACCCCCAACGTATCGCTGATCGACCTGAAGTTCGACGCCGGACGGGAAACCTCCATCGAAGAGATCAACGAAGCGATTTCCAAGGCCGCCGCGGGCAAGTTGAAAGGCGTTCTTGGCACCAACGACAAGCCGCTGGTTTCCATCGACTTCAACCACAATCCGGCCAGCTCGACTTTCGATCTGACCCAGACACAGGTTATTGACGGCAAGCTGGTTCGTGTGCTGTCATGGTACGATAATGAGTGGGGCTTCTCGAACCGCATGTCCGATACTGCGGTGGCGATGGGCAAGCTCATCTGATCCGGCTCAAGCTGGGCGGAGGCATAAAAAGCGGAAAACGGGGCCCTCGGGTCCCGTTTTTCTTATGAGCGAACCAACCCGAATTCCACCGCCAGCAGTTCGTAACTCCGTCGCCTGACCGCCTCGTCATGGGCCCAGGTGACCACCGCGACCTCGTCGGCGCCGACTTCCCCGGCAGTTGCCTTGATCCGCCCGGCGACCTCACTGGCCGCGCCGACAAAGGAATCGCGGCGCAGGTCCGCGATGATTTCGGTCTCCGTATCGCTGTAGTCGTGGGCCGCGGCATCCTCGGGCGTTTCCAGCGGGCCGTAGATGCCGCGATCGCGGTAGAGCTTCCAGCGGGCGCGCGAGGTGAAATGTTGTTGCGCTTCCTCGTCCGTATCGCCGGCCAGCGCCCACAGGCAGATCGCGGCATGCGGTTCGGGCCAGCGTTCGCTGGGGCGGTAGCTTTTGCGATACTGTTCCAGCGCCTGCGCACAGCCGAACCCGTCGGTGATGAACCAGGCGAAGCAATAAGGCAGGCCCAGCACAGCGGCCAGCTGCGCGCCATAAAGCGAACTGCCCAGCATCCATACCTGCGGCGCGGTCGGCCCTTGCGGAAATGCCGCCTGCGCGGCGAAGGGATGACCCTCGACCAGCGGTTCGCCATGGACCCAGGAATCCAGGTCGCGGGTGTCGGCGGGGAACTGCTCTGCCCGCTGATTGGCCAGCGGATGCAACGCAAAGGCCGTCTTGCCGTCGGAACCCGGCGCGCGCCCAACCCCAAGGTCGATCCGCCCGGGTGCGATGGCATCGAGCACGCGGAACTGCTCGGCCACCTTGTAGGGCGAATAATGCGGCAGCATCACGCCGGCGCTGCCGACCCGGATGCGTTGAGTGGTCGCGGCAATGGCCGAGATCAGGATTTCAGGCGCCGTGCCGACAATGGTGGGATGGTTATGATGCTCAGACACCCAGAAGCGATGATACCCCAGCCCCTCGCAATATTGCGCCAGCGCGATGGTATCGCGGATCGCATCCCCATGCGGCCGCCCGGCGGCGGCGATGGATTGATCGAGAACGGAAAGACGCATGCGGCTGGCCCCTTGAACAAACAACGAATCGACCAGACGATCCTAGCGCATTTTACGCAGAGTCACCTTAATAGCGTTCCCGATCCATTATTGCCCTTTCGGACGAGGCATCAAATCGCCGGAGTCCCGTTACCAACCAGGCTCACCGTGATCGATGGTTCATCCGTATCACTGCTGTCGATTGTCAAAATCCCGGTGACGGATCCTTGGGCGCTGGGCGTGTAATATAGCTGGACAACGACCTGACGGCCGGCCGCGACCACAAACGAGGTCGGGGTTCCTGCCGCAAGGGTGAAATCTCCGCTTCCCGTCAGCGCCAGCCCGGTGACCTGAAGGTCCCCGGTACCCAGGTTCTGGATGGCGATATAGGCGCTGCGGCTGGTGCCAACGACCACATCCCCGTAATCATGGGAAACCACCGGCAGGTTGATATCCGCCACACCGGCTAATCCGTTGCCGCTCAGGCTTACCGACAAATTCGGGGTGACCGGGTCGTCACTGGCGATCGCCAGCGATCCGGTGGCCGCGCCCGTAACGCTCGGGCTGTAATTCACCTTGACCGTGGCCTGCCGACCGGGCTCGACGACAAACGATGTCGGGGTTCCCACTGCCAGGGCAAAGTCCGCGCTACCCGTCAGCGTCAGGCTACTGACGGTGAGGTTGGCCGTACCCATGTTCTGAATGGCCAGATAGGCAGACTGCGTCTTGCCGACCAGCACGTCGCCGTAGGCCACCGACGTGGCCGGCAGGTTGATGTCCGGTGTGACCGCCGAGGTACTGCCATTGCCATTCAGGCTGACCGACGGGTTCGGATTCACCGCATCGTCACTGGTGAACACCAGGGCTCCCGTATCCCCGCCGGTTTCACCTGGCGTGTAGTTCACCTGGACCGTGACTTGCCGGCCGGGCTCTATCAGGTACGAAGTCGGGGCGCCCGCGGGAAGAGCAAAATCACTGCTGCCGGTTGCCGCCAGGCCGGCGACATTGAGACTGGCCGTGCCCTGGTTCTGGATCGCCAGCGAGGCGGTCTGGGTCTTGCCAACCTCGACATCGCCATAGACGACCGATGCGGTGGTCAGGTTCAAGGCTGGCGTCCCGCCAACGCCGTTGCCGCTCAAGCTCACCGACATATCCGGAGTCACCGGATCGTCACTGTTGATCGCGATCGATCCGGCGGCCGCACCGGCGACTGTCGGGGCGTAGTCCACCTTGATCGTGGCCTGACGGCCCGGTTTGATGGTGAACGCCCCTGCCGGCGCGTTGACGAGGGTGAAATCCCCACTTCCCGTCAGCGTCAGGCTGTTGACCAGAAGGTCCGCGGTGCCAAGGTTCTGGATCGACACGAAGGCTCGCTGCGATGAACCGACCAGAACGTCCCCATAGGCAACGGACGTGATGGGCAGGTTGATACCCTGCGTTCCCCCGATACCGTTACCGCTCAGCGGCACCGATACCGACGGGGAGACGGGATCGTCGCTCCCGATATTCACCGAACCGCTGGCCGGCCCGGCGCTTGCAGTATATTGCACCCTGAACGAGGCCTGTCGGCCCGGCTTGATGGTGAACGGCGTTGCCGGCGCGTTAAAGAACGTGAAATCCGCACTGCCCGTCAACGTCAGGCTGTTGACCTGTAGATCCGCGGTGCCCTGGTTCTGGATTGCCAAGTATTCCCGCTTCCACGACCCCACCGTGAGGTCGCCAAAGGCGATCGACGGGGTTGCACCGATAACCGGCGTGCCGGATGCGGCAACACCGTTACCGTCCAGGCTCACCGATAGGCTTGGGTTCACCGCATCGTCACTGGTGATTACCAGCGACCCGGTGTCCGGACCGACTTCGCCCGGCGTGTAGTTCACCTGGACCGTGACCTGACGGCCGGGCTGTATGACGTAGGAGGTCGGCGCGCCGCCGGGAAGGGCGAAGTCCGCGCTGCCTGTCACCGATATGCCGCTGACATTAAGGTCTGCCGTACCCGCGTTCTGGATCGCCAGGGAGGCGGCTTGCACCGTACCGACCGTCACGTCGCCATAGACAAGCGATGCGGCAGTCAGGTTGACGGCCGGCGTGCCAGCGGCCGCAACTACCGTAATGGTGACGGTCGCCGAGGCACTGCCGCCGTTACCGTCGCTTATCGTATAGGTGAAGCTATCGGTCCCGGTAAAATTGACGTTCGGCGTATAGGTAAAAGCGCCAGTCGCCGCCACCGTGACCGTGCCGTTGAGCGGATTGGTATTAGCCGTAACCGTCAGTGCATCGCCGTCGGCATCGCTATCGGCCGTGCCGTCGGTCAGGACATTGCCGTTGAGTGCCGTGTCTTCGGCGGTCGTGTAGGCGTTAGCGCTAGCCACCGGGGCGGTGTTGGCCAGATTCGCCACGGTGACCGTTTCGGAGACTGTAGAGGTTGCGCCTTCCAGGTCGGTCACCGTAAGAGCGACTGTGTAAGTTCCTCCGCCCCCGTAACTGTGCGTGGGATTCCAGGCCGTGGAGGTTGCCCCGTCCCCAAAGGACCACGCCCAGGCGGCAATGCTGCCCCCGATATCCAGAGGATCCGAGGATTCGTCGGTAAAGGCACAGTTCAGCACGTCACAGCTAAAAGCGAAAGCCGCCACCGGCGCATCGTTGACCGATGTCACGGTGATGGTGACGGTCGCAGTATCTTCGGCGAGGCGACCATCGCTGATCGTGTAGGTGAAGGAGTCTGTACCGAAGTAATTGGCGCCGGGCGTATAGGTGAAGGCGCCGGTCGAGTCTATCGAAAGCGTGCCGGACGATGGTGATGTGTATCTCGTGAGGGTCAGCGCATCGCCATTGGCATCGCTATCGGGCGTGCCATCGGCAAGGAGGTTGCCGCTGACTGCGATATCCTCGCCGGTTGTATAGGCATCGTTATTAGCCACTGGAGCTATATTGGCGGGGTCGACGAGGGTAATTTTCTGCATGGTCTGAACAGTAGCGCCGGCGGCGTCTCGCACGGTCAGGTAAACATTATACCATCCGTAATCTGCGTAGGTGTGAGTTGCCGCCGCTCCATTAACGCCATCGCCATACCCCCATAACCAGAATTCGATGGTATCGTCGATGTCGGTTGAAAGATCAGTGAAAGTGCATGTCAAATCCACGCAGCTGTAACTGAAGGCCGCCACCGGGGGGTCGTTGACCGGATTGACCGTAATCGTGACGGTCGCGGTTGCGCTGCCGCCGTTGGAGTCGCTGACGGTATAGGTAAAGCTATCCGTACCGTAGAAGTCGACCGCCGGCGTATAGGTAAAGGCGCCGGTCACCGCTATCGTCACCGTGCCATTGAGAGGGCTAGAGTTCGCCGTAACCGCCAAAGCATCGCCATCGGCGTCGCTATCCGGCGTACCACCGGTCAGGACATTGCCGCTGACCGCGGCATCCTCGTCGGTCGTATAGGCGTCCGCCGTCGCCACGGGCGCCGTGTTGGCCACGGTAAGCGCCTGCGTCGCGGTATCGGTTGCGCCCTGGCCGTCGGTCACCGTCAGGGAGACGGTATAGGTTCCGCCGGCAGCATAGCTGTGTGCCGGACTCTGGACCACCGAGACAGCGCCATCGCCGAACGACCACGACCAAGCGGCAACAGCGCCCTCAACATCCGTCGAACCGTCGGTGAAGGCACAATTCAGGCCGGCGCAGCTATGGGTGAAACTCGCCGCCGGCGTATCGTTGACCGAATTGACAATGACAGTCACCGTCGCCGTTGCGGTGCCGCCGTTGCCGTCGCCGATCGTGTAGGTGAAGCTGTCGGCGCCGTTGAAGTCGGCATTGGGCGTATAGGTGAAGGTCCCGTTCGTCGCCACAGTCACCACACCATTCAGTGGGCTGGTATTCCCCGTGACAGTAAGGGGGTCGCCATCGGCATCGCTGTCGGGCGTTCCGTCGGTCAGGGCATTGCCGCCAACCGCGACGTCCTCGTCAGTCACATAGACGTTATCCGTGGCGACCGGCGCTGCCCCCGCCGGCCCGGCCACCGTAACGCTCACCGTCGCCGTGGCGACGCCGCCGTTGCCGTCGCTGATCGTGTAGGTGAAGCTGTCGGTGCCGGTATAGCCGGCATTCGGCGTATAGGTGAAGGCGCCGTTCGCGGCCACTGTCACCGACCCGCCGGACGGGTTCGTGTTTGCCGTAACCGTCAGCGGATCGCCATTGACATCGCTGTCGGGCGTTCCGTCGGTCAGGACATTGCCGCTGACCGGCGAATCCACAAGTGTCGTGTAGGCGTCGTTCGTTGCCACCGGCGAGCTGTTGCCGACGGTCACGGCAACCGGCTTTTCTATATAGGCCGGCCAATCCTGATTGTCCCACACTTCCAGCGAAACATAATAGGTCCCCGCGAAGGGAAAGGTGAACGCTGGATTTTGCTCGTACGATATCGTGCCTTCGCCAAAATACCACGACCAGTACACGATGGTCCCGTCGATGTCCGTCGACTGGTCGGTAAAGGTACAGGTCAGACCAGCACAGGCGTAGCTGTACGCCGCCACCGGCGGTTCAACCGTCTCTGGCCGATCCGGCGAGGTGTATTCCACATGCAACAGCGGCGCAGAGATCGCACCGCCATCGTGGGACAGCGCCGTACGAATGCCAGTCCCGCCGACCGTAATGGCGATGCTGTTGTTTTCCACCCAGCCCGGCCGGGCCACCACTTCCTGGATAATCGACGAAATGTCCGGCGAATAATGTTTTTCGGTGGCCGTGGTCCAGGCCGGGATGTCCCACTGCACCGACGCCGTGGTCGCCGGGCGGCCGGTCACATCGAAAGGAGTCGCCGAAAACGGCGCGGCGTTGTCGGTAGCCTCGGCGCTGATCCGGACGCTTGTCGCATCGCTTCCAATATCGGCGGCCTCAAACTCCAGATAGGCGGAATCGATCCGCATGCCGACCGGTATATTGATGTTCTGAAAACGCAATCCGACCGCCTGCACGCCGCCTAGCCCGTCGCCAAGCTCCAGGGTTGTGCTGTCGAAAACGACCGACCCGTCAGCCATTTCCTCGACATCCTCGACCGAGGCGGCGACGCGCCGGTTTACCACGGCCCCCATGACCGCATCCAAGAAATTGGTGACGATCGGCGCCGTCAGGTCACCCGTCCGTGCATTGTCGCGCAGATCGAGTATCCCGGTGGGAGAGCCGAGAAAACTGATGTCCGGATTCGAAAATTGCATCAACGTGGGACAACCTGCCGGGCAGTATGTCGGATAGGACATGATGGTCCGGAACGAGCCATCAACGTAATGGCCAAAGGACCAGGGGTAAGACGGGTATTTCGGAAAATAAGGATCTAGCGGTACATCGGGCCCCCGGGCACTGTCCTCGGGGTTATGCTCGAACCCCATATTATGGCCGATCTCGTGCGCCAGCGTGCCGAGGCCGCAACTCAGGGCCGAAACATTGTAGGCCCAAGATGAGAATTCATTATCGGGAATATGCATGACATAAGCTGCACCGGCACATTGACCGCCATTGTCAACGATCAGCGAAACCAGGTCGGCACCGAAAAAAGAGCGTTTGATGGGAACGGAAAAACCGAGAGTCGCATCGGGAATCCATCCGCTCACGCTGTTCAGGTCGATGCCGACGTGGCCGGAGTCTGTGTAGGTGATTTCCTCGGTATGGATAAGTGCGATCCGCGCGACCATACCACTGTCGATGAAGGCCGTATTGACGTGGTCAACCATCGACTGGATCCGAACCTCGATCTGCGGCGTGCCGCCAGCCGCTACCCGCGCCTGCGGCGTATAAACCGCCAACAACTGGATATTATCCGGGCTATTGCTATAGGGCGGTGTATAGAAACTGGCCGAATAGTCCGGGCCAGAATCGTAGAAACTGTACCCCACGTCCGGCACCACCAGCTCTTCCACCGGCGCGACACTGCCGTCCACCTGCTCGACCACATGGCTGCGGCCCGGGCCCGGGCGGATCTCGTATTCGTCCAGGCCGCGCAGAATCCTGCCGGCCATGAAACCGTTCCTGACCGTCAGGATTGCGCGGCTGCCGTCTTCACCGACGATATTCCCGCGCCAGGTTACGTCGCCATCCTTGCGGCGCTCGAAACCGTCGCGGGTCATTTCCACCGTGCCGCCGCCGGGCAGCTTCAGGCGCAATCGGCCGAGGCCGCGTTCAACCGGTGACGTATCGAGGACACCCTCAAGTCGATCGAGGCCGTTGGGGCCAGCCTTGGCCGGCACCGGGGTATCGGGGAAAATATCTGCCGCGGCCCATTGGGCCGCCGCCGGGGTCGCGAAGAGGCCGCCGCACAGAACGGCGATGGCGAACAAGAAATGCGATTTTCGGAGCAGGGAATTCCACCGGGACTGGCGACTGCACGCGCAGGCAATTGCTTCGCTTTCACGACCGTTCATCATGTGTCCCTTCCAAGGCCCGGATTTCTTCCCTTCATGATTGCATGGCGAGGGTTAATGAATCAATAATATACCGCCCGCGACCGGCGACGATAACCCTCTGGCTCAATTGGATGATTCCGATATTCGGCCGGCGACAAGCCCGGCCTGGCGAAATTACCGTCAAGGAGATATGTAATTTTTGGTTGAAACGCCCACAAGCGCTGGGTCTCCGACCGCCGCCGGACAATTAATCGTCCCGGTAGGAAATCTCCACCACCTCGATCCGTTCGATACCGTTCGGGGTGCGTACATCCACGACGTCGCCCTCGGCGGCGCGCATCAGGGCGCGGGCGACGGGGGATATCCAGCTGATCTCGCCATCCTCGGACCGCGCCTCGTCGACCCCGACGATCCGCACGGTGCGTTCGCGGTCCTGGGAATCCGCATAGGTGACGGTGGCGCCAAAGAACACCTGGTCGCGTTTCGTTTGCAGCTTCGAGTCCACGACCTCGGCGATTTCCAGCCGCTTGCGCAGGAAGCGCACCCGCCGGTCGATCTCGCGCAGCCGCTTCTTGCCATAGATATAATCGCCGTTCTCCGACCGGTCGCCATTGCCCGCCGCCCAGGACACCACCTCCACAACCTTCGGCCGCTCTACATTCCAGAGCGTGTTCAACTCGTCGCGCAGCCGCGCGAACCCGGCCGGCGTGATATAGTTCTTCTGTCCCGCGGGCAGCGGATCGGGCTCGTCGGGAAGTTCGTCGTCGAGCTCGTTGTCGGTTTCCTTGGTGAAGGCCTTGCTCATGGGGGCCAGCTTAACCCAATAGTCCGGCGTTTGATATCCTGGCCCGGATCAGGTCGCGAAACCGGGCCAGGTCGTCGCGATCGGCGAAGGCCCGCTTGGGCAGGGGCGCGTACGAGTTCTTGGCCAGATAGAGCAAAAAATGATCCGCGGTTTCCAGGACGCCCGTATATCTGCCCCATGCCGCTTCCTGCTTGCCCAGGGGGCTGTCCATCACCAGGCCCTCGCCCGATGCCGTCCCTTCCATCGCCGCGCCCAGATAGGGCGATCCGCGCGCCGCGCGCCGGGGTTGCCAGAACCAGGACAAGGCAAACAGCACGGCCACGCTGGCCGCGCCGGCCAGGAAAGGCGAAATGCGGTACAGCAGATCCTCGTCCGGCCCGGTATCGAGCGCCACTGCAGCCAGCGGCACCGCCCACAGCCCGAAGAAAATCGCCCAGGTTATCCACCATTTCTTCTGCGAAAGCGCATGCGCATGGGCCGCCTGGACGAAGTCCTCTTCCGTCAGGGTGAATTTGAAGGTAATGCTGTCGGACACCGGATATCTTTCCTAATCATATGTCCCGGTCAGATAACATCGCGGCGATGGGTCAACAACTCCCAAATCCGGCGTTATGCGCCTGGAACATACCGCCTCGCCATTTCATGAAACCGCGCCTCGTCATCAGCCGATGCGAAACCGCGTTTGGCCAAGGTCAGAAAATCGTCTGCCCCCCGACGCAACATTACGAGGTCACCCCTGTCGGTAATGGCGGTTATTCCGGACCAAGCTATCGAGGTCCGCGCAATGCCGGTGTCGATGACGATTTCGCTCTCGTTTATCGAAACGAACTGGTCTCGCCCGTAGGTGGGGCTTTTCCGGACCTCCCGCTTCACCCAAAAAAAATAATAAATCACGAGTCCGGGGAATAACATCATGGCGGGAGCGGCCATAACGAAGTATATGGGCTCTAAGCGGGTCGCGAGTATCATTGAAATCCCATACGCCGCAAAAACAAAAAGTAATCCATAAAGCACAAGGGTCGATTTCGACCGTGCTATCGCGCCAAAAATGACTTCTCGCAACAACATTACCTGTTCGGCTTCGGTGAAACGAAATCTCATCGCTATCCCGTCTTTCCCGGCGAATTCATCCAGCCGCGCATCGCTCTCCACATACCAGGTCCGGGGGACTTCCTCTTTCCGACTGGCTATGAGCTTTCGGAACGCCTCGATACCCGATTGATCGGCAAAAGCAATTTTCGGCACCGCGAAGAACGCCGCCTGACCAAAATAAAGCAGAAAATAATCACGGCTCTCGGCAATATCGAGAAACCGGGCCCAGTCAAGGCTGGCGTCGACTTGGTCGCCGCGCCACGAGACAGTATCTTCGGCGATCCGAACATCGAACGTCATGCCACATACACCACTGCGCGGGGCCGACAGGGGCACCACGACGAAATAGTTAAACGCCATCAGACCAGGGGCCACGGCAAGAATCATGGAAAACATCCCGACCGGCATTGTGGGCACGCAACACCATGCCAGCAAGACGATGCTCACAAAGCAAATGCCAAGCAGCGTCATACTGAAAACCATAGATCTGGATCGTAAAGCTTTCATCCAGAAATGCTGCCGCCATGCGCCGACCAGATGTTCTCTTGTCAGCGTGAAGGTCAGGGAAATTTCAGTGGCCATCGAATTATCCGTTTTTCATTAAAACTATTGTGTACGGAAATTCGGAATATTACGACGACTCAACTCGCGAAAATCAGCCAAGCCCGCCGCACCGACAAAGGCCCGTTTGGGAATGTAGTAAAATCGAACTACCCCTATCGGACTGAATTTCTCGTATAGCAGGAAATCGTCCGGAGTTTCCATCGCGGCAACAATACCCTTCCACGGAACCCTTACCTGTTCCGATATATAATCGAGCGTTATCCCTTCCTCGCCAGCCGCCCCTTCTATTTCCGCGTCGCCAAGAGGGGCAGAAAATTCAGTAATTTTTCGATAATTCGAAACAATCCACCACGAAGCACCAGCCTGCATGATCAACACTGGAATTATGCCAATAAAAATCTCGACTCCGTACCACGACCTAGTCAAACCATATACGGCAAACACTACCACGGCAGCGGCCAGCGCCCCGCTTGCCCAAACAAACCAGCGTGATAAACCCGCTCGCCAGGTGGCGCGAACTGCTCGCCAATAGTCTTCTTTTGTTTGAATGTATTTGAAGGTAATGCTGTCGGACATTGGAACCCTTTCCTTGTCGCACGCTTATTGCAGACAGCATCGGGGTTTCGGGTTAAGAACTGCTGAACGGATGATGGCAAAAAATACCGACACCACAACCAAACCTTCCCCCCTCCCCCCCGCCGTGGTCTTCCATGGGCTGGCGCAGGCGGAGGCGGCGCTGGTGGCGGCGGGCGAGCTTGGCTTGCCGGTGACGCTTATCAGCGCGCCCACGGCGGCCGGTTATGCGGGGCCCGGCTGGTTCCGTTCGGTGGTGGAGCAGGCG
>Ga0224496_10002280_pt1 | contig 11465 bp, 9 predicted proteins | sample SF_Jul11_sed_USG_2_FD_168127 | JGI IMG/M metagenome (GOLD analysis project Ga0224496, IMG submission 168127) | Sediment microbial communities from San Francisco Bay, California, United States - SF_Jul11_sed_USGS_8_1 | ecosystem: Environmental > Aquatic > Marine > Sediment | place: USA... | reverse complement strand
ACATATTGTTTCTATTCCTATTTACGCAATATGCTTCCCAGGGTTGCAGGCAGGCGGGGCAAGCAGCGGCATGCGATTGGGTCAGTTATTGTTGCGGCGCAGGCTGCGCAAGAAGTCCATGGCGGTATCGACGATATTTTGGCCGCCAGTGAGGGCGCGGTCGGCGAGATTGCGGGCGCGCGCCAAGCGGATGGAGGGCTCCTGGGCACTAAGCTCGTATAACTCAACCAAAACGCCATGGGTGCTTTCAGGGTGAACGAAGGCGATCTTCTTCCCACCGGTACCGATCTGGGGAACTTCATTGATCAGGCGGATGCCCTTAGATTTCAAATGAGAGAGAGTCTCTTCAATATCGTATACTTCGAAGCAAATGTGGTGCATACCAGGGCCGCGTTTGTCCAAGTAGCGGGCAACGCCAGACTCCTTGGAGGTTGGGCGCACCAATTCCACCTCACTTTCCTTGGCCGGCAGAAAAGCGACGACCGACTGCTGCGAGGGGACGTCTTCGACATGGGAAAGCTCTAACCCAAGGGCATCGTGCCAAAACTCCAGGGCACTTTCGATATCTTCGACAACAATGGCAACGTGATCAATTTTTTTAATACGCGGCATGCGATTTCCTTTGCGGAATAGATTTGAACGGCGGGGCTAACCCCAAGTTTGGGGCTGGTATTCGCCCCACTGGCTGCGCAGCAGGCCGCAAACCTCTCCGAGAGTGATATGGTGCTCGACACATTCCACCAACAAGGGCATCAGGTTTTCCTGCTGACCAGCGGCGGATTCCAGGCGGGAGAGCAGTTGGGAGACCTTTTCGGCATCGCGGTTGGCCCGCAAGGTTTGCAGCCGTTGGCGCTGCCCGGCCTCAATCGAGGGATCGACCTCAAGACGCTCCAGCTCGATTTGCTCATCGACTTGATAGGCATTGACGCCAACGACGATTTCGTCGCCGCGCTCAAGCGACTGCTGGTATTGATAGGCGGCAGTGTGGATCTCATTTTGAATATAGCCATTTTCAATGGCATTCAGAGCGCCGCCCTGTTCATCGATGGCCTTGATATAAGCCTCCGCGCCTGCTTGGATCTCATCGGTCAGGCTTTCGATCAAATAGGAACCAGCCAAGGGGTCTACACTATCAGCAATGCCCGATTCGTTGGCCAAGATCTGCTGGGTGCGTAAGGCGACGCGTACGGCTTTTTCAGTGGGCAGCCACAAAGCCTCATCCATGCTGTTGGTGTGCAGAGACTGGGTACCGCCCATCACAGCGGCCATGGCCTGCACAGCGACGCGCACAACGTTGTTCTCCGGCTGCTGGGCGGTGAGCGTGGAGCCAGCCGTTTGGGTGTGAAAGCGCAGCATCCAAGAGCGCGGGTTGCGCGCATTGAAGCGCTGGCGCATGATGTGCGCCCATAAGCGGCGGGCGGCGCGGTATTTGGCGACTTCTTCAAGGAAATTGTTGTGGGCGTTGAAGAAAAACGAGATTTGGGAGGCGATGGCGTCTATATCTAAACCGGCCTGCACGGCTGCCTGCATGTAGGCAATGCCATTGGCCAGGGTAAAGGCAACTTCCTGGACGGCGGTGGAACCGGCTTCGCGGATGTGATAGCCGCTGATGCTGATGGTGTTCCACCGGGGGATATGCTGCTGGCAGTACTTGAACACATCGGTGATCAGGCGCATTGAGGCCGCCGGTGGAAAAATATAGGTGCCGCGGGCAATGTATTCTTTGAGGATATCGTTCTGCACCGTGCCGCGTAATTTGGCCGGATCGACGCCCTGGCGCTTGGCCACGGCGATATACATTGCCAGCAAGACAGCCGCAGGGGCATTGATGGTCATTGAAGTGGAAACTTTGTCCAGCGGGATCTGATGGAAAAGCGCTTCCATATCCTCTACAGAGCAGATCGAGACACCGACCTTGCCGACTTCGCCCAGCGCCATGGGATCGTCGGCGTCATAGCCGATCTGGGTAGGCAAGTCAAAAGCCACGGAAAGGCCGGATTGGCCTTGTTCCAAGAGGTAGCGGTAGCGCAAATTGGATTCGGCAGCGGAGGCATAACCGGCATATTGGCGCATGGTCCAGAGCCGGCCGCGGTACATGCTGGGATGGATGCCGCGGGTGAAGGGATATTCTCCAGGGAAGCCCAGCTGGTCGAGGTAGCCATTGACGCCGGATTGATCGGGGAGCGAGAGGCGCGGCATTTCGATGCCCGAAGAGGTGTGGAAGGCGGCTTTCCGCTCGGGAAAGCGGTCCAGGAAGGGTTTTAATGATTCAGCGCGCCAACGTGCAAATTCAGCTTTTAGGTCCATAGAGGTCCTCATTGATGGTTTTCTCCAGTATACCTTAATTGTCATTTGGACGGAACATAAGGGGCAGATGCAGCCGCCGAGCAGTGGGCCAGCCGGTTGGACAAATGAGAAAAACCAGCCTGTTGGGGAATTTGTAAGTTTATTATCTATGATTTGCTATAATTGCCCAGTAATGTCGAGTAAAATACACCATCAACGCTGACCAACCCCTGCAGGAGAAAAGCACATGCAAGTCTGGCGCATCAATACCCGCACGCAAGAATTTTCCAAAGAAGCTGTACCGCCATCCTGGGAACGATTAGGAGGACGCGCCCTGCTTTCGCAGGTGCTTGTCGATGAAGTCAACGCCAAATGCGACCCGCTGGGACCGGAGAACAAGCTGGTCTTCGCCCCGGGATTGTTGGTGGGATACAACTTATCAAGCTGCGACCGCATCTCGATTGGCGCGAAAAGCCCGCTAACCGGCGGCATCAAAGAGAGCAATGCGGGCGGACGCACCGGCCTGCAGATCGTGCGGTTGGGGATCAAAGCCATGATCTTGGAGGACATACCCGCGGGGGACGGCTGGTGGCTGATCCACATCAGCGCGGCTGGTGTGAAGTTCGAACGGGCGGATGAATATGCCGGCATGGGCGTGTTTGAAGCGGCCCCGCTGTTGATCGAACGCTTCGGCGACAAGGTGGCCATGGCGTTGATCGGCACCGGCGGCGAAATGCAGCTAAAAGCGGCCGGCATCCAAAACCTGGATAAAGACAAGGTCCCCTCGCGGATTGCGGCACGCGGCGGCATGGGCGCGGTGATGGGCTCGAAAAAGATCAAAGCCATTGTGATTGACGGCACTGGCGGAACCGCTCCCCCGGTGACCGACCCCGCCGGGTTAAAAGCTGCACGCAAAGCCTATCTGGAAGCCTTGATGAACCACCCCCAAACCAAGGCTTATAAAGACTACGGCACGGCAGCCATGACGATGATCTGCGATACGTATGGGGCACTGCCAACGCGGAATTTCTCCAGCGGGACATTTGAAAATGCCGAGAAACTCTCCGGCGAACACTTGCGCGATACCCTGCTGCAGCGCGGCGGAGCCTGCGACCCGTCGCATCCCTGCATGGCAGGCTGCACGATCCAAAGCTCAAATATATTTGTGACCCTGGACGGCGGCACCACAGTCTCCCCGCTTGAATATGAGACCATTGGCTTAATGGGATCGAATTTGGGGATTGACGACCTGGATGCGATCGCCCGGATGAACTACGAGGCCAACGACATGGGCTTGGATACGATCGATATCGGCGCAGCATTGGGGGTTGCCGCCGAAGCGGGGTTAATGGAATTTGGCGACGGGGCGCGCGGCTTGGAACTGGTCAACGAAATCCGCCAAGGCACGGAATTGGGGCGGACCCTCGGGAACGGCGCAGCGGCGACCGGAAAAGCATATAACGTTGAGCGGGTACCGGTAGCCAAAGGGCAGGCACTCTCGGCCTATGACCCGCGGGCGATCAAAGGCACCGGGGTTACCTACGCCACATCTCCGCAGGGCGGCGACCATACCAGCGGCCTGACGATCCGCGCCAATGTGGACCACCGCGACCCGAAAGGCCAGAAAAAACTGTCGCAGGCGGCGCAGCTCAACATGGCCGGCTATGACAGCCTGGGCGCGTGCATTTTTGCCGGCTTTGGCTATGCCGCCGATCGCGACGTTATCCCAGCCTTGCTCAACGCCATCTACGGATGGGAGCTGGGCCATAACGCGCTGCAGGACCTGGGGAAGGAAAGCTTGATCCTCGAGCGCAAATTCAACAAGGCTGCCGGTTTCACCAAAAAGGATGACCGCCTGCCGGAATGGATGACCAAAGAACCGCTGACCCCGCACAATGCCGTCTTTGATGTTCCTGAGGAAGACCTGGACTCGGTCTTTGAGTGGGAAGAATAAGCCAGCCCACCGCACAGCAGGCCTCATCAGAACGGCGTAGTCGGCCCATTGGGTGGGCAAACAACCATCCATAAATTAGGAAGTGAAGATTGAAAACAAAAGATTGGTTGGCCTTTATCGGCCTGAGTTTGGCCTGGGGGTCTTCTTTTTTCTGGATCAAGATCGCGCTTGAGGAGATTGGGCCATTCACATTGGTGGCGCTGCGCATCCTGTTTGGCATTATTGGACTGTCGGCATATTTTATATATATTCGCCCAGAACTACCCAGAGAGAAGCGCGTGTGGCTCTCGTTGGCCGTATTGGGTGTTACCAATGTTGCGCTGCCATTTATATTGATCACCTGGAGCGAGCTGCATATCGACTCGGCAGTGGCTTCGATCTTGAATTCCAGCGTGCCACTGTTCACAACGATCATTGCCCACCTATTCCTTAAGGATGACCGCCTGACCAAGCTGCGCGCAGTGGGATTGGTTTTCGGTTTTATGGGCGTGTTGGTCCTCATGGGCCGGGATATTGGCGATCAAGGGAAAAACAATATCTTGGCGCACTTCACCATGATGCTGGCAGCAATCACTTACGCGTTTAGCGCAGTGATCGCCCGGCGGACAACGCAGGGGGTACCCAGCGTGGTGATTTCACTGGCACCGCTGATCGTGGCCGATGTGATCATATGGTCTGCGATCCCATTTGCTGAAACCTCATTCCACCTACCGCAGCTGGCAATGACCTGGGCAGCTGTAGCTTGGCTGGGACTGATCGGTTCGGCCCTGGCCTACATATTCTATTTTTATTTACTACACTCAATTGGCCCAACACGCGCCACGATGGTGACCTTCACCTTCCCGGTCGTGGGTGTGCTGCTGGGCGTCCTATTTTTAAAAGAAACGTTGGATTGGAACTTGGCAATTGGCGGCGGTTTGGTCTTAAGCAGCATCGCCGTTGTCAACAGCAAAGGTTGACCGGGGCGGCCAGGCTCAGGTGACGCTGGCGGCGACCGCTTCCCCGTATTCCAGCAGGGCGGTGACCATTTCCGGGCTGCGGCCCTCGGCATACACGCGCAAGACCGGCTCGGTGCCGGAGGGGCGAATGAGCAGCCAAGAGTCATCCTCCAGGATGTATTTGGTGCCGTCGGTGGTGGCAACCTGGACGACGGTTTCCCCACCAATGCTGGCAGGGGCTTCATCGGCCAACCGCCGGGTCAATTTGTCTTTTTCGACCGGCCGCTTGAGACGCAGGTCGGTGCGGGCGTAATGCGCGGGGCCGACCTCGTTTAGCAGGTCTTCGACCAATTCATACAGCGAACCACCGGTTGAGGCGACGATCTCCAAAAGCAGCAAACACATGAGCACGCCATCCCCTTCGGGGATGTGTCCTTTAAAAGAAATACCACCAGATTCTTCCCCACCAATGAGGACATTGTCCTTGAGCATAAGGTCGGCAATATAGTTAAATCCAACCGGGGTTTCATGGATTTCAAGGCCGTGCTTTTCGGCCAAGCGGTCCACCATGCGGGTGGTGGATACGGTGCGCACGACAGACCCGCTGAGACCGCGCTTTTCTACCAGATGGCGCAGGGCCAAAGCCATGATCTTGTGGGGGTCAACGAAGTTGCCGCGTTCGTCCATGGCGCCCAAGCGGTCGGCGTCGCCATCGGTGGCCAGGCCGAGCGTGCCCAAGCCGGTGCTGATCGCCCCGGCAAGCGGGCCAAGATAGCGGCCAATCGGCTCGGGATGGACGCCGCCAAAGCCGGGATTCATCTCGCCGCGTATTTCGTGCACCTCGCAGCCGGTACCCTGCAGGATGCCTTTGATGACGCCGCGGCCGGAGCCGAACATCGAATCGACGACGATATGCTGGGGGTTCTCGGCAATGGCGTCAAAATCGATCAATGTGCGTAAATGTTCGTTATAGGCGGGGATGGGGTTAAAACGCTGGATCAAACCCTGATCGCGCGCTTGGTCGAAATCCATTTGGTTGGGGCCGCGGCCGCGGGTTTCGTTATCGTTGAGGTAGACCTCAACCCGGCGGCACTGCTCGCGGGGGGCGGAGCCGCCGTGCGCAGATTTGAGCTTGACGCCGTTGTAGCGCGGCGCATTATGCGAAGCGGTGATCATGATGCCGGCGATAGCGCCGGTATCGCGGACAGCATAAGAAATGGCCGGCGTGGGGCCGTCGGATTGGGCCAAGAGCACGGAAAACCCATTGGCGGCCAATACTCGGGAGACATCGCTGGCATAACGGTCGGAAAGGAAGCGGGTATCAAATCCCACGACAAACTTGCGCGAGACATTGTTGTCTGCATTGAGCGGCCCGGTCTTACGTCCCTCTGCCAGGATGGCATCGGCAATGGCCTGGGTAACAAGACGCAAGTTATGGAAGGTGAAAGTATCTGAGATGACGGCGCGCCAGCCGTCGGTCCCAAAATGGATCGGCATAAAGATTGCTCCTCGATTTGCAAAGTTGTGGGCGAATTCTATCATGGATTCTACCGGGGATTTTGCGAAGCCCGAAAAATCTTTCCATGCTAAAATGGCGGGAATGCATATGGACATCGAACAACGAGTGAATTTACTAAAAAAGATGCAGCTGTTCAGAAGCTTGGGAGAAGAGCAGCTGGCGCAGATTGCCGGACAACTGCAGGAATTGAAACTGGCAGCCGGGGAGCAGTTGTTCTCCCAGGGAGACCCCGGGGATAATTTCTATCTGATCGGCGCAGGTCGGGTATCCGTCCAGCAGTCGGTGCAGCAGCAGGTGGTTGAACTGGCCAGGCTGGAGACCGGGGATTATTTTGGCGAGGAAGCCTTGATCTACCAGCGGCGGCGGTCGGCGACCATCAGCGCGCTGGAAGACTGCCTGTGCCTGTTTTGGGATAACGCCGATTTCAGCTGGATCATACAAAGCTACCCCGAGGTTGCCGGTACGCTGCAAATGATGGCTGCCAGCCGGGAGGAACTGCGCCAAATCCGGTTCAACTGGCTGGGGAAAGATGAAGTCATATACCTATTGGCCCGGCGGCACCCGGCGCGGTTCTGGATTGGGCTGCTCAAGCCATTCAGTATGCTGGTCGTGGCGCTGCTCTTTCTGGTGTATATGGGTATGGCAACCACCCCTGCGGCAGAACTTTTCAGCATGGTGATCGGCAGCGTGCTGCTGCTGGCCTCAGTGATATGGACCGGTTGGGACTTCATTGACTGGCGCAACGATTTCTTCATCGTCACCAACCAGCGCGTGGTCTGGCTGGAGCAGATCCTCTTCCGCAGCGCCAGCAGCCAGGAAGCGCCGCTGACGTCAATCCAATCGATGAACATCCAAACAAACCTGATCGGCCGGGCATTCGATTTCGGTAACCTGATCGTACGGACATTTACCGGCAGCCTGGTGATGACCGATGTACCCAACCCGGGGAGGATGCAGGCAATGATCGAGGAGTTGATCCTGCGGATCAGGCAGAAATCCAGCCAAGCCAACCTGGAAAACATACGCTATTCGATCCGCAACTCGCTGGGGTATGCGGAAGAAGGTGAAATGATGAGCGCGGTGCCGGTGACCGTGCCAACGCCGGCGCGCGAATCGGGAGAAGCGCGCCCAGGCATATTGAAGACACGCGTGATCGAGGGCGAAACCTATACATACTACAAACATTGGTACGTGCTGTTGAGCCACACCTGGGCGCCCTTGCTGCTGACGGTTATCCTTACCGCGGGGATCGGCTGGCTGGTGTGGCAGGGAATGGCGGCGACGGCTTCTGGCGGCTTGCCGCTTGAAACCATTTTGCCGGTCGGCTTGCTGGCCTTATTATTCCCGGCAGGGATGGTGGTTTACCAATATTTGGATTGGCGCAACGATATCTACCAGGTTACCAAGGACAGCATCATCGATTCGGAAAAAAAGCCATTCGGCACCGAGATCACCAAATCGGCGCCTTTGAAAAATGTGCTCAGCTTGGAACACAAACGCCAGGGGTTGATCGGACTGATCTTGAATTACGGCAAGGTAAATATTAAGATCGGCGATACCACACTGACGTTCATGGGCGTGCATGACCCGGCCCAAGTCCAGCAAGATATCTTTTACCGCATGCAGAAATTGAAGGAAGCTGAAGACGCCGCCAAAACCGAAGAAGAACGCCTGCGCATGTTGGATTGGCTCAAGACCTATCACGAGATCCGCGAGGAAGAAGGAAACCCACCGCAGGGACCCAAGGATTCAGGGTAAAATACCCGGCAACTGCAAACCAGAGAGAAAGCTATGGCATTACGAAAAATTATCACCCTGCCCAATGAGAACCTGCGCCGCAAAGCGCGCAAAGTGAGTGACTTTGGCCCCGACTTGCAAACCTTGATCGACGATATGATCGAGACGATGCGCGACGCCCCTGGTGTGGGCTTGGCCGCCCCCCAGGTGGACGTACCGCTGCGGGTGATCGTGGTGGAATTTGGCGATGAAGAGGATGATTCCGTGGAGCCAAAACTGTACACCGTGGTCAACCCCGAAATCCAACGCAGCGGCGGCGAAACGGTAGTAGGCACCGAGGGCTGCCTATCTATACCGGGTATCGTCGGCGACGTGGCCCGCCCCAGCCAGATTACGGTAAAAGGGCAAAACCGCCGCGGCCAGGCAATGAAACTCAAGGCCAAAGGCTGGTTGGCGCGCATCTTCCTGCACGAGATCGACCACCTGGAGGGCGTATTGTTCGTGGACCTGGCCGAAAGGATTTGGCGCCCGGAAGAACAAGAAGCCGAAGAAGACCAAGAAGTATCCTCGGAACAACCGGCAGCGTGATCGTGCAGCCCGGATCAAACGACACCGGCCACGGTGAAGCTCCCTCGGTGCCACGGAAACCAAATCCGTGGCATTTGCATGAAACCATACTACTATGCGACTAACCCAGCTATCCTTAACCCAATTCCGTAACTTCGCCCGCCTGGATGTGGATGTGCCCACTGGCACCATCTTGTTGGTGGGCAGCAACGCGCAAGGGAAAACCAGCGTTTTAGAGGCGATATATTTTCTGGCGGCGATGACTTCGTTCCATGCAGAAAAAGACCGGGAATTGGTCAATTTCATCGAAAGCCGCAAAGCTTTGGCGGTCAGCCGCATTGTGGCCGACTATGAACGCGGCGGCCGCAGCCACCGCCTGGAAGTGCGCATCATCCAAGAGCAAAGCAAGAACGGCAGCCCGAGATTGCGTAAAGAGGTCCTGCTGGACGGGGCAAAGAAGAAGGTCGGCGAAGCGGTGGGCCAGTTCAATGCGGTGTTGTTCTTGCCGCAGATGCTGCAGGTGATCGAAGGCGCGCCCAGCGAACGACGCCGCTACTTGGACCTGGCCATGGCCCAGGTGCTGCCAGCCTATGCCGCCAACCTGTCTGAATATGGGCGCGTGCTGAGCCAACGAAACGCGCTGCTCAAACAGCTTGGCGAGCAAGGCGGTGATGCCGGCCAATTGGATTTCTGGGATGAACGCCTGGTGCAGCGCGGCGCGCAAATCATCCACGACCGCATCCAGGCCATGCAGGAGCTGGACCTGTTGGCCGGGCGCATCCACCATGAGCTGACCCGGGGCAGCGAAGTGCTGCGTTTGGATTACCGCCCAGCCTACGACCCGCTGCCGGCCCCTGCCAACCAAATGACCTTGATCGACACGCCCAGCGACCGCAGCAAGATCGCCCTGGAAAAGATACAGGCCGGGTTTGCCGAGGCGCTGCTGAGCAGCCGCAAGGAAGAGATCGCCCGCGGGGCGACCAAGATTGGGCCGCACCGCGATGAGCTGCGCTTCCTGGGCAACGGCGTTGACCTGGGCACGTTCGGTTCACGCGGCCAGGTGCGCACCACCCTGCTGACCCTCAAACTGGCCGAGATGGCCTGGATGAAGGAGAAAAGCGGCAGCTGGCCGGTACTGCTGTTGGACGAAGTGCTGGCCGAGCTGGATGCCGAACGGCGCAGCGACCTGCTGGCAAGGATTTCGGGTTACGAACAAAACCTGCTGACGACCACAGATTTGAACCTGTTCAACGATGAATTCGTGAGCGCAGCGACCGTATGGCAGATCAAGGCAGGGCGGCTGGGAGAGTGAGGGAAAGATAGCAATTTTGAGGATGGGGGGTTAAAAAGATTGAAAAAAGAAAGTGCACGAAAACCAACAGCATATGGCGCCGTACTGACGGTCCCCCGGCTTTTGATTACTCACCCGCAGGCGCGATCATGTCAACGGCCGTTTGACGGGAATGCCGACACGGCGGGGGTATTTATCCGGGGTAGCGGCGACCTTCTTGATAACGACCAAAAAGCGCTCTTCGGGGATACCGGGTAAGGTCACCGGGATGATCTCGTCGAGCTGCCCGCCCAGCAAGGCGATGGCGTTTTGGGCCGCGTGCGCTTCGGCCGGGCCGGATATGCCCTTCTGGGCCAGCATCTTGCCGCCCAGCCGGACCAGGGGCAGCAGGTACTCCACCAACACCGGCAGCGGGGCGACGGCGCGCGCCAAGGCCCAATCATAAACATCGCGGTGCTGCGCTTGGCGGCCAATCTCCTCGGCGCGGGCGGTAACCACTTCGACCGCGTCTAGGCCCAAAACTTGCACAATATGCTGAAGGAATGTGGTCTTCTTGGAGATCGATTCCACCAAGGTCAGGCGGATATCTGGGCAAACGATCTTCAACGGCAGCCCCGGGAACCCAGCGCCAGCGCCGACATCGACCACCCGGGCAGCCGGACTGCCGCGCAGAGCCAACAGGCAGCTGAGCGAATCGAGGAAATGTTTGACACGCACTTCCTGCGGGTCGTGGATCGCCGTCAAATTCATGCGGCGATTCCATTCCAGCAGTGCCTGGGCATAGCGGTCAAAGGCGGTCAACTGGGCCGCTGTGAGGCGCGCATTGACCAAATCTTGGGCTTCTTGAATTAAACGCTGCATAGCGCTGCAATTATACCGCTTGCTGGCAAGCTCACTTAAGGCTAAAATCAAATTATGCAAAAGACACCACACAAGCTGATCGTCGTATTCGCCCTAATGCTGTGGGCCGGCGCCGCCATCGCCCCGATTCCGGCATCCGCCCAAGAGGTGCCCGCGCAGGCCTATGTCTCCGGGCTGGTGGGGCACGCCCAGGCTTACGGCCTGTCTTGCGAATCGCGCTCAGCAGCCGACGTGGCCGCCTTTTGGGGTGTGCCGGTAAGCGAAACCCAGTTCCTCAACAAGCTGCCGCGTTCGGATAACCCCGAAGTGGGC
>Ga0224496_10002279_pt1 | contig 11465 bp, 7 predicted proteins | sample SF_Jul11_sed_USG_2_FD_168127 | JGI IMG/M metagenome (GOLD analysis project Ga0224496, IMG submission 168127) | Sediment microbial communities from San Francisco Bay, California, United States - SF_Jul11_sed_USGS_8_1 | ecosystem: Environmental > Aquatic > Marine > Sediment | place: USA... | reverse complement strand
CTTCAAGAGTCCTACGGAACTGGCTTTCCTCTCGCTCGACCACGGCAATGAGCGCGTCGCGCTTTTCAACGAGGTTGGGGTGCCCACCGCCGAGCACCTCGATGACCACCTCGGTAAGACGTGGCATCAACAGTCCAGCGCCACCCAGCTGCCAACCGTGGCGCACTGCCCGGCGCAGAACCCGGCGCAGCACGTAGCCACGCCCGGCGTTCGATGGGGTCACGCCATCGCCGACCAACATGGCCACGGTCCTGGCGTGGTCAGCCATGATCTTCAAAGACACGTCGGTCGCGGCATCTTCGCCAAATGTCACCGATCCGTATGCGGCGGCCTCGTCAAGAATCGGCCAGATCGTGTCTATCTCAAAGATAGAACCGGCCTCCTGCATGACCATCGCCACGCGCTCAAGGCCCATGCCGGTGTCAATACTCTTGGCAGGTAGGTCACCGATGACGTGGTACGGCATGTCCTGGATGTTCTGCATGAACACGAGGTTCCAGATCTCTACATACCGATCCTCGCCGCCACCGATCGGACCTCCTTCGGCACCGAACTCGGGGCCGCGATCAAAAAAGATCTCCGACGAAGGCCCACATGGTCCGGCGACCCCCATCTGCCAGAAGTTGTCATTGCCACCGCGCTGGACCCGCGTCGGGTCGATACCTTCCTGGTCAACCCAAATCGCAGCCGCCTCATCGTCGGTTTCATAGACTGTGTACCACAAACGCTCCTCAGGTAGCCCGAGCACGTCGGTTACGAACTCATGCGCCCAGGCGATCGCCTCGGACTTGAAATAATCTCCAAAGCTGAAGTTCCCGAGCATTTCGAAGAAGGAAATGTGGCGATCCGTGGTCCCAATAATGTCGATGTCGATGGTGCGGACGCATTTCTGCGGCGACACGGCGCGATCGAACGGGGCTGGTTCCTCACCGAGAAAATAGGGTTTAAAAGGCACCATGCCGGCGTTGGTGAGCAGCAAAGTGGGATCGATCGGGATGAGCGACGCCGACGGCCGGACGACGTGGGCGCGCTCGGCGAAAAAATCCACAAAAGCCTGGCGAATCTGATTACTCGTTTCCATGAAGGCGGCAGCTTAGCTTTCGGGAGGACTCGACCGAATCGGTTATGACCCGGGAGCGGTTTCGGGGCCAGATGGCAGCTGCCCTCGTTGACGCATACGAGCGGCAACCTCGCTCTCACTCCCCTGGTCGGTCGGCTCGTAGAACCGGTCCCCGGCGAAAGACTCGGGCAAGTAGCGCTGCTCGATGTAATGGTGTGGATGGTCATGTGGATAGACGTAAGTCGTCCCGTGACCCAAGCGGGCGGCACCCGAATAATGGGCGTCCCGCAGGTGTGACGGGACCTCGGCGGATGGATGACCGGCGACTGCTTGGCGAGCTCGTCCCATGGCTTCCGTCACGGCATTCGATTTCGAAGCTCCGGCCAAATAGATGGTCGCTTGCGACAAGGCAAAGGCGGCTTCTGGCAGACCCACCACCTGAAGCGCCTGAAATGCCCCCACCGCCTGGTTTAGTGCTTGCGGGTCGGCCAATCCGATGTCTTCTGACGCCAGGATGATCATCCGGCGGGCAATGAACTCCGGGTCTTCCCCGGCTTCGAGCATGGTGTGCAACCAGTACAAGGAAGCATCGATGTCAGATCCTCGCATGCTCTTTATGAAAGCGGAGATGACGTCATAGTGGTTGTCACCATCCTTGTCGTACTGGACGATGCGACGACCCATGGCCTCAGCAATATCTTCGAGCGTGATCGCCGCTTGCCCCCGGCCCACAGCCACGATCGCGGCTGTCTCGAGCGCGTTGAGCGCCAAACGACCGTCGCCACCCACCCGGTCGGCCAACGCTTCGACGGCGTCCTCGTCGATCGCCAGATCGAGATCGCCTAATCCGACCGGATCAACGAGTGCCCGTTCAATGAGGAGCGCGATGTCGGTCGGTTCAAGCCGATGGATGCGGAACAGCGTGCATCTCGACAGGAGAGGTGAGTTCACCTCAAAAAAGGGATTTTCGGTCGTGGCGCCGACCAGGATCACCGTCCCGTCCTCCACGCCTGGCAGCAAGGCATCCTGCTGCGACTTGGAGAATCGGTGGATTTCGTCGAGAAACAGCACCGTCCGACGCTCTTCGGTCTCTAGCCGATATCGTGCGGAAGCCAGGATCGCCCGGACGTCCTTGACGGACGCCGAAGTCGCCGAGAGTGGTTCGAACGTCGCCGAGGATTCCGAGGCCACCAGGCGGGCTAGCGTTGTTTTGCCGGTTCCGGGTGGCCCGAACAGGATCATCGACACCGGCCGGCCCAGTTCGACCATCGTCCGAAACGCCGCGCCGTCCCCAAGTAGCTGTCGGTGGCCGACAACTTCGGAGAGTCGTCGGGGTCGCATCCTCGCCGGCAAGGGGGCCGCCCGCATCCGACGCTCGGCCTTCTCGGCAGAGAAAAGGTCCTCCATCAGTCCGCGGCAGCTTCCTTCGCCAGCCTGGCCTTGACCTCCGGTCGCAGATCCACTCCGAGCTCTCGCAACTGCACGTCGGTGACCCTCGTGGGCGAACCGGTCATCGGGTCGATGCCTCGCTGCGTCTTCGGGAAGGGGATGACGTCTCTGATCGACTCACGCTCTAGCAGAATCGCCAGAAGACGATCCACCCCGACCGCGAAACCCGCGTGAGGAGGGGTTCCGTAACGAAGCGCCCGGATGAACCAGCCGAACCGTGATTGTGCCTCTTCATTCGAGATTCCGAGCACCTCAAAGACTTTTGCCTGAACTCCCGGGTCGTGGATTCTCACGCTCCCTGACCCGAGCTCAGAACCGTTGAGCACCAGATCGTAAGCCTGAGCGATGGCGGTTTCGGGTCGTTCGACCATGTCGTCGAGGCTGACCGGCTGGGTAAAAGGGTGGTGGGCCGGGGCCAGAGACCCGTCGTCATCCACGTCGAACACGGGAAAGTCGGTTACCCAGGTAAACGCCAACTCCTCGTGCCCGGCGGGCCGACCGAGCTGAAGGCGAAGCGATCCGAGAACCGCTCCGGCCAGCTTGGCGGAGTCTGCCACGAGCAAAACCGTATCGCCTGGCTTTGCGTCAAATCGTTCCTTCAGGCCGCCGAGCTCGGCTTCTGAGAGAAACTTGGCGATGGGTGAACGCCACGTGCCATCATCCTCGACTACCAACCAGGCCAGTCCCTTGGCTCCCAGTGCCTGGGCGTCGGCGACCAAACCATCAAATCCACTACGCGAAAGACCCAGCGGCCCTCCGTTGATCCCCCGGACCACACCGCCAGCGTCGAGCGCTCCGCCGAATCCCTTGAACTCGCTACCGGTGAACACGGACGAGACGTCGGTGACCTCCATGCCGAACCGAACGTCGGGCTTGTCCGATCCGAAGCGGTCCATGGCAGCGGCGTAGGTGAGTCTCCCGAACGGCCGCGAGATCTCATGTCCCCGGACCGCTCTGACGGCCGCGGCGATCGCCGTCTCGATCGTTGCTTGCACATCGGCGGCTGTCCAAAAAGAGCCCTCGATATCCAATTGGGTGAATTCGAGTTGGCGATCGGATCGGAAGTCTTCATCCCGGTAGCACCTGGCAATTTGATAGTACCGATCGACCCCTCCCACCATCAGCAACTGCTTGAAGAGCTGGGGCGACTGGGGAAGCGCATAGAACTCTCCCTGTCGGAGCCGACTCGGGACGAGCATGTCACGGGCACCCTCGGGGGTTGAAGCTATGAGTGTCGGCGTTTCGACCTCAAGAAACCCACCGTCGGCCATCGCAGAACGCATGGCATGTACGGCTGCCCCGCGAGCACGCAGGGCAGCAGCCATCGGTGCCCGACGAAAGTCGAGGTAGCGATACTCGAGGCGAATCAGCTCATCGGCGTCGGCCCGGTCGTCAATCATGAACGGCAGCGGATCGGAAGCGCTCAGGACCGTAATCTCGGTTACTCCGACCTCAACAGCTCCGGTTGGCATGTCGGGATTCTCGGTTCCCTCCATACGGGAACGGACCACTCCGACCAGCGAGACGCAATACTCCATGCGTAGTTCATGGGCAGCCGGGATCTCCATTGGATCGATGACCACCTGGACGATGCCTTTGACGTCGCGCAGATCTACAAACACCACCCCGCCGTGGTCACGTCTTTTGGCAACCCATCCAGCCAGCCGGACGGTGTCGCCGATTCGATCGGCCGTCAGCTCACCGGCGTAGTCAGTTCTCAGTGGCTCTTGAGCCATGTGGCGATCTCCTCGCGTGCAATCGTTTCTTGTGAGCCGTCGTCAAGTCGTTTGATGACCACCTGGCCCGTTTCCCATTCGTCGCCGACCACCACGACCGCCCGGGCACCTCGCCGATCGGCCGCTTTGAACTGAGCCTTCAATGACCGTTGATCAGGCAGGCTATCGGACTTGATGCCCGAGCTGCGCAAGTCGCCGAGAATGCGCAACGCCTCAGCCCGACGAGTGTCGGTGTTTGCGACAAACACATCTATCGCCGGCAGTTCTGCGTCAGGAATCGACAGGACGATACGGTCGACCCCAAGCGCCAGGCCGACGCCCGGGACCGGCGGACCTCCAAGCAGCTCGGCCAGACCGTCGTAACGGCCACCGCCACCTAACGCGGTTTGCGCGGTGTCCAGGGCCGAACCGACGTACTCAAAGGCGGTTCGCGTGTAGTAATCGAGCCCCCGCACCAGCTGCGGGTCAAGGGTGTACCGCACCCCCTCCGAGATCAGCCGCTGCTGGACCGCCCCAAAATGCGCCTCACAGGCGTCACACAGCGAATCCACCGGCGAAGGTGCCCCGGCGACGATCTCCGCACAGACCTTACAATCAAGAACCCGCATCGGATTGAGATCAAGGGTTTGTTGCGAATCCGCGCACAGGAGTGATCGCCGTTCTTCGAGCCAGGAGCGAAGCAGCTCGACATAGGCTGGACGGCACTCGCCATCACCGAGCGAGTTCAGGCGCACCACCACATCAGGCACCCCCATTGACGTGAGATACCGGTACCCAAGTTCGATAACTTCCGCATCCGCATCAGGATCCGGAGACCCCAGATACTCCAGTCCAACCTGAAAAAACTGACGCCTCCGACCCGCCTGGGGCCGCTCGTATCGGAACATGGCACCCGAATACGAGACTTTCATGACCCCTTGGGCACCGGCCTGGACGAATGCTCGGACGACGCCCGCCGTTCCCTCGGGTCGCAAGGTCAGGGAACGCCCACCTTTGTCATCGAAGGTATACATCTGCTTCTGCACCACCTCGGACGACTCCCCCACCCCCCGGCTGAACACCTCAGTCATCTCGAAGAGCGGAACCATGATCAAGTCATAGCCGTAGACCTCCGCCATCTGTTCCCAGGCGTTGAGCAGCCGCCGCCAAACCCGGGAGGCGGGCGGGAGAATGTCGTCGGTGCCCTTGGGGGCGCGCAAACTCATGGTGACAGTCCTTGCAGAAACGGATTGGTGCGGCGTTCACGACCAACGGTAGTACCCGGCCCGTGACCTGGAAAAACAATTACGTCATCATCGAGGGTCAGAACTTTTTGCACCATGCTGTCCATCAGCTGTTGGTAGCTACCACCGGGGAGGTCTGTCCTACCGATCGAACCGGCGAACAGCTGATCTCCGGAAAACAGAACGCCCTCGTCCGCGACCCGGAAACACACATGACCAGGTGTGTGCCCTGGAGTATGGATTACATCAATGTCAACGCCGGCAAGTCGGACCCGTTGCCCATCGGCGAGCGGCTCAAACTGGGGTACGGTGAGAGCGTCGGCAAGTCGGATCCCCATCAACGCTTCGATCTGCTGGTTCGGGTTCAAGCTCAGGTAGTCGTCGTCGGGATGCACGTACGCCTTGATCCCATAGGTACTGGCCACTTGCCCGGCGGCGCCTGCGTGGTCGACGTGTCCATGAGTGACAAGCAGCGCCACCGGAGCGACGTCGAGTGCGGCAACGAGGGCGACAATCGCCTCGATATCTGGCGGCGCGTCGATGATGACCGCCGGTCCCCCGGTTTCTCGGGCAACCACGTACGTGTTGGTCTGTGCGACCCATAACGAGCGAGATTCAACAAGCAACGAAGCGACCTTCTCGGTTGGAAGGTCGCATCTTTGTCGATCAACATCGAAGCTGATCACTGCGGCCTCCGCGTGAAGGCCATGAGGTTAGTAGTTATGGCGTGCAGTAGGCCGTGACTGGCTCCGAGTTCGGGGACACATCCCGCCAGTCGCCTGGCTCAGGAATGAACGAGTCAGCGAGGGCCGGGTCAAACTCGAATCCCTGAATCACCCCTTCAGAGGGCGGCCGGAAGTGGATTTCCAGGCGGTTACCCGTCTGATCCTTGTAGCCATACAGGGCACCGTAGATCACCGACTGATTCGTAGACGTGACGATGCCGTTCGAGAAAACCAGGTGGTGCACCTCTCCGGGCACTGACTGGAAGTTCTGCCCGAGCGTCAGAGTTCCTGCAGCATTCTTCATCACGATGATGACTGAAGCAGGATCACCCGTAGGGGTCGAGCCCTTCTTCGGGGTGCCGCGAATCTCGAACGAGCCGTCGACGATCAAAACGAAATTGTCCGTGAAGGTGTTCTGATGGAAATTGACGACACTGCCATCGCCTGCCGCTACCACATGGACACCTTTGAGGTTGTTCCCGTTGGCCGCCACATAGGCCCGCAAGGCCGTCAGGTTGGCGTAGTAGGTGATCGTATAGCCGGGGTAGTCGGCAGCGTTGAAGGTGAAGGCCGGGAGCGACACGTCGGGCACCGGTTGCATATCGTTGGCGTTGGGGATCAACGTTGCCCCACCGATGTTCGATCCGGCTTTGAGGGCCGGGTCGGCGATCTTGACTTCACCACCCAGGACGGTGGCCTTCTTGAAATATGAGCTCAAATAAGACGAGATCGTGCTGTCCGACCGGATCTGGACCGTCGATCCGTATACGGTGGACGCAGACAGATCGTTGACACGGCCTTGTACGTTGACATCCGATTGGACGAACACATTCGAACCGTTGGCGATCGTCAGGTCGCCGTAAACCGACAGCGTGCCCTGCCCACGGTACGGATCATCGTTTTTGTATATGTTCGTCGAGCTCGAAATGGTGACGTCTTCGCCGGAGTAGGCGTCACCGTAGATGGTCTTGAAGTTCGCACCGACGATGCCACCCTTGGCCGCGAAGAGCGCATTGGTGAAGCCACCAAGCGGCACCAATTCGACGTCGAGCAACACCTTCTTGGCCACCCCTTTGGCCGAGGTTCGGCTCGGAGCCCAACCCCATGACTCGACATGATATTTGAGGTTATCGACCTTCGTAACGGCCACCCAATACTCGCCCTGTCCCTCCACGACACCTTCATTCACCGTCTCAAGAGTCTGCACATCGCAGACTCCCCCCGGCAGAATCCCCGACGAAGCAAACCCAACGCTCTGAGCGTCCGTGCGCCAGCTATCAACGTCATAAGTCAGCAAGGCCATCGCCTCTTTCGCTCCGGCCTCGGCGACATTCAAAGCCTGGGTGCGGTTACGATCGAAAGAAACCTCGTCCAGCTCGTGAACCGCCAACGAATACCAAGTGGCGCCGAGAGCGAACACAATGAAGGACACCGACAAAGCGGTGATGATCCCGATGCCGTCCTCATTAGATCTAAGTTGATGGATCAAGTTGCGCATGTTGGTCTTTTCGCTTTCTAACAGTTGGCTGCGTTCGGGGTCCAAATATTGCGACCTGCCACTTCGGTTGATTCCAGGCGAGGACTGATCCGGTCCAACGGACTCCGATCGATCCATACTGAGATCCGGACGACTTTGCCGTAGCTCGGGGAGGCGGCCGGAAGACCCGTGTTGTTGATCTCGTTTCTGCCCTGGTTCTCGAACAGGAACTGGGGCGTGCCCAGGTCAAGGGCCACCACCTCGTTGACGACTGTTTCGTTGACGGTTATGAACGTCAGGCCGCCATCGCCCGACCTCTGCAGATCGGTGTTAACCCCGTCACCGTCGACATCGACCAACCGGTAAATGACATGACGGGTGTCCGCCGGGGGGATCGGGTTGGTCCGGGTAATGAACGAAAGCGTGTTCGAGGCATCGCCAGGTGCGGGGATGCAGATCGTCTCGGCACCGCGGAGCTCTTTGTCGATCCGCTCGAGTATCAAGCGGATATCGTCATTGGTCCGCGCCGAGTTCTCGATATCGCGGGTTGCTCGCAGCGAAGACGAGAGCACGTTCGCGAACACGATGCTCACGATGGTCAACAAGAAGATGGCAACCATCAGTTCCGTGAGCGTGAGGCCCCGTTCGTCGGTCTTCAAGCGGTCGAGGATCATGTCAGTCCGCCGATGGGTCGATGTAGACAGCGTTCACGGTGAGCTTCTCTGATTCGAAGTGGAGGCCCAGGTCGTAGAGCACGATCCGGCCACCGTCCTGGCCATAGTCGGTCGTGTATGGCGGTGGTCCGACGACGGCCACCGGAGCGCCACCACCGGCCGCCTGGAGCCCGTAGTCGACGACCTTGTAATCGAGGTCAACGGTCACCATCGGCACCTTGGTCTCAAACCAGGTCCGTGACCGGGCGCCGAGTCCATCGACGGTCGACCCCGTGCACCATCCCCGCACCGTGACCGCACCGGATACCGTGTATTCGAGGTAAGGGCGACCTACCCCGGCGATGGTCGTCGTAATCGGCGATCCGCCCCAAAGCTGCACGATGTTGGAAACGTTGGTCCCCGTGCTGCAATTTGATCCGTAATTCGCCCGATAGTCGATTGCCGACGCAGTGCCGTTGGGATTGACGACAACATACTTGCGACCGACGGGATCCCATTGCTTGATGATCATCGTCGTCATGATCGGGTTCGGATTGGCGATCACGCCCTGGCCGGCTAGAACGTTCACCTGAACATCCGGCATCGTGATGACTACCCAACCATTAAAATCGCCGGTACCCCCCGTGTCCGGGTAGGCCGTGTCGTCGAGGAAGTGGAGATTGCCTCCGTCATAGTTGTCCAATGACGCCGTGATCTGCTGGTAACCATCGATCGGGGTGTCATCACGATCGACGGTGCCGCCGAACACAATGGCTGACGACGCCGATGTCGGATTCTCCCGGCGGAACATGTCGAACTTGTACGAAGCCGCATCGAGCGGATTGAATCCGCCATACAGGTTTGTTCTCACCCAGTTCTCGGTGTACTCGGTGAACCCGACTGCGATCTTGGCGGGGAACTTGGCGGTAGTAGCCAGCTGAGCGTAGGGAAACTTGTCATCGGGCGGCGGGGCGGCCGGGACCGGATCGACCTCGGTGAAGAGGAATCCGTTCACCGCATAATCCGTCGTCTCGGTAATCTGCAGATCCCGGTCAGCCGGTCCGACATAGTTGAGTCTCGCCAGAGGCTGATTGAACAACACGCCGTTGGCGCCAAACTGAAGGGGCGGAATGGTCGATGCATCGTCGTCACTGAGGAACTCGGCTTTGCCGGCCGGCACCGTGGACACGAGGTCATCAATCGTTCCGAACAGTCCGTCGGGACCCTCCCATTGAAGGCGAGATGAGTCGGTGCCCGAGATGCGAATCGACGAGCCCGAGACAAAGTCCGAGGTCGCGCTCACGTTGGCTATGGGGAAATTGACGGACGCATCAAACTGCTGACGCTCATTGATCGTCGACCAGAAATACTCATCCCCGACACTGTCCGTTGGGTCACCCAAGGTGGTCCACAGGTCCCAGTCCGTGCCGTGGGCGTACGCGCCCGGATAGACACCAGAGTTCGACGGACCGATGCGCATTGCACCGCCGGCCATGTTGACCGTCCCGGAGACAAACGGCTGCGAGGGCTCCTGATACTCGGAAACAATCGTCTCAAGCCGGACCTCTTTTCGGAAGCCACCCGGCGGAACCCACTGAACGATGGCGGTGAGTCGGCGAGCGATCTCGTCGCCAGTCACCGGGTTCTCGATCGACGTCACGAACAGATATCTGTCGTAGACGGATGTATCGCGCTGCACCGACTCATAGAAGTTCAAGAAAGGACGGAAGGTGTCGGCATTCGAGAACACAATCGTCTCGCCGCCAAAGATGTACTCATCCTCCACGCCATCATAAGTGAGGTCACCGGCGGTGAACGGGTTACCGATGTAGCACCCAACCTGCTCGGTCGCACAACTGCTACCGCGCGTCGACGTGGCAAGACCCATATGCTCCCACTCCAACGCCTGGCCCCGTTCGATGAGTTCGGAGGCGAACGCCGACGCAACCGCCTGCTTGCGAGTTTCGACTATGACCCTGGTACCGGAGTCGAACGTACGCAGCAGCACCACCATGAGACCAAAGATGATCACAAGCGAAACCATGGCTTCGACGAGGGTGAAGCCCTTGTCGTCATTCGGAACGCGGTGCAGTAAACGCATACCAATCAAGTATCGGTCAGACCTCCCATCAACCTTGACCTTTTTCGGGTTTGGCAGCCGGTCTAAACCTCACTACTCCAATGGGACTAGTTACACTCGGTTCGCCGGTCGTCTTGCTACTCGGTGCCATCACCCTTCGGCACGATTCGGAACGCGTCATATACCCCATCAACCGACCGGAGCATGTTCTGGATGCGTGCCACGTGACCAGGATCAGACAACTCGACCTCATACCTCAGCACGGCGACCCGATCACGCCCGGTCGCTGAAGATGACGCGACAATATTCCCGCCGACGTCCGTGAATACCCCGGTCACGTCACGCAGCAAACCTGCCCGGTCAAATGCCTCCACCTGGATCCAGACGGCAAACCGACCCACCCGGTCCGGCGACCACGAGACATCGATCATGCGATCGCGCTGGTCTGTCAGTACGGCCAGGTTGGTGCAATCGGCCCGATGCACCGACACTCCCCGGCCCACGGTGACGAACCCAACGATCTCGTCCCCCGGGACGGGTGCGCAACATTGGGCAACCCGCACCAGGACATCATCGAGACCCTCGACGATGATCCCGGGGCCGGTCGAACGCACCGTTCTTTGCCGGGGCGGAGCAATGAGATCGTCGGACTCCGCATCAATCTCCGGACGCACCTCTCGAGTTATCCGATGGGCGATGTTCGTGGCGCTCGCCCCGCCCTCACCAACCGCCACAAATAGCGACTCTGTCGAGGCGTGACCGAGTTCATGGGCGACCGCTTCGAGTAGCTGATCCCGACGACTGGCATTGAGTCCGAGGCCTTCTTTCCGCAGAGCCTCGAAAATGGCTTCCTTGCCGTCGGTGATCGCCGCTTCCCGGCGCTCCTTTGAGAACCATTGCCGGATCTTGGCTTTGGCCCGCGAGCTGCGAACGAATTTCAGCCAGTCCCGACTCGGCCCCGCATCGGGAGCCTTGGAGGTAAGGATTTCGACGAGATCGCCTGAGTTCAGCTGTGTATCGAGAGCGACCAGCCGACCGTTGACTTTGGCGCCGGTGCAACGG
>Ga0224496_10002278_pt1 | contig 11468 bp, 12 predicted proteins | sample SF_Jul11_sed_USG_2_FD_168127 | JGI IMG/M metagenome (GOLD analysis project Ga0224496, IMG submission 168127) | Sediment microbial communities from San Francisco Bay, California, United States - SF_Jul11_sed_USGS_8_1 | ecosystem: Environmental > Aquatic > Marine > Sediment | place: USA... | reverse complement strand
TATTTTCTTTTGATGTTTATTAAATTGCGTCGTATTTCCATTTTCTAGCGCCAAATCTTCGAATTGTTGCGCTAAAAACAAGCGGGTTAGCAGGTAAGTGCTGAGTCCGATGATTGCTTGTTGCTCTATTGTTATTGGGCTTTTCCCCAGGCTTTTGCACTGGCCAAATCATTCTTAAAGTTATCTAAGAATTTTTCTTCATCCCAGCGCCGGTGGTAGATAAAAGCCAGCTCCCCCGGTGTCAACACGCTTGATCGAACAGAAGCGGCAACAATGCGATTGGCAGAATGTAGGACACGACTTTCATGCAGTAGAAGCTGAGCTACGCCTGGCAGGCTGGAGCCGCCCACGGCGGGTAGTAGTGCTGCGGCGGCAAGTCAAGGGTAGTCTGGCAGCTGAGGTGAATTCTGATACTCATCCGACACTGCACTTCATTGATCATTCAGACAATATCAAAATCTTGGAATATGCTGTGCTGGTGACCAATACCGACTACTCGATGGAGGCCCTCGGTCAATTGTACCGAAATCGGGCAGATTGCGAGAATGGTTTTGATGAATTGAAGAATCAATGGGGGTGGGGTGGATACACCACATGGGATTTGGAACGCTGCAATCTTTCAGCACGTGCAGTGGCGCTCATCTACAACTGGTGGAGTTGGCATGTCCGCCTGGCGCACCCTAAAACACGCCTGGAGGCCATTACCAGTCGCCCTATGCTGCTCACAATGGCATCGCCCGCCTGACCCAGCATGCTGGTCAGTCGCGACTATTGCTCATACCGACCCATCAATCTGAAAGTAAGATCAAGACAATGATCGCTAATATCCGTAAGGGTCTTGACTATATTCTCTCAAATGCGCCTCAGTTGCCTAAGGCAGATAGCTGGTCAGCTTTGGCCCGCTATATCATTAGCAAAATTATCGCTACCAGACCCCAAAAAACACAATTCTCGACTCACCTACATTTTGCTTGACGTCAGAATCTTGTTAACTGAGGAATTTAGGTTTCAACGGTATTGCGGAAAGTAATATACAGAATTACCTATTGGGTCAGTTCTAGCAATCAAACATCACCCCGACTTCCCATCAATCCGTTGCCGCCAGTAAATAGGGACATAACGCGCGGCCCAGATTATAAAACAGGCCAGCCAAACCATACCCGCCATCAAATATAGCTGCGGCACGTATTGAGTTACAGCAGGCACGATATCAGCGATCACTCGTAACAAAGCGGCAGCCTGGAAACCAATGAAAAGCAACCATGTAAAATTATCCAGCACCAATGGGCGCCCTGAATGCCCAATTGTGACACGAGAAGCCATACCCAGCACCATGCTGGCAAAAAATCCAATGGCAAGGGCATGCAACGGTGCCAGGCCAAATAACATGACCGCCCCTTCGCTTTGCATCAATAGCAAACTTTGCATTCCGTACAGCAACATCGACACACCCAGCCAAGCAAATGAAATATGCAGTACTGCCAATAAACTGACACGAAAGCTACGCAACAGACCCCAGGCAAAAGATAAATACAACGCACAGAGAGCCAGTGGTAAATCAACCACCCACAAATAAGGCAATGCTTCTGATAATTGCAAAATTCCATGACCAACTGAACAAGCAAGCATCAGCCAAAGCATCCAGTAGGGCCTCTTAATCACATAGTTCTCTAATACCCGACTTGAGAAAAAAGGGATCATCCGATGGGACACCGTCACGACAATCGGCAGCAGAAAAAACCAAACACCGGCAACGCGGGAAAAATTCAACATGGTCCAGCTTTCCGTTAACAGCCATAACAGATAAGCAGCCACGCCTAACCAGCCAAATAACAGGGCGATGCTCGTTACTATCGCATGACGTTTTTCCTGGCCCGATGCGCCAATCAACACCTGCAACAAAGCATAGAACGCAACGCTCCATCCCATTAACATTGCCACCACGCCAGTTGTTAGGATCACTTTATCCTTTACCAGGCCAAAGTAGAACAATGCAACGCCAACCGTCAGCAATAGGCAAGTCGCAAGAAAATAGCGGGATTTAATTTTTGCACCATTCATCCAGTTTGGATAGGTGGTGAATAGAAAACCAAAAATAAAAAATGGAAAAAAACCATAAATCATTAAAAAACCATGTGCCCACATCGGCACCACCTGCCATACTAATGGCGCACCCAACATGCCATAACGTCCGGCCAAGGCAAACACCCACCACAACATCGTCACGACGCCCTGCAGTGCACCCACCAAAAACAGACTACGGTGCGGCGCAGCCGAAAGATGATGCCAGACCATTATTTGTTTACTCATACCAAGCACTACCTTATTGATCGATTATAGAAATTTTTATATTACTGTCAGTTATTTGTTATGATGCGGCCTGCAATTTTGCGAATTAGTATTTCATGCTCAATATTGACCTGCATTGCCACTCTACAATTTCCGACGGGTTACTGACACCTGCCCAACTGGTCACGCGCGCAGCCACGCGTGGCGTGGAAATTCTGGCGCTGACGGATCACGATGATGTGGCAGGACTGGACGAAGCACGCTGCGAAGCTGTTGCAAAAAATATCACACTTATTAACGGTGTGGAAATTTCTGTTAGTTGGCGTGGCCGAACATTGCACATTGTGGGTCTTGGCATTGATCCGGCGCACCCACCGCTAGCGCAGGGCCTCGCGTCTATTCGTGACGGCAGAGTTACGCGCGCGCGCAAGATTGCAACCCAGCTTGACAAACATGGCATCCACGGTAGCCTTGAAGGTGCATATGAGCATGCAGGCAAGGGGCAGCTGATTGGCCGCATGCACTTTGCACGCTTTCTGGTCGAACAAGGTCACGCCAAAAATATCAAATCCGTGTTCAAGAAATATTTGGTCAAAGGAAAACCTGGTTATACTACGCATGAATGGGCAACGTTAAGCGAAGCGGTTGGCTGGATTTGTGGCAGCGGTGGCCGGGCAGTTATCGCACACCCGGCACGCTATAAATTGGGTAAAAATGTACTGGATGATTTGCTGAATGAATTTCGTCAGACAGGTGGTTTGGCGATTGAGGTCATTACCGCCAGTCACACCAAAGAACAGGCATTATTATTTGCAAATCATGCGCAGCGTATGGGTCTGATGGCTTCGTGTGGCTCGGATTTTCACAGCCCCGATGAAAGTTTTTATGACCTTGGCCGACTGCCTGACTTACCTGCCGACTGCTTGCCGATATGGCATGATTGGATAAAAAAAGCATGAATAAACCCACTTTCTTTGTCCATGCGGTAACATAACACTTCTTTATAATTGACAATAACGCTTTCTCACGTGGCCCAATTTTTCTCTATTCACTCAGACAACCCAAATTTGCGATTGATACGGCAAGCTGCCGCTATTGTGCGAGACGGCGGCATCATTGTTTATCCCACTGATTCCTGTTACGCACTTGGCTGCCATCTCGGCGATAAAGCTGCAATGACGCGCATACGCACGATACGACAGGTTGATGAAAAACATCATTTCACGCTGGTATGCCGAGATTTAGCCGAAATCTCGCATTACGCCAAAGTAGATAATCGCCAATACCGTTTACTCAAGGCGAGTACACCCGGTAGCTATACGTTCATCCTACAGGCTAGTCGTGAGGTACCGCGCCGCTTGCAACATCCCAAGCGCTACACCATCGGCCTGCGAATCCCTGATCATCCAGTGATCAATGCCTTGCTGTCGGAATTGAACGAGCCCCTGTTAAGCTCAACCTTAATCTTGCCCACTGATGAATTACCACTTAATGATGCAGAAAAAATTCGTGAACGCCTGGAACACCAGGTCGATCTTGTCATGGATGCAGGCTCTTGCGGCATTGAAATGACATCTGTAATTGATTTGACCAGTGACACGCCAGAAATTGTCCGGCAAGGCAAGGGGAGCCTTGAACCTTTTGGAATAACGCATGGATAGCATTATCCAAGGAATTGCAATTTATGCGTTACCCGTCGTTCTTGCCATTACCATGCATGAAGCCGCGCATGGCTATGTCGCCAGACATTATGGCGACTTTACCGCACACGCCGCTGGGCGTATCAGCCTGAATCCGGTACGGCATATTGATTTAATTGGCACGATTATCGTACCACTAACGCTCTTTATTTTGAGCAAATTAACCATGGGTGCCGGTTTTTTATTTGGCTGGGCCAAGCCGGTTCCAGTTAACTTTACCAACTTACGCCGGCCCAAGCGCGATATGCTCTGGGTGGCCGCCGCTGGACCAGCAGCCAATCTTTTTATGGCTTTTTCCTGGGCACTCGTTATTAAATTTGGCCTTGCCATACCAGATAGCAGTTTTGCTACGCCAATGATATTAATGGGTATCGCCGGGATCCAAATAAACGTCATACTGATGGTGCTGAATCTGCTGCCGTTACCGCCATTGGATGGCGGCCGCATGGCGGTCAGTTTATTACCGCACCGTATTGCCTATCATTTCGCTCGAATCGAACCCTACGGCCTCATAATTTTGCTACTATTGTTATTCAGCGGCGTCCTCGGTGCGGTCGTCTGGCCAGCTATTTTATCGATAAAACAAATAATAGCCTGGCTATTCGGGTTATATATTTAATCTTGTATTAATTTAGGAACGTAAGATGTTTGCTGATCGTGTTTTATCCGGCATGCGCCCTACCGGCAATTTACACTTAGGGCATTACCACGGCGTACTAAAAAACTGGATCACATTACAACAAGAATATGAATGCCTGTTTTTTGTCGCTGATTGGCATGCGCTGACAACACATTATGACTCCCCGGAATTTATAGAAAAGCATGCCTGGGATATGGTGATTGACTGGCTAGCCGCCGGTATCGACCCATCCCGGGCTACCTTGTTTATTCAATCAAAAGTACCTGCCCATGCAGAATTGTATACCTTGCTGTCTATGATCACGCCGCTGGGCTGGCTGGAACGCGTCCCCACTTATAAAGATCAACAGGAAAAATTATCTGAAAAAGATTTAAGTACCTACGGCTTTCTTGGCTATCCGTTACTGCAAAGCGCGGATATCCTAATCTATCGCGCGAACCGCGTGCCAGTTGGAGAGGATCAGGTTCCACATCTCGAATTTACCCGGGAAATCTCTCGCCGTTTTAATCACATTTATGGCAGAGAGCCAGGGTTCGAGGAAAAAGCGGAATCAGCCATTAAGAAACTCGGTTCCAAGAAATCCAAACTTTATCGTGAATTGCGCAATCGCTATCAGGAACAGGGTGATGACAGCGCTCTCGCCGAAGCCAAGTCACTGCTGGACGAGCAACAAAACTTGAATCTTGGTGATTGTGAACGCTTATTCGGCTATCTGGAAGGCAGCGGCAGAATGATCCTCTCCGAGCCCGAAACCATGCTAACTCTTGCATCAAAAATGCCGGGGCTGGATGGACAAAAAATGTCCAAATCCTACAACAATACCCTCAGCCTGCGGGAAGACGCTGACAGCATTAACAAAAAAATCCGCACCATGCCCACCGATCCGGCCCGGGTGCGACGCAGCGACCCAGGCGACCCAGCCAAATGTCCGGTATGGCAATTTCACCTGCTTTATTCGAATGATAAAACCAGGGAATGGGTGCAAAATGGCTGTAAAAGTGCAGAAATTGGTTGTATTGATTGCAAACAACCGGTGATTGACGCGGTACTATCCGAACAGGAACCCATGAATGAACGCGCAAAGATATACGAAGAAGATCCGACGCTGGTACGTAACATCATTGCGGATGGTTGCGAAAAAGCCAATCAGCTCGCCGAGGAAACCATGCGCGATGTCAGGGAAGCAATGGGGCTGAATTATTCTTGAAACTTTATATCTATGCCAGCATTAAACAATGAATCAGGTTATCGATTCTGTTGACAAAGACCCGGTTGCCAGAATCTGCGGCGAACCGTTAATGGAGATTCCACAGGATTTATATATTCCGCCGGATGCCTTAGAAGTGTTTCTTGATACTTTTCAAGGCCCATTGGATTTACTACTCTACCTCATTCGCAAGCACAATCTGGAAATTCGTGACATTCCAATGGCAGAGCTCACCCGGCAATATATGGCTTATGTTGAGACGATGCGCGTAGACCAATTGGAACTCGCGGCGGAATACCTGCTTATGACGGCGCTCCTAATAGAAATCAAGTCACGAATGCTACTACCAAAACCTGCCCAAAATACCGAAGAAGAGATTGATCCACGCGCTGAGCTGGTGCGTCGCCTCCTGGAATACGAACAAATCAAGCTCGCCGCATTACGGCTCAATGAATTACCGCATGCTGAGCGGGATTTTGCATTAGTCCAGGTATGGATCGAAAAAAAAACCGAACAGGAGCCACCCAATGTCCATTTGGATGATTTGCGCAACGCTTGGATTACTTTAATTTCTCGCGCTAATGTAAATCGCCACCATCAGGTCACGCGCGAAACGCTTTCCGTCCGCGCGCATATGAGTCACATTTTACGTTATTTACGTGATCGTGAAGTCGTCGAATTTTATGACTTTTTTAGCCCATCCGCCAATGTGGCGGAAGTAATCGTGATTTTTCTCGCGTTACTAGAACTTGCCAAGGAAACGCTTGTGGAAATCACACAATCAAAAGTTTTTGGAATGATTTATGTCAAGCCCATTGAAACCAGCGCAACTACCTAGCGTATTCGATTCGCTCAATCCTGAAAAAACAAAACGCGTCCTTGAAACCGCCCTGCTGATTTCTCAGGACCCATTGCCATTAAATGAGTTAAAGAAGCTATTTAACAATGAGTTAAATACGTCAGTTTTAAACAATTTACTTGAAGAATTACGCGAAAAATGGGCGGACAGTGGCATTGAATTAGTCACGGTCGCAGGCGGCTGGCGCTTTCATACCCGGCCCGAAATGCTACCATTCCTTAACCGGCTCAATCCACAAAAACCGCCGCGCTATTCGCGCGCAGTCCTAGAGACGTTAACCATTATTGCTTACCGGCAACCGGTAACGCGCGGTGATATTGAAGAAATTCGCGGCGTAACCGTCTCGAGCCCGATCCTTAAAACACTGGAAACACGTGGTTGGATAGATGCGATTGGACACCGTAACGTTCCAGGCAGGCCCACACTTTACGCAACCACGGTAAAATTTCTGAGCGACCTCAATCTACGCTCGCTTGAAGAACTTCCACCACTGGAAGAACTTGGATCACTGGTTGAAACACAAGAAAGCAATGAAACGCAAGAAAGCAATGAAACACCACTCATTACTCTAGTACCTTGATTATTATTACATAACGATTATTTCATCGTACCAAGCAATTCTTCAGTTAAATGCGGCGCAATCACCTGCAATAGTTGCCCAAAAACTTTGGGATTCCCGGCTACTATATTACCGCTTTGCAATTGCGTGTCATTCCCTTCCAGATCGCCAACCAACCCCCCGGCCTCAGTAATCAGCAAACAACCAGCTGCGATATCCCACGGTGATAACCCGATTTCCCAGAATCCATCGTAACGCCCGGCAGCGACATAAGCAAGATCCAACGCAGCAGAACCCGGACGGCGTATGCCAACCGTGCGAGGGATCAAATCCTTGAACATCGAAAGATATGCGTCGATATGAGAAAATTCGCGAAATGGAAAACCGGTTCCGATCAAGCTATCAGCAAGCCGTGTGCGTTTACTGACGCGTATCCGATGGTCATTGAGATACGCGCCGCGTCCACGACTGGCAACGAATAAATCATTGCTTGTTGGATCGTACACCACCGCTTGATTAAGAACACCCCTATGCATCAATGCAATCGATACACCATACTTGGGAAAACCATGCAGAAAATTAGTTGTTCCATCCAATGGATCAATAATCCACTGATATTCCGTTTTTTCCAGATCACCGCGGGTGCCACTCTCTTCCGCCAATATGGCATGGTCTGGATAAGTATCCAGCAAAACTTTGATGATAGCTTCTTCAGCTGCGCCGTCAACTTCACTGACAAAATCGCTATGCGACTTACGCGAGACATTCAGCAAATCAAGATTCTGTGACGCGCGGTTGATAATACCACCGGCACGGCGAGCGGCTTTTACCGCAATTGTTAGCATTGGGTGCATTACTTACTCAACGTGATAATAAAGTGCGATTTTAAATGAATAGCCGTTTCCACGCATGATTATTCATCGTTTCGTTGATACCGGCCTACCGCAATGACCCCCTAAATTACTCATCGGATTCTTGCTTGGAGCCCAATATTCTTCTCAATTTACTGACAAGGGGCGGTCGTATAGATGTTAGACGGGTAGTTGATGGTCGAATATCTCTCCATAACCGTCAATTGATTCCTTTACACCTGCCAGGGCGTATTGCATGCCAGAAAGCGATCTGATTTGCCGTGATAACTGGCTTGGAAAGATCTTCTTCAAGTGCTGCAATAACGCTTATTGCTCGCAACCCGCCGCCACCCAAAAAAACACATTCGGCAGAATCAGGCACATTACTTCTAACCCATTCGAACACCTTTTCAGGTGTCACGCTCAATTGGTCAGTGGCTAGTCCCCTGGCAGATTCGGCACATACCACGTCAACACCAGATGTACGAAAATAGTTTGCGCCCATATCGGTTAGCTCTTCCGGAAACCATGGCGGATTTATCATTGTCAATTTATTTATTCCCAGTGTTTGCAAGGCAAACAAAACCGACTGACATGGAATAACAATAGGCAAACCTTGAGATCCACCTTCAAGCCTCTTGCTGAGTTTAATATCTCCGTCTGGACCTAGTAAATAACTACTACTAGTAAATCCATAAGCAATCGAATCTAAAGGGGCCGCAGCAAGCATTTCTACTGCATCATCGACATATGGTGGATCTGCAAACGCGCGTACAGCGTCTAGTCCAATCAGTGCCGACTCTGGTCCGCCTCGCCAGCCCAAAGGAACCCGTGCAACATGAATCGATATATCGCTTGGGGCCAAAGTTTGAAACTCCCTCTCCGGCACTATATCCATATGAGGTGTAATTAAGCCGATACGTGCCTTTGACCCCCAACCATCCGACTGAAATTTATCGTTGTTAGACATGTTTCGATACCTGCCTTAACCGCCATAAAAGACGCGCAACTTGCTGCGAATCCAGTGCTAAAAGCGCGATTTTTAATAGGCTTGCTATGTTTCTTTGCATGCAAAACCCTTCGCGACAGCAAGCTGCAATTGATTCATTTTACTTAATCCGCGCATGTATTCTTTTAACTCTATTCTCTCGAATATTGGTGACTTTGATAGTTCTTATTTGCCTATTTATATATCTTCGTAGTGTTCTGGCGTCCAATGTAGCGCATAAGCATCATAGCGCTCTTCACCTTGAAGGTGAGTGTCATATAGAAGAATATTAGTCTTCTTTTCATAAAATTACTTATCACTGTAGCGATTAACTGAGGATTTTAGGATAATCATTGTGTCCCTAGACCTTTAGAACTTCCGATTCGAAACACCGTTCTAGCGGCACAGTGGCCAGACTTGGTACCAGCGGCGGCATCGCAACTGCTCCTCGCAACGGCGCAGCTGCGCGCCGTATTCGTGTGCCGTACGATCGACGCGCCCGGCTACACGCAGCAGCCATTTTTTATTGTGGTAAGTGCCGCGACGATAGCCACCGTGACCCTCATGATAGGCAAGATACAGATTTTTCGGATCCCACTTGGAAATGCCAAGCTGCTGATTGCTCTTATGGTTATACCAGCCGACGAAATCCAGTGCATCCTTCATGTCCGAACGGCTCTTAAACAACCCGCCGGTCGACTGCCTGTAATCCTGCCAGGCCGGATCCAGGACCTGGGCATAGCCCTTAGCTGAGGAAGCCCGCCCCAACGGAATAAACAGGAACCACTTAAACGGTGGCCTGGCATTGTGTCTGTAGCTAGATTCGTGGCGCACAAAAGCCATCAGGATATGCGCCGGCACGCCCCATTTATCTTCAGATGCCTTGGCATAGTCGTACCAGTTGGGATGTTGCTCGAATACCGCGCACAGATCACGCTGCTGGCGAGGCGGATTAGTAGCGCAGCCAACCAGCCCACCCAGCAGGAGCAGTGCAAAAACTAGCCTAAAAAAATTCCTGATTACGTTCATTGATTGAATCAATCCGTATCTACCCGGTTGCACCGAAAGGTAATTTTACCATCTTTACTTTCACCGGATTGAGCTCGATATAAGCCGCCGCCTTGAACAAATTAATCACTTTTCAGCTAAATCAGTGATTGAGTCGTACATCCGATTTTATAACTACGAACGTTTACATTCAGCAATTGGATATACCACACCCAACAAACAATCAAGAATAATGAAAAAAGCGGCTTAAAAACTTTCCAAAAAGGATCGAATCCGATATTCCATGGTTGTTGGTTCCGAGGCGCCGGCCAAGCTTAATGAAGCTCGATTCATACCGGCTTGGTGCTTTCGTGCGCGTTAAATGTGAAACGCCGTTGACAACTACAAGCGAGGGAGAGCGGGTGGCACTTGTCTGCAAGTTGAAAAGGAAACAATCCTTGGACTCGGGTACGCGCAGTTTTACTTTCTTTGAGGATTTGTGTTTCATGTTTGCGCTGATTGATCCGAAATTGGTGTTTTTTTGATCGCTTGTCAGGGCGTTTGACAGCCAATCCGACTTCCAGTACATTTAGTTTGGTAGAAAAAGGCATTTGTTTTCTCATCAATGCCATCAATCCATCATGAGGCGATCGAGATTATGCGGTTGTGCTTTGTATGGTTCATGCCTGCATTTTTCATAAATTTAACGGCGTGTATTTTCCGGGTAACGCGAAAATCGATAGCGTGCTATAGCTTCAAAAAACTAAAAGAATATGACAAAAGCAGCGCTATCACTTAGTGAAAGCTCGCAGGACTCCCTGGTAATATCACTGTCCGGGGACTGGCTGTTGAATAGCGATTTGCCGGGACTGGAAACAGTTTTTGACAAGCTAAGCCAAACGCCGAAGCCGGCATCTGTGGCTTTTGAAACCGAAATGCTCGGTGAGTGGAACACAGGCCTGGTCAAGGCGCTGGTCGCCATCGTTCAAATCGCGCGGGCTAACGGCGTTGAAATAGATGACGCTGGGCTACCGAACGGAGCACGACGACTTGTCGCGCTGGCATTTGCGGTCGAAGAGCGCAAGGGCGCCCGGCGGGTTTTCAAACATAAAAAGTTCCTGGAGCAAGTCGGTGAGAACGTCACGGCAGGACTGGCGAGCGGCCGGGAACTGCTTACCTTTACCGGTGAACTAGTGCTTTCCTGCGGACGGTTTCTGCGTGGCAAAGCCACCTTTCAGCGTTCGGATGTAACGCAGTACATACAAGAAGCGGGGGTTGAGGCTCTTCCTATTGTTTCTCTGATCTGTTTTCTGATCGGCATGATTTTTGCATTCGTCGGCGTGATGCAACTTCAGTTGTTCGGCGCCGGAATCTACACCGCCGACCTC
>Ga0224496_10002275_pt1 | contig 11472 bp, 9 predicted proteins | sample SF_Jul11_sed_USG_2_FD_168127 | JGI IMG/M metagenome (GOLD analysis project Ga0224496, IMG submission 168127) | Sediment microbial communities from San Francisco Bay, California, United States - SF_Jul11_sed_USGS_8_1 | ecosystem: Environmental > Aquatic > Marine > Sediment | place: USA... | reverse complement strand
AAATCAAAGACAGGCTACCATTTGTATTTGGAGTGGCGGTGAATAAACAAGGCATTTTTCAGATTTTGAAGGCGCGGAAGATAAAAGGTCGAACACTGATATTTCGTAATGTTGAAGTGACTGATGCAGAATTTATTCTCTCTCTTAGGACGGATGCTAAAAAATCAAAATATCTAATGGAAACTTCACCAGAAGTTCGCCGTCAGATAAATTGGCTTGAAGATTATGCGGGAAAAACTGACCAGGCATATTTTATCATTGAAAATAAGGAAGGGTCATCTTTAGGAACAGTGCGTATTTATGATGCAAAGCAGGATAGTTTTTGTTGGGGCAGTTGGATACTCAAGGATGAAGCCCCTAAGAGTGCTGCCATTGAGTCGGCATTAATGGTTTATTCGTACGCAATTGATTATCTAGGTTTTAAAAAGGCACATTTAGATATTCGTAAGGGAAATGAGAAGGTAGTACGTTTTCACGAAGGTTTTGGTGCTGTGCGTGTGGGTGAAACTGATATAGATTACTTATATGAAATTGAACTTGAAAAAATTAGTGAGATTCGTAATAAAGCAAAAATGTATCTTCCTGATTCAGTCATTGTTGAACGCTGATGAATAATCATATACAGCGTCACTATGAAACATTCTTAATTCTATTCGAAAATTATTGATGATCTATCACATGGAAAAGAAAATGCCTCTTAATAAATGCCAGATTATTGAATTGCCACGAATCAATGATCCACGGGGTAATTTAACATTTGTTGAGGGAGGGCATCATATACCTTTTGATATTCGACGTGTTTATTATCTATATGATGTTCCTGAGGGGGCTAACAGAGGCGGCCATGCACATAAAGCACTCCATCAATTAATTATCCCAATTTCAGGTTCATTTGATATACATCTTGATGATGGTCACTCTAAAAAGACTGTGCATATGAATCATAGTTATAACGGACTTTATATATGCCCAATGATCTGGCGAGAGATTGACAGCTTTACATCAGGGGCAGTATGTATGGTACTAGCCTCAGAGCACTACGATGAGTTGGATTACTATCGGGACTACGGTCAATTTATGAGTGATGCACAGAGAATGGTTATATGACATTAGTTCCATTTCTTGACCTTAGTCGATTAAATCATTCGATCCGTGAGTCTCTTGATGAGGCCTATCGGCGTGTAGTTGATTCAGGTTGGTTTATCATGGGCCCCGAGCTGGAAGCCTTTGAAAATGAATTTGCTCAATATTGCGAAGTGAAGCACTGTATAGGTGTTGGCAATGGGCTCGAAGCGCTTCACCTTCTTTTGTGCGCATATGGTATTGGTCCAGGTGATGAGGTTATCGTTCCATCTAATACTTTTATCGCTACCTGGCTTGCCGTTAGTGAATGTGGCGCAACGCCCATTCCGGTTGAGCCGAGGGTTGATACCCATAATATCGATCCGCTATTAATTGAAAATGCCATCACCAGCCGCACTCGTGCGATTATGCCAGTCCACCTATATGGCCAGCCAGCAGATATGGATCCGATTAATGCGCTGGCCGATAAGCACGGCCTTGTTGTTATCGAAGATGCCGCACAAGCTCAAGGCGCGCGCTATAAGGGCAGGCGTACTGGTTCCTTGGGCCATGCTGCCGCAACTAGCTTCTACCCGGGTAAAAATTTGGGCGCACTTGGTGACGGTGGCGCAGTACTTACCAATGATGATGTAATTGCTGAAAAGGTTATGCAGCTCCGCAATTACGGTTCAAAAGTGAAGTATAAGCATGAAATTGCCGGATACAATAGTCGCCTGGATGAAATGCAGGCGGCTTTTCTGCGCGCAAAACTAGTTGTATTGGATGAATGGAACGCGCGCCGTAGAGAAGTTGCAGCTCAATACTCAAAACTTTTGGCAGGTGCGGGTATAAAACTACCCGTTGTGCCAGAGTACGCAGAACCTGTTTGGCACCTTTATGTTATTCGTAGTAATCAACGTGATGCATTACAAAAATATCTTGAGCAGCAGGGCGTTTCAACGGTAATTCACTATCCAATCCCTCCGCATGAGCAAGCTTGTTATCAAGGATTTCGTGAATATAGCTTGCCAATCGCAGGTATGTTGGCAGGAGAAGTGCTGAGTTTGCCGATTTCGCCTCATTTGGAAAACAATGAGATTGAGAGTGTGGTTTCCAAAATCAGTCTATTTAATAGTTAATAATGTGTGCTAAATGGTCAATAGTACCCTGTTTAATATTAAATAGGATACTATTGACCAGTATAGCTCAATAGTATAGATTCAAATTCAATTCGATTAATTATGCCTTGGCTACTTGCATGTATAGACAAGGCGGCTTCTTGATAATATATTTAATAGATGGCTTCAGCAAAGTAATATCTCAATCAAATAGGAAAAACATTGGCTAACGATAAAATTCCAGTGCTCTCAATTATTCTAGTTACATATAATCACGAAAAACATATTAGAAAAAGCATAGAAAGCATTCTGTCTCAAAAAACAACATACCCTTTTGAAATAGTTGTAGTTGATGACGCATCAACAGATGGCACTCAGGATGTTTTAAGAGAATATCAAGAAAAATACGATGGCATTAGATTATTTTTATCACAAAAAAATTATGGAAAAGGCAGTATCGCGGCTACTGAAATGGGTGTTACAGTCACTAGTAAATATCTAGCTTATTTAGACGGTGACGATTATTGGGTTGATGATAACAAAATCGAGAAACAGGTTGGCTTTCTGGAAATCAATCCAGACTATGTTGGTGTCTGCCACGGTAATCAGCTCCTGTTAGAGCATGAGAATAACATAATTAAAATAGCACCTATTCCAGGGCTCCAAGAATGGAGTGCGGAAGACTACGTGAAAGGTGAGCATGCACTATATTGTCATACTTCGACATGGGTATGGCGCAATATTTATCAAGAGCCTTGGCCGCCAATAATGGTTAAAAAGCAGTTGTTTGGAGATCCTGTGCTAGCATCATTTTATTTAAAGCACGGAAAAGTAAAATATTTAGAAGATGTGATGACTTGCTATCGTATACACAATGAATCGAGTTGGAGCTCTCTTTCAGAAAAGGAAAGAGATAAACTCAACGTAGATTTATATTTGAAAATTAATGAGGCGATGGACTTTAAATACGATAAAGTGTTGATAGGTCATTATAAGAGAGGATTACGGTATTATAGGGAAAAGCATTTCTTTTTCTTTAAATGGTTATACAGGTTCTTTGGATGTTTCAGTAGAACGTAATAGTTCCGATAATATAAGATGTTTCTTGTTTAAATAAAGAAAGTTTTCCTTTTTGATGAAGATGCTGAAGTACAAATAGAAGTTCCTCGTGCTTTATATTAATAACCTTGTCTTTAAGCAGGGTCAGCCTATTCAATGTTACGAAAGTGCTGGGCAGTGCCTAATGGGAGGGTGAGGATTCTAGCTTGCTGGGTATTTATTTATACGGTAGTAGTTTATAATCCCATTGATTCATTATGTTGAAGAATGATCAAATACATCTTTTAGATAGGCGTATAAGAAGTACCAAATTCAGGCAATATCAGGATAAAGTGAGGTAAGAATGAGAATGTTAATTTTCGGGGTCACTGGTAACTGCGGTACTTATTGCGCGAAGCATTTTTTGAAAAAGAACTGGACTGTATATGGTGTTGGGCGATCTAGCAGTAACGTTAGTGATCCAAACATGATATTTATTCAAGGCGATATTCAAGATGATGGCTTATATGAAAAGCTTCCTAAGAATTTGGACTTGGTGTTAAATTTTGCAGGTGTCCAACCTAGTATTTTGCCTACATCTGAAAAAACCGATCTTGCAACTACGCTAAAAAGCTATATAGATATCAATATTAATGGTGTGTTTAAGATTTTAGAATTTGTTCGCAAGAATAAAATTCCAAATTACATCTATACAACCTCGCATAGGGATTACGAATTATACTGGAATAATAATGTTTTCTTAAAAAACGATTTGCCTCCCGCCATTAATTACAATGGCGACCATGTAATGTATGCTATCACAAAGACTGCAGCTAAAATGATTGGCGACTACTACGGCAAGTCTTTTGGTCCTAGAGTATTTAATCTCAGGCTGCCAATGATCTTTTTGGTGCCTGACAAGCCTTACTACCTGAAAAATGGTGAGCCAACAATTATGCCATTTTTGAAGGTAATTAGAGATGCAATTGATGGGAAACCCCTTCAGGTTTGGGGTGATCCAGAGATGCCAAGGGATTATGTTCATATCGATAATTTGGTTTCTTTAATTCAGCTATGTTTTGACAGCTCACTCGATGGTGGTACATTTAATGTTGCAACTGGCGAGGCTGTAACAACAGAGCGGTTTATCAAAACAATAGGGAGTGTATTTAGTCCAGATCCTGAAAATGTCGAATACCAATACTATCCAGACAAACAAACATATAAATGTGCTATTTATGATATTTCAGAACAACAGGACAAACTTGGATATGCCCCTGTTCTTCTGCAAGAGATGCTTGAAAGAATCAAGAAAACAATTGAGGAAGGAGATTATTTAGATAAATGGGAATGGAGCTAATTTAAAATAAGTTGCCGTAATGGATTAAATGTGGCGTTTATCAATCTAGCATTATCTTAATTGTAATTTTTAGATGTTATTGTTTTAATAATGCCAGAAAATATAGAAAAAATTATATTTTAAAGCCTATTATAGAATAATGGGCTTTATCACATTCAATTCAACACACATATTCGACAGGTGAAAAACCTAAGGAGGGAAATTTGAAGCTTGGAATTATGCAACCCTATTTTTTCCCTTATGCCCAGCAGATTCGACATATCAATCAATGTGATAGCTGGATAACTTTTGATACACCAAAATTCTCCCGAAAGTCTTGGATTACGCGTAACAGAATAGCTAACAAGGATACTGTATGGAGCTATATTTCCGTACCCGTAATTTGGAGCAAGTCAGCTATCGATATCAAAAGCAATGATTTCTAGTACAGATTGGCAAAAAAAACTACTGGATAGTTTAAAGTGTTACAAGAGTACGGCTCCGTATTATATAGAAACATTAAGCTTCATTGAGTTTTGTATCTACGATGATAGCGCTTCTGTTGGAGACCTTAATTCTAATGTTCTTAAAAAAATATGTGCGTATCTTGATATTGATACCAAGATTCAACAACTATCGAATATGTCTTTGGATTTGCCGGATGTGGCGGCACCTGATGAGTGGGCCTGCTATATCAGTAAAGCAGTAGGGGCGGGAGTATATTCAAATGCGCCAGGTGGACAGCATTTATTTGATGCAGATTATTACGCAAAAAACAATATCATTCTAGAATTTTACCGGCCTGTTCCCCTCGAATATCCAACACCGGGTTTTAGTTTTGAACCAGGCCTGTCCATTATTGATTCTTTGATGTGGGTGGGCTGCTCCGCACTAAGTGATTGGTGCCATGATAAGCCTTTCGCGCCAGTGTCGAGCAGTAGAAAAATATTACAATCTAAAGGTTAGTTTTTTTCTAGTAGGTTGACTAAGGATGTTTACTTATAAATTTTATTTCGCGAGTTTTATATGAAGGTTATAGTTCATTTTGGGTTTCCTAAAACCATGTCATCTACTCTCCAGTTTGGAGTCTTTAAGCCTCTTCACATGCAAGGTCTACTTAATCTAAAAACATGGCGACTGGAGGATGAAAATGAGAATTTAGATAGGCGCCCGAGCAGTAGATTGTTTATGGGTAAAGAGATCCTGGATGAGTATCTTGATTTTCAAGATAATGCTGTAAATATTTTAAGTGATGAAAGCTTTACTGCACCATGGAAGTTGAGGCGCAATAATTACGGCGATAATATTGCTGATCCATTCAGTTTTCCAGAAAAAATAAAAAGCCAAATTATGAGAAAATATGGTGATGAGGTGGAGTTCATTCCTCTCATAATGATCAGGAATCAAGCGGATCTTATTTTTTCTCAATATGTAGAAGAATATAACCTAAAGAAATATAAGGGCGTTGATTTGCTTTTTGATGATGAAGGCCGCATTGAAATGCAAGGCTTTGAGATTTATCGCTTTTATGAATATTTTCAAACCCTGGAATCAGTCTTTGGAGTCGGGAAAACAAAATTATTTTTGTTTGAGGACTGGAAATATAACTTTAGCGCTTGTTGTTGCAAGTTAGCTAATCAGATTGGCGTTGCGCCCCAAGTAATTGAGGATATGCTCTCTAAATCTCATGTAAATAAAAAAATGAAAAATACAGAAGGTTATTTCACTAAAGGTGGGGAGGATTTTATTTACTTTCTGAGCGAAGATCAAAAGAACGAAATTCGAAAATATTTTGAACAGGATAATGTTTTGTTGCAAAAACACTTTGGCGAAGAATTCGATTTGGACAAATATAAGTATCTTTAACTATGCGCGCACATTATCCTTGTTGTTTGGTTTTAGGTGATAGTTCCCCATATTTCGTCGAGCTATGCCAAAGTTTGCGTTTTTCTACGCATTGTAATTATTTAATAATTTCACCGATCTCCCCATTTGATCTTTCTCCTTATGTGTATGTAGATTGGCAAGACTCATCATCTTTCTCTTTCAGTACATTGCCTGACGATGAAGATATCTTCTGTATTCATTGCTTTGGAGACTATATCGAATTCGGTAGTTTTCAGTCGTCCGCCTCACTCATGACATTTATTTCAAAAAATATGGAGGCATTAAGAGAGCGTAAACAATATAATGATAGGCGCGCCAATGAATTTTTGTTGACTGCCAGAGAGTCGTTCTTAGAGCGCTATATTTCATTTATAAAAATGAAAAAAGATGAAATCTTTCATGGCTCAAATTTTACTGAACTTAATCTGGATCTGATGGTGGATTTTGAAGGTGTGGTAAGTTTTGTGGGTGGTACAGTAGTCTGCCATTTAGATAATTCAATTCGCCTCGTTAACAGCGCTCTGCATAATATTCTCAGAATCCCTGATTTTCTTGCTGAAACAGATTATACGCTTAAGAATAACCTCATTTCGCTTAAAATTAGTGTAAACCCTGATGATGGTATGCTTAATGTGGATGTGGGCGTAAACAAGTTCAAGCCTTATTGGTCTATGTATCGCGCATCAGGTATTAACATGCCACTTATTCTGGTGCAGAATTTACTTAAACGAAAGATTTATACAACGTATTTTGTCAATCCTGAGGAAATTAAATTTGATTCAATAGCAATGACGTCTTGTTACATTGGAAGTTATGATATTATTTATATCGATCTTGATGAAACGCTCATCTGGAAGGAGATCCCTTTGGAATATACGATTAATTTCCTGTCATCACAAAAACGTTATAAGCGCCCGATAAAGCTTATTACTCGTCATAAACTCCCTATATCAGAAACACTTCAGAGAATAGGGCTAAGTGAGGATTATTTCGATGAAATTATTCGCGTCCTTCCTCATGAGAAGAAATCTTCTTTTATTGAGGGTAATGCATTGTTTATCGATAATGAATTCCCAGAAAGGTTAGATGTTCGTGTAAATTGTAACATACCAGTATTTGATGTTGATCAGTTGGATTTTTTAATGCCTTTTTGAGGCGCGTCAAACAATAAGGCGAGTTTATATGCGTCAAAGAGCGCTTTGTGCAAGCGAAGATAATGAGGTTTCAAATCTTAAACTTCTGTTATACTAGTCTTACCATGATCACTTTTTTCTAGTTGGTAAATAATTTAGATGTCAAAACATTATATCACAAAGCCTATTTTGCCTGAGTTTGATGAGTTTTCGAATGCTTTATTCGAAATATGGGGTACGCGTCAATTGACAAATTCTGGGCCATATTTGAAGCGTTTCGAAAAAGCATTGTCTACTTATTTGGGTGTGGAAAGTGTGTCGACATTTTGCAATGGTACAATTGCGTTAATGACTGCACTTAAGGCGCTCGGTGTTAAAGGTGAAGTTATAACAACACCCTTCACATTCTCAGCTACTGTTAATGTATTAGATTGGATTAATGCTACACCTGTGTTCTGTGATATTGACCCCGATACAATGTGTATTGATGCTTCAAAGATTGTTGGCAAAATCACGCCACAAACTACTGCTATAATGCCAGTACATGTGTATGGGATTCCTTGTGATACTAATGCCATTGAACGGATCGCAAAGAAACATAATTTAAAAGTTATTTATGATGGTGCACATACTTTTGGTGAGAATATAACCGATACTTATAGCTGTGGTGATGCAACTATTTTGAGTTTTCATGCGACTAAAATGTTTCATACGATAGAAGGCGGCGGGCTTATCACTAAAGATAAGCTTATTGATCAAAAGGGACGTCTTTTAAAAAACTTTGGAATTGTCGATGAAGATACCGTGAAGCTTGCAGGAATCAACGGTAAGATGAATGAAGTCCAATCAATTATGGGATTGATGAACTTAAATTTAATCGATGAGGAGTTAGCAAAAAGATCAGCATTGAGAGCGAAATATGATGAGGTTATAGACGATCTGCCGGGGGTGAAGAACTTCTCGCATCTACAGAAAAGTGAATTCTATTATCCTATTAAGATAGAAGCAGATCAATACGGTAAAACCAGAGACCAGCTCTTTAATGCATTTAGAGAAGATGGTATTTATGTCAGGAAATACTTCTACCCTTTGTGCTCTGAATATGACTTTTTTAAACATCTTCCATCATCTCGAAAAGAGAATCTCATAGTGGCTCATGACGTGTCTGAAAAAATACTATGCTTGCCTTTCTATGGGGATATGGATGTCGATATATTTAGTAAGGTTGTTAATATCTTGAAAGAGAACTTATGTAAGTGATAAGGCGATTAGTTGTCAAATTGTATTTCTTTAACTCATATAGCGTCAGTTAATGCTATTCTCGAAAATGATAGTTTTCTGAAGCTAATGATTCGAAAAATGACCATCTCAAACTTCGAGAATTACACCATGGTTATGTGTAAAAACGTCTGCTGGATGTTTTTATCGGTATATAAAAACGGGAAGATTTTAGATGGGTTTGGTCTTTTTCTATGATTTAGATGTCTTGTGTCTCTTGTCTTCAGGATAAAGTAAGAGTTAGCTAAGTTATTATAAGGCCAGCAATACCAATCTATTTGTTCTCTAGCTTATATAGATAGAGATGTGTTATGAATTTTCCTCGTGTAGAGATTGATTTTTCCGAGGATCTAATAATTTAGAATGAACCAGATATACCAGAGGCAATTCAGTGAAGTTTTGGAACTATCGTTCTATATATTCTATAACAAAAGTTGTTCACCACCTTATAGATATAGGTGATGTCGACCAGGCCTTGCGATTAATTCATGATCTTGTAGATAGAATTATTACTGAGCCATTGTGTACGTCGCAGGTTTTCGGGTCTAAAAAGTTGGATGACTTATGTCAGCGCATTGGTAATGCGAGTTTCACTGAAATAAATAATAAAGAAGATTTAGGAAAGTCTTCTCATCAAGAAAAGACCGTTATTGTTTATATTGTTACTAAGCTCCAGAAGTCAGGTGGCCATACCCGTGTTATTGAAGATTTCATCAGGTCACAGCCAGATACTGATCATATAATATTGTCGACAGAATTGAATGGGCAGTCTGATACCGACTACTTGATGAGCGGGTTAGCCATGCATCCGAGTATTGTTTTTGAAGCGGCACCTAAGGCAAGTTATAAAAAACGTTTAAGTTGGTTGCAGGGGCGTCTGCTTACTTTATTCCCAAAGAAAGTATATTTGTTTAACCACCATCAAGATAGTGTTGCTGTTGCCGCTATTCAGCCTGAGATGAATCTTGATGCTAGCTTTTATCATCATGGAGATCATCATCTATGCCTGGGTGTCTATTTATCTCATTTGGAGCATATCGACTTTCATCCAATGGGATACCACCATTGCAGAGATGAGCTTGGTATTGACAATACATATATTCCTCTGACAGCTGAGGACAAAGGATGTCGATCTGCTGAGTCGTCATATTGTCATGATGGGGTGCTTACGACCTGCACAGCTGCCAAATCAAACAAAATTGAAATCCCATATTTCGTAAGTTACCTCGAGCTGATTCCCAGGCTGCTTGAGGCTACTGGCGGGAGGCATATTCATATTGGACGATTGACGCCCTGGGCGCTTTTCAAAATTAGGCGAGGAATGAAACGTTATGGTCTTCGTTCTGATCAGTTCATCTACACGCCCTGGGTGCCCAGTGTTTGGGAAGCGTTGCAAAGTTACAGGGTCGATTTGTATATAGCATCTTTTCCATATGGCGGCGGCTTGACATTGATTGAAGCAATGGGCGCAGGTGTTCCTGTGGTATTGCATAGGCATCTTTTTTCTCGAGTTTTGAGTGGGATCGAGCTAGCCTATCCAGAAGCCTTTAGTTGGCGCTCACCTGATGAATTGTTGAATTATTGTGCTGCAGTAACCCCAGTTGACCTCGAAAAGGCGGGTCACTTAGGTCGTAAACACTATGAAAAGTTTTATTCTGAGAAAAACCTTCCGGAGTGGCTTAACGGTGTCGTTTGCGATCGTCCCATACCTGGCGATTTATCCGCATCTTTTTTTGTTGAAAGTGATGAGTGGGCGTTTTGGGCTGAGCGCCAACTGACGATACGAAGGGTGCTTTCGAGGGCTATCTACCGAGCATTTAGGCGTTTCAGGGCGTGGTGGTAATTAGGTTGTGTGATATGTTTTGCAAGGCTGCTATAGGTGGTGCTATTTTGATATCTAAGGTCAGGATGTGCAGATTTACCATGCGGAATTTCAGGGTCATATTCTGTTGATGAGTATCTAAATGATTGAATTCGTAGAGAGCTATTTATGTCAAGACTAGATAGGGCGCTGCTTGTTTGCCCAACACTTAATCCTGGTAATTTATTTGAAGATTGGCTCAAGGCATTTAACAATCAGAAGGAAAAGCCTGCTGTCGCACTGATTATTGATTCTGGATCTGACGATGGCTCAGTTGATGTCGCAAAAAAATCAGGTTTTATTGTAAATGTAATTGAAAGAGAGCAATTTAATCATGGCGGTACACGACAAAAAGCCGTTGATGATAATGTTGCGTTCGATTACGTAATATTTCTAACTCAGGATGCGTTCCTATCTGATGACCAGTCATTAAGTGCAATGTTATCAGCATTTGATGATCCTGATGTGGCTGCGGTGTGCGGGAGGCAGCTTCCACGAGAGAGAGCCGGTCCCATTGAAGCCCATGCCAGGCTTTACAGTTATCCAGATACATCAAATGTTCGATCCATTAAGGATGCTAAAAGTCTTGGAATAAAAGCCGCCTTCCTTTCAAATTCATTTGCTGCATACCGAACATCTACATTGAAGCAAGTAGGGGGGTTCCCAGCCGATGTTATCTTTGCAGAGGATATGTACGTAGCTGCAAAGTTACTAATGGCCGGGCATAAAATTGCGTATGCTGCAAATGCCCGTGTT
>Ga0224496_10002274_pt1 | contig 11472 bp, 11 predicted proteins | sample SF_Jul11_sed_USG_2_FD_168127 | JGI IMG/M metagenome (GOLD analysis project Ga0224496, IMG submission 168127) | Sediment microbial communities from San Francisco Bay, California, United States - SF_Jul11_sed_USGS_8_1 | ecosystem: Environmental > Aquatic > Marine > Sediment | place: USA... | reverse complement strand
ACAGCGAGATCCCGGCGCCATTTTATTTATTGATGAGATTCATACTATCATCGGTGCAGGTTCCGCATCCGGTGGTGTCATGGATGCATCTAACCTGATCAAACCGTTACTTGCTTCCGGTGAATTGAAATGTATTGGTTCAACCACATACCAGGAATTCCGTGGGATTTTTGAAAAGGATCGTGCGCTGACACGTCGCTTCCAGAAAGTAGATATAGAAGAGCCGAGTGTTACTGAAACCGTGGATATCCTCAAGGGTATCAAGTCCTATTTTGAAGAGCACCATAATGTTAAATACAGTGCCAATGCGCTAAAAGCTGCAGTTGAATTATCCAATCGTTACATCATGGATCGCTTCCTGCCAGACAAGGCGATTGATGTCATTGATGAGGCAGGTGCCAACCGTCGTATGACCAATGTCGATGGTAAGCAGAAAAATATTAATGTACATGATATCGAAAATATCGTTGCAAAAATTGCACGTATTCCGGCAAAGACAGTGTCTTCATCGGATATGGATGTACTAAAAAATATTGAACGTAACCTCAAGCTGGTTGTGTTTGGGCAGGATAATGCAATCGAGACCATGTCGGATGCGATTAAGATGGCACGTTCCGGGCTAGGTTCACCGGATAAACCCGTGGGCTCGTTCCTGTTCGCAGGACCTACAGGTGTTGGTAAAACAGAGGTATGTAAGCAGTTATCCAAGGTGATGGGTATAGAGCTATTACGTTTCGACATGTCGGAATATATGGAGCGTCATACCGTATCGAGATTGATTGGTGCGCCCCCCGGTTATGTTGGATTTGACCAGGGTGGTCTGTTGACGGATTCCATTAACAAGCATCCCCATTGTGTGCTCCTGCTGGATGAGGTTGAGAAGGCCCATCCTGATGTATTCAACCTGTTGTTGCAGGTGATGGATCACGGTACCTTAACCGATACCAATGGCCGTAAAACAGACTTCCGTAATGTAATTATTATCATGACAACCAATGCCGGCGCACAGTTAATGGGGCGTCGATCCATGGGCTTTACCGAGCAGGATAATGAAACCGATGGTATGGAAGAAATCAAACGCCTGTTTACGCCGGAATTCCGCAACCGACTGGATGGCATTATCCAGTTTAAACCACTGGATGAACGTACCATTTCTAACGTAGTGGACAAATTCATTATCGAGCTGGAACACCAGCTTGAGGAAAAACGCGTCAGCATGATGGTGGATGAAAATGCACGCCAGTGGCTGGCACGTAAGGGTTATGATCCCAAAATGGGTGCACGACCCATGGCGCGTGTGATCCAGGAACATCTGAAGCGTGTGTTGGCCGATGAATTGCTATTTGGTCGTTTGACCAAGGGCGGCAATGTCAGGGTTAGCCTGAATGCTGCCGAAGATGATTTGCAGATTGAGGTGATTGAGAAGGAGCCTGTTGCCGGTTAGGAAAACTTGCATCAGAAATGTTGGATCGTTTATGAAAATAAAAAAGGCTGTGAGTATCACAGCCTTTTTTATTGGGAATTATTGGTGACTTAGCGCGCGCGATAAACGATGCGGCCTTTTTCAAGGTCATAGGGTGTTAATTCTACAGTGACCTGGTCGCCCGTCATGATGCGAATGTAGTGTTTACGCATGCGTCCTGAAATATGGGCGGTTACAATGTGTCCGTTTTCGAGTTCAACGCGGAACATGGTATTGGGCAGGGTTTCTACAACCGTGCCATCCATCTGTATAGCTTCTTCTTTTGCCATTAAGTTTCTCTTAATTGAATAATGCGGCACAATTATCGATAAATTGACAATATAAGCAAGTCTTTCTTGCCGGAATCTTGCTGTAACCCCGCTGAAAATGTGCCCGATGGGTAAATTGTGCTTCCTTAATGCCCTGTTAAAAATGGTTAAAGAAAACGCAAATGAACGCGAATAAACGCTAATGTCTGTTCGTGTCTCTGTGGCAGATTATGGATAAATGCTTGTGTTTATATTTATATGTATTCGCGCTTTTTTTACATAATGCATTAGTTTTCAGTGGCCTATGAGTATATACGGCCAATTAATACTCAGTGTTTTCAGTGAGATGTAAATCGGGAAGAAGAAAAACAGGGTCGATCATGGTCTGGTTGGCAAACACGGCCAGGTGGAGGTGGGGCCCTGTCACGCGGCCCGTCTGGCCAACGGTGCCAATTTGCTGGCCACGTTTTATACGGTCACCAATCTTGACGCCGATGCTGTTCATGTGGGCATAAAGACTGATCAGGCCCTGTCCATGATCGATGTACACCATATTACCGCTAAAGAAAAAATCACCGGCTTCTATGACCGTGCCCGATTCGACCGCCTTGATGGGCGTGCCTTCAGGGGCCGCGATATCGAGACCGGCGTGCGGTCGGCGGGGCTGTTGATTAAAAAAGCGGCGTAGACCAAAAATACTGCTGACACGGCCATCGACTGGAATGATGAAATCATTATTAACGGACTGATCAGTCCACCGTGTCTTTGCCCTGTTCTTGCGTTTGCGCTCTTTCTCGATGCGGTCCAGGTCTTCTTTGCTGGGATTGACCTTGCGCTTGTTTTTTATTGTCAGGTACTGCGCCTTATAGGTCTTGTCTTTTACCGTGAAGGGCAGTGATAGCTTTTTACCATTATCCCATTGCACGGAAATGTGTTGTTCACCACTTTTAGTCTTAAGGGGGATGCCCACCAGGGCATAGTGCTGGTTGTTCTCGGAAATGATGGCCAGACGATTTTTTTTGTAATAGGCCCTGGGTGTAGATTGAGCTGTTGATGCCGATTGTTCGGGGATTGCCAGAAGTGCCAGGCCGCCCGGTACCGGGTTATGCCTGGGGAGTGCAAACGACAGGGATGAAGAAATAAACAGCAGCAGAAACAGCAGGATTTTTGTTTTATACACAGGTGCGCCCGATTGTTGGTATCGCGTTATAATAGCGTAAACAAATTACAGTTACATCAGGAAGCCGGTGTATGGCCCGAAAAATTCATTTGGCACAACGCATGGACGATATCCAGCCCTTCCATGTGATGGATATACTCGCCAGGGCCAGGCAGCTGGAGGCAGAAGGGCGTTCCATTGTGCATCTTGAAATTGGTGAGCCTGATTTTGCAACCGCCGAGACAATTATCCAGGCGGGCCAGCTGGCCTTACAAAACAGGCATACACACTATACGCCGACCCTGGGCTTACCTGCACTACGGCAGGCCATAGCGGATGATTATCAACGTCGTTTTTCAATCCAGGTACCCGCCTCGCGTATTGTCATTACCCCCGGCGCCTCAGGTGCCCTGCATCTTGCGCTGGCGGTGCTGGTCAATCCGGGTGAAGAGGTGTTGATGGCCGATCCGGGATATCCCTGTAATCGACATTTTGTACGCTTACTAGAAGGGCAGAGTCGCAATATTGCAGTGACTGAAGCAACGGACTACCAGCTCACGGCGGCATTACTGGATCACAACTGGTCTGATAACTCTGTAGCCGCGATGCTGGCCAGTCCCTCCAATCCAACCGGCACCCTGGTAACAGGACCACAGATGCAGGCCATGATTGAAGTAGTGGATGCACGAGGGGGGCGGTTGCTGGTTGATGAAATCTACCAGGGCCTGAGTTATGGCGTGGATGAATTCAGCTGCTTACAATTAACGGATCAGGCCTTCGTTATCAATAGCTTTTCAAAATACTACGGCATGACCGGCTGGCGACTGGGCTGGCTGGTGGTGCCCGAGGCCTATGTCGATGCTGTAGATCGGCTGGCACAGAATATTTTCCTGGCGGCGCCTACCCTGTCGCAGCATGCGGCACTGGCGGCCTTTTCGGACGATACCCGTTTGATACTCGACCAGCGCCGGGATGAATTCAGGCGGCGCCGTGACTACCTGTTGCCCGAGCTTAAGGCAATGGGTTTTGAGATACCGGTTACGCCGCAGGGTGCGTTTTATATTTATGCCAATAGCAGCCGTTTTAGCCAGGATTCCCATGTCTTTGTTAACCAGTTGCTGGAGCAGGCCGGGGTGGCCGTTACACCGGGTATAGATTTTGGTGCATTCAATGCACAGCAATATGTTCGCTTTGCCTATACGCGCCCGATCGAGGTGCTGGAAGAGGGCGTGAAGCGGATTCGTGAATTCATTAAAAATTGTTAGTCATAACTTATATCAGTTAGAATATTCACTATTACTTATCTCTTAACTTAAGGAATTTACGTGCCGTCATTTATACAGAATGTGCGAGAAGATATCGACAGTGTTTTCGATCGTGACCCGGCAGCAAGAAATTTCTTTGAAGTCCTTATTACCTATCCCGGTGTGCACGCGGTCATTTTTCACCGTATAAGTCACGGTCTCTGGAAACGCAATTTCAAACTGCTGGCACGTATCCTGTCAAATATCGTGCGCTGGTATACGGGCATAGAAATCCATCCGGGTGCATCTATTGGCCGGCGCTTTTTTATTGATCACGGAACCGGGGTGGTTGTAGGTGAAACTGCTGAAATTGGCGATGATTGCACCCTGTACCATGGTGTCACCCTGGGGGGTACAACCTGGGAAAAGGGTAAACGTCATCCCACGCTTGGCAATAATGTTGTTGTCGGTGCCGGCGCGAAAGTGCTCGGTCCCATTACCGTAGGTAGCGGCGCGCGCGTGGGTTCGAATGCGGTGGTCACCAAGGACGTACCAGAAAGTGCCACGGTTGTCGGTGTGCCTGGACGCGTTGTCGAGCGTAAGAAGGATGATCCCTCATCGCGCCGGGCCAAAACCGCAGAAAAACTCGGTTTCGATGCCTATGGCGTTGCCCAGGATGCACCTGATCCGGTTGCTACCGCAATTAACTGCATGCTCGACCATATCCATATTATGGATGAGAAAATGGAGCGCATGTGCAGTGCACTCAAGGCCATGAATTCCGAGCTGGATGATATGCAGATCCCCAAACTGGGTGAACTGGAGATCCATACGGAGGGTGAGTCGGTCGCCAGGGGCGATACTAAATCCCATGAAAAATGAATGACTTAGCTGCGAGTATAATACTTGACTAAAATGGTCGGAATTGAGTATACTGCCCGCAACTAATCAGGGGATTGAGTATGAGGCTCACAACCAAAGGCCGTTATGCGGTTACAGCAGTACTGGATTTGTCATTTCATCAGCATGAGGGCCCGGTGTCACTGGCTGATATTTCAAATCGCCAGGGTATTTCATTATCCTACCTCGAACAGTTGTTCGCGCGCCTGAGGCGCAATAAGATCGTCGCCAGCACAAGAGGACCCGGTGGTGGTTATTCTTTGACCCGTGAGACCAGTGATGTCTCGATGGCAGAGATCATCAATGCGGTTGATGAAAGCTACGATGCAACCAAGTGCTCCGATTCTGAGGGCGGTTGCTCCGGTGGTGCGCATCAATGCCTCACCCATGACCTTTGGCAGGAGTTGAGCCAGGAGATCCACCAGTTTCTTAACAGCATCACGCTGGCTGAAATGCAGACCAGGGGTGATGTTATAAAGGTTGCAAAACGCCAGGACAAACAACTCGAACAGGATCGATTGCTTACAGAAGTCGCGGTGGAAGCCGTTAGTTAAGTCTGCGGATGCCTCTCTACCTGGACAATAATGCCACCACCGCTTTAGAGCCGCGGGTATTAGAGGCGATGATGCCTTACCTCCAGTCCGTCTATGGAAACCCCTCCAGTGTACATAGATACGGACGCCTGACCCGCGATGCAATCGAGCAGGCCAGGGTGCAGGTGGCCAGGTTGGCCGGGGCGCAGCCGGGACAGGTGATATTTACCTCGGGCGGTACCGAGGCCAATAACCTGGCCATAAACGGCCCATTGGCTCATAGGACGCCCGCCCGTTTGGCGGTGAGCAAAATAGAGCATGCCTCATTGATGGAGGCAGCAAAGAATTTAAGCCATAGCGGTTGGCAACTGGATCTAATAGACGTGGACGCCAGTTGCAGGGTAATCGAAGAGCAATTGACTTCTGCCCTGCATGCGGACACACAACTGGTCTCGGTTATGCTGGCGAACAATGAAACCGGTGTATTGCAGGACATTGATAAGCTGGCCGGTTTGGCGCGGGATAAGGGTGTATTGTTCCATACGGATGCCTCGCAGGCCGCGGGTAAAATAGCGCTGGATTTTGCCGCCAGTGGTGTGCATTTAATGACCCTGTCCGCACATAAAATGTATGGGCCACAGGGTGCCGGTGCGCTCATCGCAGACCGTTCAGTCGAATTGAAACCCCTGATCTCAGGTGGTGGTCAGGAGCGTGGGCTGCGCAGTGGTACCGAGAATATTGCCGCTATAGTGGGTTTTGGTATGGCGGCAGAACTGGCGATGCAGGGCCTGCAACAGCGGGCCGAGCAGTTGCAGGCCTTACGTGATGCACTGGTTGTAGCATTAAGCCAGCTGGATCCGGTCACGCTGTTTGCACAGGATGCCAGGCGACTGCCCAATACGGTGCAGTTTGCCGTTGACGGCTTTACCGGTGAGACCCTGTTAATGCAGCTGGATCGCAAGGGCATAGCCGTATCCAGTGGTTCGGCCTGCCATAGCGGTCAGGCTGAGCCCAGTCACGTATTACTGGCAATGGGCATTAATGAGATGACCGCTAGAAACGCAATTAGAGTGAGCTTTGGCAGGGAAAATACAGCCGAAGATGTGAAACAGATGATGGATGCGTTAAACCAGATCGTGAACCTAAAGAGTTAATAGACGTGAGCAACTTAAAATTACCTATATATTTCGACTATTCTGCCACTACCCCGGTGGATGAGCGCGTAGCAAATGCAATGATGGCCTGTCTAACCGTTGATGGTAACTATGGTAACCCGGCCTCACGCAGTCATGCCTATGGCTGGGCCTCGGAAGAGGCAGTAGAAAATGCCCGTGGCCACGTTGCAGCACTGGTGAATGCGGACCCCCGTGAAATCGTCTGGACCTCCGGTGCCACCGAATCCGACAACCTTGCGATCAAGGGTATTGCCCATTTCTACCATAAGAAGGGCAAGCATATCATTACCTGCAAGACCGAACACAAGGCGGTACTCGATACCTGTCGCCAGCTCGAACGTGAGGGTTTTGAGGTCACTTATCTTGATCCCGAAGCCAATGGCATGATCGATCTTAATAAGTTCAAGGCGGCCTTGCGTGCCGATACGGTTATTGCCAGCATCATGCATGTTAATAATGAAATCGGTGTCATCCAGGACATTGCTGCGATCGGTGAACTGTGTCGTGAAAACGGCACCTTCTTCCACGTCGATGCGGCCCAGAGTGCAGGCAAGGTCGATATCGACCTGCAGGCACTCAAAGTTGACCTGATGAGTTTCTCGGCCCACAAAATTTATGGGCCCAAGGGTATAGGTGCGCTTTATGTGCGCCGTAAACCCCGTGTCCGTATAGAGGCCCAGATGCACGGTGGTGGTCATGAGCGTGGCATGCGTTCCGGTACACTCGCGACCCACCAGATCGTCGGCATGGGTGAGGCCTTCCGTATTGCCAAAGAAGAAATGGCCGAAGAAAATCAGCGTATACTGGCATTGAGAAATCGCCTGTATAATGGCTTCAAAGATATGGAAGAAGTCTACGTGAATGGTGATATGGATCACCGCATCGCCGGTAACCTCAACATCAGTTTCAATTTTGTCGAGGGTGAAAGCCTGATCATGGCGCTGAAAGACATTGCCGTATCGTCCGGCTCTGCCTGCACCAGTGCCAGCCTGGAACCGAGTTATGTACTACGTGCGCTGGGTCGCAGTGATGAACTGGCCCATAGCTCATTGCGCTTCACCATCGGACGCTATACCACCGAGGAAGAAATTGACTACACCATCGGCCTGGTTAAACAGGCCGTGGATAAACTCAGGGACCTGTCGCCTCTTTGGGATATGTTCAAAGAGGGTATAGATCTAAATAGCGTTGAATGGGCGGCCCATTAAAAGATAGGTCAGGGCAAAGACACCAGGATGCAAAGCAGGTTGTTTAGATGCGGCCTGCAGTAGTCGGCTCGACTTTGGGTCCTGGGGATAAACAAATTTAAAGGCACTCGGCACACTTGCCGATGCCATAGAACAGGAGAAACGAAATGGCTTACAGTGAAAAAGTCATGGATCATTACGAAAACCCACGTAATGTCGGTACACTTGATAAAGACGCGAAAAACGTCGGTACCGGTATGGTTGGTGCACCAGCCTGTGGTGATGTAATGCGCTTACAGATCCAGGTCAGTGATGATGGTATTATAGAAAATGCCGTATTTAAGACCTATGGTTGTGGCTCCGCCATTGCCTCCAGTTCGCTGGTAACAGAATGGATGAAGGGCAAGACACTGGATGAGGCAAAACAGATCAAGAACATGGACATTGCCAATGAACTGGCTTTACCCCCGGTAAAAGTTCACTGCTCGGTACTGGCGGAAGATGCCATTAGTGCAGCGGTAGACGATTACATGAAGAAAAAAGATAGTTAAATATTTAGAGAGTAACTGAGATGGCATTAAGCATTACTGAACAGGCGGCAGCTCGTGTAAAAGATTTTCTTGCTAATCGCGGCAAGGGTATAGGCGTGCGCCTGGGTGTCAAAACATCAGGTTGTTCAGGCATGGCTTATGTAATCGAGTTTGTTGATGACATCAATGAACTGGAAGATGAAGTATTCGAAAGCAACGGCGTAAAAATTGTTGTCGATAAAAAGAGCCTGGTTTATCTCGATGGTACCGAAATGGACTTTACCAAAGAGGGCCTGAATGAAGGCTTTAAATTTACAAACCCCAATGAAAAAGACAGTTGTGGTTGTGGTGAAAGCTTTACTGTTTAATCATGGCTGACGATTTATTTTCCAGAAACTTTTTTGAAATCTTCCAGGTGCCTGCGGGCTTTGTCGTCGATTTCGATAAGGTCGATCCCCTGTATCGTGAATTACAAAAGAGCTATCACCCTGATCGTTTTGTTTCGTCAACCGATCAGGAGCGGCGGCTTGCAATCCAGAATGCGTCCTTAATTAACCAGGCTTATCAGACATTAAAAGAGCCTGTGCCACGTGCCCAGTATCTTTTAAAGCTGAAGGGGATGGATATAGATGCGGAAACGGATACCACTATGGATGCAGAGTTCCTGATGCAGCAAATGGAGTTTCGAGAAGCTATTGCAGAGGTTAGATCTAACGCCGACCCACTGGATGAACTGGATACTATGTTGTCGGTTTTGAAGAATGACCTGCAAATATTAGCGGATAAATTTAATACGCTCTATACAGAATCAGCGCTGGCGGATGCACGTGAAGTCGTTCGTAAGATGCAGTTCCTGATAAAAGCACGGAAAGAAATCGATACGCTTTCCGAAGAACTTGAAAATGAGTTGTTATAATGGCGCTGTTACAGATAGCAGAACCGGGCCAGTCTACAAAGCCCCATGAACACCGTCTCGCCGTAGGCATAGACCTGGGTACTACCAATTCGTTAGTGGCGACAGTAAGGAGCGGTGTTTCTGAAACACTGCCCGATGAAAATGGCCAGCACTTATTGCCTTCTGTCGTGCGTTACCAGAAAGACTCTGTCGAAGTGGGTGACGCAGCAAAGGCACATGCCGTTGATGACCCGTTAAATACGATAGTTTCCATTAAGCGTTTAATGGGACGTGGCATCGACGATCTAAAAACATTAAGTCACCAGTTGCCCTACCAGTTTGCTGAAACCGAATCATCCGTGCCGCGTATTATGACGGCGGCCGGCGATAAAACGGCGGTGGAAGTATCGGCTGATATTTTAAAGGCACTGAAGCTGCGTAGTGAACAAACACTGGGCGATGAGCTGGTGGGAGCGGTCATTACCGTGCCGGCCTATTTTGATGATGCGCAACGCCAGGCAACCAAAGATGCGGCGAAGCTGGCGGGTATCAATGTGCTGCGTCTACTCAATGAGCCTACTGCGGCGGCCGTGGCCTATGGCCTGGATAGTGGTCGTGAAGGTGTGGTCGCTATTTATGACCTGGGTGGCGGGACCTTTGATATTTCCATTTTACGTTTAAAGCAGGGTGTCTTCGAAGTGCTGGCGACCGGCGGTGACAGTGCGCTCGGTGGTGATGACTTTGACCATGCAATTGCCGAATGGATCATGAGCCAGGCGGGCCTTGATAAGGCCAGTATCAGTCACTCCACGGCGCGGTTATTGTTGCGTGAGGCCTGCAAGGCCAAGCAGGCGCTGTCTGACACCGAATCGGTGGAGCTGAATATCGTACTGGATGAAAAGCAGACCTGGTTTGGTTCGCTCAATCGTGACACATTCAACCAGCTGGTCGATCCATTAATCAAGAAAACCATGATGTCCTGTCGTCGTGCCCTGCGTGATTCAGCGGTTGATAAAGACGACGTTATGGATGTGGTTATGGTCGGTGGCTCGACCCGTTGCCTGCGGGTACGTGAGCAGGTGGGTGCATTTTTTGCGCGTGATCCACTGGTCACCATTGACCCGGATAAGGTGGTTGCCATAGGCGCCGCAACCCAGGCCAATGCCCTGGCTGGCAATAATCCCGATGGTGATATGCTGTTACTCGATGTGCTGCCCCTGTCCCTGGGTATAGAGACCATGGGTGGGCTGGTGGAAAAAATTATCCAGCGCAACACGCCAATACCTGTATCGCGCGCGCAGAATTTTACCACCTATAAAGATGGTCAGACAGCGATGGCGATCCAGGTGGTGCAGGGTGAGCGGGAGCTGGTATCCGACTGTCGCTCACTGGCCAGGTTTGAATTACGTGGTTTCCCGCCCCAGGTCGCTGGTGCGGCACGTATCCGCGTCACCTTTCAGGTGGATGCCGATGGCCTGCTCAATGTATCGGCCAGCGAGGAAACCTCTGGTGTAAAGGCCCAGGTCGAGGTTAAGCCCTCTTACGGCCTGAGTGATACCGAAATAGAAACCATGCTGCGTGACTCCATGGAGCATGCGGGTGAAGATAAAGATGCACGTAGTCTACGTGAGCAACAGGTCGAGGCCGACCGGGTCATCGAGGCCCTGGACGCAGCACTGGCCGATGACGGTGATGAAATGCTGTCGTCCGATGAGAAAGACGCTATCCTTGCTGCGCGTCATCAGCTGCAAACTGCCCGTGAGCAGGCGAGCGATTCGAAGCAGCTAAAACAGGCCATGGCGGCACTGGAAAAAGCCAGCGCCAGCTATGTCGCCAGGCGAATGAATGCCAGCGTGCAAAAGAGCATGGCCGGGCATAAAGTTGAAGAATTTAAATCAGAAGAGAGTGAGTTATAATGCCGCAGATTATTTTCCTGCCCCATGAGGATCTATGTCCTGAAGGTATGGTCATAGAGGCCGAAACCGGTGTGACAATCTGTGATGCTGCACTGAAGCAGGGCATAGAAATCGAACACGCCTGTGAAAAGTCCTGTGCCTGCACTACCTGTCATGTCTATGTCAGGGAGGGTGGCGAGTCGCTGAATGAGAATTCAGATGA
>Ga0224496_10002273_pt1 | contig 11472 bp, 8 predicted proteins | sample SF_Jul11_sed_USG_2_FD_168127 | JGI IMG/M metagenome (GOLD analysis project Ga0224496, IMG submission 168127) | Sediment microbial communities from San Francisco Bay, California, United States - SF_Jul11_sed_USGS_8_1 | ecosystem: Environmental > Aquatic > Marine > Sediment | place: USA... | reverse complement strand
CACGCCCTTCTTCATGCTCCCCATTCTCTTAAATTTAGGTTATGCTTACGTTTTGGATCTGAAAGTACCTTTTAGCCAAAAAGCGTAAACGTTCGGCGTTTCTCCCATTCTTTCCTATAGCAACACCCTTGTCTCTCGGATTAACCGTTACAACAGCCATTGTTTTCCCATCCAGTCTCTCGGTTATGCGAACCTCTCTAACGAACGCTGGTTTCAAAGCGTTTTTAATAAATTGCACAGGGTCTTCTGAATACTCAATTATCTCGTGTTTTTTACCCGTCATCCTCTCCAGAGTGTGGATGTTCCTTCCGCCTTTTCCAATAGCCACGCCTATTTCGCCCCCCTTAACCACGAAGATCACGCGCCCCTGTCCCTCATTGATTATGCAGTCCTTGACGTTCGCACCAGTTATGCTTTCAAACAATGCGATGTATCGCATTTCCGTACCTGTCAATTTTATTCCGCTTGTCATTCACTCCCTCCGTAGGATTCCTCTAGCGCTGGTTTTTCTATTAACTCCAGAACTTCTGAATCACCGGGCTCTCTTATACTTGCCGCTGAAATTAAAAATGGTTTGCCGCATACTGCAGCTAGGTCTATCGAAGAACCTTTGTACACGATCAGTGGAACCTTTGAGAGTTTACAGTAGTATTCTATATCTTCACGTATGTTTCTAGGACAGTTGGAAGCCAAGATTATCAGTTTGACCTTGCCTGTCTTTGCATTCTTTATGGCTGAGTTCGCTCCGAAGGATACCTTGCCTGTTTTCACAACCGTTGTAATTGCCTTATCTATGTCTATCATTTATCCTTTCCCTTCAGCTCAGAAATCGACATGTAAAGTTCAACCAATCCTGTTCCTATTGGAATTGACTGCCCAACTATTACGTTTTCGGTTACACCCCCTAATGGGTCGCTTTCACCCTTCACAGCCGCAGCAACAATGTTCGGAATAGTTATCTCGAAGGCTGCCCTGGCCAAAACACTTGACTTCTTACCGCTTACGCCGTGTCTACCTATCTGCTGCACCTCACCAGTAGATGTCATCATATCTGAAACAAGCATGACATGGCGGATGTCAACGTCCAATCCCTGCTCCTCCAAGACTCCCTTAGCCTCACGCATCAACGCGTTTCTAGCGGCTTCTACCCCAAGGGTTTTAGCTATCTCGTGAACGTTGTTGGTTGTTGTTCGTGAGGTATCTACCCCAGAAACCTCCAAAACTTCAAGTAGGTTTGAACCGTCGGTTCTTATAACCCATTCTCCTCTTTCTTCTGTAACCAGCACACGTTTTATGCCGGACACACCTTTGATATGAAATGAGGAAACTTTGCCAAGCAATTTTTTGAGAGCCTCAACTTTTTCTGGCTTTATATGTACACGCTTGCCCCTTATTCTCACGGTGCAATCCTGTATCTCTAACTTGTCCTCCAATTCTTGTAGTGCCACATCTCTATCTTCCATCATCGTCTTGTTAAGTTCCACCACTATCTCCTCATGCACTTGATCTTCGTAGATCGCCTGCGCCAAGTCCTCTAATGTTGTGTGAACCATATTGCGGGCAAGTTTTACAGCGGATTCTCTGCTTTTCCTACGTTTTCCAGCTAAATAAATTGTCATAATTGGTGTGGACGGAATTCTTCTTGCGTCAACAATTTCTATTAGTCTTGGCAAGCCCAGGGTTACGTTTTGCTCCCTAACTCCTGCGTAGTGGAATGTCCTAAGGGTCATCTGTGTGCCTGGTTCGCCTATTGACTGGGCTGCAACTATGCCTACGGCTTCACCCGGCTCCATTGAGGCACGTTTGTAATGTTCAACTGTTAACTTGATTGCTTTTTCAACGCCTTTCTTGCCGAGCTTTGCTTTGGTTAGACCCCGTTTAAGTTCGTTTATGAGTAGAGGTGAGAGTTCGCTTTCAACTTCTTCCAATCGTTTTTTGATGTATTCATCTGGTGCGGGTTTACCTTTCTTCACAGCGATTTTTATATGTTCAATCAGTCGGCTCACGTTCACGGCTTTTCCATGATCACTTTTAGCCGGGTCGACGCCGTCTTCCCCGTATTTGAATTGGATTATGTCTCCGGCTGAGTTTCTAACAGTTCCATCGTATTCTAAGCGTAAATGTTCAAGCGCGTTGATCAGTCTCCTTTGCATGTAGCCGCTTTGCTGTGTTCTGACGGCCGTGTCAACTAGGCCTTCTCTACCACCCATGGCATGGAAGAAAAATTCAATAGAGTCAAGCCCACTTTGATATGAGGAATATACGAAACCTCTTGCTTTCGGACTTGGGTCGCCTGGTTTGAAATGTGGCAATGCACGTCCTACATATCCACGCATTATCCTTTTTCCACGCACTGCTTGCTGCCCTACACACGCACTCATCTGTCCAATGTTTAGGCTTGAACCTCTGGCACCAGTTCTTGTCATAATTATACCTGAATTTTCTAGGGTGAAGTCTTCGTCAGCTACTTTCCCGGACTCATCTCTCGCCTTTGCAAGTTCATTCATAACGTATATCTCAAATGAATCCTCAAGAGTTTGCCCGGGAAGTCTGGGAAGGGTTCCCTTACGATAACTGTCTATTAGTTCTCCTATCCTCTTTTCAATCCTTGCCATTTTTTTTCTTATTTTGTCCTCAGCGTTTGGAGATAGAACTAGTTCGTCATATGAATACGTGAAACCTCTCATGGTTATGAAAAGCTTCAACATTTGAGTTATTTTGTTCAGAAATTTGCGTCCAGCATCTGTTCCATAATCCTTTATTATCCTATGGAGAAGACTTTCAGACTGTTCAGCACCTATTGAACGCCTATCTATAACACCGCATTTGAGTTCGCCGTTTTTGACAACAACGTAGGCGTCGTAGGGGCAGTTTTCCTTCTCGCATTTGTCGCATCCTTGACAGATGCTTGCCTTCAAGACATAGCTTAGGTCTTTTGGTAGAAATAGGCTGAAAATCTGTTTGCCATTCCATAATGGTTGAGGCTGTTTGATTTGCGGCTTTGGCAATGGTCCCTCGTATCTCGCTCCTATTAGTAGTCTGCTGACCTCCTCCCTGGTCAGGTAATTGGATTTTCTCGTGAACAGGTATGCAGCTGTTATAAAGTCTCGGATTGCACCTATTATCGGACCGCCAAATCTTGGTGACAATATTTGATCTTGAACTTGCATTAGTAGGCGTGCCTCTGTTCGCGCCTCTTCGCTCTGTGGTACGTGTAGGTTCATCTCGTCCCCGTCGAAGTCAGCATTGTAAGGTGGACAAACACATAGATGCAAGCGGAACGTTTTGTATGGCAGAACACGCGCATAATGCGCCATAATTGACATGCGGTGAAGCGAAGGCTGACGGTTGAATATGGCTATGTCTCCATTTTTAAGGTGCCTTTCAACGACAAAGCCAAGCCCTAAGGCTTCAGCAACCTTTTCCCTGTCAACAACAAATTCAAGTCTTATCCGTTTGCCATCAGGCCTAATAATATAGAGGGCGCCAGGATATTTTTCAGGACCATTTATGATGAGTTTGCGCATTTCTTCAATGTTCCATTCGGTGACTTTTTCAGGTACAGACAATCGCATGGCAACTTGAAGCGGAACACCAACCTCATTTATGTCCAAGTTTGGATCAGGAGAAATGACTGTTCGTGCTGAGAAGTCGACCCTTTTTCCTGAAAGGTTGCTTCTGAATCTTCCTTCTTTTCCCTTCAACCTTTGTGAAAGCGTTTTTAATGCTCTGCCGGAGCGATGCCTTGCGGGAGGTATTCCGGAAGCTTCATTGTTGAAGTAGGTTGTTACGTGGTATTGTAGAAGTTCTGATAGGTCTTGGATTATGAGTGTTGGGGCTCCAGCATCCATGTTTTCTTTCAATCTTTGGTTGATGCGGATTATGTCTACTAGTTTGTGGGTCAGGTCGTCTTCTGAGCGGATGCCTGATTCTAACGTGATTGATGGGCGCACATAGACTGGTGGAACTGGTAGAACTTGCAAGACCATCCATTCTGGGTGTGCAGCCTTGGGGTCAAATCCTAAAAGTTCCAAGTCTTCATCCGATATACGTTCTAGTCTTTCTCGAACCATGCTTGGCGTTAATGGTTGTGAGCCACTTTCTGGGATTACCTCACTGAGTTTCGTTGGTTTTTCAAAGGTTATCTTATATTGGATTGCTGCACAGTGAGAGCACTGCTTCGCCTTTATCATCTCCTTCAGAATTTCCTTGTAAACTCTGTCTGGAACTCCCCCTAAGAGTTGACTTGTTCTATCAATTCTGGCTTGAGTTCTCTCTATCTTGTCGTCTGTCAGTAATGTTCGCCCGCAGTTTCGGCATGTTGCCCTAAGAAGGTTGTATATGATTTTTGTAAATTCAATGTGTATTATTGGGACGGCAAGTTCGATGTGGCCGAAGTGGCCTGGACAGCGAATGGCTGTGTTGCCACACGTTTTACATCTTTGTCTCGGTTCAAGGGTCCCAAGCCTACCATCCATTAATCCAGCGGTTATTGGAGCACCGTCTTCATCATAAGTATCTGGTGTTTGAATCTCCACCACTGAGAGTTTGCGTATATCTTGGGGTGAAAGCAGACCGAACACAATTTCATCAAGAACTTTATGGACTGCTTCTGCCACAGCCATATTAGGCCTTCTCCTTAAGCTTCAATTTAGGCGTTACACAAAGACTCATTAGTTCTTGCAAGAGAAGTTTGAAAGCGTAAGAGACCACTACCGGGGAGATTCTAGCATTGTCTCCACAGATTCTGCACGTGTGTTTTCTCTGTTTCATGTCGTAATAGGCTAGGTAACCGCAATTTTCACAAACATACAATGTGTATCTGTCTGATTCCTCTAATAATCTGTCGCGAAGCAGCATTGCCGCTCCATGCCCTATCAGGCAGTCGCGTTCCATTTCTCCGAATCTTAAGCCTCCACCCCTAGCTCGACCCTCAGTAGGCTGTCTCGTCAGCATTTGAACCTGTCCCCTTGCTCTGGCATGTATCTTATCCGCAACCATGTGGTGCAGTTTCTGATAGTACGCGGTTCCAACGAACACGTCTGCAACGAATTTTTCGCCCGTTACGCCGTTGTAAAAGACTTCTCTGCCAGTGTGACTGAATCCAAGCTTAATTAAGGCTTTTCTGAGCTCTCTAGGGCTCTCATTTGAAAAGGGTGTTCCATCAACTTGTTTTCCCCTCATGGCGGCAACCTTTCCAGCTATTGACTCAATGAAGTGTCCAATGGTCATTCTTGAAGGAATCGCGTGAGGATTGATCACAATGTCTGGAACTATGCCGTCTTCTGTGAAGGGTATATCCTCTTGTGGAACGATTAATCCTATAACTCCCTTCTGTCCATGTCGGGAGGCGAATTTGTCTCCTAGCTCTGGGATGCGTTGGTCCCGGACTCTAACCTTAACAAGTTTGCTTCCTTCTCTCGACTCTGTCACGAAAATCGCGTCAACAATTCCTGTTTCTGACGGCCGCATATCCACCGATGTGTCACGCATCGAAGGACCTCGCACTTCAAATTCTTTGTATTCCTCGAGGAATCGTGGCGGGCTTGTCCTGCCGATGAGAACGTCTCCGCCTGATACTTGTGCTTCTAAGCCTATTACTCCGTCTGGCTCAAGCAGTCTGTAATATTGTTCTCCTCTGTATCCACGCATTCCAGGGTCAGGTATCACGAACTTGTCTTTCAATCCGCCTAGGTATTGGCGGCATTCAGCCTCGTAGATTCTGTAGAAGGTTGAGCGGCTTAAACCTCTTTCTATCGACGCTTTATTGAAGATTAGGGCGTCTTCCATGTTGTACCCTTCAAAGGAAAGTACGGCTACTACGCAGTTTTGCCCTGAGGGGCGAAGTTTGTAGCCAATCATATCCATTAATGCCGTTTCTACCAGCGGTATCTGCGGGTAATGCAGAATATGCGACCTTGAATCTACACGTTGCTGAAAGTTTGTTGCGTAAACGCCTAACGCTTGCTTCGCCATTGCGGCTTGATACGAGTTTCGCGGTGACTGATTGTGCTCCGCGTAGGGGATTGTTGAGGCACATATCCCAAGCGTTGTGTATGTTGCAATTTCCACATGTGTATGCTCTGGAGTTGCCTCTTCCATGCTTATGGCAACGTAGGCATTTTCCTCTTCTTCAGCATCCAAATACTCAGTTATGCCGTTCTTAACAAGGTCTTCCCATGACCATTCTCCAGAGAACATCTTTTCGACGTGCTCCGGTTGGAGTTTTGGAACACCGTTCTCAACTATTATGAGAGAGCGTCTTACCCTTCCCATACCGCAGTTGACGTATATCTCTTCTCTCTCACCGTAAATTTTTGAGAAATTGGCTATGTTCACTTCGCTTGAGATTTCACCCCTTCTTCGTCTTTCCCTGAATTCCCATGTCAGTTCTTTTTGGGAAGCGCAGTATCCTATTATGTTTCCGTCGACGAAAACTTTTGCTCCTGAACGTCTTAGGGTTTCGTTTGCTTCATGTGCAGGTACTACGCCCATGCTATGAAGTATCTGTATTATTTTCTTTGGGTTTACCCCTACCGAGATGCACGCTGACAATGCTAGGTTTTTGACCAGGCCACAATTTGAGCCTTCTGGCGTTTCGTTTGGACATAGACGGCCCCAATGGGTTGGATGTAAGTCTCTGGCTTCAAAGTTCGGTTGACTTCTGCTTAATGGCGATTGCAGTCTGCGTAGGTGGCTTAAAGTTGATACGTGGTTTGTCCTGTCTAGAAGCTGAGTTATACCTACTCTTCCCCTTCCCCAATTTCCGGTGGCAAGTGCATGTTGAAGTCTTTCGGTTATTATTCCTGGGCGGACAGCTACTGAAACGGTTATTATTGGTCCCTTCACGCCTATGCGTTCAAGTTGATATTTTATGTCTCTGCAGAGGTTTCTGAAGGCTACTCTGAAGAGGTCTGCAAGCAAGGGCCCTGCAAGTCTTAGCCGCTTGTTTTTGAAGTGGTCTTTGTCGTCTGTTTTTCTCTTTCCAAGTTTTAGTTCAATCACCCTGCACGCCATTTCGCCCAAGAATAATGCTTTGTCTCTTCTGCTTTCGCTTGTTCTGCCGATGTGTGGTAGAAAGTTTTTGTTTGTGGCTGTTTCAGCCTTCTGTATGCGGTATTCTTCAACTTGGCCATGAGCGACACGGTTTCCGATAAACAGAACAGCGTCTCTTACTGCGTCTATGCCTATGGCCTTCTCGAATGAAGGTTCTAGTTCTCTCTGTATCTCTTCTTCGAGGGAGACTGCTTCAGCTATTTCCTTGTCGGATTCCAAGCCTAAAGCATGCATCAATATGACAAAGGGAATACTAGTAGGCACGCCGGGCATGGAAACGTATATGGCTCCGTCCGACTTTAGCTTGAGCTCTATTCTTGCTCTAAAGCCAACAGTCGTAGAGAATATCTTCGCTTGATATACAGGCTTTGTTCCTTTCGTGTCTATGTCCACGATTATGCGGTTCGGAGCCAAGTCTTCCATGGCTACTATTACGCGTTCTGAACCGTTCACTATGAAGTATCCGCCTGGGTCGTCTGGGTCCTCACCGCAAGCTATTAGTTCTTCTCCTGAAAGCTGTGATAGGAAGCAAAGCTTCGACTTCAGCATTACTGGAATGTTTCCGATGTAGACGAGCTCTGTGTCTTGTTCTCTGCCGTCTATCACAGGGGTCATTTCAAGGGCTATTGGAGCCGCGTATGTTAGGCTGCGGAGTCTTGTCTCTAAGGGATAGATTTCATGTTTTGTGCCGTCCACCTCTGTCACGTACGGACCGGTTATTCTGGTCTGCGGATCTATCATCCAAACTTGGCCTAGCTTCACCTTGTATGGACATTCGGGAACTTCTATTGAAATTTCACCTACTTCATCAATTACTTCTTGAAGGCCGTGGTCTATGAACTCGTTGTAAGAGTCAAGATGTTGGCGGACCAAGCCTTTTTCCTTAAAGAAGGCGTTTAGAAGAAAATGCGTATCCTCTTTTGAAAATTCAGCCAATTCTAACAAGCCTCTCGAAATTTTACGTTTAAAAACACATAGATAGGATTATGCGACGCGGGTTTTCTCAAACTTTTAATTTCCTCCGACTGTTGGGTCATCCAACTCGAAAAATTGGTCTCCAATCTTTTAAAGAGCTAGAGACGTAACTGCACAGCTCTCTAATAAACTTTTTTGTATCTTATTTCACCTTTCGCGTATTTTAGATGGTTTACTTAGGCTCGTTAACACAAAGTATTTGTTATCGGCAACGGTTGTCCTGTGTCGAAAAGGAGTACGGGAATAAATCTTGGAGCAGAAATTTAAAGCGTTGATTGTCTGGCTTATCTTGAATGGAAAAGCAGAGAAATCCTTAGAGTTGCTCGCTGAACATTATGGTGTTGATATGCCCAAGATAAAGGTGGGCTTACCTAAAGCCCATAAAAAGAAGACTCTCGGATGTTACAACGCGAAAAACAAGACGATTTTTGTTTTGAACGGTGACACGCTTAAGGAACCATTCATCATTCTACACGAGTTTTACCATCACCTTAGAACAACTTTAGACGCAAAACATAAGGGAACCGAAAGGTACGCAGATGAATTTGCAAAGAGATTCATACAAGCATACAAGTCGACGGCAGCTAAGGTTTTGGGAAATAATTAATAAGAAAGATTCGAAAGTTTTGTGTGCGGCGGTAGCCAAGCCAGGTCAAAGCTTGAAAAGCGACATTTGCGTTGTGTGGATGAAGATTGGTAACTTTTAGGTCCTTTTGGTTGTTTTTTGGTGTTTTTTCTCTCTTTTACAGACATCTATAGCCCCCCTTCCCACGGACAAGTTGGCGAGTCAAACGTTGTGAAAGTTGTCGTAGGCTAACCAGCATAAAGGAAACGCTTGATAAGCTCTATTTCTTCCGTTAGTTTCGGAAGGAACTTTTTGGATCGATATTTGAGCATTTCGTGGAATTTTCCTTTTGTTTTTTCGCCCTTGAGCCATTTTTGGATGTGTTCGCGCTCTCGTGGGGTCAGGATTCTTTGTCTCATGTCTCTACTGTTATAGTAGAAAGCGTTATAAAGGTTACACTACTATTACAGTAGAGGAAATGGATACGTTCGAGCGCGCGTTAGTAAGGCTGGAAGAGTCCGGATTCCAAAACAGGTTTTAGGATCAGATGATCCAGTCATAACCAAGGCTTTTCTGCGCGGCTTGTTTAGCACGGATGGTTGCTTCGGTTTTCAGAACAGTCGGGGTTCTCGCGTTGAGATTCAGGTTAAGGGATGATTTCGTTTATCCGGCTGGTCGGCTCGGTTTCTCGTTTCGTTCATATGAGTGTATTTCTCTTAGAGGTGAGAATAAGGCTCCGCTTCAGGTTGCATACACTACGCAATCAGGCCAATGTATAAGATGGATGAAGGAGGTTGGATCGCTTAAGGATTCCCATAACCGACGTTATCAAGATTGGAAAAAATTAATAGAAGGGAAAAGATAGTTTCTGAAACGAGGTGCAGGGGTAGCAGAGCCTGGTCAATCCTCAGAGAGGGATTATATGCGCGGGCCAGTTTTAGTTTTTCCAGTGGTTGAATTTCTTGATGTGGGTGTCGCATAGAGAACCTACTTCTTTCATCCATTGTTTAACTGCGTTTCTTGAACAAAGGTTGGCGTTGTAGAATGATCCTGTCGATTTCCAAGTGAACCCTTTCTTGATTCGTTTGGCGTCGCATGTGTTGAATGAAAAGCCTATTTTCGATGCAAGAGCTACGAATTGGTCTCTGAGCATTTTGCTCCTGACCATTAGGTCGACACGAGAGGAGTTATCTTTCTTTCGAATGCTGAAACATCCATCTGAGCTGAATAAACCTCTTAGGAATGCCTCAATGATTTTAGAATCTGTGGCTGAAAGTATAGGTTTAGGCGTTTGAACGGTTTCTGCTTTTTTGCCGTTTGGAAAACCATATTTTAGGAAAAAATGGACTGCTTGTTTTTGTCCACTTCTGATCGTGAATGTGTTTTCTCTTATTCTGACGCTGGGTTCTACACCTAGAACATTACGAGCTAACTCTATTATGTGTTGGACCAAAGTTTCGTCGTTTAGGTTGCATCTTATTCCCCAAACTCCGCATGATACGTAACCGTCTCCTGCGTGTAAGCCTAAGAGTTCAGCCACCTGTTCATCGATTATCGCTTTGGGAGAATGATAGGTGATAGGTTTACCTCTGCCGATTTTTGATGGAATGACAATTGAGGGTGGCATCGCTTTTAAGGTAGCCTTGTTCGATTTATAAAGCGTTGGTCGACGTCCGCTAGCCTTAAATTGCAAATATTCAATTTGAACAGTTGGGCGGCGGTAGCGAAGCCAGGTCAAACGCGAAGGACTCAAGATCCTTTCCCGTAGGGGTTCGCCGGTTCGAATCCGGCCCGCCGCACCATAAACGAATATTAGAAAGGTATCACTATGTTGCTGACTATACTTGGAGTTGTCATTGGTGTGATAGGTGCAGTGATTCTTACTTATCCAGGCTTTAAACCAGAAGATGAAAGACTCGGAAGAAAAGTAACACGTAAGGATAGCAAAGGCATCCAAAAAGCGATAAACACGCTCTCAAGAGAAAGACCCCAGTTTTGGACTGACAGAAAAATATATGCAGTAGGTCTCATTGTGACTGTAGTTGGAGCGATTGTTACCATTTCCGATCTCTTAGGTTTGATAAATCTCTGACTTAATAGAGCTTACGATTCCAACCCGCGCGCGATTGTTGGATACACTTACTCTTCCCACAAATTCTCGCGAAAGATTTATAAGTGGTGGTGGGTTGTCTGTATGTTTGAGTGTTTGTATATGAAATTCCAAGAATTAGAGAAATTGTGTGCCGATTTAGAAGACATCGATACTCAAGTTCAGCAGAAGGTTAAGCTGATAGGTGATCTTGAGAAAAAGGCCAAACACATAGAAGAAGAGCTTAAACTCAAGGGAATGATTGCTGAATTGAGGGGAGAGGGGCCTCCAGCTGGATATGGTCTCGAAGAGTTAGGACAAGCAAAGAAGGAACTCGAGAATTTGCGGAGCAAATCGAGCGAATTAAAAAAGCAAGCCTTGAAGGAGATGGCGGAGTTAGATTTGCCAGTCTCTACTCAACTTGAAATAGATAGCGAAGGAAATGTTGTCGCAACCTTGGAAGGAGGACCTTACGAAAAATCTGTTAAGTTCATCGCCGATAAATTTGACTCTTCAATGCCCTTGAATATAGATGGAGTGCTCCTTAATTCCAACAAAATAGTCGTTACTAAAATCGGAGACCTAGAGAAAGGATTGCAGAAACTACTTATCTTCAAGCAGAATATCCATAGGATGGCGCTAGTGGCTATAGGTGAAAAAGACCCAGAAATCCAGAAAGCCATTAACTACATGCGTAGAGGTACGTATACGAACATCTGGGAAGCTGCAGGACCGAAACAGAAAGTTACTTTTAAGGATTTATATCGAGAACTGGGCATCACGGAAA
>Ga0224496_10002271_pt1 | contig 11478 bp, 12 predicted proteins | sample SF_Jul11_sed_USG_2_FD_168127 | JGI IMG/M metagenome (GOLD analysis project Ga0224496, IMG submission 168127) | Sediment microbial communities from San Francisco Bay, California, United States - SF_Jul11_sed_USGS_8_1 | ecosystem: Environmental > Aquatic > Marine > Sediment | place: USA... | reverse complement strand
AGGACATCGGGCCTGGAAGTCCTCGATTTTCGTGAGTTGCAGGCACCAGAAACGGCCACAGGAATCCCCTTCGCGGTCCCTGCAGAATGGGCCAAGCGTTACCCGTCTGAGATCGTGTGGAAGCTCTGTAAGTCCGGCTAGCTACTGTCCGAGCGCCGTCGCAAATTGGCGCCGGACCGTCTCGACGTGGTCGGTGAGGTCGTCGAGGGTCCAATTTGCAGTCGGGATCGGCTCGAGAACATCGACGCGGACAGTGGCAGGACGCATCACCCTCCCACCGCGGGGGAGGACATCAAGGCTGTTGTGGATGACAATCGGCACGATGGGCACTCCGGCTTCCATGGCCAGGTGGAATCCGCCCTTCTTGAACTGGCCGAGAGCCGGGGTTACCTGTCGGGTGCCTTCGGGCGAGATGGCAACGCTGAGGCCTTCTTGGATGCGCAAGGCTGCATCGTGGAGGGCTTGGACGGCGGCAGCATGGTCGGACCGATTGATGAAGATCACGTCGCCGAACTCGAAGATCTGGCCAACGAACGGCATCGCCTTCAGCTGCTCCTTGGCTACAGCGGTGACGTCGCGTCTGAGTAGTTTCATGAGGAGTAGTCCGTCGAAGTTGCTCTGGTGGTTGAACATGAACACCGACGGGCGGTGCGACCAGAGGTGCTCCTCGCCGCTGATGTCGAGGCTCACGCCGGCCAGGGCCACGGCAAGATCTCCCCAGGTTGAGGTCATCAGGTTGATGGCCTGGCGTCGGTCCCGATTCAACACCCCGGCCAGCAATCCGGCGGTTGCGGCAGTCATGACACTGCCCTGGGCAAGGATGGTCCGGATGACCTGCGTCTTCGTAGGCCGGCCCCGGCTCTCGAAGTCGGTAGGCATCCAGCCCCGTTCGTCGGCGGCTTTGCGCAGCTTGCGATCCGGATTGAGTGGTTGTGGATGACCGACTGCATCAAGGAGCGGTAGGTCTTCGTAGCCATCCGTGTAGAAAAAGGCATCCTCGAGTGAAGCCTTTCGCGTCGCCACATACGCTTCGGCTGCCAGCGCCTTCTGTTCGCCATAGATGATGGGCTCTGCCACCTCGCCGGTAACCTTCCCGTTGACAACGACAAGTGTGTTACAGATCACGTCGTCGACGTCCAGTGTGGCGGCGACGGGCCGGACCTGCATGGTGGTTGCCGCCGAGAGCAGGACCACGGTGTGTCCGCGCCGTTGATGCGCTCGTATCAGTCTCCGGACTTCGGGGTAGATCATGGCGGCGATCGTTTCGGTAAATAATCGATCGGCGAGCTCATCGATGTCCGTCTCGGCCATTCCAGCCAGAGCTTTGGTCGAGGCTCGGAGCAGTTCTTCGAAGGTTGCGTTCCCAGCCTGGTAGCGCACCGCCACTGCGGCTACACCGAGATTCGCGCGGTCGGGACGCTTCATGCGTTCCTGAGCGAATACGAAGGCCGTGAACCCGGCCAGGACGGTTCCATCCATGTCGAAGTACGCGACGACGTCGGGCCCTCCGGGTGCGGAGTCGATCTGGTCGATGAGGTCAGAAATCACAACGTCAGGCTACCAAGTAGGCCACACGGGCTAGACGCTGGCCCGAAACGCCGCGGCGGCTATCACCAGATCCTCGTACGGAAGGCCGACCCCCTTGAACAGGGTGCGTCCGCTTCGGGGTGGGGCGAAACCTGAAGTCACCTCGTGCAGGTCTGCGGTGATCTCCATTCTGGACCAGGCCCCGTCAGCCTCCGGGATGATCAGGTCGCCCGCTTCGTCCATGGCGGCTGCACGGTCTTCGACGTACACGGATGACGAAACCACCGTTTGCGTATCGGTCTCGCGCGTGTGCGGCTGAAAGGCCCCGATCGCATTGATATGCACGTCGGTCGGAAGTTGGCTGGCTCGAATGACCGGTGCGGGGCTGGTGGTTGTCAGACAGATGATGTCGGCATCAATCAGCCCGTCGGGATCGACGGCAAAGGCGTCGAAGCCTTCACCGCGAAGTTGGCTGGCGAGGGCGACTGCGTTCTCCTGGTGGCCGCTCACTATGTGGATCACCTCGATGGGCCGGACCGCTTGCATTGCCCGAACGTGGCTGCGACCCTGGACGCCCGTCCCGTACAACCGCAATCTCGATGCGGCCGGTGGGCTGAGATGGCGGGTTGCCACGGCCGACACCGCGGCAGTACGGAGTTCGGTGATGGCCGAGCCGTCGAGCATGGCGACCGGTCTCGCGCTTTGAGGTTCAAAGAGGACGTAGACCCCTTGCACCGTTGGGAGCGTCTGTGCGGCGTTGTCGGGGCTGTAGGTGATGAGTTTTACCCCGATGCCGAGATCTGACCATGCAGGCATCAGGAGCAACTGACCGGTGTCTATCGGGTGGACGGTTCGAACCGGCAGTTCCGGGAAGCCGGCGGCAAAAGCACGATCCAGGGCGTCGATGGCGTCAATCATCGGAAGGAGCTCGTTCAATCGAGTACGGCCGATATAGGGGAGAGATTCAGGCATGAGTCAGACCGCCACCGTGACGTGTTCACGCCACAAAACCAGGGCGGCGATCGGGACGAGAGCCAGCAACGCGCCGATGAGGCTGAGGGACGAGTAGGACGTACCGCTGACTACGAAACCAGACGCGATGCTGGCGCTGCCGCCGACAATCCAAGTCAGAGTGTCGCCGATTCCCTGGATGCTGGTCCGTTCCTGAAAGGTGAGATCGTTCATCAAGTGCGTGCTGCCTGCGACGAACGTGAAGTTCCATCCGATGCCCAGCAACAGCAAACCCGGGAGCAGCAGCACCGTGCGCGCTGGAGCGGCTCCGACAAAGGACAACGCACAAGCTCCAATCAGCACCGCTGAACCGAGTGAGATTATGGCGCGCGTACCGAGTCGCTTCACCAGGTAACCGGTCAGAGGAGCTATGGCGAACATGCCGAGCGTGTGGGCAGTCATCACGTTCCCGATAACGTCCAGGCCTTCGCCGATTCTGCGCAGATGCAGAGGGGTTTGTGTCATAACGAGGACCATGACACCCTGTCCGAGTCCCATTGACACGAGCGCCAATCGGGTCTGGACGGTGCCGAGCAGCGCCGGGCGGTCGCGAACAGGCTCGTCTGTTCGGATGAGGGAATCGATTTCGTCATCAATGGCGAGCTTGGCCGGGTCGGGCCTCAACAGAGTTGCGAACACCAGTGCTCCGGTTCCGAAGAGGACGGCACCGGAGAGGTAGGGACCGACGAGGTCCTCGAATCCCAGTGAAACGGCCAGCTTCCCGGCCGGATTCAGCGCCCGGGGACCGAGCACGGCTCCGATGGTCCCCGCCCAGACCAGCATGCCGATGGTGGTGGCCCGGCGCTTGCTCGGCCGTAAATCGGCTGCGGCGTAGCGAGCCAGATGCGAAGTGCTCTGCCCGAGACCAAGAATGACCATGCCTAGCAACAGCAGCGGAAAAGACCGCTGGGTAATCGAATAGCCGGCGATAGCCGCCCCGGAGGCGGCTGTCAGATACCCGGCCGTGAACGATGCGGTCCGACCGAACCTGGCGGCAACCCACGTGAAGACCATGGCACCGGCGGCGAGTCCGGCCGTTCCGAAGGCGGACGGAAGCCCGCTCCAGCGAGTCGAGGCGAGTTCCCCACCTGCGAGCGACGAGACCGTCGCGGCGAGAATGAAGGCCGTTTGCCCGATCGCTACCACCCAAAAGAAGGTCCAGACGAGTCGGGTCTGGGTTGATTCGGCGGTGGCTGTCCTCGTCATGCAAGCGCCTGATCGAGGGAGGCCAAGAGCAGGGCCACGTCGTCGGCGGATGTGTAGTGGACCAGGGAAGCCCGGACGACACCCTGCTCGGGGTCAATGCCGAGTCCTTCGAGAACCCGGTAGGCGTAGAAGTTTCCCGAACTGATCTGGACGCCCAGTCCGACCAGTTTGGTCGCCAGTTCGGACGCGGACTGGTTCAAGGGCAAGAAAGCCACTGTCGGGGCTCGATGGAGTGGCCCAGATTGCCGGGATGGTCCGATGAGTCTTACCTCCGGATGGTCTGCGAGCCAGGCTAGGAGCGGCTGGGCGAGGCGGTCTTCTGCCTCCTGCCATAAGTGCCCGACGGCGGCTACCGAATCCCGGAGCGATGCTCCAGCGACGCCGTGGTGTACGGCCAGATCTTCGACGTAGTCGAGCACCCCACCGGCGGCGGCTTCTTGCGCATGATCGGGACCGGCGGGTGTCAGGCGTTTGGTTAGCAGCCCCTCGTTGAAGAAGTGCCCTTGATTGGGAAGTTCGTCAAGCAGCCCTCGACGGACCACCATGAGTCCCTGATGGACAGAATAGGTTTTATACAGGCTGAACAGGTAGACGTCCGGGCCGAGATCGGCGACGTCAGGAAACCCGTGCGGCGCGTATGAAACGCCATCGACGATCACCCGGGCTCCGACCGCATGGGCAATCGCGGTGAGGGCTTTGACGTCGTTCTCCTGGCCGACGATATTCGAACAGTGGGGAAAGGAGACGACTTTCGTGTTGTCGCCAACCAGGTCCGCTAGATCACTGGGGTCCAATAATCCGGTTTCCGGATCAATGCGCCATTCTCGAATGGTGGCGCCCGCTTCCGTTGCGGCTCGTCGGAGCGCTCCGGTGTTGGCCTCGTGGTCCTGGTTGGTCACAACGACTTCATCACCCGGCTTGAGCGTAGCTTTAACCGCGTTCGCAAGGACATAAGTGTTGATGGACGTGGACGGCCCGAATTGCACTTCCGAGAAGTCGACGCCCAGCGCATCTGCCCACCGCCGACGCGAATGGTCCATCGCTTGGCCGCCCAAAGCGGAAGCCGGATACTGCGCGTACGGTTGAACTTTGGTGTTGATGTAGAAGTCGGTTAGCGCAGTAATGGTCTGCCGGCAGGCATACGAACCACCGGCGTTCTCGAAGAATGCCTCTGTGTTGCGGCTGGTGGCGAAGACGGGAAACTGAGATCGAACGTAGTTGACGTCAAGGTCCATCAGGCGAATCTAACCGAACTCATCGGACGGGCCAGCGTGATGGCGGTATGGTTTGGCCAGCATGATGCGCGCCGTGACATACGAAGAGTTTCAGGGACCGTTGATGGTGGAACTGGTCGCCCGGCCCGAGCCGCTCGCGCACGGTGTTGTGATCGAGGTACGAGCCAACGGTGTCTGCCGGAGCGACTGGCATGGTTGGATGGGACACGATCCGTCAATCAACCTTCCTCACGTCCCGGGCCACGAAATGGCCGGGGTGATCGCCGCGGTCGGCTCCGAGGTAACCGGCTGGGCGGCGGGGGATCGGGTCGTGGTTCCTTTTTCGTGCGGATGTGGTGTCTGTGATGCATGCGTGGCTGGATTTGGAAACATCTGCGACAATGAATATCAACCGGGGTTTTCCGGCTGGGGTTCCATGGCCGAGTTCGTCGCCGTTCCCTGGGCTGACTTCAATGTTGTTCACCTCCCTGACAAACTTGACTTCGTGGCGGCCGCCGCACTCGGATGCCGGTTTATGACGGCCTATCACGGACTCACGGATCGGGCGCACATCAAGGCAGGAGAGTGGGTGGCTGTGCACGGGACAGGCGGCGTCGGACTCTCAGCGATACAGGTCGCCAAGGCGCTCGGGGCTCAGGTGATCGCGGTCGACCTCGACGACAACAAGCTCAACCTGGCAGCTGACCTTGGAGCCGATGTCGTTGTGAACGCGACTCGCGACAAACCCGTGGACGTCATTCGGGAGGCGTCGGGCGGGGGAGCTCAGATCTCGGTGGATGCCCTCGGGTCGGCGGTCACCGCCCAGAACTCGATCCGGTGCCTGGCCAAGCGCGGCCGACATGTGCAAATAGGACTCGTGTTGGAGGAAGGAATCAATCTTCCGATTCCGATGAGCCGGGTCATTTCGCTCGAACTAGAGATATATGGGAGTCATGGCATGCCGGCCACCGGCTACGAGGAGATTTTTGCGCTCATCGAAGCGGGCAAAGTGGATCCGGCCCGACTGGTCGGGAAGACGATTTCTCTGGATGAAGTCCCCGAGGAGCTTCAGTCGATGGGCTCGTTTGGCCAGCTTGGCACGAGCGTGATCGCCTTCTCGTGAAGCAGCAGGTCTACCTGACTTCGCTTGGTGTCAGCGACGCGCCCGCTTCCCTGCGCTTCTACTGCGACGGCCTCGGGTTCGAGCTCGTCGCCGATCTCGGCACGATGGTCTTTGGGCAGGCGGCCACTCGCTGGCCCTGGGGCTCATCACCAACGATCGACGGGAATGGACATCGCGGTCGCGTCGCCCCAAGACAGCATGTGGGGTGGATACCGGGAGATTTCATGGATCCTGATAGGCACGGGCGGGAAGTAGCCTCCGGGGGCGGGGCGTTCGACGAATCCGGTCGAGCCCTAGTCCGATGAGCACCCAATCTTTTGGAGCGACTGGCCTGATCGCGTTTCTCGAGGACTTGGGAATCGTTACTACGACCGTGCAGCATCCGCCTCTTTATACCGTTGAAGACTCCAAAGCACTCCGGGGGGACCTACCGGGAGGTCACTGCAAGAACTTGTTTCTCCGCAACAAGAAGGGACAGATGTGGCTGGTGGTCTGCCCGGAAGATCGAGTACTTGACATGAAAGACCTCGGAGAGCGGATCGGGGCGGGGCGAGTATCGTTCGGGAGTCCGGAACGCCTCACGACCCATCTGGGTGTGTTGCCAGGAGCCGTCACGCCATTCGCAGTCATGAACGACGCTGATCGTCTTGTCCGGGTGGTGCTTGACGAGGCGCTGATGGCCGAATCGCTGCTCAACTTTCATCCGTTGGTCAATGATCAGACAACAAGTATTACTCCTGGAGATCTGATGAAGTTCCTCGAGGCAGTCGATCACCGACCGGTCGTGCTGACGTTGGCCTGATACGAACGTTGGTCTGCGCTCAGGCAGTCAGCGCCATCGGGTAGCGGTGAGTAGCTCGTTACCTGTCCGGGTGCTGAGGCGTTGTTCACGTTTGGTCACTTTCGCCGTGGTTGGGCCCAACCAAGCTCTCGACACACATCACCACGACCGGGGATGCGATGATCTTGCTCGACAAACAGTAGATTCGCGCCATGACGACACCCATTTCAGGGGTTTGGGCTCCGACCCTGACGCCACTTACGGAAGCCTTGAACATCGACCTCAAGCTGCTGGTCGACCATTGCTGCGAGCTACTTGCATCGGGTTGCGATGGCATTGTGCTGTTTGGCTCGACCGGCGAAGCTCCATCGTTCTCGGTCGCCGAGCGAGCCGTGGCTCTTGAGGCGCTGATCGACGGAGGCGTGTCGGCCGCCCGGATCGTCGTCGGGACCGGCTGTGCAGCGTTTCCTGATACGGCCGAGTTATCACAGCATGCCACCGAAATGGGCGTCAGCGGAGTCCTCGTCATTCCGCCATACTTCTTCAAGGGAGTGTCCGACGGTGGTGTAGCCCGCGGCTACACGGCGTTATGTGAGGCCATCGGCGCCGATCTGCGGCTCTACCTTTATCACTTCCCCGCATTGTCGATGGTCCCGATTACTCCGAGCATCATTGCCACAATTCGCGCAGATTTCGCGGAGAACCTGATCGGCCTGAAGGACTCGAGCGGACAAGTCAGCAGTCTTCATGGGTTCACCGACATTGACGACCTGACCGTTCTGCCGGGGACCGAGCGCCTCATGATCGAAGGAGCCAGACACGGGGCTACCGGCGTGATCACGGCCACCGCCAACATTGCGCCAGCAGTGATTCAGGACGTCTGGCAGCAGCGTGACGGTGCTTCGATCGATGACTCATTGATGCTTTCGGTGCGGTCGATAATCGAAGCAGGGGGAACCATCCCGACGATGAAAAGCTGGCTGGCACACGCCAAGGGTCACGAAGGATGGAATCGGGTTCGTCCACCCTTGACGACAGTCAACACAGCGAACGGCGACACCAACCGCGAGTTGTCCAAGCTGTTATCAGTCGAATAGTTGGCTGATATCGTCGGGAATGATGATCTTGGAATGGCGCGGTTCTCCAAGAGGCAGAACTTCACGCATGGCAGCTTCATTGATAAGGAGCGCGGCACCCAGGTACATCGACAGTAACCCGGAGATCAGCCCTTCGAATCCTGCCATTTGCGTTACGATCGGCCCGCCGGTGAACTCGGCCGCAGCGTTGAGGACGAACCAGACGGTGATCAGTGCCAACACGACTTGAACGACAAATCCGCGCCTCCGGTGTGCCGCCAACAGCGCCCCCCCGACTACCGACCATAGTCCGAGATACCAGGCGACATACTGGCGATCGAGCGGTGGTTCGACGTCGAGCAGGTCGAAAGCCCAGATCGCCGCCTGTGAGATCCAGAACATCCCAAAGAGCCCGAAAGCCCCGAACTCAATTCTTTGCCCTGATCTCGCTTCGACTGTGGCCGCCAGGAGCAAGGAGGTCCCGGCGACCAGGGCGATGATCGGTGGCAACGTGCCGAACTCGAAGAAACCTGCGTGGAATAAGCCCACCGCCACGAGGGCGACGCCTAACGACAGGTACGCGAGCGGTCCCGTTTTGGCGGTTGCGCTATCGATGCGGTCCTCCTTCCAGACTCGTTAAGTAGAGAGCTTCCGAGGGCAGCTGTCAAGGGTCAAATGGCACAAGCACCCCAGGTATGTGAGTCGGCGTCGACGCTGATAGATTCAACCCATGATTGACCTTCGAAGTGACACCGTTACCCAACCAACCGAGGGAATGCGCCGGGCGATGGCCGAGGCGGCGGTGGGGGATGACGTTTTTGGTGACGATCCAACCGTAAACGCCCTCGAAGCGAAAACGGCGGAGCTGCTCGGGAAGGAAAGTGCGGTGTTCGTTCCGAGCGGCACCCAGTCCAACCTTATTGCGTTGATGGCACATTGTCAGCGTGGCGACGAGTACATTGTCGGCCAGCTCGCCCACACCTACAAGTATGAGGCAGGCGGAGCGGCAGTACTCGGTTCCATCCAACCGCAACCCATTGATATGGAGCCCAATGGATCGCTGAGCCTCGATCGGGTCGCATCGGTAATCAAGCCAGACGACAGTCATTTCGCGAGAACCAGGCTCGTCTGTCTTGAAAACACCCACCAGGGCAAGGTCGTACCGCTGGAGTACCTGCGGTCGGCGCGTGCATTCGTCGATGATCGTGGGTTGGCTCTGCATCTCGACGGGGCCCGTATCTGGAATGCGGCGGTGGCGCTGGGCGTCCCACCGGCGGTCGTTGCTGAGCCATTCGACAGCGTTTCGGTGTGCCTTTCAAAAGGTCTGGGAGCACCGGTAGGTTCGGTCTTGGTCGGCACGGCCAGTTTGATTGCCGAGGCGCGCCGCTGGAGGAAGATGCTGGGTGGGGGGATGCGCCAGGCCGGCATCATCGCCGCCGCCGGTATCTACGCCCTCGACCACCACATTGACCGACTCGCCGAAGACCACGCCAATGCCCAATTGCTCGCCAAGCTGCTGGGCAACGTCCCGGGAGTCACCGTGAAGGGTCACGACACCAACATGGTATTCGTGGATTTCGGCGTGGCCGATTATCGGGCATTCGCCGCCAGGCTCAAAGGGCACGGGATCGTTGCCCTAACCGGCCGTTCATCGAGTCGGCTGGTGACCCATCTGGGTGTCACCTCAGCCGATGTAGAGCGCTTCGTTGAGGTCGTGAGTGACCTGGAGCCCGGTTCGTGAACGATGCCTACCCGATGACCGGCGACGAAGGCCCGATGTTGGTTTCCATCCTGAACAAGCAGCGCGAGGTCATGATTTGGAAGCTGGACGGTCTGAACGACGAGCAACTCCGTCGACCAATGACGCCGAGTGGCACCAATTTGCTCGGGCTGGTGAAACACCTCGCTGCTGTTGAATACGGATGGTTTTGTACGACGTTCGGTCGATCGACTGAGCCGCTTCCATTTGATGAAGACGATGAAGACGCGGACTTGCGAGTCAACGACGACGAATCGACCGAAGACATCTTGGCGTTTTACCGCCGGGCTTGCGATGCAGCAGACCTGGCGATGAGCGAGGTCGGTCTGGATGGCGAGGGAACTGCGTGGTTTGGCGATACGGTATCGATGCGGTGGGTGATCCTGCATATGATCGAAGAGACCGCCCGGCACGCCGGCCATGCCGACATCCTTCGAGAAATGCTCGATGGGACAACCGGTTATCGCCCGCCGCGGTAGCCGGACTTCCACTGTCCTCGAAAGGTCAGGCTGGCCGGCGCCATCACCTTGTTGTCGGAGACCGGTCCGACCCCAAGAGGATCCCAGCACGGAGTGTTGGGTCCAACGGTCACCTACGAGGATGCTGATACGGCCGGCTTCAGTAAGACGCTGATCAACCTTCACACGGCACCCGGAGCCACTGAACTGGTTGCACCTGCGACAGTAGGTGGGCCGACGATGAGTTCACGATCGCCGTCGACAATGGTGAGGCCAGTAGGGGGACCGACCATCGGGCGGCGAGTTGCCGAATGGCCGGATGAACCGTCCGTGGGGGATCAGCACAGTCAGTTTTTCGGGATCCTGGCGACCATGGGTGGGAGATTGCTCACCAAAGTCGGCGGCGGACCGATCGCACTCGATCTACTAGCTTGACGCCGTGACTACGCGAATCGCAGTGGATATTGGTGGGACGTTCACCGACGTCGCCCTTGAACGTGACGACGAACTCTTCGCAGCCAAGACCCTCACCACTCACGACGCCCCGGAACGGGGCGTCGTCAAGGGGATTGCGGAGGTTCTCGAAACAGCAGGTGTCGATTGTGGAGAGGTGACGCAGGTTATCTACGGAACGACGCTGGCCACCAACTTGCTCATCGAGCGCAAGGGCTCACCGACTGGATTGCTCACCACGAGGGGCTTTCGTGACTCCGTCGAGATGCGCAACGAGAACCGATACGAGCAATACGACGTCAACATTGACCTACCGCCACCGCTGGTACCTCGTAGCCTGCGGCGGCCGATCACCGAACGGATCGATGCCCGGGGACGTATCCTCACCTCCCTCAATGAAGAGGACGTGGTTGACGCCGCTCAGCGGCTGGCCGCCGCCGATGTCCAGGCAGTGGCGGTCGGGTTTCTGCACAGTTACATCAACGCCGTGCATGAAGAACGGGCGGGGGAGATTCTTGCTCGGCTCCTGCCCGGCGTAGAAATCAGCCTTTCGAGCGAAGTATCTCCCGAAATGCGGGAGTTTGAGCGGCTCTCAACGGCCTGTGCCAATGCCTACGTGCAACCACTTATGAGTCGCCACCTCGACGGGTTGGAAGTCGAGCTTGCAAGGATCGGCTTGCGGTGTCCGCTCCACCTGATGCTGTCCGGCGGAGGCTTGACGACACTGGCGACGGCGCGTCGGTTCCCCGTTCGACTGGTTGAGTCCGGTCCGGCCGGCGGAGCGATCTTCGCAGGCTCGATTGCTCGGCAGCTTGGTTTAGAAGATGTTCTTTCTTACGATATGGGTGGGACGACCGCCAAAATCTGTCT
>Ga0224496_10002268_pt1 | contig 11481 bp, 9 predicted proteins | sample SF_Jul11_sed_USG_2_FD_168127 | JGI IMG/M metagenome (GOLD analysis project Ga0224496, IMG submission 168127) | Sediment microbial communities from San Francisco Bay, California, United States - SF_Jul11_sed_USGS_8_1 | ecosystem: Environmental > Aquatic > Marine > Sediment | place: USA... | reverse complement strand
GGGCTCGGGGCGCGCGCCCTGGCCGGCGCCGTCTACTACCTGCCCAGCGTGGCGGTGATGATCGGGCTGGCCCTGCTCTGGCAGTTCGCCGTCACGATGTTCGGCGTCAAGGAGTACATCCTGCCGACGCCGCTGGCCGCGCTGAAGACACTGGCCGACCCGAACTACCGCTGGACGGCCAACTTCCTCGCCACCTTGTACGCCGTGCTCGGCGCCTTCGTGCTGTCGGCCGTGCTCGGTGTCGCGCTGGCGGTCGTGATCGTCTGGAACGAGCTGCTGATGCGCACCGTGATGCCGGTGCTGATCCTGTTCAACACACTGCCCAAGATCGCGCTGGCGCCGCTGTTCGTGATCTGGCTCGGCTACGGCATCTGGCCCAATATCGTGATCGGCACGACGATCGCGTTCTTCCCGATGGTGGTCAACACGGCCGTCGGGCTGGCCAGCGCCGAGCCCGAGATGCTCGAACTGGTGCGCAGCCTGAAGGCGAGTCGCTGGCAGGTGCTGCGCAAGATCCGCTTCCCGAATGCGGTCCCGTACATCTTCGTTGGCTTGAAGCTGGCGGCGACGATGAGCGTGATCGGCGCCCTCGTCGGCGAGTTCGTCGCCTCCGAGCGTGGGCTGGGCTCACTGATCATCACCGGCGGCGTGACGCTGCAAACGGCGTCCATCTTTGCCTCCTTGATCCTGATTTCTGCAATGGGCCTGGTGCTCTACGGTCTGGTCGTGGCCGTCGAGCGAGTCGTTGCGCCATGGGCGCACCGGGAAGATGCGACCGGATGACAAACGAAGGAGATTTCGCAATGAAGGCAACGACAACGAAGCCGATGGCAGCGCCCTGGCGCGCAACGCTGGCCGCATCCATGGCCGCCTGCACCGTGCTGGCCGCCGTGCCGGCCGCGGCGCAGGACAAGGTCCAGTTGCAACTGAACTGGTTTCACCTGGCCGACCACTCGCCGATCTACCTGGCGCTGAAGAAGGGCTACTACAAAGAGGAGGGGCTCGACCTGACCGTGTTGCGTGGCAGCGGATCGGCCGACAGCGCGAAGAAGATCGACCTCGGCCAGTCCGACATCGGCATTGCCGACGCGCCGACCGTGCTGACGGCGATCAGCAAGGGCGCCAACCTGAAGATGGTGGCGGTGGTCTACGACAAGGCCGGCAACAATGTGTTCTTCCGCAAGAGCGCAAACATCAAGTCGCCGAAGGACCTGGTCGGCAAGAAGATCGCCGCGCCGCCGGCCGACTCACACCGCGTGCTGTGGCCGGCGTTTGCCGCATTGCATGGCATTGCGCCCGATGCCGTGACCCTGGTCAACGTCAAGCCCGAGGGCAAGCAGGCGATCGTCGCCGCCAACGAGGTCGACGCCTCGTTCGACCTCTACACCAGCTACGCGATCTGGGAAAAGGTGCTCGGCAAGGGCGACGTCGGCAACCTGCTCTGGGCCGACTTCGGCCTGCCGATCTATGGCCACACCTATTTCGTCAACACCGAGACGATCAAGAAGAACCCCAAGCTGATCGAACGCTTCCTTCGCGCCACCCACAAGGGCTGGCGCGACGCCAAGGTCGACCCGGCCGGCTCGATCGCCGCGATGGCCGAGCAGGTGCCCGGCCTCGACGCGCCGACGCTGCTGGCGACGATGCCGCAGATCCTCGACCTGTGCGTGACCGAGCGCTCGGCCAAACACGGCCTGGGCTGGATCGAGGCCGAGCTGATGCAGAAGACGATGGACATCACTTTCGCCAATGCCAAGCCCGAGAAGGCGCTGGCAGTGGCCGATGTGTTCACCAATGAGTTCAGCAGCAAGATCAAGCCTTGAATCGAAAAATGAATGACGCGGGCATGAACACGAACATACGGAGCGAGTGGCAAGCCACCGAACCGACGCTGGCCCAGATCGAAGCGCGCAGCGGGCCACTGCTGCTCGAGTTCGGCAGCCCGGGCTGCGGCCACTGCCTCAGGGCCCAGCCGCTGGTCGAGCAACTGCTCGGTGAACGGCAACCGGCAGTGCCACACCTGAAGATCGCCGACGGGCCGGGTCGTGCCCTCGGCCGCTCGTTCAAGGTCACGCTGTGGCCGACGCTGGTGTTCCTGCGCGACGGCAAGGAGGTGGCGCGTCTGGTGCGGCCACGCGCACTGGAGCCGCTGCGCGAGGCAATGACCCACCTCGTGACCCCGGCCTGACGCCCGCGGGCCGGATATTCCGGCGTCAGCCCGGGCCGACCGCGCCGGCAATCGCCGCGGCCAGTCGGGCCTGGTCGATCGGCTTGGTCACGTGGTCGTTCATGCCGGCCGCCAGGTAGGCTTCGCGCTGGTCGGAGAACACATTGGCCGACACCGAGACGATCGGCACCCGACCCACCGGCCCCGGCAGCTGCCGGATCGCGCGCGTGGCGCTGACGCCGTCCATCTCTGGCATCTGGATGTCCATCAGCACCAGGTCGTACTGCGCCTCCTGCACCTGGCGCAAGGCTTCGCGGCCATCGGCGGCGACGTCGGCAAAGTGGCCCATCTGCGCGAGCATCGCGGCGATGATCAGCTGATTGACGCGGTTGTCCTCCGCCACCAGCACACGCAGCCCGCGCCGGACAGTGGGGGATTCGTGACCGCGATCGGTGGTTGCGCCCGACCCCGTGGAGACGCCGGACAACGGAACCGTGACGCGAAACTCGCTGCCCTCGCCGATGCGGCTGTCGACGCCGATCTGGCCACCCATCAGTTCGACCAGTTCGCGCGAGATCGCCAGGCCCAGGCCGCTGCCGCCGAAACGTCGCGAGGTGCTGTTGTCGGCCTGCATGAAGCGCTCGAACAGGTTCGGGATCACCTCGGCGGCGATGCCGATGCCGGTGTCACGCACCCGCACCGTCCAGTCAACGCGGCCGTCGCCGCGTCGCAGGTGCTGCGAGCGGATGACGACGCTGCCGCGCTCGGTGAACTTGATCGCATTGCCGATCAGGTTGAACAGCACCTGGCGCATGCGGCTGGCATCGCCTTCCAGAGTCTTCGGCAGCGCGGCGTCGTGCTCGACTTTCACCGCGATGCCCTTGGCGCCGGCCCGTGCACCGAGCAGGGCGACCACTTCATCGATCAACTTGGCCGGGCTGAACGGTGCCATCTCGACGTCCATCCGGCCGGCCTCAAGCTTGGACAGGTCGAGGACGTCGTTGATGACGTTCAGCAGCGCCGCGCCCGAAGTGCGAATCGTCTCGGCATACATGCGCTGTCTGTCGTCGAGTGCCGTGTCGAGCAGCAGGCCGTTCATTCCCAGCACGCCGTTCAGCGGGGTGCGGATCTCATGGCTCATGGTTGCCAGGAAACGCGACTTGGCTTCGTTGGCCGCCTCGGCCGTGCGTCGTGCCTGCTCCAGTTCCTCGGCAGCGGCACGGGCGCGGGTCACGTCGCGGTAGATTGACACGACGCCCCCCGTGGCGGTGCGGCGCTCGACCGCGCTGATGACCTGCCCGCCGGGCAGGCGCTGCTCGAATTCATGGCCGTCGGCATGGTGCCGGGCCATGCGCTCGGCAATCCAGGCGCGGCGCTGCGCCTCGTCGGCGTCCGGAAATATCGCGCGGGCGCCCGCCTGGGCGATGTCGGCCAGGCGGGCGCCGGGCGCGATCGTGTCGCGCAGATGCGGAAACAGGGCGAGGTAGCGTTCGTTCCACATGACCACCCGGTCTTCCGAGTTCCAGAGCAGGAAACCTTCGTCCATCGACGCCAGGGCCTCGTCGAGAACCAGCTTTGCGCTGGCCGTCTCGGCGCTGGCCGACATGAGCCGGGCGATGTAATGCCGCGCCGTCGCCCCCAGGACGACGGCCAGGCCAATGATGAATGCACCCAAGGCAATTGCGGTGACGCGACCGTCGCGCGAATGCTTCAGGACCGCCGTATCGGAAATGCCAGCCGTCACCAGCACCGAGCCGTAGACAGTTCGCCGTACCGAAGCAAAGGTCGGTGCCTCGCTCAATCGCCCCGGGCCGAGTTGCGCCGCACCCGAGGTCTGGAGCGGTTCCAGCGGCCTGGCGTGCAGGCGCCCGAGCAATGAGTCGTTCGCCGGCACGCTGGCGAGCAGCGCGCCGTGCTGATTTTCCAACGCAATGGTCAGGCCGTCGATATCGACCGCCGGCGCCATGATGGTCGTCAGCGCGGACACCGGCACAGTCGCCACAGTGGCCATCCGCGTATCGCCCATCGGCCCCAGCGGTCGTGCAACGAAGATGACCTTCTCGCGGGTGTTGAAGTCCGTTGCCGGCGTGCTGATGGCCAGCTGGGGCGCCGGCTGCGACAGCACGCCGGCCAGAAAACCGGACGGCAAATCGACCCCCAGGCGAATTGTCGTCTGGTTGGCGGCCATCGCAACGCGACCCTGCGCATCGAGGATGATCAGGTCGCTCAGCAGGAGGTGCTGGTTGATCAGTGCCCGCAGGATCTGGGGCGCCCTCGCAGCGTCCAGGGTCTGGCTGCCCTCGATGAACACCCCCGGCATCTTGCCCAGTTCGGCGAGCGTCAGGTCGAAGGCAATGAAGCTGCGGTTCAGCGCCGTCTCCGCTGCGCGGGTCAGGGCCTCGGCTTGGCGGCCAGCCGCGCTTTCCGCCTCGCGTCGAAACTCTTTCGCCAGCAGAGCCACGGCGCCCGCCACGCACAGCGAGAACAGGCCGACGACCAGCCAGATCACACGCGAGGTGCGCTGCATTCGGCTCATTGGCGGGTGGAATTGGCCTCGATACCGGTCACCGGACCCAGCGTGTTATTCCACACCACCGCGCACTGCGGGCCGCAACGCTGCACCCAGCGAGGCAACACCGTCGACACGACGATGTCGCGCCAGCGCCTGACGTCGGAGGGCGTCTCGTTGACCACCTGCATGCGCCCCTTGTTGCCGTTCACGCAGGCGGTGCCGCCGCGGTTGCACTCCAGGCCCTCGCCGGTCTCGCGGTCGGCATCGTCCCAGATCGCCTGTTCCAGGCGCGGTAGTTCAAGCCGCAACACCCTGCGCAGTTCGGGCGACAGTGCATTCCACGCCGCCGTGTTGGCGCCGAACACGGCCAGTCCCCAGTTGGCGGCCATCGTGTGCACATGCGTGGTCACCTCGTGCAGCCCAATGGTGTTGCCTGACATCGTGCCAGTGATCGCGCAGGCGATGTCGCCACTGCGCAGCTTCGGGACGATGTCGGCAAACGAAGTCTGCACCGGCACGGCGCCGAGCGCTTCGACCAGGTCGGACTGTGCCGGATTGGAGCTGCGGATGCGCCGGCCGGCCAAGTCGGCCAGGCCGCTGAACGGCTTGTTGCAGAACGTGACCTGCGCCGGATAGACATACACCGCCAGCGCCTCGATGCCCCAGCGTTCGCGCAGTCGCTGTTCGAGATAGGGCCTGAAAGCCGCGAAATGCTTGCGCAGCGTCGCCATGTCCGGGTTGAGCCCGGCGAGGTCGGGCGCGCCGAGTTCGGGGTCTTGAACGGCCACGAGCGGCAGCAGCGCGGTGCCGAAAGGCACTGCACCGATCTGGATCAGGCGCAGCATCTCGTTGCCGCTCAGGCCAGCCTGGTCGAAGGGCACGATCTCGGCACTGGCACGCCCGCCGCTGAGGCGTGGCAAGTCCCGCGTCCAGAACGGCAATTCGTGGCGCGTGTATTGGTGCAACTTGCCCAGCCCGCCGACGATGCGCAGGCGCTCCGGCGGGTCGTTCTGCTGCTGCGCCTGGGTGGCACCGCCGACCGTCACGATGGCCAGCAGGGCGCAAGTCAACACAAGATGGCGGCAACGGCGCAGCGCGGGTCTGAAGTTCACTGTTGTCATCCTGAAGCTGGATTCGAGGGCATTGTTCCACGGCGGCCGGCATCGATTCGGGCTGCTTCGTCTGGTGCGCCTCGGGCCGGGCAAATCATGCGGTGTGCGGGCTTGGTCGACCTCGATCAGTACAGTTCTGCCGAAGTGACTCTGTCAACAATGACACGATCGACCGGCAATCGCCGCTGCCCGCCGCACGGCCAAGCACTTCGCCCCGGTCGCCGCGCAGCACGCCTTTGGCGAGCAACCCCGTGTGAACGCGGGCGTCGGCGGTGGCAGTCGGTGGCTGAATGGAAAGTGACGCAACGGGACGGATTTCGTCACGTCAGCCTTCGAGCAGACCGCGCACATAGCCAATCGAATGCGCCGCACACCCGGCGCCATCCGGCTGGTAGTCGAACGGCTCCATCGCCAGCCAGCCTTCATAGCCTTGCTGCTTCAGCGCCGCCAGGATCGGCCCGAATCGATCCTGGCCTTGCCCCGGTCCACGTCGATTGCGGTCGTTCAACTGCACGTGCACCAGATGGCCGCTCGGCCACCAGCGGTCGATCAATGCGGGCAGCGGCTCGGCTTCGGTGAGGCCGGCCGAACTGGTGTCGAGCATCGTCTTCAGGCCGGGCAGGTTGGCGCGCACGACGATCGCGGCCGCTTCGGCGACGGTATTGACCACCGAGGTCAACGAGGTGGCAAGCGGCTCGATGCAGTAGTGCAGGCCGAGCCGGCCGGCGCGTTCGCCGGCGAAGTGCCAGGCGTCGCTGGCGCGCGCCAGCGCATCGGCGGTGCTCTGCCCGGGCGCCGGGTTGCGCTGCGCCGGCGAGCCGTGCACCAGGTAGCGGCCGCCCATCGCCGCGCAAAGCTCGATCAGCCGCGTGATCACGTCGCGCGTGCGCGCCGTGACCGCCGCATCGGCACTGCTGATCGACAGGCCCTTGGGCGCCAGCAGCAGCCAGTGCAATCCGCTGATGGCCAGGCCGTGGTCGGCGGCAATCTTGGCAAAGGCGCGCGCCTGTGCGTCGCTCAGCGTGGTCGGGTCATCGGCAAGCGTGTACGGCGCGACTTCGAGCCCGCGGTAGCCGAGCTTGGCGGCATAGGCGCATTGCTCGGCGAAGCCCCAGGGTGCGAGCACTTCGTTGCACAGTGAGAGTCTTTCGATCATTGCTTGTCCTCCTTTGCCTTGAACGGATGGCGCACAAGGCGCACCAGATCGCGCACCAGACGGCGCAGCGCCGGAATCTGCCCCAGCAACATCACCACCACCAGCGCCGCCAGCACGCCGCTGATCGGCCGCGTGAAAAACGGCGCCAGGCTGCCGTCAGACAGCACCAGCCCACGTCGCAGCGACTTGTCGATGATGTCGCCCAGCACCAGCCCGAGCACGAAGGGCGCGACCGGAAAACCGCGCCTGCGCAGCACGAAGCAAACGATGCCCACCGCCAGCATGACCCAGACGTCGAACAGCCGCTGCGTGATCGAATACGCGCCGAGCACGCAGAGCACGAAGATGATCGGCATGATGGTCTCGCGCGGCACGTGCAGCACCCACAGGATCGGCCGCACCAGCACCAGGCCGAAGACCAGGATGCACAGCGTGGCGGCCAGCGCGATGCCGACCACGTCGTAGACGAACTGCGGCTGGTTGATCATCAGCATCGGGCCGGGTTGCGCGCCGTGGATGATCATCGCCGCCATCAGCATCGCCGCCGGCGCCGAGCCGGGGATGCCGAGCGCCAGCGCCGGGATCAGCGCGCCGGGGATGGCGGCGTTGTCGCCGGTCTCGGCGGCCATCAGGCCTTCGACCGAACCCTTGCCGAAGTTGTCGCGATCGGGGCTGGCACGCTTGGCGGCGGCATACGAGGTCCAGGCCGCCATGTCTTCGCCGACACCGGGCAGGATGCCGGTGAACACGCCGATCAGGCCCGAGCGGATGATCGTGCGCCAGTAGCGCAGCACGTCGCCGATCCGGGGCAGCACCGAGTCGAGCTTGCTGCGGACCGGCTTGATGCGCGGCTGGCTCATCACCATCAGCACTTCGGCGAAGCCGAACGCGCCGACCAGCGCCGGGATCAGCCCGATGCCGCCGCTCATTGCATTGCTGCCGAAGGTGAAGCGTTCGTGCGCATGGATCGGGTCGAGCCCGATGGTGGCTGTGAAGATGCCCAGCAGCCCCATCAGCCAGCCTTTCACCGGGCTCGAGCCGGTGACGCTGCCCGACATCATCACGCCGACCATGCCGAGCCAGAAGAACTCGAAGGCGCCGAAGCGCAGTGCGGCCTCGGCCAGCAACGGCGTGAACATCGCCAGGCAGACGATGCCCAGCAGCGAGCCGGCCACCGAGCCGGTGGTGGCGATGCCCATCGCACGGCCGGCCTGGCCCTGGCGCGCGAGCATGTTGCCGTCCAGGCACGCCGCGGCGTTGGCCGCGGTGCCCGGAATGTTGAGCAGGATCGCGGTCCGGCTGCCGCCATAGATCGCGCCGACGTAGACGCAGATCAGCACGAGGATGGCGTCGTTGGGCGCCATCTTGACGGTGAGCGTGGTGAACAGCGCGACGCCGAGCGTCGCCGACAGCCCCGGCAGCAGGCCGATCATGATGCCGACCAGGGTGGCGCCCAGCGCGTAGGCGATCTGCCACGGCCCGGCCAGCGCGGCCAGCGCGGTGGCCAGGTGGTTCAGGCCTTCCATGACCGATGCGGCGTGCGTGGCGAGTTCACCGGCCTACCTTCGTGCTTCGCGCTGCGGCGTGGTCCCTTGGGGCGGCCAGTCGGTCTCATCGCCATTGCCAGCCCTCACGGCAGCCGTACCAGGAAGACCGACTCGAACAGCCAGGCCATGGCCATGGCCGACAGCACGGCGACGACCAGTGCCTGCACAAGTCCGCGCGCGACGCGCCTTTCGGCGCGCCAGACCGGCCAGCCGAACACGGTGGTGAACAGCGCGATGAAGACCGCGCCTTCGACGACGAAGGGTGTGCCGCTGCCGAGCGTGACGCCGGCGAACAGCACGCACAGCGTGATGGCAATCAGGGTCTGGCGTGCAGAACCGGCATCGCCGGGTTCGTCGACCGCAGCGCGCGATTCCGGCGGCGCGCGGCGCGCCTGCAGCGCCAGCATGATCGCCAGCACGATCATCAGCGCGCCGACCACGCCGGGCAGCAGGCCGGGGATCGACAGCGGGTTGATGCCGCGGCTGTCGAGCCGGTCCATGCGCCACGATGCGACCAGGATGGCCGCGCCCGCCAGCGCCCAGCCCGCCGCGCTCAGGGTCTCGCTGCGACGCGACACGGCGCCCCGGTCAGGTCAATGGCAGCGCTGGCGTGTGCGGCGGGTCGGCCGATCAGCGCTTGATGCCGACCGACTCCGGCGTGACCTTGGCCAGGCCGGCGTCCTGCAGCAGGTAGGCGTCGCTGACCACGGTCGGCCAGACCGCGTCGTAGGCCGCTTTGCCGTACAGCGGCGTGAACAACGCGCCCTTGTCGCTGGCGTACTTGCGCACCTTGTCGGACTTGGCGATCACGTCGGCCCACAGTTTCTCGACCGTGGCGACCACTTCGGCCGGCACACCCTTGGGAATGAAGATGCCGAAACCGGTCGTGACCTTCGGAAAGTCCTTCACGAACTGGGTGATCGGCGGGATCGTGCCGACACCTTCGAAGGTCATCGACTCGTCGGCCACCACGGCGAGCGGGCGCAGCCGCTTGCCTTTGATCATCTCGGCCTGCTCGGGCGCCAACTGGGTCGTGACCTCGGTCTCGCCGGAAACCGTCGAGACCACCGCCGGGTTGCCGCCGTCGTAGGTGACGTGGCGGTACTTGGCGCCCGTGGCGCGCGAGATCGCCTCCATCGCGAAGTGGCCCGACGAGCTGTTGCCGGCCGTGCCGACCGACACCGGCTTGGCTTTCATCGCCTCGAGCAGTTGCGGGAAGGTCTGGTACGGCGTCGACGGGTTGACGCTGACGATCGACACATTGGTGACGGCCAGGAAGAGATGGAAGTCGTCGAGCTTGCTGTTGATCATGCCCAGCACCGGGTAGGTGCCGAGCTGCTTGGCGGCACCGGCGGTCCAGGTGTAGCCATCCTTCGGCGCGTCCATCGCCGCCTTGGTGCCGATCGAGCCGGCGCCGCCGGGCTGGTTGACGACGACGATCTTCTGGCCCAGCCCGGCCTCGATCTCGGCCGCGGCCAGCCGCGTGATCTGGTCGGTGGCGCCGCCGGCTGCCCAGGGCACGATGATCGTCACCGGCTTGGTCGGCTTCCACTGCGCCTGGGCGGGCGCGGGCAGCGCCGCCGCGGCCGCGAGCACGGCGCCGCACAGCAGGGTGGAGAGCAAGCTCGGCTTGCCTGGGGCGGGGGGCGGGTGGTGCATGCGTGTCTCCTTGACTTGATGCCGGGCGCCGCAGGGAAGAGGGGCGTGAAACCAGTGCGAGGGCGCCGAGTTAACTGGTTGGTGAAGCATACGCCCTCGATCGGCCTTCGACAACCGGGCCGACCCGGTGCCGCGCGGCACCGCGATCAGTCACGCACCAGATAGCCCAGCACCAGGTCGGTCATGTGCGAAAGCCGCTCGACCTTGGCTTTGGCGCCGAGCAGGTCGCGGTCGAAGATCGTCGACAGGGTGTGGATATTGCCGAGGTAGAAGTAGGACAGGCCGGCGATCGAGATGTAGAGCTGCACCGGGTCGACGCCGGCGCGGAACAGCCCGGCCTTGTGGCCACGCTCGAGCACGTCGGCGATCGTCTGCACCAGTGGCGAATGCATGCTGCGCACTTTCGCCGATTGCTTCAGGTGGCGGGCACGGTGCAGGTTCTCGCTGTTCAGCAGGGTCAGGAACTCCGGGTGCGCGGTGTAGTAGTTCCAGGTGAACGAGATCAGCCGCCGGATCGCCTCGATCGGGTCGACCTGGCTCAGGTTGAGCTGCTGCTCTTCGCTGCGGATGCCTTCGTAGGCGCTTTCCAGCACCGAGAGAAACAGGCTTTCCTTGTTCTCGAAGTAGTAGTAGATCAGCCGCTTGTTCACGTCCGCGCGCTCGGCGATGCGGTCCATGCGCGCGCCGCCCAGGCCATGCGCAGCGAATTCGTCCAGCGCGGCCTGGAGGATGTCCTTCTGCGAGCGGTCGGCGTCGCGCAGGCGCGGCTCGGTGGCCTTGGGGGGTTGTTTGCTCATCCCGTCGGTTTCACTGATTGTTGAATTATCTGCCCAGCCCGACGATCGCGGCAAGCGTTTCGCATAATGCAGGTTCACCTTCGCTGGAGTGCCCCGATGACGAATTCCCGTTCGAGAATTGCCGGCCACGCCCTGGTCGAAGCCCTGATGGCCCAAGGTGTGGACACCGTGTTCGGCGTGCCCGGAGAAAGTTACCTGGCGGTGCTGGACGGATTTCACGAGCACCGCATGCAGATCCGCTTCATCGCCTGCCGGCAGGAAGGCGGCGCGGCCTTCATGGCCGATGCGCAGGGCAAGCTGAGCGGGCGGCCCGGCATCTGCTTCGTCACCCGCGGCCCCGGTGCCACCAATGCGGCGATCGGCGTGCACACGGCCTTCCAGGATTCGACACCGATGATCCTGTTCGTCGGCCAGGTGGCGAGCGACCAGCGCGATCGCGAGGCCTTCCAGGAGATCGACTATCGCCGGATGTACGCGCCGATCGCCAAGTGGGCCGCCCAGATCGATCGTGCCGAGCGGGTCCCCGGATAT
>Ga0224496_10002267_pt1 | contig 11481 bp, 14 predicted proteins | sample SF_Jul11_sed_USG_2_FD_168127 | JGI IMG/M metagenome (GOLD analysis project Ga0224496, IMG submission 168127) | Sediment microbial communities from San Francisco Bay, California, United States - SF_Jul11_sed_USGS_8_1 | ecosystem: Environmental > Aquatic > Marine > Sediment | place: USA... | reverse complement strand
TATGCGAGGATTAGTCTTTGAGCAAGGCCTTCGCCTGCAAACGAAACGACCGAAACCAGAGCCAAGACCGCAGGAAGCAATCATCCAAGTCTTGCAAGCCGGCATCTGCTCAACGGATTTACATCTTCTCAAAGGCTATATGGATTTCCAGGGAGTGTTGGGGCATGAGTTCGTTGGGGTGGTTGAGCAGGCACCAGATCATTCCACCCTCATTGGGAAACGGGTCGTGGGCGAAATAAATGCCGCATGTCGTGTCTGTCAGACCTGTCTCCAGTGACGCCCAACTCATTGTCCCAATCGCACCACGCTAGGGATTATGGGGAGGGACGGAGCCTTCGCGGATTATCTCTCGCTTCCCGTTGAGAATCTTTATCTCGTGCCAGATTCACTGTCCCATGAACAAGCCGTGTTTATTGAGCCACTTGCTGCAGCCTGTGAAATCCCAGAACGTATTACTATCAACCCCACCGATCGAGTCGTAATCATTGGGGATGGGAAATTAGGACTGCTTTGCTCCCAAGTCTTGGCCCTAACCGGTTGCCATGTCATACTCCTGGGACGCCATGGTGAGCGGAATGCCTGGTTGACATCAACAGGCATTACAGTGGCGTCAGAAATCCAGGCCATCCTTCCTGGGGCCGATATTGTGGTGGAAGCCACTGGAAGCCCTCAAGGACTCATAATGGCCACACGGTTAGTTCGTCCCCAGAGAATGATCGTGCTCAAATCAACGTACCATGGGGAAGTGCCGGTCAATATGGCGGAACTTGTCATTCACGAAATTTCCCTCATAGGCTCACGCTGCGGGCCATTTGCCCCGGCCCTTCGTCTATTAAGCAGTGGAATGATTCAGGTTGAACCACTCATCCATGCTCGCTTTCCATTGGAAGAAGGCCTGAAAGCCCTGGAACAGGCGGCACAACCAGGGACGTTAAAAGTTCTCCTCAATATGACCTGAATTCTTCAGAAAAGCGAAAAATATTTGCGCCAAGCTGTTGGTCCCACTCGTGAACCTTTGGTATGATGGCATTCATGTTTTTTATTGCTGGCGTAGCTCAGTTGGTAGAGCAGCGGTTTTGTAAACCGCAGGTCGCAGGTTCGATCCCTGTCGCCAGCTCCAATCGTTTCTGCTCCCTCAGTTAGAAATTCTTCTCCCCGTTTTCCTGATTTTTTATATCCCTTTCTTGTAACATTCTTCAGCCCACCGCGTTTGGGATCTTGCGAGCAACAGTAAAGGAGTTTTCATGTCTGCGACATTGCCATCATGGAATTTAAAAGATTTATTACGTCATCCCAAGAAAGATTCTCAACGAATTGAGAAGGCTGTGGAATCTCGGATTGCGTCGTTTGAAAAACAGCGGAAGCATCTGACTGCTGGCCTATCGCCTCAGGCCGTACAAAAAATTCTGAAACAGATTGAAGGCATTTCTGAATACTTGAATGTTCTCGGGGCGTATGCCTTTTTATGGTTCGCCGAAAACACCAAGAATCAAGCCGCCCGGGCATTTGACAATCACGTTCGGAATCGACTCGCTCAATTTTATCCCCGTCTTTTATTCTTTGACCTGTGGTGGCAAAGCCTCACGCCGAAACAAGCGGCGCGTCTTTCCACGCAAGCCACACGATACCAATATTACCTGGATACTCTTGCCCGTTTAAAACACCATACGTTACGTGAATCGGAAGAACGAATTGTGACCATGAAGAATGCCACCGGTCGGCAAGCCTTAGAAGCTTTGTACGGAGTGACCACCAGTAGTTTGAGCTTCCCTCTCAAATATCAGGGCCGCACTAAACACCTGACCCGAGAACAATTGATGAGCTACGTCCGACATCCTTTAGCCTCCGTTCGTCGTGGGGCGTATCAATCCTTATTTAAAGTCTATGGGGCTCAACGAGACCTGTTGGGTGACTTGTATAAACACCTGGTCCAAGATTGGGGAAATGAAGGCCTGCAATTACGAAAATATGCTTCACCGATTGCCGTTCGGAATATGGGGAATGATCTTTCCGATCAAGCCGTTGAGGCCCTGCTCACTACGTGCCGAAAGAATGTGGGTATCTTCCAACAGTACTTCCTTCTTAAACGACGCCTCCTAAAGCTCAAAACATTTCAGCGATACGATCTCTATGCTCCCTATCGCGTGAAAGCGCACCGCTATACATTTTCTCGCGCAGAGGCCATGGTCATGGAAGCCTATAAAAGTTTTTCGCCAACAATGGCAGGGCTTGCTTCACGGGTTCTTCGCGAAAGCCATCTGGATGCGGCGATCCGTCCCGGAAAAATGGGTGGGGCGTTTTGCTATAGCGTTCTCCCCAAACAGACTCCGTATGTGTTGGTGAATTTCACCGGCGAAGCACGTGATATTTCAACCCTTGCGCATGAGTTAGGGCATGCCGTTCATGCCATGCTGGCTGAAGATCACCCCGTCCTCACATTTCACTCAGCCCTTCCTTTGGCCGAAACTGCTTCAATTTTTGGAGAGCAACTACTCTCCGATTCCCTTTTGTCCGAAGAACGCGACAAGAAAGCCAAGGTGAGTCTTCTTCTCAGCCAACTGGATGACGCTTATGCCACCATCATGCGTCAGGCGTTTTTTGTCCGTTTTGAAATAGAAGCTCATCGCATGGTCAGCAATAGCGCGACAAATGATGAACTGGCCGACACCTATCTACTCTTGCTGCGTGAACAATTCGGGGAAGCTGTCAACGTTGGAGATGAATTTCGGTGGGAATGGTTGGCGATTCCTCATATTTACGCCAGTCCGTTTTATTGCTACGCCTATAGTTTCGGGAATTTATTAGTCCTCTCACTCTTTCAGCAGTATAAAAAGGAAGGGAAGAGTTTTATCCCGGAATATTTGGAATTGCTCGCAGGAGGAGGATCCGCCAGTCCTCAAGCGTTACTGAACCCGTTGCACATCGATGTGAGTTCTGAAAAATTCTGGCAGGGAGGTTTTACACGGATTCAAGCTCTCGTGAATGAGCTTGAGCTGAACATGCCCTAATGCTCGCTTAAAAAATACCCGCTTGCCGTTGAAGCCAGCGAACATATCCAATGATGTGCGAGACATCTTCTTCTGCCACGCCTTCGATTTTTGGCATATTCCCAAATTTCCAATGATGGGCCCGTACCCCTTGGGCTGTGGCTCGTTGGAAGGCCATATCGGCATGATGATTGGGTTCATAGATTTTATGAACTAAGGGAGGTCCATTGTTGGTGCCTTGCCCTTGTGGCCCATGGCATCGGGAACAAAAGGTATTAAATTTTGTTTCGCCTTCTTGTAGTTCAACCGGCAAAGGTGTATCAGCTGAAACCGGTATAGTGGGTGATGCAGCCGGCGAACGCTCTGCACTGGAGCCATTCTCTGAACATCCCAAGAACAACATGCAACTGAGTCCTATGATGATTTTTTTGGTCATATGCCGTGCGAACCAACCGTTCATCACTTTTTTCCTCATCAGTCGGCACTCATCCGTACTGGATCGGAAATCTGAGCATCCCTAAATCCTTCTTGACGGATAAGACAACTATCGCAATGCCCACAAGGACGGTTGTCAGGCCCAGGCTGATAACAACTACTCGTCAGGTGAAAAGGCACATGGAGTTCATGACCCTTTTGAATAATCTCACGCTTGGTCATAAACAGTAATGGGGCCTCGATTTCAACAGATCGTCCCTCTTGCCCTGAGCACGTGCCTTGTTTGGCCACTTCCATAAAGGCTTGGATGAATTCTGGACGACAATCTGGATAGCCAGAATAATCGAGAACATTTGCTCCAAAAAAAATTTTTCGGGCGTTCAACACTTCTGCATAAGCTAAGGCCAAACTTAAAAAGATCGTATTCCTAGCAGGCACATAGGTGATAGGAATTCCCTGTCCCCGTTCGTGAGAAGAACGATTTGTTGGCACAGGAATTTCGTCCGTCAATGCCGATCCCCCAAAGATCCTGAGATCTAATTGAAGAATCTTGTGATCGTGAACGTCTAGCCAGACTGCAATATTTTTTGCACAATCAATTTCAAATCGGTGGCGCTGCCCATAATCAATGGTCAACATATGTAGAGCATAGCCTTTGGCCTTGGCCATGGCCGCTGTAACCGTCGAATCTAATCCGCCACTTGCCAACAACACAACAGGAATCTGTGACATGATCGCACCAACTGGTCGTGAGAGTTCTGCCTGGTCCTGAGAACCCAATCTTACTTCAGGGGAAAAGTGGATAAGTGGGTTTCGTCAAGTGTATGACAAGACATCAGGAGATTCAGGATTCAACAAACCATCCAGTCCCATCGTCGATCTGGTTAGCGAAAGGAAGGTGAAAAAACGCTTGAAATCAATAATAATAAAGGGTTATGAGCGTTGCTCCGACCGCTCGATTTTTTCCATTAACTCGCGCTTAGATTGACACTCAACACACAAGCGAGCAAAGGGTAATGCGTGAAGCCGCTTTTCACTGATTTCTTCACCGCAATCCGCACACATGCCATAGGAACCTTCTTCCAAGCTATCTAAGGCATCATCAATGAGTTGACGCTCACGGTTTCGCATTTCTTGAAGAGAGATACCCATTTCGCGCTCTAAATCCACTAAGGCTTGATCGCCACTATCCATGGCAGCTTCCAGACGGCGTTGTTGCTCTTCAGAGACGGATTGACCCAGTTGCTGCTTGATTTCTTGAATGAGCGCTTCACGCTTGGCAATCAAAATTTGCTTGAGGGCCGCATGACGCTTCGGCGGTTCCTTTTTTTTCTGCGCTTTTGAAGAAACGGCTTCCGTGGGGATCGCTGCTTTCTTCACACGTGTGGTCGTGGTTTTTGTATCCTTCTTTCCTGATCCTGCCGCCATACCTATCATTCCTTTCCTCAATCGGAGGTTAACGAACTAATGACCCTCCTTGAGGATCATGCCTTCGCCCATGGGCATCATAGCCATTTTCACTGACCACAACATTCCATCCAGACAAATTAGTCATAGGTAATTAAGGAATGGATGTCACAACCATCAAGTTTCTTTCGACCATCCAGGCCCAGTAATTCCACTAAAAATCCCGCTCCGACAATTTTTCCACCAAGTTGCCGGATCAAATTGACTGTAGCCGCCGCCGTGCCTCCTGTCGCTAACAGATCATCAACAATAAGAACGGACTCTCCCTCTTCGATGGCATCTCGATGGATAGAAAGAGAGTTGGATCCATATTCTAAAAGATATTTTACTTCAAAAACATCAGCTGGCAATTTCCCCGGTTTTCGAACAGGCACAAACCCCGCATTGAGTTGATAGGCTAAAGGGCTACCGAGTATAAACCCTCGTGATTCCATACCAACAACTTTGGTAATACCAGCTCCCTCATATTTGTGGGTCAGGTCATCAATCATTGACCGGAAGCAAGTCGGGTCTTTGAGTAAAGTGGTAATATCATAAAATAAAATACCGGGCTTGGGAAAATCAGGAACTTCTCGGATAAATGATTTGTAATCCATTAATTCGTCCAACACTACCTACAGTTCATTGAGACTTTGGACCATTCAGTATTACCGACATGCCTCTTTTGCATGAATGGGTTTTTTGTCTTGGTTTGATCAAGATTGCAGAACGGTAAACCCTTGAGTTTGCCTGTTTGTAACTTTCCAGTCAACTGTTATGTGTTCCACGCAAGAGAGGCCTGGACCTTGTTCCAAAGCCTTGAGAAAATCATCAAGAATAACCCGTGGCCCTTGCGCTTCTAATTCAACAGATCCATCTTCCCGGTTTCGAACCCACCCCACAATCCCTTTTTGAGTGGCCTGATTTTGAGTAAACGCTCGAAAGCCAACCCCTTGAACCTTTCCATTGACGACCACATGGACTCGAGCCAGATCTTTCATGCGTTTTTACTCTAAAGGTTCTCAGGGACTGGGTAATAGAATCAATTTTGTTCAAGGACCAATTTGCTTGGAATTTTGGCGAAAAGACTGAACTAGATTTTCGGCGATCCGACTCCCCTCCCGGATACAATCAGGAATGCCGATTCCAGAGAGCCCGGCCCCGCTTAGATGGAGGTTGGGCCAAGGGCTCATGAGTTCCTTGATTGAGGCCAATCGAGCCTGATGGCCAATAACGTATTGGGGCATCCCCCGAATCCAGCGATGAACTTCCGTATAGCCAGGAGAAGTGGTAATCCCAACGATGCCCTGTAATTCTTGGCGAATGGATTCCACGATTTTCATATCATCATATTCCAGAATATGCTCGCGACCTCGTCCGCCCACGTAGCAGCGAATCAGGGTTTCTCCTTTTTGACTTCGGTACGGCCACTTTAGGGACGTCCAGGTTGCGGCCAAAAGAGGCCGTTGTTCTTTTCGAGGTACCACAAAGCCAAACCCACGAATATGCCTGGCAACGGTCTCGGTCGGATAGGTCATGGAGATCGTGGCAGTAGATGTATAGGGAATCATATCCAAAATATTCGCTACTTCAGGTTGAATGGTGCGAATTATTTGTGCTGTTTGATAGGTTGGGGTGGTCAGCACCACCGCATCAGCTGTTAGCAAATCCTGATTTTCCAGAGACACCTGATATCGGCCATCATTGAAGGACGTAGGCTGAACTTCCCGGCACCCCGACCCCGTTACCAATTGAACCCCGTGGTCCGTTAATCTGTTGACTAAAACCTGAATTAACTGGCCTAACCCGTTCCGAAGGGTCATAAATAATGAAGGCGATACACCTGGAGACTTGGGAGGCATCTTGGCCTTGGCTTGCGCGGCACGCATGCCTTTAATCACACTTCCATACTGAGCTTCTAATTCTCGAAATCGCGGAAACGTCGCTTCGATACTCAATTCGTCAGCATCTCCAGCGTAGATGCCGGCAACCAAAGGCTCAATAAGATAATCAAAGGCTTCAGCTCCAAACCGTCGGCGGAAGAAGCTTCCTAATGATTCATCCGAAAAACGAGCAGCTGATTTTGGCCAAACCCGTTCCGCACCCATCCGCAGCAGACCTCCCCAAGACAACAAGCCGCTCGAGACAAGGGTGTCCACTCGTTGTGGCCGAAAGGCTAATAAACCTTGGGGCAATTCCCTCAGTGCTCCGCGGCAAAAAGAAAATGTTTGGTTATGCTCGGTATTCGTTGGAATGAGCTGATCATCAAGACCCAAGGTCCGGCATAGGGCCAATGCCCATGGCTTGGATGTCAAGAAAGAATCAGGGCCTCCTTCAATGAGGAGATCTTGTTGCCGATTGGTCAGGATTTTTCCACCCCAACGGGCATCGCGTTCCACAACTGTACATTGGAAAGACAGATGATGTTTATTCGCCTCCTCCATGATAAAAAAAGCCGTAGCCAGCCCGGAGATTCCTCCGCCAATAATTACGACATGATGGGTGGAGGAAGGCATCAGTTGTTGGAAACGCTAAGGCCGATGTCGTTTGAGGGGAAGGAAAAATAGAAGTTCGTCGTATTGTCCTTGAGGAAGGCTACAATGGTAAGAAAAGTCTAGGATCTTGTTGTGAGAGAGTCCGTGCTCAGTGAAAAACGACGCACACATTCAATGGCGACGTCGACGCTATGCAATGGGGTTGTTGGAAGAATTCCATGTCCAAGGTTAAAGATATGCCCTGGACGCCCAGCGGCTTGTTGCATAATGTCTTGAACTCGCCGTTCTATTTCCTTGTCCGAGGCAAATAACACCATAGGGTCCAGATTGCCTTGGATCCCCATATCATGCCCAATCATAGCCCATCCTTCATCCAGGCGAATACGCCAGTCTATGCCCAGCACATCACTGCCCGCTTTACGCATCAATGACAGCAACCCTGTGGTACCCGTCCCAAAATAAATGAGCGGGACACCTTCAACGCGCAAGGCAGAAAAGATAGATTGGACATGCGGCAAGACATATTCTTCGTAATCCCCAGGGCTTAAACAGCCAACCCAACTATCGAACAGTTGAATGGCTTGGGCTCCAGCTCGACTTTGTACCCGCAAATACTCAACAACAACCGCAGAGAGTTTTGACATGAGTTGATGCCAGACCGTTGGTTGCGAAAACATGAGTTGTTTCGTGCGAGCATAGTCGCGGGAACTACCACCCTCAATCGCATAACTGGCTAAGGTGAATGGCGCACCTGCAAACCCGATGAGGGGCACTCGACTATCTAAAGCTGCCAGCGCTTGACGGATGGCTTCCCCGGCATACCCGAATGCGTCTCCGTCAACAGCACGTAACTCAACAATACCCATTTCCCCTCGAATCGGATTATCAATGACCGGGCCTTTCCCCTCGATAAATTCTAAGTGAAGCCCCATTGCTTCTAAGGGGAGTAAAATGTCGGCGAAAATTATGGCGGCATCTAAATCAAATCGTTGGATAGGTTGAAGCGTCACCTCAGCCGCAAGTTCAGGCGTTTTGCACACCTCTAAGATAGAATGTCGGCGACGAATCGCTTGGTATTCGGCCATATACCTTCCTGCTTGTCGCATAAACCAAACAGGAGTGCAATCTACGGGCTGGCGAAGGCAGGCTTTTAAAAAACGATCATTCATAAAAGCATTCTATAAGTCACAAAATTGTGTCAATGAAAAAGAAACGTTTCTCATGATGGGTATGGGTCATTTTCAAAAGGCCTAAAGGGTTGAGGCATGAGGAGCCCCTAATCGTGGCACGAGAGTTTCATGAATTCGTTGAGACGCATCGGTTACGGAATCCCATTCCGATTCCGTCAAGACCCAGGCATCCTCGGGTTGGAGTTCTATACGATAATGTTGTTGATCGAGGGAAAACCATTCAAAGTACGGGTGCGGGGAAAGGAGGGGATGAGGGTCAAAGGACAGTAAGCTCACTTTCCCTATTTGCGGAATAGCAAAATCACCTAATGACTCCCCCGCAAGATCGTCTTCAAGGAATTTGGGGTTGCGAAACTGAATGACATTCCCGGCGATTTCCCCACTCAACGCTCCGGCAAGGCAAAAATCAACCGTCCCCAAGGCGGCAAAGGTTATTTGTCCGACTACAAAGTTCGGGGTTCGATTATCAAAGTATCCTTCTTTGACCCATCGAGCATTTCCAAATTTTTGTGCCATGCATGAATTCCTACAAACGTGCCATTTTTTATGGTAGAGAAGAGCTTAGAACGGCTAACATTTCAAGGCTTACATAAGGGGCATCGAAGTTGAGAGGCAGCATCGGAGTTTTCTAAGGCATCCATTGCCGTATCTTTATCAGGATATTCTTCCCATCCGCCCTCCCAGAAATCAGCCCGATGAGGGCCGGAAGGAATTTCCAAACAACGATCTCGATGAATCATCGCCTGATCAAGAGACCGCTTTAAATGTATCCAATATCCCATCTTATTCATTTCCTTTTCACGGAATAGGTCCGGCTGGCCGCCTGACAAATAAATACCGTATTTCAACGCTGGAAGGAAAATACCCTATTCGGAAGGAAAGTGACTAGGAAGGGAGTTAGTCATCGAGTAACTGCCATTCGTCTTTATCAATGAAAACCTTTTGCCCCGTTTCAAGTTTGGCCCTGCCTTCTTTATCAAAAAACTGCATGTACCGCTCAATGCGATCAGCATCATCAATCCGCTCTTCTTTCATCATTCCGGTTGGCAATTTAAACCGTCGAATTAGCACCGCCATTTCTCAATCCTCCAAAGTTTAACCCAAAAAATCAAAAGGTTAGTCTATAGATCCGTCCAGAATGCGTCAAGATCTCGGCTTCCGTTACAGCAGACTTTTCACAGGAAATTTATCGAGCCTATTGGCCACGTACCCAGGCTCTCCTATATACTTCCTGATAATACTCATTCTACTCCTCTTATCCTTTATCAAGGAGTGTCTCATGCCATTATATGAATATGTCTGTGAATCCTGCGATCATCACTTCGAAGCTATGCAAGCATTGAGTGTAAAACCAGAAGATACGGTATGTCCAAAATGCCAAATGGCCAAAAGTCGTCGAATCATGTCCTCCTTTGCTTCCAAAATAGTCGGGACACATAAAACGGGATTTTCCGAACAGAAAGCCTATGGGATGTTGAATGAACGAATGGATAAATTTGCCAAACTTCCCCCCATCATGGGCCAGCGTGCGGCCCCAACAGAAGCCAACTCTCAACCAACCGGTGGTGAATAACTCAACTGTCTGTTTTAATAGCTCTACCTGTTGCTCTAGGACAGAAGCCTTCCTGGGTTTTCCCCTCACATCTTTTCCCTCTTGACATTCATTTCCCGAAACCGGAAAGATGGCCTCGCTTTTTAACGTCCCAAGATCTTAAGAAACCATTTATCTCTAGATTTTTAACGACTTTGTCATTAGAAGCATTTGAATATTGCAGGAAAGTCATTCTTCATGATTCGATGGTTTAGGAAAAAATCTGGCGATGGAACGCTTTTCTTTTTGATGGTGTCGCTATTTATCCTTCTCCTTGCGCCCATTCCTTCGCTCTTGGCCCTTGACCTTTCATTGCCCCAACAAGTGGCATCTCTAGAAAGCTCAGATCTTTCAACGACAATTCTCATGTCGGGAAATGGACCGGAACGCGATCTTATGGAGCAGTTGGCAGAGGCATTCGAGCAACGCCATCCGTCGATTTCTGTGGATTTCTTCTGGCATCCCAATGCCAAACCGATCCGAACCATTGAGTTACATGAAGCGGACATTGCCATTACAGGAGAAGAAGTTCCCTCTTTACGTTCCACCATTATTGCTAGAGATGGCATTGCTGTCTTGACGAATTTTTCAAATCCTGTAAAAGAAATGTCTAAGGCTCAACTCGCTAAGGTTTTTTCGGGAACACTTCGCTATTGGTCTCAAGTTTACGATGAAGCGCCCCAAACAAAAATCGTATTAGTGAATCGAACGACAAATCAAAACATCCGGCAAGGTTTTGAAAAATGGCTTCAGATTCCAGAGGGCATCCCAGACACCGCCTATCGAGCCGATACAGAACAAGAAGCCATTACGCGAGTGAGTGGGAATCTGGAGGCCGTGACATTTGTTTCTATGGCCCATGCCCTTCGGGCCAAAGAAGACGGCGTGGCCATTAATCTCTTATTCATTGATCACATTGAACCGGAAGTCCAAACCGTTTTAGATAAACGCTACCCCATTCAGCGACCAGTGATGTTCATCACGAGCCTACAACCAAAGGCGGAAGTCCTCGCCTTTGAACAATTTGTGTTATCTCAAGACGGCCAACAACTGATTAAACGAAGCAAGTATTACCCACTGAGCGATCGCTAAAAAACGCCGAACGACAATTTGCGGCGAACCTGTTAGGATTCAACGTCGCTACTGAAGCCAAGATCAAGGAATCAGCACAGAGCATGTTCAAAAAAGTCTTAGTTGCCAATCGGGGAGAAATTGCGATGCGTGTCATCCGGGCATGTCGAGAATTCGGCATTGCCACGGCTGCCATTTATTCGGAATGTGACGCCACGGCCATCTATGTTAAAAAAGCGAATGAAGCTTATTTGGTCGGCCCTGGA
>Ga0224496_10002266_pt1 | contig 11487 bp, 12 predicted proteins | sample SF_Jul11_sed_USG_2_FD_168127 | JGI IMG/M metagenome (GOLD analysis project Ga0224496, IMG submission 168127) | Sediment microbial communities from San Francisco Bay, California, United States - SF_Jul11_sed_USGS_8_1 | ecosystem: Environmental > Aquatic > Marine > Sediment | place: USA... | reverse complement strand
TCAAATAATCCCTCTTTAAACGCTCTGTCAAACAACCGAAACCCGAAAGTCATTAAGATCTAAAGGAGTTAATTGAACGTTGTAAGGGCTGGTTTTCTAGCACCAGCCTTGAGCCTAAACGTTTTTTCAGACCGCAAACTGCTCATTCTACAGCCCATCTTGTTAAAGATAAAATACTCTAACCCTTCTATTAACTCTCAAGTCTGTTGGTGGTTCTTTTGAAGGCTGACATTCTAATCCGCGGCTGCACCATCCTTCCAATGGATGAAAAACGAAGAGTCGTAGAAAATGGATTCATTGCAATAAAAAACGGTGTAATAACTTATATAGGAAGGGAAACCGACGCGCCATCAATAAGCGCTGAAGAGACGATTGACGGTCACGGGAAAGTGGCTGCGCCCGGCCTAGTCAACTGCCACACTCACGTACCCATGACTATTTTCCGCGGATTAGCGGAGGATCAGAAACTGAGCAGGTGGTTAGGTGAAACGATCTGGCCTCTGGAGGCGAAGCTTAAACCCGGAGATGTCTATGACGGTGCTCTTCTCGGCTGTCTTGAGATGATCAAGAGTGGAACCACATGCTTCGCCGACATGTACTTTCACGAGGACATGGTAGCGAAGGCTGTTGAGAGAGCTGGCTTGAGGGCTGTGCTGGCGCAGGGGGTTATCGAGGCGGGGAGCAGTGAAAGGGGAGAGGAAATGTTGAAGGAGAGCGTTGAGTTCGCTCGAAAGTTTCACGGATTTGCTGATGGGAGAGTCATGGTTCGACTTGGTCCCCACGCCGTCTACACGTGCGGTCCCAGCCTCTTGACGGAGGTTCGGGACAGGGCTTCAGAGCTTAACGTTGGCATACACATTCATCTGGCAGAGTCGAAAGAGATGGTGAAGTCGGTGAAGGAAAAGTGTGGTTTCACTGAGGTTGAGCTCTTGGAGAGTCTCGGTTTCTTGAAGCCGGATGTCCTAGCTGCGCACTGTATATATCTTTCGGAAGAGGAGATGAGGCTGATGGCTAGGCGCGGCGTTAAGGTGTCCTATAACCCTGTTGTTAACATGAAAGTTGCTCTAGGTGTGCCGAAAGTCAGAGATCTCATGAGTTTGGGTGTGACTGTTGGTGTCGGCACTGACGGACCTGCTAGCAATAATGACCTTGACATGTTTGATGACATGAGGGTTGCTGCTCTTCTCCAGAAGGTTTTTTACATGGATTCAACGGTTTTGCCGGCTCGTAGGGTTTTACAGATGGCGACGATTGATGGAGCTAGGGCTCTTGGGCTTGAGGGAAGTGTGGGTTCTTTGGAGGTGGGGAAGAGGGCGGATGTTATATTGATTGATTTTGGGAGGCCTCATTTGACGCCGGTGCATGATTTTTTTGCTAATTTGGTTTATTCGGCTCGTGGGAGTGATGTGGATACGGTTGTTGTGGATGGGAAGATTTTGATGGTGGGTGGGGAGGTTAGGACGCTTGATGAGGAGGAGGTTATGGCGAGGGCTAGAGAGTGTGCTTTGGATCTGTTGACTCGATAAGTGTGTTGCGTTTCTTTTATAGACTCTCGAAAAAATTTTTAGACTCCCCTATATCCCCCCCTCTACGGTGATTTTGTGGTTATGAGGGGTGTCGATCTTTTTCTTTCTTTAAATCGTTACTTTTCTTTTTTGATGTATTTTTGTAGTTCTTGCCAGATGCCCTTTACATCCGGTATCTTTCCCTCAAAAAACATCCTTTTACTCTCGGTTTGGACACCCAGAAAACCCTTTTTCCTCACCAAACCTCTCTCATTGTAACTTAAGTTCTCAATAGCCTCAAGCCTCTCAGCGATGATCCTGTCCTTCTTGAAAACTTTTCCCCTTCTCCTGTAAACCAGCATCCTCTGATTTGTTATGCAGAAGTAGAACTTGTCTCCGAGATAACGAATCTTACCTGGACTCCGATACCTTATAGCTTCGTTAGGAAGTAGAAAGTCTTTGAGAACCAAGTCTAACTCACATTCTATTGCTGTCTTCAAACCGCTCATAATCTTTACGGTTGAATATTACACTTCTGTAAGTTTTAGCGTGTGGTTTAAATATCACAATCAAAGGAAGACGAAGGAACTTGTAAGACATAGTAAGCAGAACCAAAAGAACCAATGAAATTTTGGAAGAAACAGCAGTCTTAGTGGAAAAATTCAGAATATCATCTAACTCGAAGTGCCCTCTTGGCTAGGTAAGTAAGTAAGGCTTGTGTGATGTTCAAGGCAAGTTCAGCATCTTCTTCCTCAGTTGCCATAGGTGGATGAGGACCTTTCTTGGACAACACATCTTTCATTTTAGCTAAAAGGTTTTCAAATGCGGTTATCAGTTCTTCCTCTCTTCCTCCTATAATACCCTTTTTTCCGAGTATTTTAACAGCCTTTCGGATATCTTCAGTACCAGAAAGTGAAGACAAAACAGAGATTACAGCATTTCGGCAGTCAGTCTTGCAATTAGAGTAGCCTTCTGGTGTTTTTGTATAGAATCTTTGCTGAGCATTCTGAAGGTAACGGAAAGCTTCTGTCAAGCCTAACTTCTTTATGCTGGCAATTTGACGCATTTGAGTTTCAGTGAATTGATTGGAAACTTGCTTTAGGAACAGCTTCCTTGTCTTCTCATCAACATCCAACAGCCCAGCGGGAAAAGAGAAATAAGAAGAGATGTCTTTGAATCCTAGCCCGTTTACACAGGCACCGCAGACTTGTTCTTGAGTTAGTACGCCCTGATTCCTTAAATCCCTTATAGTTAAGGCAACAACAGGAGAGGAGACTCCTTCTGTGGTGTAGACTAAATGGATTTTTGAGGCATCTACTCCAATGAAGGTGTGATGAAATCTGAACATGGGGAAGAGGTTGGGGTTCAACTTTTTTGAGTCTACATTTTCTCCAAATGTTCGTTCAAACTCCATTAACAGAGTATGCACTTTCTGAGTTTCTTCTTGAGGTAGATTGCTACTCACCGCTTGAGCACACATGTTTTTCCCTTAAACATTCTAAATCTAAGATCTTGTTTTCTTTCTTAAATCTTTAGTACAACTTGAAAAGTAGCGAGAGAAGCATACATATTTTAACGTATTAATCGTTGTTTTGTCTCATTTAGGAGAAGTAGCTCCATATTTTTTCCAGTTATTTGAGGTCCTTCAAGTCTACCTCCAAGGTTGGTTTTGATTGTTGGAATAGTGTCGAGTCCTTCTATTTCTTCAATTAGTTTCTCGATTATGTTTTCTTTTGCCATGTCAACAATTTCCACCGCATACTCATACCGTCCAGCTACATTTTTTACAAGCTCAACTACCTTTTTCTGTTTAGGAGGCAAAGTATATTCATCTGTAATTACATATTTTTCTTGGTCACCCATGTAGGCTTTGGATGCGTAAGCAGCATCTAATGGAATTCCCACCTTCATAGCCTTCTCAGTTTTCACACTCTTCACATAAGCGGTAATTTTTCTATTCTCCATCGAAACACTCAACTCCAAGAATAATTGCTCATAATCCTACATATCCTATAGAAGTTTCTCCTTAAATTTTTAATGCGACTTTGAATGACACACACCAGATAGAACATTTTTTCATAAATCATTAATTGCACTTGAAATGATATTAGAAAAAAAAGAAAGGGTGTTATGATTTCTTAAATCAGATTTTTCTCTTTGCTAAGACGGCTCTGAAAGATTTTCCACAATGGTCATAGAGTCCTATAGTAAGCTCTGTTCTCTTTCCGCTTTTGTCTGGTCTACCAGCCATCTTCCAAGTCTTTCTAGGAGTAGCTACTTCCGTTCCACATTTAGGGCATTTAGCCATAAGATTACCCCTCCACAAGTTACAGATGAATTATCATAAAACATTTTCCATATTAAGTTTTTAATGCAACTTGAAATGAAAAAAAGCCTTAAAAAGAGATAAATGAGCAACTTTATATGTGTTTCTTGTTTTTAAATTCTAATCGGGAGAAATCATTATGCAAACCAAAACGCTGTTTCTCATCGTGCTGACAGCCCAAACAATAGTTTATTGGATTGCAGTGCATCAAAGCATTCAAGCGTACGAGATGTGGAAAGAATCTGAGCAAAAGTGGGCAAACGCAATATCTGCTCCTAATAAAAAAGTATTTATTACCTTTGCACCCTACCTCGCAACAATTGCAGGCAAACTAGCAATCAGTTTCGGTGCAGTTCTGGCTTTTTCATGGATGGTTCTAGGAGCTAGTAGCCTGAATTGGAGGATAGGAAGGAAGAAACTTCAAACTTAACAGCTTGACGATACAACAACAGTTTTCCTTGAATACGAATACCAAGCAAGATGAAGTAAACACTACTTTTCCATTTCTATTATTTCTCTATACTTATCTATCAGTTTCTCAATTTCTGTTGCAAAACCCATCGCACCTGTTATGTCTTTCTATAAAGGAATGTCTGTACTGTACTGTGTACAATGTACAAGGTTCTGCTGAAAAATTGAAAGTTGCAACTTCTATGAAAGGAAACGTTGAAACTTCACCAATTACACACTTCTTAAAACCGAACAAAACTTACAGAAATATAGTATTTACGGTTAAAACTTAATCTCACATCCACCATACTCATAACCGAATAACTATACCTGTTTTTCCGCTCTGTAAACTCCAAAACATGATTAGACTCAAGAATCTAAGAGCAAAGATAGAAAAGGAACTGTGAGAAGTGCGCGCATCAACCTTTCTTTTTGATGGACTCAACAATCACCGCAGTTCCATAAGCAGAGAACAAAGTAGCGGTTCCTTGTAGAATGTCGCTTGTTTCGAAGTCTGCGCCGACTATGGCGTTGGCTCCCATTTTTGTGGCTTTTTCAATTAATCTTTCCAAGGAATCTCTCCGTGCCTTTTCGGCTTCTGAAGTGTACGCCGTCACTTCTCCTCCGAAGATTCCTTGAATTCCAGCCACAATTTTTCCGCCTACTCCTCTGGTCCGCACGGTTATGCCATGGACAGCTCCCAAAACTTTCACAATTTGATAGCCTGACACAGTCGGCGTCGTAACAACAATAAACCGCGCGCGCCCTGATTCTGTAAATGATGCACCACAACTCGAGCAAAAGCTTGCGTTCGAAGGCGATTTTTTTCCACATTTAGGACAATATTTCTCTACCGACATTCAAATCACGTGATTTTCTATGGAACAAGACACTTTTATTCTTTTATGCGCGCAGTACTGAGTATTCGAAGTATGTTTAAGTTGTTTGCCATTTCCAATTTGCACCTCTGTTTCAGCTTATTTTTGAAACTGCTAAGTAACATAGGTTTTAAAGCAAAACTTGTGGAACTATTAAAATCAGGAGTCTGGTGAAAAGCGTGTCAGGAACCGAAACCCTAGTACCCTACATCAAAGAACCCACTAAGGAGAAGCGACCCATCGTCATCGTGGACAGTCGAGAAGCCACCACAGCCCCGAAAATCATTAAAGGATTGAAAGAACTCGGCGCGGAAATCAGAATAGAGGCTCTTCAAAAAGGAGATTACGTCATATCCGACCTCTGCGCCATCGAACGCAAAACCGTTCACGATCTCGTCTACACTCTAACCAGAAGACACCTCTTCGAACAGCTTTTCCAACTGAAAGATGTCTACGAGAAACCCTTTATCCTCATCGAAGGATATCTCCCCATCATCTATAAGTTCACGAGAATCCAGCCATCCTCGGTTTGGGGCGCCATGTTCGCCCTGGCAAAACAGGGAATTTACATGATGCACACCACCAACCAAAAAGAAACCGTTGACTTCCTCTACACAGCCGCCAAACAAGAACAAATTATCGAAAAAAGAATCCCAATCGTGCATCCTGTGAAAAAGCTTGAAACCCTAGCCGACGCCCAAATCTTCTTCATAGCCAGCCTCCCAAACATAGGTAGAGAAAAAGCAAACACCCTCCTCCGCTCCTACCAAACTCCCCTGAACGCCCTAATCAACGTAGACCAATGGGCCAAGGAAGTCCACGGCCTCGGACCCAAAATCACAAAAAGAGTGAAAGAGGTGCTGCACACACCCTACAAGGAGTAGCCAACCAGAAGACTAGGCAAGCTCCCTAACTAACGATGCCCCTTCAACATTCTGAACCGTGATAAAGTGAACATCCTTCTCCTCGAAAGTCACTTGACTAGGTGTAATAGCTAGATACTGAGCGTCCAATCCCCTAACCGAAGATACGAGCAAACTGGCAATAATCTCCCTATTCCGGGGGTCCATGTGAATGTCGTACTCATCAATGGCTCTGAACGGTGATCGAACGTGTTGTTGCAACGCGAGAAGGAACACCACGGTTGCTGTGCTCCTCTCTCCACCGCTCTGAGTGTACATGTCGAGGGGCACGGGCTTCGCCCCCTTGAAACCCACCAGAATCCTGAGACCCGCCGCCTCAATGTCGTGCTCATCTGCCAACTGAACCTCTCCAATCGCATGCGCCTGCGAAAGGATTCTCTGATACTGGAGGTTGACATGCTCTAGTAGGTCTCGAAGAACGGTTCTCCAAGTCTCCATCCTCGTCTTCACCTCCTTTAAGGCTTTCTCTCGGTTCTCCGCCATCAGGCGAGTCTTCTCCTCGAGCTCCAAGTAAAGTTTAGAATACGATTCGTACATGCGCTCGATATCCTCGGAAACGTCGGCTAGAGCGGCGAGATGTCCGTCCGTAACCCTAATTTCGTCCAAAATTTCGACGCTGCTCTTCACGGGCACGATTTGAGGACCTATTTCCTGAGCCCTCCCTTCAGCTTCACGGAGATCCGCGAGTGAGATTTGAAGCTCTTTGTTCAGTTTCTCTAGAGCCTTCTTGAGGACTTCCTTCTGATAACGCAACAAGGCTTGGTTAATTTTCCGATCCACGAAGTCGTTGTTGGCACCTTCCACCTTCAAGTTTAGGTGATCCGTTCTAGCTTGGGCCTCTGAAATCTGGGCGTCCAGTCTGCCAAGTTGTATGTCAGAGTTTTCAATAGTTTCCTTCAGGCTTTCGCTCTTGATGTTGAATCGCTGACCCCACGTTTTTTCAAGGTTTTCGTAGGCTGCTCTGATCTCGACTAATCGGGTTTTGAGGTCGGAGGGGTTCCGGATTCCGCTGAGCGTCGCCTCCAATCGCTCTATCTCGCCTAGACATCCCTTCATCTGCTCTTGGTGACTCTCAGCCCACAATCTTGTTTCTTCCAAGGCTTGACGGGCTAGTGAAACGTTTGATTCTTGTTTTGTCCTCTCACGCTCCAGTGTTAATCGTTCCTCCAGAAGCTTTCGCCACTCGTCTTTCGACTGTTCCAGTATTCCCTGAAGTTCGTTTAGTTGACTGTTGATGGTTTTGGCTTCGCTCTCGATCCGTAGGAATTCGTTTTGTTCCCCTTGAATATGCTTTTCTAACTCAGAAACCGTTTTCTCTCTTTTCGAAACCTCGGCCCAAGCCAGCTCCCGCTCAAGGAATTGCCGCTTCATCCTCAGCTGCTTCTTCTGCTGGTAGCGGTCGTACTGTTCCCTCCAGTAGCTCAGGGTTTGTTTGGCGGATTCCAAGAGCTTTCCCACCGACTCCTCTTGGCTGAGGGCGCGACTCAGCTTCCTTTGAGCCTCCAAGACGTTTCGGCGGTAGGATTCGAATCCCACCGCGGCTTCAACCATTCTAAGCTTCTCCTGAAGTGAAAGAACAGTGAACTGCTCCACCATGTTCTGGTGCATGATGACCAGCATGTTGTCTGGGTCAACCCCGAACTTAGAAAGAAGTCTCACAACTTGGCTTTTAGTTGCAGCTCTGTTATCGAGTTCAAACCAGTACTGTCCATCCCGCCTCAAAACTCTAGTCAAAAATATGTAGTCCTTTTTAATTTTTGGAACCGGTCGACGTCTTCCCTTGCGGGAGTTATCCAGAACAAGAGTGACGCGAGCCTGGTCTTTTCCCCACCTAATAAGGGCGCTCAACTTCTTAGAACGTTCGGTGTAGGACTGGCCCAGCGCCACCGAGATTCCCAACAGCATAGACGACTTGCCAGAGCCGTTGGGACCGCAGACCACGTTGACACCCGGCTGAAAGGGAACCCTAGCATACTCATAGCTCATAAAATTTTCAAGAATGACTTCTCTGAGGAAGGGAGTATAAGCTTTTTCTTGCATGAGGACCAGAGTTCTCAATAGCTGTGCTCCGATAAAAGTTTTAGCTTAAGATTTTTGATGAACTTCGTGCTCTTTTAAAGATTAGTTTTGCTCTTCTTCCTTTTTCCCGCCTGAAACTCCCAGAAACTCTTCCACCCTACGCACTATAACGTTGTGAAGGATTCCTCTGTTTTCGTAGGTTACCTCAAGGATTTCCGCGTCTCCCCTCGCTCTAATGGTGGTGATCAACGGGTCTTTCGCCCTATGGTGAACGGTTCCCAGCACTGGTTTTTCACTCCTTATTGCCTGAGTCACTGCCTCCTTGAAGGCGGGTGAGAAGAGTTCCATGGGTCCTATTTCGTCCACCACGACCACATCGGCATTTGCCACGGCGTTACGGATGGAACTCGCGCCTATGACATCTAGGTCGTTCAAGTTCACACGGTACTTGCTGACCTGAGGACCGGTCGGCTGATTTATGTGGGCTAGCCATCCTCTTCGCCCTGTTTCAAAATCAACGATTTCGAAGCCGACGCGGACTCCACCTTTACGAACCTCACGGCTAACCATACCCGCAACCTTGTATCCTCTAGTCTTTAGAACGTCCACCGCCCTGAGCAGGGCACTTGTCTTGCCGATACCGGGTCGCCCGGTTATAAATACGAGCCGCTTCAAACTGTTCACTTAAATCTCGCCTTATGAAAAGTGGCGTTTTCACTTTGCCCAATAAACCATGCGCTCACGAGCATGGCGCGCACCAAACAAGGGCTTGTACGGATGCTTGGCTATCTCCTCATCGTTAAGCTCTACGCCGAGTCCAGGCCTTTTAGGAACATCCAAGTACCCTTTCTTAATCCTCTTCTCAAGGGCTTCATCTACCAAGTCGTAGTGCCACGGCGGATCAAAAGGAAAGATTTCCTGTATCAAGAAATTCGTGGTGCACGCATCAACCTGTATAGTCGCCGCCGTTGCAACCGGACCATTGCAGTTATGAGGAGCGATGGGAACACAGTGCGCGTCAGCCATAGCCGCGATTTTCTTTGACTCAAGAATCCCGCCAGCAAGGCCGACATCCAGTTGGACTACGTCCAGCGCCTTTTCATTCAGATATCTCCTAAACCAGCTTGCTTTGTATATTCGCTCACCGCCCGCTACTGGTATGTTAACATTCGTTGCCACTCGAGCCATGCCATCCATGTTATCTGGAGCAATCGGCTCCTCGTAAAAGAGTAGATCAAATCTCTCAAGCTTTTTACCCACTCTGATGGCTGCAGAAGCGCTCGACAAATACATCCAACCGCCATCTATCATTATGTCAACATCTTCCCCAACTGCGTCTCGAACCGCCCTGACCCGCTCTATCGCCTCCCGTTCACTCTTAACCATTTCCTCCTCCCCGAACGGATAAAGCTTCAGCGCAGTAAATCCGTTTTCAACAGCTCTGACTGCAAATTCAACATAATCCTCAAGCTTGTAATGGCTTGCCCAAGTATTTGCGTAGACTCTTATCTTGTCACGTACTCGACCGCCCAACATTTCATACACTGGAATCTTCAGCGCCTTGCCTTTAATGTCCCACAAAGCTTGTTCGAGCCCACTTATCGCAGAGCAAATAAATGGTCCTCCACTCATACCCCAGAAACTTTCATGATACATGAAGTAACAGAGGCGTTCAATGGCAAACGGGTCTTGTCCGATAAGGAGAGGTGCAAGCTCCCTAACTGCTCCTTTAACTGCCAGACTGCCTACGCCGTATGCTGCAGTGCATTCTCCAACGCCAGTTATCCCCTCATCAGTATATACGCGAACAAACACGAGATTCCTGTACGCAGCGTTCACCAGATAGACCTTCACGTCCTTAACGTTCATGGACTTCACCGTCCCTTCTAATTACTGAAGTCAGATTTTATAGTTTTGCGCACGCATCAATAGGCTAACTCTTTCCCTTAGAATCCTAAAAAATAGGAACAATGTTATTCCGTAAATCCTATTTAAAAGAGGGTGCTAACGAGTTTATTGCTGATGAAGTTGAGCATCGATTTTCCAACGGAGGTCGTGAGGGAGGGAAAGACCAGTGTAGTGGTGCCTAGGCTGGAGGCTTATGTTAAAGAAGTTTGGGAGTACGCTCCTTCGAAGGCGCCGGTGTTCTACAACCCAGCAATGGAGCTGAACAGAGACGTTGCAGTTCTGGCGTTGCAAACGTACCAGCGAACCGTGGACAAGGAGATTTCTGTTTGCGAGCCCTTAGCAGGCTGTGGTATTCGAGGCGTCAGATTTGCGATAGAGGTTGAGGGCATTCGAAAGCTTGTGCTGAACGACATCAACTCGGAAGCAGCCAAGCTCGCAAAGCTTAACGCGGAGCGCAACAACTTGGCTGAACGCGTTCTTGTCATGAATGAGGACGCAAATCTGCTCTTGAGCCGATACGCGGCGCCCCGAAAAAGATTTGATTCTATTGACGTAGACCCCTTCGGATCGCCCGCGCCGTACTTAGACTCTGCTGTTCGGGCTTTGCGTGACGGTGGGTTGCTGGCTTTGACCGCCACTGACATGGCTCCTCTTTCCGGCGTGCATCCCAAGGCTTGTGTCCGAAAGTACGGTGGAAAACCGTTGCGGACTGGGTATTGCCACGAGCTCGCTGTCCGGCTTTTGATTGGAAGTCTAACGATGACGGCGGCAAAGCACGGGATAGGAATTGAGGTCGTGTTCAGCCACAGCACAGACCATTATATCCGAGCTTACGCGGTTTTCCACCGCGGTGCGAAGCAAGCTGACAACAGTGTTCGAAAGATGGGGTATGTTCTCCATTGCTTCAACTGCTTTCACAGAGAAACTTCCAAAGGGATTCTTCCTCCGTGGAAACGAGAGTGCACCGAATGTGGTTCCAAGCTGAACGTTGCGGGTCCCCTTTGGCTCGGCAAGATTTTTGACGAAGAATTCTCTGTGTTAATGGAAGGAGAAGTTGCTGGGAGAAATCTTGGGCAGGAAAAGAAGATTCTCAAGTTGCTGTCCTTGGCCAAGAGTGAGGCTGAAGCTCCGATTACCTACTACGCCATCGATAAAATCTGTGACAAACTGAATTTGCGAATCCCGCCCCTAACCAAAACGATGGACGAGTTGAGAGGAGCAGGCTTTCAAGCTGTACCCACCCACTTCAACAGCAGAGGAATCAGAACAGACGCCCCTATTTCTGTGCTTAAGGCTCTTATCCGCCGTTTAGTGCAGACATGATGTCCGCCGTTATTTCCGCTTCCGGAAGAGTGTGACGCCGTCAATGTCGGTGATATATCCGAAGCCGGATTCCACTAGCTTGCAAGCTTCTTTGAGTATTGCTGTGAATTTTTTGTTCAAGAAAAGGTAGACCCCCCCCTTTTTCACATACCTCG
>Ga0224496_10002264_pt1 | contig 11500 bp, 2 predicted proteins | sample SF_Jul11_sed_USG_2_FD_168127 | JGI IMG/M metagenome (GOLD analysis project Ga0224496, IMG submission 168127) | Sediment microbial communities from San Francisco Bay, California, United States - SF_Jul11_sed_USGS_8_1 | ecosystem: Environmental > Aquatic > Marine > Sediment | place: USA... | reverse complement strand
CGATTTTAATTGCAATGGGAATTTAGACATTTTTGCTACAAATCTAGGTGATTATCTTGTTCCTTTTACTAACGCACCTTATGTGGTTGGTAGCGAAAGTTCAAAATGGCTGTTGCAACAGACGAACGGTATTTTTAGTGATCCTGGTTTAGGAAACCTGAAAGCAACTCCATTTGGATGGGGTAGTGCTGTTTTTGATTATGATAATGACGGAGATACAGATATCGTTTTTCATGGTGGTGTCGATTTGGGTACTTTTATTGATGCTTCAAATCCAGGGGCCATTCTCAAGAATCATCAATGTAATGCTCAATTTGCATATGCTTCAAATGCTGCAAGTGGAACGGATCATTCTCGTAGAAGTGTTCTTGGATTAGCCATTGGAGATCTCAACAACAATGGGTTTCCGGATATAGTAACCGTTTCAAATTTTGATATTGCGGACCAAACACCTGTGGTTTTAGCACCGGATGCTGGTTCAGCTTTTGATGAAAGTGCTTTTTATGTGCCCATATGGATGCCAGCATTTGAGCAAGGTATTTTTGTTGCAACTGAACCCAAATCAATATTTCAATTGACTGAAGGATCATTGTCCGTTGAACTCAATAGTGCTGATAATTCAAATAACTGGATAAAACTATCGTTGATGGGATCAGTTGGCATTACTACCAATGGACAAGCCAATCGTGATGGAATAGGTGCTGTGATAAGTTTTACACCCAAAAATGGGAAGGCTGTCATGTATCCTGTATTAAGTGGTGGTAGTTCAGGCTCTCAGCATAGTCTTGATTTAACGGTAGGACTTGGTGTCGAAGAAAAGGGTACAATAGATGTTCTCTGGCCGGGTGGCACACGTAACCGATTTGCAGATCTTTCTGCCAACCAAACTTTAGTCATTCCGGAAATTCCTTGTAGCACTGATGCAAATTGGAAAAATCTTGGAAAATATGTGTATTGTATTAATACAGCGTTAAAAGAATTAAGAAGTGCGGGTACTCTCGATTTCAAAGCGAGTCAGGTACTCAAGCACAGTGCCATACGTGCATTCCAAGATCACCCAAGACACTAGTTCATATATTTACAGTCAAATGCATGAGGATCAAGATGATCCTCATGCAGCTTTTTCTTAATCCCGGATTTTCCATTAGAACAAAATGAAAGGTTGTTGCGTAAAACTGTAGCCACAACTTCGTAATGAATTCTTATAGGGATTCAATGTGCTTTATTGGAAAAATGAGCAATTCTATTTGTTGCTTGCTAACTCGCCAATTCTTTTCTTCCACCTTCTTAGTTTCCAGTCTTAGCAGAAGGTAAAAGCCGTCGCTTTTTTATCCACGATGTGATTTTTCGCACTGCAAGTAATTCTGTTTATCAACATAATAAGTCCATTAACTAATGATGTTGATGCTCAATACACTTATATTTCTGCAGGGAGCAAGCAAATGCAAAAAGTTACAGATGTCCTAAGCAATAAAAATTACGCAGAACCATTGGCACTTATTGGAATTGGCTGTCGCTTTCCAGGTGATGCAGATGATCCTGAAAGTTTCTGGAAATTACTACTTAGTGGAACTGATGCTATTTCAGAAATTCCACCAGAACGCTGGAATTTAAAACGATTTTATGATCCAGATCCCAATAAACCTGGAAAAATTTATACACGTGAAGGGGGATTTTTAAAACAAAAGATTAATGAGTTTGATGCATTATTTTTTGGTATTGCACCACGCGAAGCCGAATGCATGGATCCACAACAAAGATTGTTGTTAGAAACGAGTTGGGAAGCATTGGAAGATGCTGGTATACCTATCGATTCAATTGCTGGATCTAATACTGGGGTTTTTATTGGCGCTTTTACGCTAGATCACAAGCTGACACAAATGGGAAGTTCGAATCGCGACATTATTGCAACACATACTGCAATAGGCTCCACCATGACGATTCTTTCCAATCGTATATCTTACATGTTTGATTTACATGGTCCAAGCATGAGTTTGGATACAGCATGCTCTTCTTCACTTGTCGCCATGCATTTAGCCAGTCAGTCAATTTGGCGCGGTGAATGCGATATGGCTTTGGTTGGCGGCGTGAATATTATGTCACGCCCTGAATATCCAGTAGCGATGTGTAAAGGCGGTTTTCTGGCTCCTGACGGCCGCAGTAAAAGCTTTGATGAAAGCGCTAACGGTTATGGCCGTGGTGAAGGCGCAGGTGTTATTGTATTAAAACCATTATCTGCCGCTTTAAAAGATAACGATTCCATTTATGCGATGGTAAGAGGTACTGGTGTTAATCAGGATGGACGCACAAATGGCATAACCGTACCCAACCCTGAAGCCCAAGCTTCTTTAATTCGAGAAGTTTGTAATAAATACGAACTAAATCCACAAAAAATACACTATTTTGAAGCCCATGGAACAGGAACACCTGTTGGGGATCCTCTTGAGGCACAGGCATTAGGCACAGTTGTGGGTCAAGGGCGGACTAATAAAGAGGCATGTTTCATTGGGTCAGTAAAATCAACGATAGGTCATACAGAAGCTGCTGCCGGTGTAGCTGGCATGATTAAAGCAGCATTATGTCTATCCCATCGACAAGTTCCTCCGCAAGCTAATTTAAATAATCCTAATCCTAATATTCCCTTTAATGACCTTGGCTTACGCTTGCCTCGTAAAGTCGAGTCGCTAGCACCTAAAGCCGATCAGGTATTTGCTGGCATCAACTCATTTGGCTATGGTGGAACAAACGCGCATGTTATTTTAGAAAACGCACCCACAAAATTAAGTTCCGACCTTAATAAGACAGAGCAAAATAAAGCGCCTTACATTTTGCCTTTATCAGCAAGAAGTGAAAGCGGACTTACTGCACTTGCACAATCATGGCTTGAGCATTTTTCAAAAAACGATTCAGTATCACTCAATGATCTTTGTTATTCGGCATCCTGCCGCCGTAGCCATCATAATTACCGAACAGCCATCGTCGGAAACACCTTTACTGAAATACGTGCGCAACTTGAACAATTTGTTTCCGAGGGTACCGGAGAATGGCTGGCAAATGGAAAAATACTTAATAGTGAAATAGATAAACCTGTTTTTGTATATACAGGCATGGGACCACAGTGGTGGGCCATGGGTCGTGAGTTATATGCAAAAGAACCTGTGTTTAAAGAAACTGTTGATACCTGCGACACTATATTTTTAAAATTGGCCGGTTGGTCTATACGTGATGAAATTCTAGCTGAGGAAGAAAAATCACGCATAACAGAAACAGCCATTGCTCAGCCTGCAAATTTTGTTGTTCAAGTTGGCCTCACCGCTTTATTACATGCCTATGGTATTGAACCAGCAGCAATTGTTGGACATAGTGTAGGGGAAGTGACCGCAGCCTATGCTTCTGGTGTTCTAACACTTGAGCAAGCATTACAAGTAAGCTACCACCGCAGCCAGATTCAGAATAAAGCCGCTGGTCAAGGTCAGATGCTGGCAGTAGGCATTGACCTGGAACAATGCAAAGAACTCATTGAATTTACAGAGGGCAAAGTTTCTATTGCGGCAATTAACGGTCCTTCTACAATCACCCTCGCAGGTGACAGCAAAAGCCTGGAAGCTATATCAACGTACCTAACCGCTGCAAACGAATTCAACCGATTCCTGAAAGTAGAAGTTGCCTACCATAGTCATTTTATGGATGCACTTAAACCGGAAGTTCGAGAAAAGCTGGCAGATTTAAGCCCATCTTTACCTGACATTCCACTATATTCGACTGTAACTGGAAATCTGGTAAACGAAATTACTTACGATGCGGAATACTGGTGTGACAATATCCGTGAACCTGTACATTTTGCACAGTCTATGCAAAGTCTATTGCGGGATGGACATCGGATATTTCTTGAGGTGGGGCCTCATCCGGTACTATCAACCGCCATTAAAGAATGCTGCAACAAGCAAAATATAGTTGCACAAAATATTGCCACTATGAAGCGTGGCGCACAAGAACAGTTAACATTTAAACTCGGTATAGCCAGTTTATACACAGCGGGATGCAATCTGGATTGGCAATACTTTAATTCAGAAAATTCGCAATACATCAAGCTTCCAGCCTATCCATGGCAAAGAGATGTTTATTGGCGCGAGATGGATGATTCAATTTCTGATCGTACCAGCATACCAGTACACCCCCTGCTTGATCGCCGATTAAGAGATCCTCGACCCAGCTGGCAAGGCTCTCTTAATCGCCAATATGTTCCTTTTCTGAATGATCACCAAGTGGATGGCCTTGTCATTATGCCTGGTGCAGCATATATAGAAGCGGGTCTCGCGTCATACTATGAATTATCAGAAGAAAAAGAATCAGCTTGCTCAATGGAAAATATTCTTTTCCACAAGGCGCTCATACTTGAATCAGATAATGATCCAATTATCCACATTAACCTCGACAATGAAACAGGTGAATATGCATTTTTTAGTAAAAAACAGGATGATCCGATTAACTGGCAATTTCATGCATCTGGGACTATCAAACAAGCTGAATCTGTAAATCAGAAAAAAAATCAGCTTGAGAAGATTTCTAAACAATGCAATGAAAATGTAGAACTTGATAATCTTTATAGTGACTTAAAAACTAGAGGATTAGCATACGGGCCGTACTTTCGTACAATTCGTCAATTAAAACGCGGTAAAAATGAAATTTTGGCGCAGATCGAACTACACGACCACCTTTTATGCGATGTTAAACGCTATCACTTACATCCTTGTTTACTTGATGGTTGTTTTCAGTCGCTCATCTCTTTGGTTGAAAATGATGAACAGTTTTACATGCCTGTTTCAATTAAAAAGATTACCTATCACGATCATCCAGGAAAAATGCTCTGGTGTCATGGCAATCTGTCGCAAAGAGATGAAAAAGGAATCATCGGATCATTGTCACTTTACGGGGAGAATGGCAATTTATGTATTGAAATAGAAGGATTACACTGCAAAGCTTTGCAGACGAAAAAAGATGATCCTATTGAGCAGCTAGCCCAATATTCTTATGCTTGGAAATGGCATCAGCAAACGCTGGAATCAGATAAAACCAATAATGGAACATGGTTGGTCTTCTCTGATAACAATACCACCTGTGATCAGCTATGTACTCAGCTTGAGAATGAACCTGGTAATACAGTTTTCCAAATCAAAGCATCTGACATTTTTCAGTCTAAAGACCCAATCATTCGTACACTTGACGATGATCAGATTCATCATCTTAAAAAGATACTCGAATATATAAAAGATAAAAAATGTGTTGGTATTGCCTATTTATGGAGTTTAAGTGAAAAAGCGCCTTTCGATGATCCAACAGGTATTGGCCAAACATCTGCCGCACTACAGATTACTCAGTTATTAGATGAAACCTTTACCACGGAAACACCGAGACTATACTTTGTTACACAAAACACCAATTCTGTAAAAAATACGGATACGGCAATAAATCTTGCGCAATCATCACTGACAGGATTTGCTAGAGTTGTCCATAATGAGTTTCCGACATTTAAGTGCACGTTAGTCGATTTAGATTCTCAAAATACTAATGAATCAATCACACATCTAAAAAAGGAGCTACTATCCAACAATAATGAAGATGATGTCGCATTCAGGGATTCACAAAGATTTATACACCGACTAGAACATATCGAAATACCTAGTGATTACTTCCTGAGTAATGCTGGATCATTAAATGGAACACAGGTAGAAGCATTTCAGCTAGATTTGAATGCTGGTGATTCATTTAAGCCCCTAACACGAACTAAACCGAAAGCAAATGAAGTTGAAATGGAAGTTGATTGCGTTAATCTGTCAAATTCCATAAATGATTTAAATCAGGAAGATCAATCAGACGGTTATTTTGCAATAGGACGTGTCTGTAGAATAGGTAAGAAAGTAACAAAGCTTCGCCCAAATGATAATGTCATTATAGCTGTTAAAGGGCCGCTTTCCACTCATTGCACGCTACCAGCCAAGGAAGTATTTAATGCCACAGACTTTATAAATATTACTTCGGAAAATTTAGTTGCACTGACTACTTCAGTTATACCCACATTCTATTTGCTTAAGTATTTAACGAATATCACACCTGGTAAAACTGTATTAATAGATGCGCAAACTGAAATACCTGCATCTTCTCTGCAATACGTCTGTAAATTGCTTGAAGTGAACCTTATTTTCTATGGTGCTGATGAAAAAATCATTACTGATTTGAAGTCACTAAAGGATATAACCGTTCTTGATACGCGCAAATCAAACTTCGCGAGTACGTTAAAGAAAAAAATAGGTGAATCTGAATTACATGCTTGGATACATACTGGTAATGAGCAATCAGCACACTTTGACACGCTCAAATTAGCCGATATTCGTGAAATTATTATTGACCAAGCTTCTTTGCAGAAAGTAGTTTCATCCAACAGGATTGATACTATTCTCTTCCGTCCAGACGGATTGAACATTGCACTTTCTTTACCAAATTTATTCGCCAGACTATTTTCTGAAATAGCACAATATGTAAATAAAAATTCTGACTCCTGTGCCATTTCACTCCTATTATCTCCTCAGGAAGTGCTTAAAACAGTTTCATCAAAGCATTATACAGATAATTTGTTTACGCCAATATTATCGTTCAACAACAAAGAAGCAATATTAATTGCACCACCAAATGTCAAAAATAACAAATTTAATCCAGAAGCTTCTTACTTAATTACCGGTGGATTTGGTGGCTTTGGATTAGAAGCAGCCAAATGGTTAGTAAAACGTGGCGCAAAAAATCTTGTTTTGTTAGGCAGGCGAGGAGCTGCCAGCGATATAGCAAAAACAACTGTAGAATCTTTGAGAAAACAAGGAATTAAACTAATGGAAGCCGCGGTGGACATCTCTAACGAAACTCAGGTTGATTGGTTATTTGAGCAAATTAAAAAAGAATTTCCGCCGCTTAAAGGAATATTGCATACAGCAGCAATATTAGACGATGCGCCAATTCGCGAACTTAATCCATGTCGACTCTCTTCAGTAATGCAGGCTAAAGCGGTAGGCGCCTGGAATCTGCACCAAATAACCAAAGAAATGCCTTTGGATTTCTTTGTTCTGTTCTCTTCTGTTTCAGCACTTATTGGTAACGGACGTCAGAGCAATTATGCAGCAGCAAACACTTTCCTGGATGCTCTGGCTTGTCATCGCAAAGCAATAGGATTGCCTGCTACCAGTATAAATTGGGGAGCCATTGCGACCGGCATGGCTGTTGATAGTGAAGAGGTTAGAAAGCATTTGGAAAACATGGGGATACATCCGATTACAGTCACGCAGGCATTAGATGCATGGATTAATATGGCTAAAATGGAATTATCTCAATATGGATTAATGGATATCAAATGGGATCGCTGGCAAGAATTTGAACCAACAGGCGGTAATTCGCAGCGTTTTTCTAAATTGATGCTTTTAGCCGCCAGTGATAAAGGCTCACAAATGACAAGTATTTGTCAAGAAATTAGCCAATTACCAAAAAATGAACAATCCAAAGCAATGGGACTTGCTTTGAGTGAACAGGTCGCAAAAACACTTCAAATTCCGATCAATAAAATTGATCTTCAACAATCATTAACCCAATTGGGAGTAGATTCTTTAATGGCTGCTGAGTTACAAACTATGATTTATCAGGCATTTGGAGTAAGAATTTCGACATTGGAGCTTCTGCGTGGACATAACTTAGGTCATCTTACAGAAACAATTTTAGAGAAAGCCATTATTTCAAATTCTTCTGAAACTGAGGTAGTAAATGATGATAAAGAATTGCTTATTGATCAATTGTCAGATGGCGATGTTGACAAACTTTTAGAGCAGTTAATGACTGAAGGAGTGAACTAGAATGTCACAAGATGTTTCAAGCATGAATAAAGAAGAAAAACGTCAATTTCTCCGGCAATTGTTAGCTAGCAAAGAGTCGGAACAACAGATAACCACGAAAAACTTGAAGGGTAAGAAAAAAATACCTGAAGAATTTTTCCGGTTTGAGAAATTTCCTGGTTATTCTATGCTTCAAGAGCAAATCAAAACGATGCAAGCGCTCACATTAGATAACCCTTATTTTTGTGCGCATGAAGACGTGAGTGATCATTTGACCAACTTTGGGGGGAAAGAATTCATCAATTACTCAGGTTATAACTACTTAGGCTTATCAGGGCATCCTGAAGTCAATAAGGTTGCAAAAAAAGCTATTGATCAATACGGAACCTCAGTATCTGCCAGCAGAATTGTTTCTGGCGAAATACCATTACATCGTGAACTGGAAAAGGAGCTAGCTAAAATACATGATACAGAAGATGCGGTCGTTCTTGTCAGCGGATATGCAACGAATGTTTCTGTAATTAGTAATTTATTTGGCCCTAAAGATCTTGTGCTGCATGACAGCCTGGCTCACAACAGTATCATCACAGGTTGTATTCTTTCTGGCGCACGTAGAATTGTTTTTCCACACAATGATTGGGGAGCGCTCAATAAGTTACTCACAGAAAACCGACAAGAATATGAGCGTGTTCTGATAGTCATTGAAGGTGTTTATAGTATGGATGGGGATATCGCTAATTTACCTCAATTTATCAAAATTAAGAAAAAACACCATAGTTTATTAATGGTCGATGAAGCGCACGCAGCAGGTGTGATAGGACCACGTGGTTTTGGCTCTCATGATCATTTTGGTATTGATGGGAAAGAAGTTGATATCTGGATGGGTACACTCAGTAAGGCATTTGCAAGCTGCGGCGGATATATTTGTGGTTCAAATGCCTTAATTGAGAATATCAAGTACAACTCAGCCGGCGCGATTTTATTTAGTGTAGGGATATCACCAGCAAATACTGCAGCTGCCCTAGCTGCAGCCAAAATTTTGCAGCAAGAGCCAGAACGCGCAGCACGTCTTAGAAATCGCGCCACACTATTTCTAGAACGAGCTAAGGAGCATGGCCTGGGTACCGGCTTGGCTAAAGGAACTGGTGTTATTCCTATCATTACAGGTAATTCTGTCGTTTGTCTGAAATTAGGCCAACGACTTATGGATGCCGGTATCTGTGTACATCCAATTTTATATCCTGCTGTACCTGAATCGGAAGCTAGATTACGTTTTTTTATTACCTGTAACCTTACAGAGGATGAAGTGACCTATACAGTTGATACCCTCGCAAAGGAAATGAAATTACTGTTAGACACAAACAACCCATCTCATAATTAAGTAAATGAGGAGTATTAATAATGGTACAAATTTATGCGCATTACATACTTCGCTTTCGCTGGCTGGTAATTATTTTAAGTTTGCTAATAATCGCTATTACTGGCTATGGAATTCAATATCTGCAATTTAAAAGCGACTATCGCATGTTTTTTAGTGAAGAAAATCCGCAATTGATTGCTTATGAAAGCTTACAAAAAACTTATACTAAAGATGATAATGTCTTATTGGTTATTACACCAGAAAATAACAATGTTTTTACATCTAGAAATTTGGCTATTGCTGAGGAACTAACACACAATCTTTGGCAAACACCTCATTCTACGCGAGTTGATTCCATTACTAATTTTCAGTATAGCCACGCAAAAGAGGATGATCTCATTGTTGAAAACCTGGTAAATAATGCTGAACAATTATCCAAAGGTAAAATTAGCCAGATTAAAGAATATGCATTGAATGAACCGCTCCTTGTAAATCGATTGGTTTCACCAGATGCAAGAGTCATGGGCTTTAATATAGTAATCCAAAGGCCTGGTATCAATCAAAATACAGAAACCAACCAAATCACAGAGTTCATCCGGCAACAAGCCAAACAACTCAAATTAAAATATCCTGACTTAGATATTCGAATTACTGGTTCTGTCATGATGGACACAGCTTTTGCTGAATCATCAGAATTAGACATGCGTACGCTTACGCCCGCAATGTTAATAGTCATTATTATTGTTTTATGGCTGCTAATAAAATCAGGTTGGGGTGTATTGGCAGCAGCCACCATGATTACACTCTCAATTGTTGCTGCAGTTGGCCTAGCTGGCTGGATGAATATTGCTTTTTCGCCGTCCAGTATTCCAGCGCCAACCATTTTATTAACGCTGGCAGTTGCAAATACCGTGCATATTCTCACCAGTTACTATAATTCACTTGCACATGGTGTAGAAAAATTCCAATCCATGGTAGACAGCTTAAAAGGAAATTTCAAAGCTATTTTCTTTACGAATCTTTCTACTGCCATTGGTTTTCTTTCAATGAATTTTAGCGAATCACCACCATTCCGTGATCTAGGTAATATTACTGCGATGGGTGTTGGCGTTGCTTTTATTCTAGCCATTAGTTTTCTACCTGCGTTGGTTGTTTTATTACCGGCAACAAAAAACAAGATTTCAATTAACAGCAATAAAATATGGGAAAAACTGGCTGATCAAATCATGGCCCATGGCCGTACATACTTCATCTTTCTGACGATTGTAGTAATGGCTCTCATCGCATGCATTCCTATGAATACACTGGATGATGAATATGTAAAGTACTTTAATAATTCTGTCGAATTTCGTCAAGATACTGATTACACAACAGATAACCTTACAGGTATCTATAGGATAGACTACTCATTAAAATCAAGCATAGATGGAGGAATTAATGATCCTGAATTTTTACGGAAAGTTGATGCCTTTGTTGAATGGTATCGTCAACAACCTGAAACAATCCATGTTTTTGCTATCACAGATATTCTCAAACGTTTGAACCAGAATATGCATGGCGATGATCCTGCTTGGTATCGACTACCTCAATCTGCAGAAATGGCAGCCCAATATTTATTGGTTTTTGAAATGTCTTTACCTTACGGTCTTGATCTTAATGATCGTATCGATGTCGGCAAATCGGCAACACGTGTAACAGCGTCATTGCATAGCATTTCCAGTCAGCAGGTTATCGATCTGGAAAAAAGAGCGCAAACATGGCTTAAAACATATGCACCTGAATTGAGCAATAATGATGGAACAGGAACAACACTTTTATTTGCTCATATTGGCCAACGCAACATTATCAGCATGATTGGTGGAATTCTACTTGCCATAGGCCTAATTTCAATAATGTTGATGTTTGTATTGAAATCAATTTCTATTGGCTCGCTTAGCTTAATTCCGAATCTGATCCCAGCTGGAATGGCTTTTGGTGTATGGGGATTGTTAGTTGGCCAGGTTGGAATGGCTTCATCTGTAGTTGTCGCTATGACACTTGGCATTTTAGTTGATGATACCGTACATTTTCTAAGCAAATATCAATATGCTCGCGAACATTTGAAGCTATCTCCAGAGGATGCCATACGCTATACCTTTACTACTGTCGGTAAAGCATTATGGGTCACCTCAGTTGTTCTGATTCTTGGCTTTTTAGTCTTGGCATTTTCCAGCTTTAAAATTAACCAAGAAATGGGAATGTTAACTTCAATAATTTTTGCTCTCGGTCTTTT
>Ga0224496_10002263_pt1 | contig 11502 bp, 7 predicted proteins | sample SF_Jul11_sed_USG_2_FD_168127 | JGI IMG/M metagenome (GOLD analysis project Ga0224496, IMG submission 168127) | Sediment microbial communities from San Francisco Bay, California, United States - SF_Jul11_sed_USGS_8_1 | ecosystem: Environmental > Aquatic > Marine > Sediment | place: USA... | reverse complement strand
CAATAGCCAGTACGATAGATGCGCCGATAATCAGTAATCGTTGTTGCAGGGAAAATGCGATAATCTTATTAATCATAGCGTGCTTTCTTTGCTCTGCATTTGATTATTTTTCTCAGCATTCAAGAGCAGGGCGCCGTCAACCACCAAACGTTCGCCTGGTTTTAGGCCATCAAGAATGACTGCACGATCCTTAAGGCGCAAACCCACTTTGGCCAGACGTTTTTGATAATGATAATTACCGGTGTTGACGTACAGCCAAGCAGCGTCATTTTCGGTAAATAACGCGGTCAGTGGTACGACAACTGCCATATCATCCGGGTCACTTTGCACTTCGATAGAGGCAAACATGGCAGGGAGCAGCTGATTGTTGGCATTGGAAACAATACAGCGCACTTTTACTGTACGCGAAGTTTCATCGACCACCTGGCCAATGTAGCTGACAGTCGCTTTAAAAGTCTCATCAGGATAGGCTGGTACATGCAACAATACTTTTGCGCCGACATGAATGAGACCAATATCCTTCTCATAGATATCCATCTGTACCCACAATTGATTTAGATCGGAAATAACAAATAACGGGTCAGTCAGATCCGACCTGATTTCCATGCCGGGATTAATATTCCGCTCGGTGATTGTTCCTGAAATGGGTGCATGTAAAATGAAGCGGTCATCCAATCGCATGGTGTGGATATCGAGATTTGCCAATCTTAGACGCGCTCGTTCTACCTCGCTACGGCTCCGGGTGAGATCAGCTTTCGCCTGTTCCAAATCCTTGATCGGAATAACATCGTTGGCGTAAAGTTCCTGCTTTCTCTGGAAAGTTTTACTGGCTAAATTTAAGTCTGATGTTGCGCTCGCGTAAGCTGATTGTGCCTGCCCGAGTTCCGGACTATCCAGTTCCACTAATGCATCGCCCTTATGCACGTAAGCGCCTAATTCGGCAACTCCCCCGATCACACGTCCGGATATTGGTGAAGAAACACGAGAAGTGCGAGTTTCATCATAAGTAATACTGCCCGTAGCTGGCGTCATCAGCGGTCTCTGAGTCAGCTCAACAATCGCTTCTTTTATGTAAATGTGTTTCTGTGATTCTGGACTGAGAATCACTTCATTCTTTGGTTGAGCGGCAATCTGCAGGTTGGGTTCGTCAGTTTGCGCCTGGCAGGCCATGAGTATCAAACTTAACAGTCCTGCATTCAGCCAAATGAGACCAGTAAATTTTGTTTTTATATTCATTATCCTGATGCTATCAATCTTGCAATCTATGCCATAAAATAACTCATCTTTGTTTCTCAGAATGATGTATTAATCCAATCTGAATTTAAACACAATCATCTGCAGAAGTTTATCTTTTTTGAGCGTGAGGGTATTGTGAATCAGAATCAGAAATGCGAGGAGTGGCAAGCCAATCAAGTGGGGTAACTGATTGAGTTAGGTAACTGTTCAAAAATTTCTGTCGTCAAATCGGGGTAAAACAGGAATTTTTTCACGATTCATGAGCGCTTCGTTAGGGCTGGTTTCTTGTCAAAACAACCAACCCCTGATGGAGCGAACTTGTCCTTCGATGCGACTTTAATCTGGTTTTGAGTTTAATATCCAGTTTTGCGCCTTGCTGAACTGATTATATGGAAAGTATTTAATTTTCGCGGAAATAAAATGCCCTGCTATTTTTTCAGCCAAATCGCCCAGTTCGGAATCAGTGACAAGTGCGACATGAGAAAGTTTGCTGTGATGATTTTTAACAAACTTGAAATGTTTTACTAAGGAACCAAAAGACTTCCAGCCAGGAAAAGTCTGTGTACATATAATCAGTCCTTTAAGTTTTCCATGTGTTTCAATATATGGATCAATTACACCGGCTGCTTTATCAAAATCAACTTCTGATAATGCGCCCTCCGGCCTTAAGATTGCTATTCCCGTAATACTGTCTAGTTTTATGTTTAACATCTATTTTCTCCTTTAGCCATTTAACAACGAGTTATTATCTGTATCTGGATATCTTTTACTTTTATATCCTTAGTTGAAATGAGCAACGGCCAAGACAAATATTTTCTACTCAAGTCTCAGGCAGAGAACGGGCAACGCCAATAAATTATGCTCTACGTATCTTTGCTAAAATTTATTCAGGGCAGATAAACTAATAGCATATAAGAAATTGCCTGCGGTTGGGGCAGCGAAAGCATCATTTGCATTACGGTCTTTTAATAATAATTTCAGGAGGTGTTTTAACGTTCATTCCAGGTGGTCTATCAATGAGTATCTCAGCGGGTGTACTGATCTGGCTTAGGTTTGATTTGAGTCTTTGATTTTTTTGCCCATCCCTTTTACCCATAAACGCCGATATCATATAAAACGGATTATGTGGTTGCCTAATTTACTTATACAGATTCTGGCATCAATTACCTTGTTTGGCTAGGATGTTTTTATTAGTTTAATCAAGAAATTCAGCAATAAAACTATTCTTTAATTTGATTTTATGAATGAGGTGATCATAATGCCTCATTCGAACTATCGAGCGAGTAATCAGGTAAATACCCAAAGCAATTAAGGCTAGATTAAGTGCCGCCAATGGAAGGAGAAAATGTAAAACATGAAAAACATCATAAAATTTTGAAGTAGCTATCAACACACTCATAACCGACAGCGGTAAAGCTAAAACAGCTATGCCTGTCCGCATCACGGATAAGGATGTACGCTTTTCTGCTAAAATTAGCTGAATTTGATTAATTGCAATTGAATCGTTCTTAATTGTATTATCGATCAAATCGTATGCCTATTGGATAGGTACCTTGTTTAAATTTACTCATTGATTCGGCTTTGTAAATTTGCAATCATACTTCCTTGTTAATTAAAAAATAGACCACTGGAATCACCAGCAATGAAAACAAGGTAGAAGCAAAAATACCAAAAATAAAGCTCCATGCTAACCCTGAAAAGATCGGATCCAGGATAATGACAAACGCACCGAACATAGCCGCTCCGGCGGTCAGAAATATGGGGCGCAAACGTATCGCGCCAGCTTCAATCAGGGCATTTGCCAGGGTAACATCGGCGCGGGCACGGATACGCTCAATAAAGTCGACTAAGATAATTGAGTTTCGTACGACAATGCCCGCCAGGGCAATCATGCCTATCATGGCGGTGGCTGTAAAATAGATCGGATTTGGGTAACCTTCAATAGGCGTAGCCATGAACTGATTCAACAGCCAGAAACCGGGCATGATACCGATGACAGTCAGCGGAATGGCTATCATCATTACCAGGGGCATAGTTAGCGATCCGGTCTGTCCGACTAATAAGACATAAATCATCAGTAGTGCGGCGGCAAAAGCCAGCCCCAGGTCACGGAATACATCGACCGTAATTTTCCATTCACCTTCACCTGCCAATTCGACAGTAAAACCTTCTGATACCGGTCGTTCAGACCAAATATCCTTGAGATCGAAAACGGCTTCTACCGGACTGCGCCCCGCCATTTCTGCAATGACATAATTCACCCGTTGTAGATTCTTGTGATAAATAGGCTGGTCCGAGCTTTTAAGCGTAGCGGCTCCTATTTCACTGAGAGGTATCAGATCACCTTGCGCGTTTTTTACCCGCAAAGCCAACAAATCGGGAACCGATGAACGAAATGCGCGTGGCAATTGCAGCAACATTTCCAGTGGCTGGCGTTCGCTGTCAAGATGCACGATACCAACAGTCTGACCTGCGGCAGCCATGCGCAGCGTTTGAGCAACTTGCGCAACACTGACGCCCGACAAAGCGGCTTTTTCACGATTGAGCTTAAAGTGAATTTTGTCATGCTGCGCCTCGGAAAAGTCATCAACATCAACCACGCCCTCCGTATTTTCCATATCGACCCGGACACGTTTGGACACCGCCACCAGACTATCAATACTGGCTTCAGGTGGGCCATAAATTTCTGCGACCAGACCGGAAAGCACAGGGGGGCCTGGTGGAATTTCAACAATTTTAAGGTTGGCACCGTATTTTTTACCGAGTCGCTCTATTTCCGGTCGAATTCGTAGGGCGATTTCATGCGATTGCTGGTCGCGCTTGTCTTTGGATAATAAATTTATTCTGACTTCACCTAAATAACCACCGTTGCGTAAATAATAATGGCGAACCATGCCATTGAAATCCATGGGCGACGCCAAACCGGTATAGGTTTGATAATCGGTGACTTCATTGACGGTGGCAAGATAGCTACCCAGAGCACGTGCCACTTCATCGGTTTGTTCTAGTGTCGAACCGCGCGGCATATCGATCATGATTTGCAATTCGTTTTTATTGTCGAATGGCAGTAATTTAAGGGGAACGGCACGGGTGACAGCTAGCATGACGGAACCCACAAAGGCAATCAGCACGAGCAGCAAAAATAATTTGGCACGTGTGGGTGTTTCCAGCAGTGGGCCTAATGAAGCGTGATAGACACGGTAGGTTAAAGTTTGTTTCAGATCCAGGGGAGGATCATGGCTATGCTTGTGATAGTCACTTTGCAGCAGTTTATAACTTGCCCAGGGCGTAACGGTAAAGGCGACGATGAGCGAAATAAGCATGGCTATCGGAACATTAAAAGCCATCGGCGCCATGTATGGCCCCATCATGCCGGTGATGAAAAACATCGGCAGAAATGACACAATTACGGTGAAAGTCGCCAGAATGGTTGGCGGCCTGACTTCATCAATTGCCGTCAGCAAAGCATTCAGCGGTGACTCCTTGCGTAATTTGTAATGCCTGTGGATATTTTCAACATCAACTATCGGGTCGTCAACCAGTAAACCCAGAGATAAAATCAAGGCGAACAAGGTGACGCGGTTAATGGTATAACCGAAAATATAATCCAGTAATAGGGTGAGTGCCAAAGTCATAGGCACTGCAATGGAAACAATAAAGGCCTCTTTCAGCCCCAGCGAAAAGGCGAGCAATACCACGATAATCACGATGGCAAAACACAAGTGTTTAACCAATTCGTTGACTTTGTGGTTGGCGGTTTCACCGTAATCACGCGTTATGCTCAGCAAAATATCGTCGGGAATCAGTGTGCCATGCATTTTGTCAGCAGTAGCGATAACGGTTTTGGCGACGTTTACAGCATTGCTACCTTTTCGTTTGGCAACAGCTATGGTAACCATTTGACGTTCTTGCCCGACTTGCGGCGTGTTACCGGAGGCATTGCCAATCGTGGGCATTTCGTCAACAGCGGGACCAAAGCCGATACGCGTGTAATGATTGACATCAGCCGGACCGTCTTCAATATAAGCCACATCACGCAGGTAAATGGGGCGGCTGGCAACACTTTTTATGATGGTGGCTTCCACTTCTTTTGATGAACTAAAATGCGGACCGGCCTCCAGTAAAATTTCGCGGTTGTTATGTTCAAAGTGGCCGGCTTGTAGATTCACATTAGCATTAGCCAGCGCTTGCGTGACTTCAACCAGCGTTACGCCATGCGCGGTTAATCGCGCAGGATTAACATAAATGGACACCCGTCGTTGTTCGCCGCCAACAACCCAACTTTTACCGACATCATTGACACTTCTAAGAGATGCAATCAGCTCATCGGCAATACGCCGTAACGCCATAGAATCATAGTTATTATTTTGCGCTGAAAGTGTCATTAAAACGATAGGAACGTTATCGATTTCAACGGGGCTTACTTTCCACCGAGTGACGCCAGGCGGAATAACATCCTGATTAGACAGGATCTTGTTCCAGGTTTTGATCAGACTGTTTTCATAATTCTGCCCCACGAAATACCGGACAGTAACAACCGCGGCACCGGGTCTGGAGACGGAATAAACATATTCCACGCCTTCAATTTGTTTAAGTAAGACCTCCAGTGGTGTAACAGCCAGTTTTTCAACTTCTTCGCTAGAGGCCCCGGGATATTCAATAAGCACATCCATGACTGGTACCACAATCTGTGGGTCTTCTTCACGGGGGGTGAGGATGAGCGCCGTAGCACCTGCCAGCAAAGAAGTAATTAGAAACAGCACGGAAAGCTGTGAGGTGGTAAAGATTTGTACAATCTTTGTTGTCAAACCACGTTTGGGACTTTGCTTTTGCAGGTCGTCCATTATCGTGCCTGCTGCGGATTGGTCATGATTATTTCCCCTGCACGTAAACCGGAAATAACTTCAATCTGGTCGCCGAAAGTTTTGGCCGTTCTGATATGACGCACAAGTTGTTGCCCTTCTGATAATACCTTGACGACTTCCAGTTGACCGATATGTTCTACTGCACTGATAGGAATCAATAATGCTTCATGTTGACCACAAGCCTGTTCTAGCCAGCCGAAATATCCCGGTTTTAAGCTTTCAATTGCAGGAAGAGCGATTTTTATCAGTTGCGTATGTGTTTGCGGGTCAATTTCGGGACTGATTTCGTCAATCTGAGCGCTAATTTTTTTATCCAAGGCATCTATGCGTACCGTAACATCCATGCCAATGCTGTAGCGCCCGGCGCAAGTACTGGGTACGTCAACTTCAAGCCTTAATCCTTGCGGTATTTGCAAAGTTACCACGGGTATACCGGGCAATCCCATATCTCCAGGTTGCTTAAGGCGTTTAACGACAACACCGTCAAAGGGTGCTAGCAATCGTGTGTTTGTCAAATGTGTTTTGGCTTCACTCACAGCGCTTGTTGCTTGATTTATACCTGCTTGCGCTTCTTTTGCTCGCGCGATTACAGCATCAAAATTCTCACGCGTTGCTGCCTCTTTGTCGTACAGCATACGGATGCGTTGTTCGTCTGCTTTTGCGCGATTTGCTTGAGCAGTTGCACCAGCAAGTCCGGCAAGAGCCGCCTGTTCCTGGGCCTTGATATCTCGCTCATCCAGACGTGCGATGAGATCGCCTTTTTTGACTGTGTCACCCGCATTGACGGTGATCTCGATAATTCGAGCCGTTATTTGAGGGGCAATGTTGGCTACGGTTCTGGATTTCACCGTGCCGGGCCAGAAAAGAATGTTGTCAACCTGTATTTTTTCAACAATTGCCGTGTTGTTAGTAGACGCAATCGTATTGTTGGTTTGCGGACTGAGTCCGGGAGGTACTTTGCTGACAAAACTGCCTTGCATATAAAGAAGCAAAAGCAACAAAGCTAAGACTGCCGCGGAGATTGTGGCAATTTTTTTAATATTTTTGCGTTCAGTTTGTGACATGAGAATCCCTTTATTTCCAGTCACCGATTGCTTTCTTCAGCGCAGTTTCGGCTCTCAGCGCATCGTAATGCGCTGCGATTGAACTGGATTGCGCTTTATTTCTGGCAACCTCGGATTCGATGTAGCGAGTGACTGTAACCATTCCGGCGCGTCTCTCCTCATTAACCAACCTCAGGGCTTCCTCAGCTGAGCGCGCCGATGCTTCGGTAACGCGCAGGCGTGCTAAAGCTTCTTCAAGATTTAAAAAAGCAATTTTGACTTCCTGCTCAATCGCCAGTTTTGTTTTCCGTTCTGTTTCTCGTACTTCTGCGACTTTTCGTTCCGCAGAGCTGACACGTTGCTTGGTGCCAAACCCTGAGAACAGATTCATTTCGACAGCAACGCCTACAGTGACATTGTCTTTTTGGCCGGAAAAACCGGGGACCTGACTGTTTTGACCATAACTAACAAAAGCATCGGCCTTGGGTAAATAGGCCCCCTGTTCAATTTTCAGCTGGCGTACACTGATCTCAACTTGTTTGGCGGCCGCTTTGACTTCCGGACGCTCCGTCATGGCGAGCTCGAGTAATTCGTTAAACGATGCTGTCAATTCGGGTTTGATTAAAATGGAAGATGACGACGCAATTGTAAATGCTTGAGTACTTGGCAATCCGAGCAAGTTAGCAATGCTGGTTTTTGATATTTCAATACTGTTGGTTGCTCTGATTTCAGCATCTTGCGCTTCCGCTAATTTCACTTCCAGCGACAATACATCGGATTTAAGAACGGATCCCGCTTCGTATCTTAGTTTTGTTTGGTTGAGTTCACTAGTAATTGCGAGAATGGATTCTTGAGCGACTTTTTGCGCTTCCAAAGCGGCCAGATAGGCATAATATGAGGTGGTTACGGCTTCTATCAAGGCATTGTGTACTGACGAGCGTTCAAATTCAGCCGCATCGATGCCCAACTCCGCCGCTTTTTTATTTTGATAATCCTGTCCTCCACGAAAGAGAGACAGTCTTCCTATAATTTCGGGGCGAAAGTCTTGTCGAAAACCAGGGGTATTGATGTTTTGGATGGAGTCAACATTAAAGTCCCGTTGTGAAACAATCATCGAAAAGACCTGTGCTGGATTGTTAGAATGTAAATAGCTTGCTCTGGCAGTTACTTGCGGATAAAACGCAGAAAGCGCTATACCCAATTGCGCTTCCGCCTGACTAATGCGTTCTATAGCGATTTGCAGATCAGGATTATTTTTCAGTGCGTAATCTACAGCTTGTTCCAGCGTAAACGACTGAGAGGTTAATTTTTCTTGTACCGTATTATCAACTGTATATCTGGCAACATGATCCTCACCTGCTGACAAATTCGATAGCATGAGTATCGGAAATAGACTTAATATCAATACCAGTTTTTTTTTAATTAAGTATATCTTCATGTATGTTTGGCAGGTCTGGCAGAATTTTTGAAAAAACAAAATTCTTCATGTTCTCGGCACGTTTCGCGGTAAAAAATCTATAATGCTTTGGACGGCAATTTATTCTGTCTGAATGCTTCGATATGCATGTGATCAGAAAGCGCTGCTCGGCTTAACACTCAAATTCTAAGTATCACTGCCATTGGGCAGAGCCCGGTAAATATCGATTGCAATAGGTTAGCACCAGCAAAAGCGCTAAATCAGAACCAATATCCAGCATGAAAATGCACCAGCAACAGGCTAATCAGAATAAAACTGCCAGTAACTGCAATCACTGCTCTATCAATAGTTATCTTATTTACCTTTTATCCGAGTCACACTTAATAGTTTAAGTATTAACTTTTCATAATAGGGTTCGCTAATCCCTTTTCGAATTTTACGCATAAAATATTTTTCGAAACCAATTTTAGCCAAATGCACCCATTTCCCTTTCGCCGACCAGGTCGTATTACGTGGAGGAATTTGGGGCATGGCCAGAAAAGCCACCCCGGTATCACCAAAATCAGCCAGACATAAAGCATTCCAGGTTGCTTTGTGCGTTGGCGCTTTGCCGGCCAGTTCCTCGGCAATATTATGTGCGGTGGCAGTTACCATCGATTCGATCATATAACCGGTTTTTGGTGCGCCAACTGGCAGCGGTGTCTTCTCAACCGGCGGGATGGCAATACAAACGCCGATGGAATAGATATTTTTAAAGGTTCTATTACGCTGATACTCATCCACCAAAACAAAGCCACGCGGATTAACCAGACCTTCAACGCCGGCATGACGCACGGCATCAACACCGGTAAATGCGGGTAACATCATTGAATGCTTAAACGGTAATTCATGTTTTTTCTTGTCATTGCTCTCGTCATCAACTTCAGTTACAAAGATCATGCCGGGTTCAATTTTGTCGACCTTTGCATTTGTTATCCATTTGATTGTCTTGTCACGCAAGGCGCTTTCCAGAAGCCCTTTGGTATCGCCAACCCCACCTAAACCCAAGTGACCAATATAAGGTTCTGAGGTAACAAAAGTCATCGGCACTTTATCGCGAATTTTCCTTTTGCGTAATTCCGTTTCAAGAATCATTAAGTATTCATACGCAGGGCCAAAACAGGACGCCCCCTGAACTGCGCCGACAACAATCGGTCCAGGATTTTCTATAAACTTATCCCAATCTTCTGCAGCAACCGCCGCATGATCGACATGACAGATTGATGAGGTATAACCATTCGGCCCCAAACCGGGAATTTCATCAAAGGCCAGACGCGGCCCTGTAGCTATTATCAAGAAGTCGTATACTACGGTGGAGTTATCATCCAGCTGAACCTGATTATTAGCCGGATCAACTTTTGTTGCGGCTTTTTGAATGAATTCTACGCCTTTCTTTTTCATTACTGGCGCTAATTCAATTTTTAAGTTTTCCGGTATGCGCCATCCGGGTGGAACCCAGGGATTTGATGGAACGAAATGAAAAGTAGGGGTATCGGAAATCACGATAACGTCATGATCTTTGCCTACCGTGTCTTTCATTTCGTAAGCCATTGGTACGCCGCCTATGCCGGCTCCCAAAATTACAACACGGGCCATGATATTCTCCTCGATAGTTTTGAATGTCTTGTACTTTTTTAATCTCTCAATCTTTGGTGAAAAAATGAGCGCAGTTCAAAAAGAGTGGCTATGTGGTTTGGTGCCAGTATTGATTCCAGTTCCCAAGAAATGGCGGGCAATGCGTTGCTGCAGCATCGTCACCATCTGCTGTTCCTCAACGCAACTCACCTCATTGTAAAGAGCTGGCACGATCGCCACAAAAATACTCACCAAATGCGGGTCGAAATGACGATCACTTTCCTGCGCAAGCATGGCGATAGCATCATCTACAGTCCATGGTTTCTTGTAGGGGCGCTCGGAAGTTAGCGCATCAAACACATCCGCAATGGCAAATATTCGCGCATTCAAGGGAATCGCTTCACCCTTGAGTCCCTGCGGGTAACCGCTGCCATCGTATTTCTCGTGATGAAATTCGACCACGTCGCGCGCGCCACTGAGCCAGCTTGATTTATTCAGAATATCCACGCCAAGAGAGACATGCGTTTTCATGACTTCGAACTCTTGCGGGGTCAAATTTCCCGGCTTAAGTAAAATCGGGTCGCGAATGCCGATCTTGCCAATATCGTGTAAAAAGGCCCCTGTTATCAGGTTACGGATTTGCTCGCGAGAGAGCCCGATCGTTTCCCCAAGTCGCAACGCATAAAATGTTACCCGATAGTTATGGCTATTAGTATCGGAGTCACGTTCTGCAATGGCGCAGCCAAGTACATTTATCAGTTCCAAGTTTCCCTTTAATAGATTATCGGAAAGCTTGATCAGTCCCCGATTGAGTGTCAGGATGATCGGATACATCAACAGAGAGGCAAAAGTAATACTGATGGTTACAAATAACAGTATGCGAAGAAGCTCTTTTTTGATTGAGTCAAGGGTCTTTTTATCAACCTGGTAGATGCCCTCGAAATAACCAGCTAGCGTATTATGGGGCTCTTTCACCGGAACTAGTATGAGTAGTAGCAACTTGCCATGGATAAAATGAAATTCGTGGGAAAATTCTCCTTGTTGAGGAAACTGGTGGCGATAGCGATGATCAATCAAGCGTTCGGTAGCCTCCTGCCCCTCTCGGAAGGCTTCAATCCTAAGCTGTTTGTTGATGTCATAAAGTTCGACAATGAGGAAATTTTGATTTACAAGTTGCTGCGCCAAATTTGTTAGATGCTGTTGGGCAGATGTATCGAGCTGTTTCAGATTGTAGGCGGATTCGCCAACTAATATCGCGGATTCCTTGAGTGCAAGTGCATGGACAAACTGCTGGAAGCGTTTGACTTCCAACCACAAGACGGCGCCG
>Ga0224496_10002262_pt1 | contig 11507 bp, 6 predicted proteins | sample SF_Jul11_sed_USG_2_FD_168127 | JGI IMG/M metagenome (GOLD analysis project Ga0224496, IMG submission 168127) | Sediment microbial communities from San Francisco Bay, California, United States - SF_Jul11_sed_USGS_8_1 | ecosystem: Environmental > Aquatic > Marine > Sediment | place: USA... | reverse complement strand
CTCGCAGATGCGCGCGCGAACGACGGGGGAATTCTCACCGATCCCCGCGCTGAACACCAAGGTATCGACGCCCCCTAGCGTCGCTGCCAGCGCCCCGATCCATTTTTTGGCCTGATAACAAAACAGTGCGATGGCTTCGGCCGCTCGCGGATCGCTCTGTTCCGCCTTGAGGAGATCGCGCATATCGGAACTGATCTCCGAGACACCGAGCAGCCCCGATTCGGTGTTGACCATCCGGTGAAACCGATCCGCGCTCATCCCTTCCGCTCGAGCCAGATAGGACACGAGCCCTGGATCGAGATCTCCCGATCGGCGGCTCATCGGCATGCCGGATGTGGGGGTAAAACCCATCGTGGTCTCAACGCTCTTGCCGTCCTTCACGGCGGTCATGCTGGCCCCGTTTCCCAAATGCGCGAGGATGATGCGGCCATTGACTTCATCCTGCCGTCCGACTCTGGCCAGTTCCTTCATAAGAAAGGAACATGACAGGCCGTGAAATCCGTATCGTTGAAGCCCCAGCTTCTCATACCGTCTTGGGATCGCCAGCAAACGGGCCACCTGCGGCATCTCGCTGTGGAACGCGGTATCGAAGCAGGCGACTTGCGGGAGACGGGGGTATCGCCGCGCACATTCCTTGATCAATTCGATCTCTACCGGAAGATGTTCCGGATCGTACGGACTCAGCCGTTGCAGTTCCTCCATCACCATCGGCGTCACTCGCTGCGGCTCACGATAATCCTTGCCGCCATGCACCACTCGGTGGCCGATGGCGCGAAGCGGCTCGCGCGCAAGCACGCCATCGGCACATCCCATGAGAGCGTCAAGGCAGGCCGCGGGAGCGGGCGCGGCGATCGTCCGGCGGTCGGAGCGGCCAGTAGCGTTCTCCATCCACGTGAATGTGCCGTGAGACGATCCCAGGCGATCGATCAACCCCGACAGTTCACGGACAGGACTGTCACCGACGCGAAAGAGGGTGAACTTGAGGGTAGAGGATCCGCCATTGATCACGAGAATCGAGCCGCTGCCGCCTTCTTTACCCAAGTCGGGCATACTCACCGACCAGTCGGTAGGCATTGTGGAGGTATTGACCCACCATGCGCTGGGTATTGAAGAAGCCGCCATTCAACGCGATCGTATGACGCATGACCTCGATGAACCGCCCTCGGTCCCGATAAAAACAGGGAAGAATCTTCTCCTCGAGCTTGCGATACAGTTCCGCCGCATGACAGGCATCCATACTCCCTTGGGGCTCCATACAGGCCTCCGCCCGATCGCCGATCGACCAGCCGGTCACATCTTCCACATGCCCTTCGATCCACCACCCGTCGAGCACGCTCAGGCTTGGCACTCCATTGACCGCCGCCTTCATGCCGCTGGTCCCTGAGGCCTCCATCGGAGGGAGCGGCGTATTGAGCCAGACATCCGCGCCGGCACAGACAAGCTTCGCCAGTGTCATGTCATAGTTGGTGAGGTAGGCGACTGCTACCTTTCCGCGCAAAGCATCACGGAGCTCATGGATCTTGTGAATCATGTCCTTCCCATCCTGGTCGCGCGGATGGGCCTTGCCGCTGAGGACGATTTGGACGGGCCCGGCCTGTTCGGCAATCTTGGCCAGCCTCTCGATGTCGTGAAAAATCAAGGTGCCTCGCTTGTACGCTGCGGCCCGCCTGGCAAACCCCAGCGTCAGCACGTCCCGATCGAATCCCGCGTTGGTCTCACGGTTCACATAATCGATCAATGCCCGTTTGGCGTCGATGTGCGCATCCCATATTTCCTGGCCCGGAATGCTGATCGCGTACCGGAGCGAAAGTTGATCGCGCCGCCAGTCAGGCAGATGCCGGTCATAAAGCGTGTGAAACGGGGGAGCGGCCCAGGTCACCGCGTGGACACCATTGGTTATCGAGTGGATCGGATAACCGGGATAGAGACTGTGCGAGACCTCGCCATGTTTCATGGCCACTCCGTTGACGAACCGTGACCCACGCAGCGCGAGCTGCGTCATGTTCAAGCTATGGTTATGACCGCAGGCTTTGAGCCAGGCACAGCGCCGGTCGCCAAGCACTCGATGCGCCAGCTCGGGGGGAAATTGATCATGGCCCGCCGGCACCGGCGTATGGGTCGTGAAGACGCATTGCTCCCGGACGGCGTCAATGAGATCGGCTGGGACCGCTTGCTCGTGGGCGCGAGAAGCCAGTTTCTCTTCCAGCAGAGCGAGCACCAGCAATGCCGCGTGCCCTTCATTCATATGGAAGCGGCGAAGGTGCCCATGCCCAAGGGCCCGCAGCATGCCGTAGCCTCCGAATCCCAACACCACTTCCTGGCAGAGCCGATAGTGGTCGTCACCACCGTAGAGCAAGTCGGTCAGAGTCCGGTCCCAGGGCTGGTTCTCAGGAAGATCCGTGTCGAGCAGATAGACCGGCACCTCGCCGCCTGACTCGCCCCTTACACGGATCTGCCAGGCCCCCACATGCACGGTGCGATCCTCGATTTCGACGATGACACGCTGATCCACCGGCTTGCAGAAATCGTTGATCGGCCAAGCAACCGGCTCTTCATGTTGCGAACCCCGCTCATCCAGCCGCTGATAAAAATAACCGCGCCGGTGCAACAGCGTGACCGCCACCATGGGAATGTCCAGATCAGCGGCAGATCGAAGAGTGTCGCCCGCCAGCACACCTAGACCACCGGCATAGGTCGGCATGTTCGGGTCCAGCCCGATCTCCATCGAAAAATAGGCGACCAACGGCGTTTTGGTTTCCATCGTCTCTATGATTCGTCCATCAGGCATCAGAACAACTCCCTGAGGCTAATCTAGCGATCTCCGCCTCCTTAGACAACCCAAATGCGCTGGCATTTCTTTGCTTCGAAACCGAGCCAAGGGGTCAGCAGCCATTTGTCGGAACAACCCCTCAGGCGCTGCGCCCAAATGGTTCCTAACTCTATCACTTCCCCATGACTTGTCACTGGAACTGCCTCCGGAACCGCCACATGCCAAGCCCGAACATCGTCCCGCCCAAGAGGGCCATCGCCAACATGGAATCCCACAGCACATCGAATCCGACCCCCTTGAGTAAAATTCCATACGTCACGTCGACGAAGTATCGAAGCGGGGACAGCGCCATGAGGGTTTGAACCCATGGCGGCATCGCTTCAAATGGCGTCGCGATGCCAGACAGCAGTAACATCGGCGAGATCCCAAGCAACGCCATCATGCCGACCTGCGCCTGGTTCCTCGCCACCGTGGCGGCGAACAGACCGAGTCCGGCAGTCGTGAAACTGTAGAGCGCGGTCATCAGGAAGAAGAGCGGGGCGCTGCCCTTGATAGGCACGCCGAAGACCGGCTTGAGCACGCTCGCCATGGCGAGCGCCGTGGCGGCCAGAATGACCAATGTCATGGCCAGAACCTTGGATAGCATGATCTGGAATGGTGTCACGGGCGACACGAGCAACTGCTCCACGGTGCCGTGCTCCTTCTCCCGTACCAAGGCCGCCGCCGGCAGGAGAAACGCGAACAGCGTGATCATGCGCAGGATATGGGAAATCGACTGGAACCACGTTTCGTCCTGATTTTGGTTGTACCAGACCCGATGGGCGCTCTCGACCCTCGGCATGTCCATGAGTCCGCCCGAGGCGCCGCCGAGACGGAATGAGGCCAGATCAAAGGAAAACTCTCCGACGATACGGGCTGCATAGGCAGCCGCCGACAGTCCTTGCGGCGCATTGGTCGTATCGACCTGCAACTGGACCGAGACCGGTTCTCGCCCGACGATCGACTCATGAAACCGCGGCGGAATGTCCAGCAGCAGCATCGCTGTTCCTTGGTCCAGTCGCTGTACCCCGACCTTCTGGTCCTCCACTTCTCCGTCGAAGCGAAAATAGGGAGGACGAAATCGATGGATCAGCTCGCGCGAAGACGCGCTGTGATCGCCGTCGTGGACCAACAGGCTGGCGTTGTTCAATTGCATCGAGATCCCCGCGCCGCTGATGTACACCGACAGAGAGAACGAATAGATCAAGAACAGGAGCAGAGGAACGTCGCGCCGCAGCTGCAACAATTCTTTCCGCGTCATGACGAAGAGACGGAGCGCCCATACGCGCAGGGTGCCGGCCTCGATGTCGTCCTTGTCATTCACCCCTGCACCCTTGGCGCTCATCATTCATGGCAGTTTGTCGAGACATCGCTCGAACGATTCACCGTTCGACGTGCTCACGCCTTCGGCCGTTTGGTGAAAAGGCCGTAGACGACCAGCCTCAACACCACCGCGAATCCGGTGAGCGCCAGCAAATCCATCCACATGGACTTCAGGCCCAATCCCTTGAGGAAACTTCCTCGCACCACATCGGTGTAGTACATCATGGGAAACAAATGGGCCTGCACCTGAGCGCCGGGACTCAACGACGACACCGGAACCAGCAGGCCGGAAAACAGGATGGTGGGAACCATCGCAATGATGATCGTGATGATCAACGCCGCCATTTGCGTCCGCACCAACAGTGAAATGACGAGCCCGATGCCGGTACTGCACAGCACAAAGAGCATCGACGCCGCGATGAAGACCGCGATATTGCCCTTGAAGGGCACTCGAAAGAGCCACACGGCGATCATCCAAAGCACAGCGACATTGATCATCGAGATGGCGAAATAGGGAGCAAGTTTGCCGACAAGAAATTCGGCCTTGCTGGCCGTGGAACTATAGATATTGTAGATCGAGCCGGTTTCCTTCTCCCGGACCACACCCAATGCGGTCAAGAGGGGCGACGCCACCATCAAGGCGAACATGATCAAGGCCGGAACCATCGACCAGGTGCTGCGGACTTCCTGGTTGTAGAGATACCGAGTCTCCAGTGAGACGGGCTCCGCGAGCCGGCGCGCCTCGTCGGGCCCAAGGCCTCTCGTACGTGCCAGAAAGTCGGTGAGCAGCTCTTGCGTGAAGGAATTGTTGACGGCGATCACATAGCCCTTCGTGGTGTCCGCATGCAGCGGGAACGTTCCGTCCAGCAACGTTTGGACCGTCACAGACCTTCCAGCCAAGAGCTGTTCTTCGAATCGCTCCGGCACCACGATCGCCATCCGGATCGCCGTATCGCCCAGCAGCCGATCGATCTCCCGTTCATCGGAGACGGACCCTCGGTAGTCGAAATAACGGGATTCGATAAATCGGTAGAGGTAGTCGCGGCTCAAGGACGACTGGTCGCGATCCAGCACTGCAAACGGGACATGCTCGACATCCAGTACCAGCCCATACCCGAACACCACCATCCAGAGCGCCGGCAGTAAAAAGGCCATGAGCAGGAACAGCCGGTCGCGGACCGTTTCCTTCCATTCCTTCCGAGCCACTGCGGCAATACGCCTTCGATTCACACGGCCACCTCTTGCCCGGGGACCCGTTCGGCCTGTTCGAGGGACATGACTCGGTAGACAAATACGTCTTCCAGGCTCAGTGGCCGCTCGCTCACCGACGTCACGTGCAATCCGCTCTCTTCGAGCGCGCGGCATGCACAGGCCTTGTCTCGGACCGGGTCCCGGCAAAAGATGTGAAGTTTGGTTCCAAAGAGCGCCGCCCCGTGAAACCCCGCCTGCTGTAAGTACACCAACGCTTTGCCCGGTTGATCGGCGACGACCTCAAACAGCCGGCCCGCCTCCTTCTCAACTTGGCGCTTCATATCCGCCGGGGACCCTTCGGCCACGATCCGGCCCGCATACATGAGAGCCAGGTTGTCGCAATGTTCGGCTTCACTCATATAATGAGTGGTGATCAGAATCGCGACGCCTTCCTCCCTGGCGAGTTTGGACAAGATCTCCCAGAAGTGACGGCGACCGATCGGATCGACACCGGAGGTGGGTTCATCCAGAAACAACACGCGCGGGCTGTGGACCAGCGCGCAGCCGAGCGCGAGCCGTTGGCGAACCCCCATCGGCAATTGGCCGGTCAGGCTGGACTCGTAGCCCGATAGTCCCGCCATGGTGACGATCCATTGATACCGTTTGGTCATTGAACGCTTATCGAGTCCATAGATCCCGGCGAAGAGCCTGATATTTTCTTCCACGGTTAAATCCAAGTAGAGCGAGAAAGCCTGGGACATGTAGCCGATTCGTTGTTTAATCGTCCCGGCCGCCGTCCGCATATCCGCCCCCGCTACGAGTCCGGCGCCGGCGGTCGGTAAAAGGATGCCGTTCAGCATCTTGATGACCGTCGTTTTGCCCGCTCCGTTGGCGCCCAACAAACCGAAAATCTCCCCTTGCTTGACCTGGAAACTGACTCCGTCCACCGCGCGAAAAGTCCCGAACTCTCGAATCAGTCCTTCCGCTTCGATCGCGACACCATCGTGGTTGTGCGCCGCTGCCGAGGTCGGCGGCCTGCCGGATGTCTCTTTGTGCTCGTTGTTTCGAAGGAGCAGCGCCACGAACACGTCTTCCAACTCCGGCTGGTCCACCCTAACCGCCGCGGGAACCAGATCACCCAGGGCGGCTTCGATTTGCAGCCTCGCCTCAGACTGATCGGCGGTGCCGGTAAAGACGTGCAGCAGCGGACCTAACGATTCGACCTGCCTGAACGACTTCTTCAACCGGGCAATCGCTTCCAGCTGGGGCGTTGCTTCGAAGGTCACCATCGAGCCGGGAACCAGCGCCTGCACTTCCGTCGGCATGCCGGAGGCCAGCACCTTGCCGCCCGAGAGGAACGACAGACGATGAAACCGCTCCGCCTCGTCCATGTAGGCCGTGGAGACCAGGACCGTCATGCCTTTCTCTTGGATCAGGTTGGCCAGAATCAACCAAAACTCGCGGCGCGAGACTGGGTCCACGCCGGTCGTCGGCTCGTCAAGAATCGCCAGTTCCGGCTCATGAATCAGGGTGCAGATCAATCCGAGTTTCTGTTTCATGCCTCCTGAGAGATGCTTCATCGCGCGGTCGCGAAACCGTTCAAGTCTGGTCATCGCCAACAACCTGGCCTTGCGTTCAATCAAGTCTTTGTCGGGGACCAAACGAAGATGGGCAAAGAAGTCGATGTTCTCTTCGATGGACAGTTCGGGATATAGATTCAGCCCAAGTCCTTGCGGCAGGAAGCCAAGTTTCGGCTTGATGCGTTCGGCCGCACGCTCGGAATCGACCTTGGTCCCGAAGACCTCGACGGCACCGCCGTCATAGGTCAAGACGCCGGCGATTGCCTTCATCAAGCTGCTCTTACCAGAGCCATCCGGCCCAATCAGTCCGTAGATCTCTCCTTTACGTACGGTGAGATCAACACCATCGACCGCTACATGCTTCTTGTAGCGCTTCACGAATCCGGACACCTTGACGATGGTGTCAAAGTGCTGAGAACTGAGTGCTGAGTGCTGAGATGAATCTGCTGCTCCTATTTCTTTCATTCTCTTCCGGTTAGGGCGAGTGGGGGACCTTTTACTGCGCGCATTGAGCGAGCACATTCTGATCGTGCGCGCTCAGCGAGCACAAAGGTTCCCTGCTCGCCCTAACCCCTCGGCTTCTCCCATGCCACATCATCCTTCCATCGAATGATCGCATCGGCCGGAAGGCCTGGCGTGAAACGATGATCCGGGTTTTCGTGGAAATACAGTTTCACAGGGTAGATCAATTTCACCCGCTCATCCGGCGTTTGGACCTCTTTGGGGGTGAACTCGGCTTTCGACGCGATGTACCGAACTGTCGCATCGAACGGCCGGTCAGGAAATGCATCGGTATAGACCTGAGCTGCCAAGTCCAGCCGTACCTTCCCGATCTGCAGCTCGGGCACATAGACTTTGAGATACAGACGGTCGAGATCAACCAGTTCAAGGAGCGGCGCCCCAGCTGCAACCACTTCGCCAACATCGACCATTCTTGTTGTGACTGTGCCGCTCGTGGGAGCCGTGATCGTCAGGTCTTTCAGTACGCTTTCGGCTTCGTCGAGGACTGCATAGGCCTGATCACGCTGACTCTCCAACGCGGAGACGTCGGATTCTTTTGCACGGATCCGCTTCCATCCTAACTCGGCCTGCGCTAGTTCCTTATCCGCTTGAGTCAACGCGGACCGTGACGAGGCGATATCCTTCTGTGCAACCTCCCATCGCATGGTGGCTTGATCCCGCTGCTGGATCGAGGCCTCATCTTTCTCCGCGAGATCCCGGAACCGTTGGGCATCGCTGCGCGCTTCTCGTTCCACGGAAAGGGCCTTGTCGACCGTATCCTTCGCTTTAGCCACCTGTGCATCAGCTCGTTCAATCGCGAGCGGCACATCCAGATTGAGGACGGCCAATGTCATGTGCGCCGCCTGCACCTGCGCTTCCAACGCTTCGGCTGCGTGCTTTGCCTGCTGAACGCGAGCGGCGGTCTGGCTATTATCCAGCCGAATAAGCACCTGGCCTTGCGTAACCGTCGCTCCTTCCCTGACGAGCAATTCCTGGACACGTCCTGGGAATTTGCTCGCGACCGTCACATGATCGCCCTCGATACGGCCGTTGACTTGAATCAAGCCATCCGGCAATCCGCTGTTCAGAATCAACCGATCGAACGCAAGATAGACCCCGATCGCCACAGGAATCGTGAGCGCTATCATGCCGAGCTGCTTCCGGCCTATCTTCATAATGGAAATTCGATGGTCAACCGTCCCTCGTAACACGTGAAGGGCCTCAATCGTTACCGCATCGCGCGACGAGCGGGACGGGCGAGAAGTTGGCTTGGTCTATGTGGTCTATCTTGTTACGGCACTCCTCGGACCGAGCTGACCGGAGTGACCAGATAGACCAGACGGACAAGACAGACCATTCTAGGTGCGCGCAAGTCGCGCTCTTCTCGCCCGTCGCGCCTTTCCCGCCAGCCGACGCAGCCCTTAGAACAACCGTTCGATTTCACCCTTCGCCCGCGCCAGATTGATCCGCGAGGCGTTGAAGCGAAACAGCGCTTCGATCTGATTGTCGCGGGCGCGCGCCACGGACGTTTGGGCGTTCGTCACTTCGATGTTAGTCGTCAGGCCGGCGGCAAACCTGTCGCGCGCAAAGGTCAATTCCTTGAGCGCCAACTCCATCCCCTTCTCGGAGACGGCCACCTGCTGCGTGGAGGATTCCAGCGTCAGAAGCGCGTTCCGGACTTCCAGCGTGACTTGGTCAGAGACATCCTTCATGCGGATGGATTCCTGTCTGACCCGGCTTCTGGTTTCTGAAATGCGGCTTTCCCGCTGGCCGCCGTCGAAAATCGGAACCGAGAATGTCAATCCGATCGAGCGGGTCGCCAGCGCATCTTCCGGCTTCACGCCGATCCAGCCGTAATCCCCATTCAATGAGAGGGCCGGCACCCGCTCGCCGGCCACGGAGCTGAGGCTGAGCGCCGCCAATCTCTGTCGGCTCTCTTGCGCCTTCAATTCCAGCCGCTGTGCCCTCGCAGCCGTGAGCGCGTCCTCCGCGCGCTGAGACTCCACCGGCACGAATTTCAACTCGTCGGTCAGTACCAACCGCACCTCGAATGCGATTCCCAACGCGCGAATCAGGTTGAGACGCGCGCTCTCCTGCTCATTCTGGGACACCAGGAATCGTTGCTTGTTGTTCTCCAGTTGGACTTCCTCTCTCGTCACATCCAACCCAGTGGCAATGCCCGCCGCCCGACGATCTCTCGCCAACTTCAGCAATTGCTGGCTGAGTTCGATGTCGGCCTGCCGCGCCTTCACGGCTTCATCGGCCCGCAGGGCCTCGATATAGAGCAACCCGACCGTCGCCATCACGTCGCGTTTCGTGACTTCCGCTTCAAGATCGGCTACGGTGACGCCGGCTTTCGCGGCGCGCCACCGTTGCATGAGGCTGAGGCTAAAAATATTCTGCACGAGCGTCGCCCGCGCATCGTACACCTCGAACGGTTCCGTCACGCTGCGCGTCAGGCCGAAACCGGCCAGCCGGTCGGCAGGGAGACCGAACGCGGCAAGATTGACCGTTTGATTCCGTCCGCTCGCATATCCGGACACATTCGGCAGCAAGGCGCCAAGACTCGTGTCGGCCTGGGCCTGCGCCGCAGCGATGCGTTCTTTCAGCAGCCGGACGTTGACGTTGTTGTCGATCGCGGCTTGGATGGCATCGCGCAGACTCAGCCTGAGCTCTGGAAGGCCCGGCTCCTGCTCCTCCGCACCGGCGATTCCGTCACCGGCTCCCCAATAGGGAAGGAAGACCAGGAAAGCAGAGGCCATCCATCCGATCAAGAAAGGACGCACTCTTATCCTTGGAAGGAGCACTATCGACGTTCTCCGCGCTTGGAATAATTGTAAGGTGCAAGGAGGGAGCCGCATCGGAGCGAGTATCTCCGGCGGCGTTCTGATAGGAAAATTGACCGGTTGGGCCGTCAACGCAGCGAGGAAGGTTCCGTTCCCAGGGGAGTCTTGCTACAGTGGGGAAACTTCCCCTGTCGCAGAAAGCCTCATCCGTCCGCTCAAACAGACACTTCGTCTGTGACAGCTTCTCCGTTTCCGACCGTAGTGCCAGGGGAACGGGGGTTTCCGGCGAGACGATAGTACAACAGGGGAATCACGAGCAAGGTGAGCACCGTCGAAGCGCCGACTCCGAACAGCAACGACACGGCCAGCCCTTGGAAGATGGGATCGAGAATGATCACGAACGCCCCCACCATCAACGCGGCGGCCGTCAAGAGGATCGGCCTGGTGCGGATCGCGCCGGCCTTGATGACCGCTTCCGACAGTGAAACGCCCGCGCGTTCTTGAAGTTGGATAAAATCCACGAGCAGAATCGAGTTCCGGACGATGATGCCGGCGAGCGCAATGAAGCCGATCATCGACGTGGCCGTGAAATAGGATCCGGTCAGCCAATGGCCCGGCAGAATACCGATCAACGTGAGCGGAATCGGCGCCATGATGATCAGCGGCGTGAGGAACGACTGAAACTGCCCGACGATCAGCAGATAGATCAGCAGCATCGCCACCGCGAACGCGATCCCCATGTCGCGGAAAGTTTCGTAGGTGATGTGCCACTCACCGTCCCACTTCATGGTGATTTTGTCTTCCGACCACGGTTGAGCCCTGTAATATTGCTCGATTTCATAGCCTTCGGCCGGCCGATACTCCTCCAGTTTCTTCCCGACCCCCAGCACGCCGTAGACCGGGCTTTCGGCTTGTTCCGCGCCGGGGCCTCCGACATCGGCGACGATATAGACCACCGGTTTCTGATTTTTGTGGTAGATCGTTTTGTCCTGGATCGTCGGCTCCACGGTGAGCAATTCGGACAACTGAACGATCCCTCCGCTCTTCGTCCGCAATCCGATTTCGCCGATGTGCTCGAGCCCCGTCCTCTCCGCCAGCGGCAGACGCAGCACGATTTGAACCGGACTTTTCTCTTCAGGGATATGGACAAGCCCGACTTTCGTTCCTTCCAACGCCATGCGCAACGTGTGCACGATGTCCTCCGATGGAATTCCGGCGAGAGCCGCTTTCGCGCGATCGACCGTGAAGACATACTTCACCTGATCTGCCTCGATAAAGTCGTCTACATCGACGACGCCGGACGTCGACTCGAAGAGC
>Ga0224496_10002261_pt1 | contig 11508 bp, 7 predicted proteins | sample SF_Jul11_sed_USG_2_FD_168127 | JGI IMG/M metagenome (GOLD analysis project Ga0224496, IMG submission 168127) | Sediment microbial communities from San Francisco Bay, California, United States - SF_Jul11_sed_USGS_8_1 | ecosystem: Environmental > Aquatic > Marine > Sediment | place: USA... | reverse complement strand
CTCGTCCGCAACGACAAAAATGGCCGAAACGTCCGCTGAACCTCCGTCCCCCTGGGGAGTCGGCAAGGCCAAAAAGACGATCTCCGCAGACCGGACGGCGTCGGTATTTGACGTGGTGACCGTCAGCGTCCGACTGGCCAGAGCAGCAGAAAGCAGCTCAGGGAGCCCTGGTTCGTAGATCGGAGGTCGGCCGGCCGAGATCGCAGCCACCCGCTCGGGATCCCGCTCGGCGAGGACGACATCGTGCCCGAAATGGGCCAGACCGACCGCTTGTATGAGCCCGACGTATCCTGCACCTATGACGGCGACGCGCATGAGTACCCCCTGAGAGTCGGCATCAACCTAGTGGCGTGTTTCATGAAGCACGAGGTGTGTCGCATGAACCTCACCCGATCGTCTCCGGAGCACGACTACCCGGGTTGATTGACAGAGTCGGCGCCAAGAATGACGAGAACGTCCGAGCTGCCAGGCGCCCCCTCTATCACTTCACCAAACCCGAGACGTTCCAGAACTCGCTCCCCGAACCCCGAGCCCGCCGGACTGACGATCTGGGTTATCGGGACGGCAAAAGAGTCATAGTCGCCGACCGAAACCACCTCGAAGCCCATATCGATGAGGGCTTCGGCCCAGCGGGTGGCCGACCCGGGAGTTCCATTGCCGTTGGCGACCTCGATGGTCAGAATCTGCGGTAGCGTCGTTGTCGAGATGGTGTCCTGAAGGGCCGCCTGCGGGCCAACCTCCGCAAAAGCCACGATTGCTTCTGTCGCGGCTGGCTCGTCCCGTATCTCGTAGTAGATCCCGTCGATGATTTCCGTGTGGGTCGGCAGGGTTGACGCGACCAGATTGTCGGTACCAAAGCTGCGGAACGCGAAGGCCAGAGATACGAGGTCAAGGTCATTGAAGTTGGGATCGACGACCATGAACTCGGCTAACTCCGCCACGAGCGATTGGACTCCGAGAACGTTTGACGGACGCTTGAGCTGACCGAGGATCGCCGCAAGGAGTTGTTGCTGCCGCCTGGTTCTGCCGATGTCGTTGGCGTCCGCCGAGACCCATTGGCCATCCCGAAACTCCTGGTAGGAACGAGAGCGCGCATAGGCGAGGGCCGTGCGGCCATCCAGTTGCTGACGACCCGCATCTGCTGCGAGTCCGCTCTTGGTGTCCCTCGCCTGATACGGAAAATCGATCGTAAGTCCTCCGAGTTGATCCACCAATCCTGCGAACCCGACGAAATCGATCTCGACGTAGTGGTGGATCGGTATTCCAAGCTCTCGCTGAACGGTCGAAACCATCAGGTTGGCTCCCCCGAACGCGTATGCGGCGTTGACCTTCTGGACCCCGTACCCGTCGATCTCGACGCGCAGGTCGCGTGGCAGGCTCATCAATCGCATCGTGCCCGAATCAGGAAAGGCTCGTACGACCATGATGACGTCGGCTCGCTGGCCCTGAAAAGCCCCGAAATCGCCGACCCAGTCATCAGGCAGGTTCTCACGAGAATCCGACCCCAGCATCAGAAAGGTCACGGGGTCAGCTGGATCTTCCGGAGCAACGGTCAACACGTCATCGAGCTGTGGGACCGTCGTAAAACTGGCCAGTTGGTCAGAGACCTGGTTCAGCTGCCACAGGGCGTATCCGACCATCAGGTTGGCGAGAACCAGAGCCGTCACGACGCTTCGCTTGATCCAGGTCCAGGTATCCGTTCGCTTCGTCATGCCAACTCAGATCATTGACCGTGACGCCGCCCCGGCTCCGATTTCAGTAGTCACTGATTTGCGGCTTGGGAAGTGTGGACGAAAGGAACCTGGGAATACGGGCCGCAGCGTCGGAGGCGGCACCGGAATGAAACTGAGCACTATCGGGATCCATGAAGTCGTGTTGGGCAGCTTCGTAGACGATCCACTGTCCGGACGGGTTCAGACTCGCCGCCACATCCACTCCTTCCGACGGGATGTGCTCATCGTCTTGCCCATACAACCCCAGCACCGGCACCACGATACGCTCAAGGGCGCTCTTGACGGTGTGGGTTCGCAAGTCATCACCGGCCAGCGGCGCATGGATGATCACCACCGCACCGACCCGGGAGTGTTCTGCGGCGTACAGCAGCGCGAACCGACCACCGGTATCGACTCCGATAAGCCCCACAGGACCATCCACCGTGAAGTCGGCGGCCCCATTGACCGCAAAATCGATGGCGCGATCAACGTCAGTCAAGGCTCTTCGATCGGCGAGCGCGCTATACGCGATCAAGGCATCGTCGAGCATTGCCCCTGGCGGCAATGGAGCAGGGTATGGGTCAAATGACATGGCCACGAATCCGTGACGGGCCAACCGCCTGGCGAGTTCCTTCTCCAGAGAACCGAGGCCGAAGATGCCGGGCAGGATTACGACCGCCGGGTACTGGCCAATCTGGTCGGGGCGAGCCAGGTAGCCGGTGCGCGAACCGCTCCCGACCGGGATGGCATACGGGTGGAACAAGATGTTGTAGGTACCCTCGTGTGGAAGAACCGCCACGTCGATCTCCTTGGTGTGCAGCAGAAGCGTAGCCGCTGGGGTATGCCAGCTAGGTTGCGGGAGGTACCACCGCACGAACCTCCCACACCTCGCCGGTGACGAGCGACTTCGTGCCGTCTGGCGTCCTGACGATGAGCTCACCGCCTTCGCCGATACCGATCGCCTCACCGACGCCGCCCGGCTGCCAGGTCACGGTTGATCCAATGGTGACACATCGGGTGGCGTAGCCGTCCCGGTCCCACCGGTCACTGCCACGGCCGACTCGTTCCAGGAGTCGATCAGCGAATGCCCTCGCCAGATCCTCGCGGCGACCCGGATCATCACGAAAAAGAGCCGCATAGCCTTCAGGCGCTTGGGGCCAGAACAGGTTGATTCCCAAGCCGATGGTGACGATCGGGCCTGACGACTCGGCCAGGATACCGCCCACCTTCGAGCCACGCTCATCGACCAAATCATTGGGCCACTTCAGTCCGGCGCCAACGACGTCACTTGCAGCCAATCCGGCCACCAGCGGGAGCCGCCCGAAGGACATCGGATCCCATTGCGGAGCCCAGCACACAGAAACCGCGAGAGCCCGAGGAGCCGTCACCCATTGCCGATCGCCCCGACCGCGCCCGTGGGATTGGGCACCGGCCGCCACGACGACCGGTCGATCGGCGAACAGTCCGCGCGCATCATCCTGCGTAGAGCTAGTTTTCTCTAACCATTCGAAAACGTAGGGTGTATCCATCACCGGACCTCGCGAGTCGAAGTGAATAGAACCCTAAACCGGGAGTAAGCGTTGGGCACCGAACAACACATCGAGCGCCTGCGGCTTTTGCGCGAGGAAGCTCAGCATGCCGGAAGCCAGAGGGCGGTCGACCGCCAACACGATCAGGGCAAGCTAACCGCCCGCGAGCGCCTGGGTTTGCTGCTCGACAAGGGCTCTTTCGAGGAACTCGACATGTTCGTGCGCCATCAAGCCTCCGGATTTGGACTTGAGGGTCAGCGGCCCCCGGGCGACGCCGTGATTACAGGATGGGGAACGATCGACGGCCGCACGGTGTTCGTTTTCGCTGAGGATTTCACCGTGTTCGGAGGATCGCTCGGCCAGGCGGTCTCCGAAAAGATCTGCAAGGTGCTGGACATGGCCATGGAAGTCGGCGCACCCGTCATCGGCTTGAAAGACTCGGGTGGAGCCAGAATCCAGGAGGGGGTCGACGCTCTCGACGGATATGGGCGCATCTTCTACCGCAACGTTCGCGCCTCCGGAGTGATACCCCAGATTTCCGTCATCATGGGACCTTGCGCCGGCGGGGCGGTCTATTCGCCGGCGGTCACGGACTTCATCTTCCAGGTCGAGGGAACCTCACATCTCTTCATCACCGGACCCGAGGTCATCAAAACGGTGACCGGCGAGGACGTTTCGATGGAGGCCCTGGGTGGAGCACACGCCCACGCGTCCATATCGGGAGTCACCCACTTTGTGTGTGCCTCCGAAGAAGAAGCCCTCGACGAGGTGCGTTATCTCGTGAGCTTTCTTCCACAGAACAACATGGAGGTGCCACCCTTTTTTGCGGCGACCGACGCACCCGACCGAACCATTGACTCCCTCGACTCCATCATCCCTGACTCACCCAACCAGCCCTATGACATGGTCGACCTGATCGAAGAGATCGTTGACGACGGCGACTTCTATCAAGTTCATGAAGCCTTTGCAACAAACATCGTCACGGGACTGGCGCGTCTCGACGGATACACGGTCGGCGTCGTCGGCAATCAGCCCAATTCCATGGCAGGTACTCTCGATATCAGCGCCTCCGAGAAGGGCGCCAGGTTCGTGCGATTCTGCGACGCCTTCAACATTCCACTCGTTACTTTCGTTGACGTGCCGGGTTTCATGCCAGGGGTCGAACAGGAACATGGCGGCATTATCCGTCATGGCGCCAAACTCCTCTACGCCTACTGCGAAGCGACCGTTCCTCGCCTTACGGTGATCACCCGCAAGTCCTACGGTGGCGCATATCTCGTGATGAATGCGCGCGGGATCGGCGCAGACATGGTCTATGCCTGGCCCTCGGCTCAGATCGCGGTCATGGGCGCACCCGGCGCGGTTAACATCATCCACCGCAAGACCCTGAGCGAGGCTGAGAATGTTGAAGAGCGACGTCAAGAACTCATCCAGGAATATGAAAACGCCTTCAACAACCCCTACCGGGCCGCCGAACTGGGTTTGGTCGACGACGTGATCGAACCTCGTGATACCCGGATCCGATTGATTCGCTCCCTCGACATGTTGCGGAACAAGCGCCAGACGCTGCCGCCGAAGAAGCACGGGAACATTCCACTGTGATCGAATCGGTCCTCGTAGCGAATCGGGGCGAGATCGCGGTCCGGATCATTCGCAGTGCTCGCGATCTTGGTGTCCGCACCATCGCGGTGTACTCGGATCTCGACCGCGACGCCCCTCACGTCAAGTTGGCCGATGAAGCCTGGGCGATCGGACCCGCTCCGGCGGCCGAATCCTATCTCAACAGTGACCAGATCCTTCGCGTTGCCAGAGAGGCGAAAGCCTCAGCGATCCACCCAGGATATGGTTTCCTGGCCGAGAACGGGACGTTCGCCCAGGCGGTGCTCGATGCCGGGCTCATCTGGGTGGGGCCGCCACCGGCCGCCATTCACACGATGGGCGACAAGATCGCTTCTCGTCGGGCAGTCGCCGCCGCCGGGGTTCGTTCGGTTCCCGGGACCGTCGAGCCATTGACGTCAGTCGAGGACGTAGCCGCCGCAGCAGCAGAATTTGGATACCCGGTCGCCATCAAGGCCGCCCACGGCGGTGGAGGTAAAGGTCTTCGGGTGGTCGCATCGGCCGACCAACTCGTGGAAGCGTTCGAGGGCGCCAGGCGAGAAGCCGACGCCTACTTCGGGAATGCGGCCGTGTACGTGGAAAAGTACCTGGCCCGGCCCCGACACATCGAAGCGCAGATTCTTACCGACGCCAACGGAGTGACCCATTTTCTCGGCGAACGGGACTGCTCGGTGCAACGACGTCACCAAAAACTGATCGAAGAAACGCCCGCGTTTGGTATGACTGATCATCAGCGGACGGAACTAGCCGAAGCGGCCGAGAAGGTCGCGGCTGCGTGTGACTACCGCAACGCCGGGACTATCGAGTTCCTCATGGACGAGGACGGTTCACTCTATTTCTTGGAGATGAACACCCGACTCCAGGTAGAGCACACCGTGACCGAGATGGTGACCGGGATCGACATGGTGCATGCCCAACTACGCATCGCCTCGGGTGAGGACCCAAATCTCGGCGAGATCATCGCGCGGGGTCACGCCATCGAGTTCCGCATCAATGCAGAAGATCCCGCATCGGGATTCCTGCCCAGCCCCGGCCAGATCGTCGAGTATCGCGAGCCGGCCGGCTTCGGCGTTCGGGTCGACGGGTGGGTAACGGCCGGTACGAGGGTTACCCAGTACTACGACAACCTCATCGCCAAGCTCATCGTGTGGGGCTCAACGAGGAATGAGGCGATTGCCCGAGCGCGCGGCGTCTTATCGGAATATGTGATTACCGGGGTGGCGACGACCATCCCAGCTCACCGCCAGATCCTCGAGCATGAAACCTTCATCAGCGGCAACCATCACACGAAGTTCGTCGAACAAGAAGTCGATTTCTCGGGGTCCCCGCAGCCGGTGTCTGGCACGCTTCCAACCGACGAGGCAACCAGCCAACGTACCATGACGGTTGAAGTCGGAGGCCGGCGATTCGATGTGACGTTCTGGGCTCCCGAAGCTGCGGTGTCTAGTTCTGATCGGCGACCCTCGGCCCGTCGCCGACCACCGAAGCTCGCCAAGTCCGGAAAAGAGGCTGACGGCATCGATGCCGGTGTGATCGCCGCCCCGATGCAAGGCACCATCGTAAAAGTGACGGTGGTGGCGGGTGACCGGGTCCAGGAAGGCACACCGATCTGCGTACTCGAAGCCATGAAAATGGAGAACGAGGTCAAGTCGCCGATCACCGGCGAGGTGGTTGAACTCCGCGCCCAGGCAGGCGACACGGTTACCCCCGGCCAGGTCATCGCCATCGTCCGATAGCGAATCGCCGCGTTAATCGGCCGCTTCGGTCAAGCTTTCCGACAACGATGGGTGAACCATGAGCGTCTCGACGAGTGTCTCGACGTGGAGTCGCCCTTGTACGGCCAGAGCGAGAATGCCGATCAGCTCCGACGCCCGATGGCCGACAATCGTACCTCCCAGCACCTCGTGAGTGGCAGGGTCCGAAAACACTTTCACAAACCCACGCTCCTGGCCTTGAATGACCGATCGGCTATTCGACGCAAAAGGAACCTTGGTGCTGCGGATCCTCCTGCCGGCCGCGGCGAGGTCTGCCTCCTCAAGTCCTACCGAAGCGATTTCGGGTTCGGCGAAAATCGCCTGGGCGACCTTTGAGTAGTCAAGCGGTTTGACCTGGTAGCCGAGCGCATGGCGGGCCAACTTGCGCCCTTGCATCGATGCCACCGATGACAGTGGCAGCTTGCCAGTCACGTCCCCGGCTGCGTAGATATGGGGAACATTGGTTCGTTGAAATTCGTCGACAGGGACGTAGCCACCGTCGTCTTCGACCCCGGCGGCCTCCAGGCCCAGGTTGGCGGTCAGCGGAATAGATCCAATCGCCAGCAGAACATGCGAGCCCGTGACTGACCTTCCATCATCGGCGGTAACGACGACGCCATCGTCGGTAACGACGGCTCCGATGGCTCTGGCACCTTTGAGGAGTTTCACTCCTCGTTCGAGAAAGTCCTCCTCAAGGGCCGCAGCGACCTCGGCGTCACGATGCGGCAGGACCTGTTGGCGGCTCACCAGAAGGGTGACCCGGGACCCCATCGACGCAAAGATACTCACGAACTCGACGCCGGTGACGCCCGAACCGATCACGATCATGTGCTCGGGTACCTCGCCCAAGTGATAGGCGTCGCGGGTCGTGAGGATCCTGGTTCGGTCGACGGTTGCCCAGTCGGGAACCCTGGGTGCCGAGCCGGTGGAAATGAGTGCTACATCAAACCCGATATCAATGTCGCCTTCTGCGGTGGTTGCGATCGCCTGATGTGGGCCAACGAAGCGGCCCCGCCCCATGATCAGACGGACCCCCTGATCTTCGAGAACCTCGGACGTGTTCTCTGATAGATCAGTGGCGATGGTGTCCATACGAGCCGCCAGACGTTTGAGATCCACCGGGCTCTGATCTGCTGCGAAGCCGAGCTTTTCGGCGTTACGAATAGAGTTCATCCGGATCGACGAGGCGACCATCGTCTTCGATGGGATGCAGTCCCACAAGTGGGCCGCCCCCCCAATGATCGATGACTCCACCAGCGTTACGTCCGCACCGAGTGATGCCGCCACGGTCGCCGCCATGGTGCCCGCCGGTCCACCGCCGATGATCAAAAACCTAATGGGACTATCGCCTGACACTCGACCTCATAGCTAGGGGCGCATAAGCGTAGATGCGAACCGCCGTCGGACCAACCGCACTATTCGGAATAGGTTCCAAAGACCGATCGAAGGGCATCCGAAATCTCACCCAACGTCGCGCCTGCCCCGAACGCCGCCCGTATGGGCGGCACCACGTTCCCGGTACCTGCCGCCACCGAGACCAGTTCGGCAAGCCGGTCCGTAACCGCCCGGTCCGAACGAGCCGAGCGATGCCGTCGAACTGCAGCTACCTGGTCCTTCTCCAATTGAGGATCGACCGTTCCCCCCACGAGCGGCGCCGGTTCGTCGACCATATAGGCGTTTACTCCCACCACCACGTCCTCCCCGGATTCCAACCGTAGAGAAGCCTCATAGGCGGACTGCTCGATCTGGCGTTTTTGAATGCCCTGCTCGACCGCGGCCAGCGCACCACCCGCCGCATCGATCTGACCGATGATCTCCCAGGTGGCCGACTCCAGATCATCGGTAAGCGTCTCCACGAAGTACGAACCCGCCAAGGGATCGACGGTGTTGGTCACTCCCGATTCGCTCGCAAGTATCTGCTGGGTACGCAGTGCGACGGTTGCCGACTCCTCGGTCGGAAGCCCGAGGGCTTCATCGAAGGCATTCGTATGCAGCGACTGGGTGCCGCCCAAAACCGCAGCCAATGCCTGGACCGTGGTGCGGACCACGTTGTTCAGTGGCTGCTGAGCGGTCAGCGTGCTGCCGGCAGTTTGGGTATGAAACCGCATCCGCCAGGAGTCCTCGCTCTTGGCCCCGACCCGGTCGCGCATCAGCGAAGCCCATATACGACGAGCCGCCCGATACTTGGCGACCTCCTCGAAGAAATCATTATGACCATTCCAAAAGAACGACAGGCGAGGAGCGAAGTCGTCGACGTCGAGACCCGAAGCTACGGCAGCTTCCACGTAGGCCAGGCCATTGCTAAGCGTGAAAGCCAACTCTTGAGCGGCAGTCGAACCCGCTTCACGAATGTGATATCCCGAGATCGAGATCGTGTTCCACGCCGGGAGCTCCGCAGCGCAATAGGCAAAGAGATCGGTGACCACCCGCATCGACGGACGAGGCGGAAAGATGTACGTTCCTCTGGCGATGTACTCCTTGAGCAGATCATTCTGAATGGTGCCCCGCAGCAACGCCGGTGCGATCCCTCGTTCCTGGGCCACGAGTTGGTAGCCAACGAGCAAAATGGCCGCCGTCGAGTTGATCGTCATTGAGGTGCTCACCTGATCAAGCGGCAATTCACGAAAGAGGATCCGCAGGTCGTCGATGGTATCGATCGCCACTCCTACCTTGCCCACTTCGCCCGACGCCATCGGATGGTCCGAGTCGTAACCCATCTGCGTAGGCAAATCGAAAGCTACGGAAAGGCCAGTCTGGCCAGCTTCCAAGAGAGCTTTGAACCGCTGGTTGGTGTCAGCGGCGGTGCCAAATCCAGCGTACTGGCGCATCGTCCAAGGACGTCCCCGATACATAGATGGATACGGACCCCGGGTGAACGGGTAGTGACCGGGTTCTCCGATTCGGGACTGGTCGATGCGCCGCTCAGGTCCATAGACGGCATCGATCTCGATACCACTACTTGTGCGCCTGATTCCGCTTGACATGATCTAAGATCTCCGACTCGGTAAAGTTACACGTTACCGGCAACTTTTCCCGAGCCCCCTTCGTTGGATATCCTTATGACGACCAGCCTCCATCAGCTAGAACGCCGCGAGCGGCGCGGCAAATGGTTTGTCGCTACGGCGATCCTCCTCTCCATCAGTGTTTTGACGGCATCGTGGGTGGGACTCTTCTCGTTCATGGCGGCAACAACCGCCCACGGCGTGATGGTTGACGTCGAGGCGGCCGTGATCCCCGACGTCGACGGCGACGCTCTCAACTTTCCTGACTTGTCCCGTGTGTCGCGCATTTATGCGTCGAACGGCACACTCCTCGCCGAGTTACACGACGGCATTGTTTCCGAGCCTGCCCGGTTTGAGGACATTCCCGATGTGATGATCAACGCCATACTGGCTGCCGAGGACTCTGACTTCTTCGTTCACCCTGGCGTCGACTGGAGCGCCATCGCCTCAGCCTTCATCGACAACCTCGGCTCGGACACCCAGCGAGGCGGATCCACCATCACCCAGCAAGTCGTCAAAAAGACCTTCGTTGGAGACGAGATTTCCTACGAGCGGAAACTCCGTGAGGCCGTGACGGCCATCGAACTGGAACGAAGGTATTCCAAGGAGCAGATCCTGGAGTTCTACCTCAATTCTGTCTACTTCGGGTCGAGCGCCTACGGCGTCCGAGCCGCCGGTCGTGAGTTCTTCGACAAAGAACTCGACGAGTTGACGATTGCCGAGGCAGCGACGCTGGCGGTCCTCCCCCGCAACCCATCCATCTACAGCCCCCGTTCAAATCCTGAGACCACACTGGACCGACGCAACAGCGTGATCGCAGAAATGCTCGAAGCCGACTTCATTACCGAAGCGCAGTACAAGGCGGCCATCGCTGAGAACATGTCCATCGCTCCACCCAAGACCTTCACCAGCCCCGCCGACCACGTCGTCGCCGAAGTGAAGCGTCGACTCCTTGAGGATCCCGAGTTCGCATTCCTCGGGGATACCCGCGACGAACGTAAACAAGCGATCTTCGGGTGCCCGGCCGACGCGGTCGATTGTCACGGAGGTGGCGGGCTGAACATCTGGCTCACGATCGACCTGGACCTACAGAACGCCGCCAACGATATCCTGCACAACTGGTTACCGACCCCCGCAGACCCCGAAGAAGAAGCACCCACCGGCGCCATCGCTACGGTCGATTCCAAGACCGGTGCCATCCTGGTCATGGCGTCGGGATTGCCGTTCGGCGAACAACAATTCGACCTCGCCACGCAAGGCAAACGAAACCCCGGATCGTCGTTCAAGCCCTTCACGCTGGTGGCCGCCCTCGAGCAAGGCAAGTCGCTGAACTCGTTCTGGGACTCGACGAGCCCCAAAGAGTTCGAGATCGGGGGTGGCCAGATCTGGAAGGTCAGTAATGCCGGCGGGGGCGGATCCGGCCTGATGCGACTCTTTGACGCAACGTACAACTCGGTCAACGTCGTCTACGCCGGAGTCTCGGTCGAGATCGGCCCGGAAAACATCGTCGATGTTGCCAACCGAATGGGAATCAAATCTCCCCTCCCCGCCGTGCCGGCCATCACCCTCGGTGTTGGAGAGGTCTCACCGCTGGAGATGGCCTCGGCGTACACCAACTTCTCGACAAACGGGTCGTGGGCACAGAGCTATCTGATCGAGTCGATCACCGATCCGGCCGGTGGCATCAGCTATCAGCATGAGGTCAAACGGATCCAAACGGTGGACGCGGCCGTTATCGCCGCGGCTCGGCAGCCGCTCGAAATCGTCCCGGTTAGCGGTACTGCCCCGCGCGCCAACATCGGTCGTCCCCAGGGCGGCAAGACCGGGACCCACCAGAACTTCACCGAGGCCTGGTTCGTCGGCTTCGTGCCCCAAGCGGCCACGGCCGTTTGGG